>Ga0302326_10000489_pt1 | contig 111031 bp, 106 predicted proteins | sample Palsa_T0_3_FD_202264 | JGI IMG/M metagenome (GOLD analysis project Ga0302326, IMG submission 202264) | Peat permafrost microbial communities from Stordalen Mire near Abisko, Sweden - Palsa_T0_3 | ecosystem: Environmental > Terrestrial > Soil > Palsa > Peat permafrost | place: Sweden: Abisko... | reverse complement strand
GTCGTAGCTACCTTCTCCTGCTTGATACGCCCGGACCGCGCGTTCCCGCAGCCCGATCGGATGTGCATTCGGCATCCCTGCCGTTGATCACATCCGCGGCGCAGATTCAAGCGAATGATGGGGTTAGGGGGCGATAAGGCGCTCGACGAACAACATGCACGCGAAGTTGTAGCGCGCCCATTCTTTCGAGCCTTCGCGGCTTGCAATGGCTTCTTGCTTCAACGTTCGCAAAACCGCCAGGTCGCTCGGCGAAGTGGCGAGCACTCTTTCGGCAATGACCCTTGGCTTGAGCCCGCGATGTGGACGGGTGGGCTCACTGTCGGCGTCGAGCGTCTCCCCCTGTATGACGCTATAGCGAGTCGACGTATTCGGTGTCTCCGTCTTCGGGCGAATGCCGCTAATCGCGCGACTCGGGGTCGGGAGCGGTGGAGGCGAACCGCGAGGCTTCGAGCGATGCATGAGCGCCCCACCACTAGCTCATATCGCTGGCCCTCGATGTTAGAGTTTGGTGACATGTTCGGGGCTTGGTTCGCAGCGAAGGAACAGCCGCGTCGATGGCCCCTGGCTGTGGCGGCAAATTGGAGGCGACACGCGACGTCGCGAGGCCGAACGCGACCCGGCGTCGTCGCGCGGCTCAATTCGCCAACTTGTTATTCATCCAATCCCACAGCAGAGGGGCGACGAACGGGCCTGAGTACTCGCTACCATGGGCATCTTGCTGCAACACGCAGAAGACGACGGGGTACTCCGGCGGGCATCCGTTGAATTGAACGCATGATGTCCCCTCAGGCAGATTGCCCGGTGGCACGGCATACGGCGTCGTCGTGGTCGGGTCTTGCGGGTTGCAAGTGGCGTAGGGAACACCGGCGGCTGTCCTACACCCGTTCTGCTTGAGAACCCTTTCGCACCCGGGCAGAATGCACGCGTACGTATTGTCCGTATCGTTGAAGTCCTTGAGGTAGAAGGCGGCCGTGGGCTTGTTGACACAAGGCGAAAACTGCGTGCCCGGGTAGCCCGCCGCTCCGGGCTCGCACCCGGTGACCGCGACGAAGCCACGAAGCTTGTCGGGAAATGCGCAATTGAGCTGCTGCGCCAACCAGCCTCCGCTGCTGAAGCCAGAGAAAAACTCGTGCTTCACGTCGACGCAGAGCTCGTTTTCGATCTCGTTCTGGAGCCAGGGAAAGAACTCGAAGTCGTTCGATTGTGGGTCTCTATCGTCGTAGCAACCTGGGATGTCCGAATAAGTGTCGTAGTCGAGGCCAACCAGGATGGCTTGGTCGCTATCGACCGTGTTGTACTCATACCCGTCTTCGCCGGCATTGAAGTAGTTGCCGTCGCCGCAGCCGGCGCCGCTGTAGATGACCTTGTAGGGCTTGGTCGAGTCGTAGGTCGAGGGGACGTAGACCCACCAACCGCGATTCTCGGGGCTGCCCATCGTCGACTTCACCGGTACGGTGCTTCCAGGCGGTATCGGCTGGCAAGCGGCCGAGCCCTGGTTGTTGGTTCCTGGGCCGCAGCCGGTGGGCTGCGAGACCCACTTGCCCGTTGCCCCGGTCCATTTCGAGATCGGCCCGCAGCCGGCGCTCGGGACTACAACGGGCGCGACTGGGCTTTCGGTGTTCGGCCCGGCGTCAACTGGCGCCCCGAGCATCGTACCGCTCATCGTCACGGTGCCGCTGGCGCTCACGATGGACCCGCTATCGCTGGTGAGCGAGCCACTTGCGCCTGGGACGCTTCCGCTGGCGACGGCTCCGCTGGTGACGCTTCCGCTGGCGACGGCTCCGCTGGCGACGCTTCCGCTGGCGACGGCTCCGCTGGCGACGGCTCCGCTGGCGACGCTTCCGCTGGCGACGCTCCCGCTGCTCGCGCCGGCGGCGGCGCTTGCACCGCTCGACCCGATGCCGCCGCCTGGGTCGCTAGCACGACCTCCGCAACCAGCGATCGCCACGAACGCCAGGGCCAGCGCGATGCGGCCCTTGGCCCGTGCGTCGCCGGTCACCATTTCTTGCACCACTACGTCCATTGCTCGCTCGCGGTCGATCTCGTCACTCCTTCGTCAGGCTTGGGCAAAATGCACGGTCGCCCCCGAGCCCGAAGGTGGCACGCAACGCGCCGAAGGCGAACGGCAATCTACACGGCGCGGTCGTCGAACAGGAACATCTGCACGTCCTCAGAGCGCGCGTACTTAGGGACATCCAGAGCGCACGCCTCCCCTTGCGGGCTTGCGAATGCACGCTGGAGGGCCTGCATGTCGTCGAAATGCAAGGTGCCGACGAGGTAGGCGTCGGTGGCTCCCCGCGGACTCGCGATCGGCCCCCGGCTGACTTCGTACATCCGGAGTCCGGGGAGCTTCTTTGCGAGCGGTATGTGCACTCCAAAATAGTGCTCATCGAAGGCTTCCGGATTCGCAGGATGCTTGTAGATGACGATCATCTTGGCCATGTCGTTTCTCCGACTCGTTTGAATACCGTGCGCCTCACAGACTGCGCAGCGTTCTCTCGTACGCCGTGCGTTCGGCACGACTCCGCGAAACCGAGATCGCCTTTCCATAGAAGCGGGCCGCCTCACGCGCGTTGCCCTCACGTCGAGCGATCTCGGCAAGTGCGCCCCAGTAGAAGGGGTAGCTCGTCATTCTCCGATCGCCTTCCAAGGCCAAAAGTGCCTCACGGCCGGCAGCGGGGCCGTGAATCTCCGCCGTGGCAAGCGCACGATTGAGCCCCACGACGGGCCCCGGAGCCAGAGCGAGGAGCTCGTCGTAGAGCTTCAGGATACGAGGCCAGTTCGTCTCCGTGAGCGAAGGGGCAATCGCGTGCTCGCACGCGATGCCGGCCTCGAGGTGCCATCGCGTCAGATCCGCGCCACTCGCCGACTGCCCCAGATGAACGATGCCGCGAGCTATGAGCGTGCCATCCCAGAGAGTCCGATCCTGCATCCGTAGCGGAACGAAGACCCCCAACGCGTCGGTACGGGTCGCGAGACGCGCCGCGTCGAAGCAGAAGAGGGCGGCGAGCGCATGCACCTCGGGCGATGACGTCACCACGGAGCCGAGCAAGAGATCGGTGAGCCGAAGGGCTTCGGAGCACATCGCGGTGCAAAATGGGTTGTCGGCGTCGCTCCCCTGGTATCCCTCGTTGAAGAGAAGATAGAGTGCCTCTAGGACCGACGGCAGGCGGGCCCGAACCTCGGACGACGCGCGGACGTCGTGGAGGCGCCCGAGCGACTGCAGCTCTCTCCGGCCACGATGAAGGCGGCGATCGATGGTGTCCGTCTCTACGAGGTAGGCGCGGGCGATCTCGCGCGGCCCGAGCCCACAAAGAAAGCGCAAGATGAGCGTGACGTGCGTGTCGCTCGACAGATTCTCATGGCAGCACGACAGCATCATGGCAAGCTGGTTTCCTGCATCTTCGGCGTCGGAGAGAGCGTGATCCATCGACGTCGAGAGCTTCTCGCTCGACTCGAGCTCCGGTGGGAGGGGCCCCAACCTACGGTCTCTCCGAATCGCATCGATGGCGCGATTCTTTGCTGTCTTCAGGATCCAGGCACGGGGGTCTTCAGGCACATCGAACCGCCACGCCTCGAGCGCGCTCACGAGTGCGTCTTGGACGACGTCCTCCGCGAGCGAGAGACGGGCGGGGCCAAGAAGCCGCACGAGAGCCGCAACCAGCCGCCCTGATTCGCGGCGAAAGAGATCCGCGGCGATGGGGCGCGCCAAGGACTCCGATGCCTTCCGAGACGCGTCCAATCGGGTCAGGCGTCGAGGGTAAGGAGAGGGCGTACTTCGACCGAGCCATCGTATTCGAAGACGGGGCACTCGCGCGCGAGGCCTGCCGCCTCGTCGAGCGACGCCGCCTCGATGATGAGGCTCCCGGTGATCAGGTCCTTCGACTCGGCGAACGGCCCGTCGGTGACGGTTCGCTGGCGTCCACGGAGGGTTTTCCCCGGGTTCTGAAGGGGAATCCCGCCGTCGCGACTATGTCCAGACTTGGCAAGACCGTCTAGCCAGCTCCGCCACTTGGTCAGATGCGCCTGGAGCTCCGTCGGCGAGACACCGGCGGTCGCGAAACCGCCTCCGCGAAAAACGAACATGAATTTCGACATGGGATTCCTCGGCCGGCGCAGGGAATACTAACGATTGCGCCCGCTCTCCCACAAAGACGAACGGGCGCGTGGGAAACCTGACACGCCGAGCAAGATTTCTCGAGGACCCCGATCGTGACCGGCGAAGTAAAGTCCTAGCCGCCGAGACCGTGCTCTTTGGCGATCGCCGCGTTCTTGGCGTCGGCCCGCTGCGCTGCCGGCCGAGCTGCGAGCCGCTCGGCGTACGCGGTGAATGTGGGCGTCGCATCGAGCACTTTGAACCGCAGCAGGTACCGGAGTGCACCGCCAAAGATGCAGTCGGCCATCGAGAAGCGATCGCCGAGGACGTAGCTCTTGCCCGCGACGGCGCTCTCCATGGCAGCGATCACGCTCTCGTAGGTGCCCCAGCCGACCTGGCTCGGCTTGAACTGGGCGCTCGCGGTCTTGGCGGAAATGGCGGGCTCAATCACGGACGGCGAGAACAAGGACCAGCGAAGGTACGCGGCGCGTGCGGCATCGTCGGGCGACGGCGCGAGCTTGCCGAGCGAGTAACGGTCGGCCAGGTAAAGGTCGATCGCGGCCACCTCGGTCACGACGATGTCGCCGTCGGTCAGGATGGGCACCTTGCCCATGGGGTTGAGCGCGACGATGTCGGGGGCTTTCTGCGCGCCCTTCATGATGTCGACGAAGCGGAGCTCATAGGCAACGCCGAGCTCCTCGAGGGCCCAGACGACGTTCGCCGCGCGCGAGAAGGGGTGATGGTAGAGCGTGATCGCCATGGGGCTCAGGCTAGCCCAGGAAGGCCGCATCCGCGTCAAGCGGCCCGCTCGATCCGGTGTTAAATGGAGAGACCGTGGAAGCGCAGAAACCTGGGCCCAAGGCGGAAGCGGGGCGCCCAGATCCATCTACCCGAGACCGCGGGGGCTTTACGGTCGAGGTGGATGAGGTCGCGCCGATCGCGCATGCGCGACTCTGGGGCTTCTGGGACGTGGAAGTGGCCGAACGCTTTCGCGCCGCGATCCTCCCTTTGGGCGGTCGGTTCGGGCAAGCGTGGTCGTTGCTGGTCGACTCACGGGCCTTCGTCCCACAGACGCCCGAGGTCACTCGACATCGCACAGAGACCATGGCGATGGTCATGACCGAGGGTTGCAGGCGAATCGCGGTCATCGTGAAGGAAAATGGAACCTACGCGATGCAATTTATCCGCATCGCGAGCGAAGTCGGGGTCGCCGGTGCGGTCTTCCTCGACCCTGCTGCGGCTCTAAAGTGGATTCGCGAGGCCTGATCGCACGCGCCCCCCGCGCTGCCCCGAGGTGACACGGTACGCTCGACCCCTCAGCGGGGTTGAAGGCGCGGGAGGCATACGCCCCAGGGCGTATTGCTCCCGCCCGGAGAGCGCGCGACGATGGCCGACGAAGTGGGGGCGGATAGCGTGGGTCACGCGATCGCGCCGCTCAAGCCGCGATCGAGAGAAACTCCCGAACCCGTGCGCGCTCTGCATCGTCGAGGACCTCGTCGAGCCATGCCGCCATCTCTTGCGGGTCGCGGAATGTGCGCCGGTCGTCGCATTTGGAGTCACGCACGATACGCTCGGCCTGCAAGTGAAACGCGGCTCCCTTGGGGGGAAGCAGGATCGTGCTGCGCTCAAGATACGGGTTGCCACTTGCAAGCACGCCGATCATGAGGTCTGACACGGTCGGAGAGAGGAGCGCGATAGCCCGCACGTCGGCGCAGATGACGCATTTACGCGGAGCGCGCGTGAGCTCCGCACGCATGGCCATCCTGAATTGAGTGACGTCGTCTGCGTCGCGCAGCGTCATCACTCGCGCCTCGACAACGCGTCCGACACGGCACTCGACGGTGAAGGCGGGGTTGTGCACGCCCATCCCAGGCTAGCACCGTCGACCCAAGCAGCAGCATGGCCCAGAGCGGCAGCGCGGGGGCTGCGCCGAGGGACGGCCTTGTCACGTCGCTGAGCCAGCGCCTCGCGTCGCTAGCTTTGCATCCCGTGTCGCCTCGCGGCCCCGTCCACTCTCTCGCCCTGCGGAGGCGACTGCAGCGCGAGGTTGTCAGGGTTCTCGGCCTGCGGAGGCGACTGCAGCGCGAGGTTGTCAGGGTTCTCGGCCTGCGGAGGCGACTGCAGCGCGAGGTTGTCAGGGTTCTCGGCCTGCGGAGGCGACTGCGATGCGAGCTTGTCAGGGGTCTCGGCCTGTGGAGACGACTGCGACGCGAGGTTGTCAGGGTGCTCGCCCTGCGAGAGCGATCGTGAGCTCAGGTTGTCATCTTGGTGCGCGACTTATGACGGTATTCACTCCCGCGTGTCACATCGTCCTCGCTACGAATGGCATGTGTGACCCTCCTTGTCATATGTCTCGCGAAGGGATCGCGAAAGAGGGCTACGCGGGCGTGGTTGCAGGCGTCGTGATGGCACATCGCCGCGCAGCGTAGGCTTCGGAAGCGCGAGATATGTGACAATGACGTGGGGCCGTCGCCTTCGTGCCCGACGGAATGTGACTCCCTCGAGCGAGGTGCAAGTCTGCGTCTCTGACAATGTGACACGTGGGTCCTAGGAACGCCTTCGCGGGCGACGAGAAGTGACATGTCCGCCCCAGAAACGCCTCCGGAGGCGACGAGACATGACAGATGGTCCGAAGGATCGCGCTCACGTCGCCGCGGACGCGCCATGGGGCTCTCATGGCCCCCTTGGAGACGTGACATATGTGACACGCTCCGCTTGCGAGGGCACCCGAGCGGCGCACCAAGGCGCTGAGGTGCTCTTGCCTACCCGCCCTCGAAGAGGACCAACGCAAAGTCGCCGACGGCCTCGTAGCCGAGGGCGCGATAGGCGCGCTGCGCCGCGATGTTCGTGCGAGGGGTAAAGAGCACACTGCGCCGACTCCCTCTCTCACGCGCCACGCACAGCGAGCCCGCGACGACGGCTCGTCCGTAGCCGCGACCGCGCAGCTCGGGCGGCGTGTAGACGCCGCCGACTTGCACCACTCCACGCGTGCTGGCGGTGAAGGTTGAGTACGAAACGGGACGCTCGTCATCAAGCAAGACCCACCCCGCCGGTGCCCTCTCCGTGAGCTCCTTGCGAGACACTTCACGTAGGCCCGCGGTCCGCTCGGCACCGAGCGCTTCCACCGCGTACTCCACCCGCCAGTCGAGCAGCACCCCCGAGACTTCGTCCGCGCGAGGCGGTCGGCAGACCAGCGCCCGGGCGTCGAGCCGCGCGGGCACGCGGAGCGCCTCCAGGTCCAGGCCATACAAGATCTCGGGCTCGGCCTTCCTCTCGCGCCGCGTCTCGGCGCCAAGGGCCCGCCGCGCCGCGTCGACGAGGGTGAGCGGGCCGATGAGGCCGTTCAGCGCACGCCCGCTTCGAGCGACCGCGACCCGGGCCGCGCGCTCGACGTCCGCGTCCGTCCCCTGCACGATGAGAATCCCGTTCCAGAAGTGGGCGGCGACTGCCGTCATCGCGTCGCCGTCGAACGTCGCTGCATACGTCCCCTCGAGCGGGTGGCCGTGGTCTTCGAGTCCGACGGCTTCGGCGTTCGACAGGAGGAAAAGGCTCGTGTCGATGCGCTCCTCGAGGAAGTTGACGAGCGCGGGCTCGTCTCCCGCGCCAAGCATCCGCACTTCCGACATGGCCCTCCTCGACGTCCCAATAACCTAGGCTTTGGTGCGATACTGCGCCCGTGCTTGCCCCCACCTTTCTGAGCCGTGACCCCTGCTCGCGCTTGGGGTTCGTCCTTCTGGCGGTCGCGGCCTGCGACGGCTGCGCGAGCAGCAAGAGTGTAGGGGGCTCCGGCGGCTCTTCGGGCGTGAGCGCAGGCTCTGCATCGGGCGCGGTGAGCGGAACCGCGGCTGGAGCCAGCGGCGCTTTCACGGGCACCACGAGCGGCTCGGCGAGCGGCAGCACGAGCGGTGACACCGGCGCGAGCACGGGCTCGGCAAACTGCCCGGGTCCCAGCCGATACGTCGACGACACGGGCGCGTGCGTCTGCGCCGCAAACTCGAGCAGCCTCACGGCGACGGGGGCTTGTACATGCCTCACGGCGACGCCCACGTTGTGCACCTCCGACGCCGGCCAGCCTCCCCAATGCGTCGATACGACGAGCGACCCGAACAACTGCGGCGGGTGCGGGATGCAGTGCCAGATTGACGCGACTTGCCATGCGAGCGCATGCGGCCAAGAGCCCACCGAGCTCGTGCCCGAAGCGCCCGGGTGCATCTCGATACGAGCGGTCTACGACAGCGGCAACATTTATTGGGCCGACCTCGGGCACGGGACCATCTCGAGCATTCCGACGGGCGGCGGTCCCATCACGACGATTGCGGCGAATCAGCAAATCGCGGCGGTGCAAGATCGGGGTGCAGTAGGCCCTCTGATGTGGCCGAGCGGGCCCCTTGCAACGGGCCTGCTCGTTCACGCGGGCACGGTGTACTGGGTCGGCGCCTCGTCGCCGCTGCAATGCCCCGCTGGCGCACACGGCGCATGCTCCGGCGGCGTAGGCACGACGCTCATGTCGGCCACGGCGGGCGGCGCCCCCAATACGCTGCTCACCATGGCCAGCGATCCCGGTCCATCGCCGGTGTCGGCCAGCGACGCTTCGGGTTCCATCGAGATCCCCGGAAAAAGCCCGCCCATCAACGCGATAGCTCTCTCGCCCGACGGAAACACCCTGTACTTCGCGGCGGGGACGCGCTTCTACAGCATCCCGAGCGCCGGCGGGGGAGCGGCAAGTTACGTCGGATTTACCAACGGCCCCGAGCGCGGCGTAGCGACCGCTCTCGCCGCTGACGCGAGCTACCTCTACTATCCGAGCGACGGCACGGGCAACGTCGAGGCCGTAGCCCTCACGCAGATGTGCGACCCGGACGCGGCGACAAACTTGGTGTGCCCCGTGCGCCTCGCGGAGGGTGGCAACGCCGCCGACGTCTATGGCACGATCGAAGTTCAGGGCAATTCCGTCTATTGGGGGCACGAGTCGACGATTCTTGTGGCCGATGTCCCGACAGCGATCGCGGGTGATGAATTGAACGCTATGGACTTTCCGAGCGCGGTCTACCGGACGTCGCTGACGGGATTCGTGGTCGGCAGCCAAAACGCGTACTTCGCCGAGCCCGGTGCGGACAGCGCGTGCAGCGAGGACCTCTCCACGGCCTGCGTGCGTGGGGGCCTGGGCTACGTTTGTCCCGAGGCGAGCCCGCCCAACCAAACTTGCGTGCCGCTCGGGTACATCGAGAAGGGCGCGGCTCCGCCGTTCGACGGCCCGACTCCGAGCGCCGTCGTCATCGCGCGCGGCCAGCCCAGCGCCACGTCGTTTGCGCTCGATGGGACCCACGTCTATTGGACTACGAGCCGCTGCGACATCGAGTCCATCGCGGACTCTCCGCAGTAGCTGCGAGAAGACTCGAATGCGCCTCGCGCCCCCGCTAGCTCTCGCGCTCCCGCTAGTCTCGGCGCTCACCGCCGGGGTCCTGCTCATCCTGCAGGTAGTGCTGATGCTTCGCGTCGTCCTGGCGCGACGGGCGGCGCGTCAGTCGCTCGGCACCGGCAACGACGACCGGCTGCTGCGAGCGGTTCGTCAGCATGGCAACCTCGCGGAAAACGCGGGGATCTTCGTCACGGGCCTCGCGCTGCTCGAGATGCTCGGCGAGCGGCGCTCGGTTCTCGCGGTGTTGTGCGCGGCTTTCGTGGTCGCTCGCGTCGCCCACGTCGTCGGGCTGTCGATGAAGAACACGGTCAACCGCGCGCGCGTGCTCGGCGTTGCGGCCACTGCGACGGTAGGAATCACCGTCGGCTTTCGCCTCGTGGCGATCGCGATCCGGCACCTGAGCGGTTGAGCGTGGGTCGAGGACCTGGGGCGCCCCCCACCGGTTCTGGCTAGCGCACCGCCGGGAGGTCCCGTCTCTGTAGGACGGAGTGAAACAGCATGCTCACGAGCGCCAGCACGATGGCGCCGACGAAGGCCGAGCCGAAGCTCGTGATCACGAAGCCCGGTACGAAGCTCGAGGCTACCCAGAGCATCAGCGCGTTGATGACCCACCAGAAGATGCCCAGCGTGACGATCGTCAGCGGAAAGGTCAGGATCTTGAGAAGGATCCCGAGGGTCGCGTTGACGAGCCCAATGACAACGACGGCGATGAGCGCCGAGCCCAGGCCGCTGACGTGAAACCCCGGCACGATCTGCGAGACAAGCCAGAGGGCGAGCGCGCTGAAGAGCCAGTTGAGTAGGATGCGCATGAGGAGAGTACGTAGCCTCGGCCTCCCGAGCCGCCAAGGCCCGGGCGAGGTGCGCGCGGTCCGCCGAGTCGCCTTCGGCTTAAGGGTGCGCTCGGACCGTGGTAAATCCCGTGCATGAAACGCGTCTTCAAATGGCTCGGGGCGGCGGTGGTGCTGCTCGTGATCGTGGTCGCGGCGCTCTGGTACTACGCCTTCGGAAACAATAGGCCCATCGTCGACGGGCAGGAGGTCGTTCCGGGAGTCGAAACGGTGAAGGACGGGTTCGTCAGCATCATGGTGCTCGACGTCGGCCACGGCAAAGTCGCGCTCATCGACGCGGGAAGAGATGCGTCCGGTAAAGCCATCCTCGCAGCGCTCTCGCGCCGTGGGTTGGGGCCGGCCTCCGTCGCGGCAATCTTCCTGACGCACGGTCACCCGGATCACACGGCGGCCTGCAAGCTCTTTCCCGATGCGCAGGTCTACGCGCTCGACAGCGAGGTCGCCCTCATCGGAGATGCGGCTCGGGTCAGCCACCCGCTCAAAGACGGCGAAGGGGTCGAGGTCGGCGACGTGCACGTCGAGACCTTCGGCGTGCCGGGGCACACGCAAGGGTCGGCGGTCTACCTTGCGCGCGGCGTGCTCTTTTTTGGAGACAGCGCGGGCGGGGCGAAGGACGGCACGATGATGAAGGCCGTGGGCCTCTTCTCCAAGAGCTCGAAGCAAAACGTCGCATCGCTCGTTGCGCTCGAGGCGCGGCTGGTGCCTCGTGCACCCGAGATCAAGGCGCTAGCTTTTGCGCACACGGGGCCCCTCTTCGGATTCGAACCGTTCGCCGCGTGGAGCGCGCAGCAGGCCGCGGCAAATCTCTAGTACGCAGACCCCTCGGGTACGTCGCTTTGCGGGCAGCCGCCATGCGTCGGCATGCATTCGCCGACGTCGAAAGCGATGGTGAGCACGAGACTTCCGACGCCACTGTCGGATCCCCCGTCGGCTGCCGCATCGGGTCCCGCCTCGGATGCCGCGTCGGATGCCGCGTCGGATGACGCGTCGGATCCCGCCTCCGAACCACCCTCCGGGCCGCCGTCGACCGGCGGCGCGGGAGCCTGAACATAGAGAAACCCGAGGGTCTGAACCGAATGGGGCACGTTCTCGCAAGTGATCTCGGTCTGGGCGGTGCAGACGCAACCTTGAGCCGGGACCCCATCGAAGAGGACGGTCAGCGTGCCCGCCATCTGGGGCACGGTCGACACGAACGCCGTCGACGCGTCTTGTGTCGAGCTGTCCTCAACCGAGCTCTCCTCGATGGATCCTTCTGGAGCCGAGCCGTCCTGCATTGAGGCTTCTTCGACCGAGCTTTCGGGCGCGGAGGCTTCCAGGGTCTCACTGCCCGGCGGCAGGCACGCGACGAACCAATGGAGATTATCTCGAGGTCCAAGGGTGGACCACATGGTGCCGACCGGGATGGTGAGCGTGCTGCCCGATGGCAGCGTCCACGGTCCGCACGAGTCCGGGGTGCATTGCACCACCGGCACCCCGTCGACGAGACAACTGCTCGCTTGATTCGACCCGGTTGGAGTGGTGCAAAAGGGGCCCAAATCGAACGCCGGAGGACACGGGTAGTCGCACTGATAACAGCCCGCGATCGGCGAGCCGGCGCTCACGAGGACGAAGGTCGCCGCGAGCGAGAGGAGCGCGACACCGATCGCCCAGACTCTCCTCGCCGACACGCCACCGAGCGTACCACCCGCCGCATCGGGCGCCGGCCGTTTCGGCAGGGGCCTAGGTCGATGGGGGGCCCGCGACCTGGTGCTCGTAGGTCCGCAGGATGGCCAGACACAAGGTCACGACGACTGGTCCCAGGATCAATCCGATGACGCCGAAAACCTCGACTCCTCCGAAGAGGGCGATGAACATGAGGACCGAGGGGACGTTCTTGGTTCGGCCCACGAGCCGCGGACGGATGAAATAGTCGGATGCGATTCCGACTGTGAGCGCGCTGTAGATGATCTCGCTGAGGCCTCCGACCGTGTGCCCGGTCAGGATCTGAACGACGCCTACGGGGACCCAGACGAGAAGCGTACCGACGCCTGGGATGAGCGATGCGAGGGCGGTGAGCGCGCCGAAGAACGCCGGCTCGGGCACGCCGGTAATCCAATAGCCGAAGGCGGCCAAGCCCCCTTGAGCCAGGCCCGTGACGACGGTGCCCAAAAGGACTTCGCGGCCGACGATGCGAAACTGCTCGAGCAGCGCGTGCGTGTGGCGCTGCTCGAACGGAAGCATGTGCTCGGCCCGCGAGACAATCTGGCTCCAGTAATGAAGGACGAAGTGGGCGGCCAGCGTCATGAAGAGGAGCGTGAGAAGCCCGCTGAAGGTGACGCCCGCGATCTGCGCGGCGAGCTCGGCCGCGCGCGAGCCCATCGACACGGCTTCGCTCTCGAGGCGCTGGGCCACGTCGCCCGCGTTCACGTGAAACGAGCTGAGACCGTTCATCGCGCCTTCGGCGTAGGCGCGAAGCGGCCCGCCCGGAGCCAGCTCCACCCGGAGCGAAGCGAGTAGAGCGATGCCACGGGTCACGAGAAGGGTGGTGACCCCGATCGCGGTCGAAGCCACCAACGCCGTCGCGCCCAGGGAACAGATCAGAGCTGCGGTTCCGGCCTTCATATGTCGCTGTCGAAGGCGCTTGTTGATGGGCTCCAGGACGAAAGCGAGGACGATGCCGAGAAAGAGACCGACGCCCACAGGCATCGCGAGGCGTATGAGGACGGCCAAAGCCCCGATCGCGAGAAAACCAAAGGCACGCCGTTCCCGGAGCCGCGCCGGCGTGACGACTTCGCCTGGCCTCGATAGTGCAGGTGACTCCGGGGCGACCTCGGAGGCAGAAGGATCAGGCATCGGGGGCAGCTTACGTCAATGGGGACATTTAGAGCTGATATGAGAAGCTCTGCGTCGAGCGAGGAACACCATGCGGCTTGAAGCGACCCTCACACAAAACGACCTGCAGAGGCTGGTGGCCGAGCTGACACCGGTCACGATCCTCCTGGGGCAAAAAGGCAAGCTCACGCTTTCCGAGCCTTCGGGGCTCGAGCTCGTGGCCGGCGTCGGTCTGCGCGTCGTTTGCCACGCGCACGGCTCCTGGGAGGTGCTCGGTGTGAGCGTTCCCATCACGCTCAAGTCGTTGGCGGTCTTGCTCGAGCCTTCGGTCGAGACGCGGCCGGACGGCGACGCCCTCGTGTTCAAGCTCAAGGTCGAGTCTGCGGATATCGTCATGGTGCCCAACGTCCTTGGAGACCGAATCGTCGAGCTGGTGAACGCCGAGCTTGCCGAGAACCATGTGGAGCTCGCGTGGCGCTTCGCAAAAACGCTCAGCCACGTGTTCTCTTTGCCGGCGTCTCTGGAGAACCTGACGTCTATCGCGCTCACCGCGAAGTCGGGCACGCTGCGGGTGACCGAGGCCGCGCTCCTATTCACCGTGACGTTCGAAACCGGGGTGGGGAGGCAGCCCGCGGCGGCCCCATGAGCCCTTCGCATGGCGCTCGCGAGTCGCTGGCGTCCCGGGTCGTCAAGTTTTCGAGAGATCTCGCTCTTGTCGCGAAAGACGCCGGAGTAAGGTGGGCGGACGATGCGTGTTATCGGCTAGGCGCATCGCTCGCCTATTACGCCCTCTTCTCGATTTTCCCGTTGCTCCTTCTGGCGGTGACGGGCGTCGGGTTCATCCTGGGTAGCGACGACAACGCCCGGCAAAAACTTCTGAGCTCTCTGTCGAGCCCGAGCCCTGAGTTTCGTGCGTTGCTCGACCAAACGCTTCAGAGCATGCAGCAGCACCGCACGGCGCGAGGCGTGGGCGCCGTCATCGGCGGGGTGGCCCTGCTCTTCGGCGCGAGCGGTGTGTTCTCCGAGCTCGAGTCGTCGCTCAACCTCATCTGGAGGGTTAAGGCCCCGCCGATCAGGAGCGTCTGGTCGTTCGTCGTCGACACAGTGAGATCGAAAGCTCTTTCGTTTGCCATCGTCGTGGTCGCCGCCACCGCCCTGCTTGCGTCCATTGCCGTGAGCACGGCGCTCGGCGCCCTCGCCATGGCGACGTCGAGCAAGGGCGCTGGAAGGGAAGGTTGGGAGCTCACGGAAACCGCAATTTCGATCGCGCTCCTCACAGCGCTCTTCGCGGCGGTCTTTGCGATGATCCCTCAGACCCGAGTGGAGTCGCGAGACGTGGTCGGGGCGGCGGCTCTCACGTCGCTTCTCTTCACGGCCCTCAAGGCTCTTCTCGCGTGGTACCTCGCGCACCTCGGGAGCTACGCGGCCTATGGAGCCGTCGGGGGGGTTCTCGGGCTCTTGACCTGGATCTACGTCGCGAGCGCGGTCCTCTTCTATGGTGCCGAGTTTAGTCGCGTCTACGCCGAGCGCTTCGGAAGCCTCGCGCACGCACGACCGTGACCGAGCGGGCGCGTCTCTGTCGAGAGAGGAACCGCCAGGACGCAAGGGGTGCCCGGCGAAGAAACGGGCAGGGGTCGGTGCCCGAATGTTCGCCAAAGTGCCGCTAATACGCTCGAACCCCTAACTCCTACTCTCTGCTCGTGGCGCCCCTGGCGTCCTGGCGGTTCCTCTCTCTCTCCGAACGACCCTCCAGTCGCCCCGACCGCGCGGCGGGACAGCGATGTGGAAGAGCAAGAGCAAGAGCGGGTCTTGACAGTCGGTTGGCCGGTGATAACGATATATCTATAAGACACATCGTGTCGATGGGTCGATACAGGCGGGCGGCGAGAAACGCAGCTCGTTTCAAAAGGAAGTAAAAAGATGCACGGTAGACATTTGAATCTGGAGCACTTGGAGCACCTGCGCGAGCAGCTGCATGGTGCGGGCTCTTGGGGCTTTGGCGGGCACGGCGCGTTCGGGCGCGGCGGCCGCGGGGGTCGGCCCGATTGGCCGGACATGTTCGGGGGCCCTCCGCCTCGGGCCGAGCGTGGGCACGTCCGATACTTGGTCCTCGACGCCATCGCGACGCAGCCCCGGCACGGCTACGAGATCATGCAGGCCATCGAGGAGAGAAGCGGGGGCAGCTACAGGCCGAGCCCCGGCGTCGTATATCCGACCCTTCAACTTCTCGAAGAGCTCCGGCACGCGCGGCTCGAAGAGAAAGACGAGCGCAAAGTGTACGCGATCACCGCCGAGGGCAAGCGTGACCTCGACGAGCACCGAGACGAGGTCGACGACTTCTATGCGCGCTCCGGCAGCGACGCATGGGCAGACCACGCCGAAGACCTCGGCGATCTCATGAAGCGGGTCGCGAGGCTCTTCAAAGCGTTTCGGCGAATGGCTCGACATGGCCGGCTGACGCCTTCGACGCTGAAAAAGCTGCGGGCCGTGCTCGACGAATCACTCGTCAAAATGGAGGAGCTCGTAGGTCGTGAGCGCATCTAGCGAGCTCGGATGCAGCACGTGCGGGAAACGCTACCGGGCCTCCGCCTGGACCGAGCTTCCGACGGTGCGCATTCTCACCTGGGCCGACATGCACGTGCACGTGACAGCGTGGCCGGAGGAGACGGTGGTCGCCGTCCGGGCATGCAGCGCCTGCGGCGCGGCCATGGCGAGAACCTCGCAACGTCGAATGGTGCCCGTGGGAGTCGAGCCGGCCTAAGGTTCAGAGGGCGGCGCGCCGCCGTCGTGATGGTGGTGCGGATGCCAGCAGGAAAGGTCGCCGCTGCGGCCTTTGCGACACGTGCCCGACACATGGCCGTGGGCACCGTCGAACTCACACACATCGCCTTCGCTCTTGTCCTTGCACGCGGCGATGGATTCGGGACTCGGGCCGTGATGCTCGTCGCCGGTGGGGTTACTCTGCGCCGCGCCCAACGTGGGGACGAGTAGCCAAGCGATAGCCGCTGCGATGTACATCGGTTTGAACATGTGAGGTCTCGTAGCTCGCGGAGACCTCGAGCGCCGAGCGTTTCCGACGAGCGGGCGGTGCGGCGCTACGGGCCGACCCATCATGCCTTGTCTGCCCCGTCTCGCTTTGGGGTAGGCTCATGCGAAAGGGGTATGGCCAGGTCAAGCGACTCGAGCCAGGAGGCGCAGTCGTTCGACAGGCTGCGAGCGCGGCTGACGGCCATCGCCGATCCGACGCCGCCCCCGATCGATCCACGCTCTGTGGCGCTGCGCGCGCTGGTCATCGTCGATTCGTTCGATCAGCCGGAAGCCGTGAGTAAGCTCGCCGTGGCCAAGGCGGCGGGGGCGGCTTTCACGTGCGTGGCGGATCTACGCGAGGCCGCGCGCGCGGCGCTCTTCGTCGCATCGAAGCTCGAGGAGCCGGCGCAAGAGCACGAATGGGCCGTCTGGACGCCTCGTACCTGGACGCTTTTGGCGGAGCTCTTCGGAGAAGTGTGCGGGCTCGCGCGCTCGGCGCTGCGCGAGGTCCCGGGCATGAACTTTCCGTCGATCCCGTCGCTTGTCATGTCGCAGCGCGAGGCGCGGCCGTCCTCGGTGCGCGCAGGTCCGTGGCAGCGCAGCGTCCGACCGGCGTCGGCCGCCAGCGCGGCACCGAGGGCGCAGGAGCCCAGCGAGGCTCACGTGGCCCCAGTGCCGCGGCTCGCGCCGCTGGCGGTCGAGGGGCTAGGGCTCGCGCGCGCAGAGCTCGGCCTCGCAGGTCCGAGCGAGCTCAGCGCGGCGAGCGCAGGAGATCTGGCGTCGCTCGAGCCGGTTCGAGCGGCACCCCGATTCAACGTCGAGCTGCAAGTCAGCGTCTTCAGTGAATCCAACTTGTACGTGGGCTTCACCGAGAACCTCTCGGCGAGTGGGATCTTCGTCGCCACCCACGTGCTTCGCCCGATTGGCTCGAGCATCGAAGTCAGCGTGCTTTTCCCCGGACGAAGCGAGCCGGTGCGCCTTCGTGGCGAAGTGCGGTGGCTTCGTGACATCTCCGAGGGTAGCGACGGCTGGCCGGGGATGGGGATCCGCTTCGAGTCGCTCACGCCCGAGCACGACGTGCTGATGGCGGAGTTTCTCCGGACGCGCGAGCCGATATTCTTCGACGAGTGACGCGGCCGAGGGACGCGCTCACCAGCGCCCCTCGTCGACGGCGAGCACCGTTTGCTCGAGCGACATTCGGGCGGCGAAGCCCAGGGTCTGTCGCGCGCGGCGATCGTCGACCATGCAGACGTAACGAATGTGGTCGATTTCGGGGGGAGGGAAGCTCGTCAGACGCCACGACCACATCCGGCTGACAACGGCGCGCGTCACTCCGTAAGGAATGCTGATTTTCTGCCGGCCCAAGATCTTGATGATTTGGGAGAGAGAGGCCGGCTCTGGGCCGGCCACGTTGAAAACGCCCCGCACCCCGGGCCGCAAGGCGAGCTCGATGGCGCGAACGACGTCGGCCTGATGCATGACCTGCATCATGGGGTCGAAGCCCAGAATCGAGACGATGGGGTCTTTGCGCAGAAAGTTCGATGGCGCATTGTGAACGGTGCCGAGGATATGGACGGGACGCAGGATGACGGTCTCGGTCTCTGGCAGCTTCCAGAAGAAGCTCTGCGCGAGCATGTCGAGCTCGATGAGGTCTCGAATGTCGCTGAAGTTCTGGCCGCCGAGCAGGGGGGCATCCTCGGTGAGAAATTGCGGATTGCTCGGCTGCGGACCGTAGACGTTGGCGCTCGAAAGAAGGACAAGCTTGGGGACCCGAAATTGCGTCACGTATTCGAGCAGCTTTGCGAAGCCGGCCACGTTCCATGAATGGTGATCGGCCGCTGAGGCGCGCGGGTCGTGCAGCACCCCGAGATGCACGACCGCCCGGACGTCGCTCGCACGGAAGACGTCCTTGAGCTTCTTTCGCCGGATGTCGACCTGGGAGTGAAGGATGTCTTTGGGCTTGTCTGGAAACGGGCGCCGGTCGACGCCGACGACCGGACCTTGGCGATGAAGGGCTCGTGCGAGCTGCTTTCCCAGGCGGCCGCAGATGCCGGTGATGAGGACCGCTCCAGCTCGGGCGGCCCCGTCGCTCGCGCTCACGGGCGTCACCAGAAGACGTGTTTGCGCTGCTCGAGCGCCGTTGCGAGCATCGCTTGAACCGTCTGCCGGACGAGCCACACCTTCTCTTCGACGACCGCGTCGTCCTCGTCGGGGTCTCCGGAAAAGCGCATCGGCTCGCCGAACCAGAGGCGATAGCGTGTGGGGAGTGGGAATAGGCCGCCCGGCAAGAGAATCTGCGGAACGATCGGAAAGGCAGGCATCCCCAGCAGTTTCGCGAGCCCTTCGAAGTTGGCGACCGAGATGTACTGTTCTTCCGCGCCGACGACGGCCACGGGAACGATGGGGCTGCGAGTCTCGACGGCGAGGCGCATGAATCCCGAGCCGAAGTCGGCGAGCTCGTAGCGGTGCTCGAACGTCTTGGCGACCCCTCGAACTCCCTCGGGAAAAACGAGCAACGCTTCTTCCTGAAGAAGCAAGCGAGTGGCATTCTCGGGGACTCCTACGACTTGTCCGACGCGAGCAAAGAGCATCGACACGAAGGGCAAGCCGACCGCCCATTTCTCGACCATCGCGCGCACGAGGCGAGGGGGCTCGGCGTCCATGAACATGGCGGCCGCGATGAGGGCCCCATCGAGCGGGATCTGCCCCGCATGGTTGGCGACGAGCAGGACGCGGCCGTGCGGAACGTTTTCGATCCCGTGGACTTCGGTACGAAAGTACTTCCGGTGCAGTAGAGCGACGGCAAGAAATGCGGGGCGGGCCCAGTGAGGATCGAGGCCAAAAGCGTCGATGCCGGTAGGGCCGAGCGTGAGCGGGACTCGCGACATCTTGTCGGCGAAGCTCTCGCCGAGGACCCTCCGCAAGCCCGCTTCCACAGCGTCTTCGGCGGCTCCGGAAAGTCCGCGAAAGAAAGCGGGGGCTGCGCGAGCGAAAGCGCTGATTCGGGTGAGCGCGGTCAAAGAGGGAGCCACGCCACGCATTGTGGACGGCGCGCGCCGGCGCTTCAACGAGGTTATGCTCTCGCACCGTGTCGCTCGTCTTGCCGCCGCCCCTTGCGCCGGGAGACGTGCTCCGCGTCATCGCGCCATCCGGGCCTTGCGAGAGGGCGGCGCTTTGGCCCGGGCTCGCATGGGCGCGCACTCGCTACCGAATCGCGATGACTCCGGGCGTGCTCGAGCGCGACGGGTTTCTCGCCGGGGCGGATTCGCGGCGACAGATCGAGCTCGGAGGCGCGCTTGCCGACGTCGAGGCCAAGGCCATCGTCGCGACGCGCGGCGGCTACGGCGCCATGCGGGCGATCGAAGACCGCGCGTGGGAGAGTCTCGCCGACAGACCCAAATGGATCGTCGGCTACAGCGACATCACAACGCTTCACGCGATGGCTTGGCGCGCGGGAATCGCGTCGCTTCACGCGCCGAACGTGACAGGGCTTTCGCACGCGCGGCCTGCGGAGCGAGCCGCCTTCATCCGCGGCCTGGAGCGGCCAGGCGCCGCGCACGTCTGGCGCGCGCTGCGCGTCGTCTGCTCCGGACAGGCGCGCGGGGCTCTGGTAGGGGGTAACTTATCGCTGCTTTGCGCGATGGCGACGGCGCGCCGTCTCTGGATCCCTGACGGGGCCATTTTGGCGTTCGAGGATGTGGCGGAGGCGCCCTACCGCATCGACCGAATGCTCACCTCGCTGCTATTGGGCGGGTACTTGGCCCGGGTCGCGGGGTTCGTGGTGGGCGGCCTGGAACGAAGCGTTGCCGGGCCAGATGGCCGCACTGCGGACGATGTCGTCGAGCATCGGCTTCGCTCGCTAGGGGTGCCGGTCGTGGCGGGCGCCCCGTTTGGCCACGGTGCGCGTAACGAAGCTTTCGTGCTCGGGGCTTCGGTCCGCGTGAGCGGAGGCGAGGTTTATTTCGGCTGACGCAGCTGCCCGCCCTAGCTGCGATGAGGAAGGGGTGGAGGGATGCTGCGTTTGGGCTTGATCGGCTCGGAAGGCGCGGGCGCATCCACGCTCTCGATGACGTCTGCAACCTCTTCGACGCCAACTTCCTCGGCGTCGACCAGAGTCACGGCGCGCGCCATAGGGTTGGCGGTCGACTCCGTGTCGGTAGGAGGGTGCGCGTGGGCCACCAGAAGGTGGGGCTCACTCGACGTAAACAGCGGCTCGCCCGCCGGGCCGCGGGGGTCCACCAATGTGGGAGGAGACGACGGGATCCCCGGTGCGACCGCGACCTCGGCTTCGTCCGGCGAGGGCGATTCAGACGCCTGAGGGCGCGTGCTTCTCCGGCGTCTTCTGCCGGTCGAACGTTTGGCTTCGGGCTCCTGCGTGAGCGCAGGCTCGGCGCCGTCGGCGCTGGGGACCGGCGGCGTTTCGGTATCGCGAGCGGCAGCATCTACGGCGGCCCGGCCGTTCTCGGTCTCGCCCGAGGGGCGATGCTCGGGCGGTAGCGGCTCGACGAGGGCCCTTTCGGGCCCCGCGGACGCCTCGGCGGGCTCCGCAGGGGCCGTCTTGTCGGGCTCGGCGATCCCCTTGTCGGGCTCCGCGGGCGCCTCGTCCGGCTCGGGTGTGCTGGGTCTGCGCAACATGTTGGCTTTGGCGCCTTCGAGGCCCGCGGTGGCTTCCGGATCGCCGGGTTTCATCCGAAGCACGCGCCGCCAAGCATCCGCCGCCTCGCGCGGGTCGCCGAGCTCGCGCTCCCAGAGCTGCGCGACCTTGCGCGCGAGCTCGGCGCGAAGGCTCACCTCTTTGCCGCGCAAGATCTGGTCTTCGTAGAGCTGCACCATGGCGCGGTGATCGCCGAGCTCGGTCAACAGTGCGGAGAGCTCCTCGAGCACGGCCGGATCGTTGGGAGAAAGATCGTAGAGTTTTTTCAGGTCCGTCGCGGCGCCCAGGCGATCGCTCAGCTCTTCGCGCCGAAGCCTGGCCCTGCGCGCGAGCAATTGGCGGAGCAGCGGTCCTTCGAAGACCGCGCCGAGCGCGTGCGACAAGGTGGCTTCCGCGCGGCGGGGCTCGCCCACGTCACGCGCGAGCAACTCGAGCGCGTCGAGCGTCAGCGCATCGACGTGCGCGACGAGCGCCTCGCCGAGCCACGCGAACGCCTGGTCGGCGTCCTTGAGGTCGCTGAAGACAAGCGCGGCGGCAAGGCGGAGCAGGGCCGCCCGGGTATGGCCGCCGTCCCGAGCGTTTTGGCCGCCGCTGGCCATGGCCGCACACAGCGCTCGCCGCAGCCGATCGTCGCCGACTCGTGCATCGGTCTCTCGCGCGGCCCGCTCGAGAATGGGGACGACGTCGTCGATCGGGGCTGCCCCGAGCGCGAGGTCGAAGAGATTGCGCGCCCGATCGGTCTGTCCGTGCTCGGCGGCGACCTGCGCCGCTCGGGCGAGCGACGCGAGGCGCTCGGGCATCGTCCTATGACGCGCGATTTGTCGCTCGTAGAGGTCGACGACTTCTTGGGGGTCGTCGGCGATGACGGCGAGGCGAGACAGCAGCGGCTCGGTCTTGTCCGATGGCGCGCTACCGAGACCTTCTTCTCCCAGTCGGAGGGCTTCGAGCCGTGGTGCGCCGGCCTTGAGACGTACCTCGGCTTGCCTCACCAGCTCTTCGGCTCGTTCGAGCCCGGTGACCTCGCGGGTCATGAGCTCATGGGCGACGGCGAGTGAGTCGAGGTCGCCCGCTTTGCTGGAGAACTGCTCGAGGCGGCGAGCGAGCTCTGGGTCCGCTCCCTTGCTCCGAGCAATCTCGCAGGCGACGCGAATGGCGTCCGCCTCTCGACCGACGTCCGCGAAGCGCTCGAATGCGCCGCGCAGGTTCGCCGTACGCTCGGGTCCCGGCCTTTCTTCGAACCACCACTCCACGAGCTTGGTCGCGACGATGCCTCGCCAGCCGAGCCGGTCGCCGAGCTCGATGTACGCGGCACGCACGCTCGGGTCTCCCTGGGCAGAGATCTCGTCGAGGGCGGCCAGGGCCTCGTCGCCGCGATCGAGCTTGTCCGCGAGAACGCTGGAGAGCTTCTTGGTGAGCAGCGACAGCTCGCCCTCGTCGGCTTCGATTTCGATACGCTGGGCGAGAATCTCGGCGACCTTCCCCCAGTCCTGCGTCCTTTCGCAGAGCTCGCAAAGGTGCGGCAAGACGTCGAAGTCGTCGGGGTCCGACGCGACGACGACGTCGAGCGAACGGATCGCGCTTACGAGGTCGCCGAGTTGCTCGTAGAGCCGCGCCAGTCGACCGGCGATCGGGCCGCGCTCTTCGGGTCGGCTCGCCAGCTTGAGCTCGCGCTCGAGGGCGTCGGCCGCCCCGGACGCGTTCTCCCGAGCTTCTTGGAGATCGGCGATGGCCTGCAGAGCCGCGCGGCAGCCTGGATCGATGTCCGACAAGATTCGCTCATAGCGTTCGATCGCCGCGTCGATCTCGCCGAGCCCGTCGGCAACGACCTCGGCCTCCCGCAGCGCGACGCGAGCCTTGTCGGCCGTCTCCGGGGTCACCGCCTCGAGCCGGCGAAGCAAACCGCTGGCCTCCGAGTGATCTTCTCGCGCGATCGCGTCGTCGACCAGCCACTCGAGCGCCTGAGCGTCGGCGCCGTCTTCGAGAACCTTGCGCCACATCTCGCGAGCGAGGTCTTTGTCCGACAGGTGAGTCGCGTAAACGTCCGCCGCCAGGCGCCGCGCCTCTACACGCTTGTCGCGCAGGGCAAGACGATCCGCGCGCCTTACCCAAAAGGACGCAAGCTCGGCGTAGCGCTTCGAAGACTCGTAGCGACTCGAAAGACGTTTCGCGAAGTCGTCGCTCCCGGGATCCAAATCGGTGGCGCGCTCCAGGTTTTCTACGACGGCGGCCTCGTCTCCCGCCCGGTCGAAGTGCTCCGCGGCGCGAGCCACGTGGCGCGCTTGTTTCGCATGGTTGGGCTCGAGGTCGCCAATCGTCACCGCGGCGCGTCCCGCGCGATCCCAGGCGTGGGCCGTCGCGAAGCTGCGCTCGGCGCGCTCCCAAAGGCCGACGTCTTTGCGACGTTCGGCGGCATCCGCAAAAGCCTCTCCCGCGGCGCCCGACTCGCCGAGAGTCTCGCGCAAATGACCGAGCCTCTCGAGAAGAGCGGCTCGCGCTTCGGCGTCGTCGACCCCCGCCACCGAGTCGGCAATCACTCTCGCCGCGTCTTTTACCGCGCCCGCCTTCTCGAACAAGGCCGACGCCTGAGCGATGGCTTGTTCGTCATCGGGCACCAGCCCGGCAACCCGCTCCCAAGCGCGGGCTGCGGCCGTCAGGTCGCCTCGCTTCTGCTCGTGAAGAGTCGCGACGCGCTTCTCGAGGGCGATCTTTTTCTCGAGATCGGACTCGGTGGTCGTGGACTCTTCGAGCAGGGTCGCGAGGTCGTCCCATCGCGAGCTCTTTTCGAGCCCTCGAACGAGCGCGGTGCGGGCGGCTTCGTCTTCGGAGTCGAGGGCCACGAGCTGCCGGTACGCCCCGACCGCGCCGTCCATGTCGTTCAGCTGACCTTCGCTGAGCTCGGCGACTTCGCGCAGCTTCTCTTTGCGCGTCTCGGTCGACGTGCTCACGCGCGCGGCCGCGAGCAAGACGTCGCGAAGCGCCTTGTAGTCGCGTGCGGCGCGCAGGTGGTCGAGCGTCCATGCGAGGGCCTCGGGGTGGGCCGGATCGCGCGCGAGAAGCGCGGCGTATTTCGATTGCGACTGGGCCTTGTCCTCGCTTCCGGTTTTCAGGCCGAGAGCCCGCGCGGGCTCGATCGCGGGTCTCTGCGCGGTGCTCGCCTCTTCCTCTGCCGGTCGAGTCGGCGCGGCCACCTTCGCCGGTGCTACGAGCGGAGGAGCTGACGGCATCTTTCGGCCGACCTTCTCGTAGAGCTCCGCGAGCTTCGCCTTCGCGTCCGCACGTGCGCCGAGAGGCTCGAGGACTTGGATGGCATCCTCGAGCAGCCCCGCCGCTTCATAGCTCTTCTCGAGCAGCCAGCGCGCCTCGGGCGCGACCGACCCCTGAGGATTGGCCTGCACGTATGCGAGATAGCGGGCCGTGACGTCGTCTTCCCGCTCGAGCGCCCTCGCGTAGTGCGCGTAGAGCTGCAAGGCGCGGTCGTGTCCGGGCTCGACGTCGAGCGCGCCGGCCGAGTAGGCCAGACCGTGCTCGCCGTCGTAGGCTTCCGCGAGGCCGACGAGCAGGGTTACCGCCGTCGTGCGTTCATGCGTACCCACGTTCTGGCCGCCGGCCACTCGCTCGACGACGGTGGCCGCGAACTCCTGCTGGACGGTGGCGTCTGCCGGCTCGGCTTCGAGCGCGCGACCGAGGGCACGGGTTGCGCCCGGAAGGTCGCCGGCGGATCGCCGCGTCTCCGCCTCGTCGCGCAGCAGCGCGACGCGCCGAATCGGGTCGCGTTCGATTTCGAGCTCGGGCTCGTAGGTCGCGAGCGCGTCCTTCCACAGTCCGAGCGATTTGTAGATCTCGCGCGAGCCGTACATGGCATAGGCGCTCGACGGATTGAGCTCGAGGGCCCTGCGGTAGTTTTCGAGCGCCTTCTTCGGCTGTTGAAGGCTGTCGCCCCAGAGCCGCCCGAGCTCCTCGTGGACCGACGTGAGCTCGACGCGGACCTCGCCGCTTTGGGCGGCGAGGGGACCCAGGGCCTTGGCACGACGCTCGAGGAGAGCGACGAGCGCCTTGCTGTCGCCCTTGTCGCGATAGAGCTGGGCCAAACGGTCGGCGGCGCTCGCCTGAGTAGGGTCTCGGTCGATCGCCTGCATGAGAACGCGCGCGGCGCGATGGGCGTCGCCGAGCGTCGTCGACCAAACGTTGGCCGCTTCGCTCATCCAGTGTGATGCGTACGCGGGATCGCGGGTTTGGGCCCCTACGCGTTCGAGAAGCAATGCGTACGACTTTGGATCGGCAGCGCCCGATTGGTGCGCGGCAGTGAGCGCTTCTTCGTCGTGCGGGTTGGCCACCAGCCGCTGCACGAGCACGTCGATCTGACTGGGATCCATGGGCGGCGAAAGGGTATCACCTTCCACATTTTTGCATCAATTGCCGAGCCTACGAACGAGCAGCAGTCGGCGGCTTTCCGCATGACGGAGACTCGCAACGGCGCGTGTTGAAAATTGCACTGTGTCACTTTTGCAGAAGCACATTGCGTGGATCGCACACGACTGTGGCGGCGCCGTCGACGAGACGAGAGGGCGAAAGGTGCGACAAGTCGGTCCCGTCACGAACGCGCCGCACCTCGAGATGCAGATGAACGAGGCCGGTCGAGCCGGTATCACCGACGAAGCCAAGCACCTCGCCGGGCTTGAGCCGCGTGCCCACCGCGGCCGGTCCGAGCAGGCGCGGTGCGAGGGCATCGAGATGGGCGAAGAGCACGATGTAGTCACGCAGGGCGCCTGCCTCGCGAATCGTGTGGCGCGTGACCACCGTCGTGCCAAAAAGCGGCCCCACGTAGATGACTTCAGCGTCCTGTTCCTGGTGCTCGAGAGCCATCAAGGCCACCGGTGTTCCGCGCGGCGCGGCCAAGTCGACGCCGCCGTGCCCCACATGCCGCAGATGTCGCCCGCGGCGTTGCAGCTCATCGGCACGGTCCAGGTCGTACCCACTGAAGACACACCCGGCGCGGCACGGAACGGGGTACTGGTAGGCGTCATAGTCGGCGGGTCGATCGGGCCGGCGGGGGATCTGGTCGTAGACCACCCAGTCCCCGCGCGGATCGCGGTGGGCGCCGGCGGCGCTCTCGGAAGCCGGTCCGCCTTCGTCGTCGTCGGGCAAATGCACGCAGGCACCGTCGTCGGGCAATCGATTGGCGGGGCAGGCAGGGGCAGGGAGCGGGTGCGCGATAGACCCATGGTCCAATCGGATCGAACCGATCGCTACATTCTGCGCGGCGGCACGGCCTCGCGCGCTGCCCGAACCGAGCGACGCGAGCGCGCCGAGCAGAAGAGCGAGAGGCAGAGCCCGCGGCATGTGGAACATGTGGAAAATGTAGGGTAGCCGGTAGACCCGCGCGTATCCTACGCGTGGGCTTGTTCCAGGAGCACGACCTTCACGATGCCGACTACCGATCTCGCTCTCACTCTGGACGGTCTTTTCGATGCCGAGCGAGCCGCCCGGCGTGCGCACGACGAGCTGGTGCAGGCTGACCCGGTGCGGGTGCTTGCGCTGCTCCAGGTGACGACTCGAAAAGCTCTCGCGCTCGACGCAGTGGACGAGGACGAGGCGTCGCTGCGCCTCGTGCGCGTTGCGGGCGTTCTCGGCGAGATGCAGGGGCCGGGCGTCATCGATCTGCTCATCGACATTCTGGGTTGCGACGAACCGGAGGCGCGCCACGCCGCAGGGGAAGCGCTCTCCGGCCTCGCCTTCGATCGATTCAAAGAGGTTGCCCTAGGCATCGAGCGCGCGCTCGAACGAACGCCCGAAGGCAGCCCTGCGCTTTCCGAGCTGCCGTATCTTCTCGTCGACATCCCCGAGCCAGGGGTGCTCAAGCTGCTGGGCCGGTTCTTGGGGCACCGCGATGCGGACGCCGTCGCGGCGGCGATTGAGGCGCTGGTCGAGCTGGGCGACCCCGGCGCGGTGGCCCTGCTCGACAAGCTTCAGACGGACACGCGGCGCGTGCAGCTCGAGGACGAGGGCGGCACCGAAGGCGACGCGACGATCGGCGAGCTTGCAGCCGAGGCTCGAGGCCTGCTTCTTCGGGAGACCTCGACGTGACGGGAGAGGTTCCGGACAAGCCGATCGCCAAAACGCCCCTTCCGCCCGTCATCCACGGTCGTGCCCGGCTCGGGCCTTCGGAAGCCGCGGTGTACGAGACCTTCGTTGTGCCCCGCTACATGGCGCTATTCGGCGACCTTGCGCTCGAAATGCTGGTCGAAAGCGACGACGCGCAGGTCGTCCATCTGCATTGTCGTACGGGCTATCCAGACCGTGGCCTGGCCATGCGGCTTCGGGGAGCCCACCTGGTCGGGGTGGATGGCTCACTCGCGGCGCTCGAGCTCGCGCGGGCGAAGGCCGCCACGATGCCCGATATGGTCAGCCAGTACCGGTTCGTACAGGATTTTCCCACGTCCCTTCCATCGTCCGCTTTCTCGCACGCGCTCGTGATGCACGCGCTCGGAATACGCGACGACCGCTCCGCCCTACTTGGCGAATCCGTGCGACTCCTCGCGGCGCATGGTCAGGTCATCGTGACGATGCCGCTGCGCGGCAGCTTCCAGGAGCTAGGAGATTTGCTCCGGGAGTATTCGCTGAAGTTTGACGACGCTTCGATCGAGCAAGCGGTGGATCAGGCGGAGCTCGAAAGGCCCACGATCGACGGCCTTGGCGCCGAGCTTCAAGACGTCGGATTCGACTTCGTCGAGCTCGAGCAACGCCCGACGACGGTGCGATTTCACCGCGGGCGCGACTTCTTCGAGGACCCCATCGCCCGGCTCGTCATCCTCCCCGAGCTACGCCTCAAGCTCGGCCTCGAAGGGCGTCCCGAGCCCCTCGCGTACGTTCGTGACGCCATAGACACTTACTGGAGCGACGGGAGCTTCGAGCTCACGGTCAATGTGGGCTGCGCGACAGGGCGCAAAGTCGCGTAGGTGTCACTGACACGACCCGTCGACGCACGTGCCGCCGTCGCTGGGGCCCGTCTCGGATAGGGTCGCATCGCCGGCCTCGAGCGACCCGGCGTCGCCGGCTTCTGCCGCCGCTTCGGGAGTCTGGGCAGCGCCCACGTCCGCACCGCCGTCGGCGACCCCGAGACACTCTGCAAGGCCGCCGACGAGCGTGCACTCGTATCCGCTTGGGCACCCGATCCCACCGCCGCAGTCTCCAGCGTGACAAGTATCGTCGGAGCCGCATGTCGTGCCGGCCGGGCAGTCCGAAGGGGCGGTGCAACCACCCCCCTCGCCGACGCCCGCGGGGGCGATGATGCCCGCGACGCACTGGCCGCCGAAGCTGCACGAATAGCCATAGGGGCAATCGAACGAAGTGGCGCACTGCGCACCGTAGCTTTGGTCGTTCGAATAGATCGGGCAGCCGGCGATGAGAGCCGCGGTGAGCCCCACCATGACGGCAAGCAAGTGACGATTCATATGCCCTCCTCTAATGAGCGAAGCTGCGACCCCCGTCCAGCGGGGGCGGGTGCAATCAGGCCAGTCAGGGGAAGGGTAGCAATGGGCGTGCCTTCGGGCGACTTCAGGTGCGCCAGGGCTCGATGCGAGTTCGACAGGGCTGCCCGCGGCGTGTATCGTGACGCTGGCTGGCTCGCCCGAGTTTTCTCGGCCGCGCGCTCAGACGAGTGGCCACTTCCCTACACGCGCGGTGCCCACACGGGCGGGCGCCGGCGGGTGTACCGTACGATGGACGTTCAATGCGAGCGTTGCAGAACTGAGTACGAATTCGATGACGCACTCGTCAGCGGACGGGGAACGACCGTTCGATGCACGAGCTGCGGGCATCAATTCAAAGTACGTCGGTTCGAGGGCGGAGCGCCTGCGGCCGACCGTTGGACGGTCAAGACCATCGAGGACCACGAGCTCACGTTCTTCTCGCTTCGGGATTTGCAGCAGGCCATTTCGTCGAAACGCGTGAAGCGGGCCGATGTTCTAGTTCAGGGCGGTGGCCGACCGAGAGCTCTCGGCTCGATCACGGAGCTCGAGCCCTTCTTTGGTGGGCGCGCGTCGGTTCCTCCATCTGCGGCGCCTCCAACCCCCGCAGAGCGGCCGGCCGAGGTCGCGGATGGGATGGTGTTTCCCAAGCGTGCGCGGTCTTGGGACACCCAAGACTCGCCCGAGCTGCCGTTCGTACCGTCGTCGTCGACTCCTGCGGCGACGACCGCGGACCCACCCCCGAAGGAGAAGGTTGGCACCTTGCGGCCTCCGGCGAACGCCGCCGCGGCACCCCCGCCCGCCACGCTCATCTACCCACGTCAGCCTCGCCCGATGTCCCCGCCGACGGCGCCGGTTCGGCGGTCCGATCGACGAGAGCCTATCGCAGACGACGAGCTTGGTGAGCCGCGCTCGCCACTGCCGTCGTCTGACGATACGTATCTGGTGGCTCCGCGACGCCGCGTCGGGGGTTGGATCGTCGGGTTCGCGCTCCTTCTCGTCGTGGTCGTCGTAGGGTGGGCCACGGCCAGGCCTTACTTCGCCGTCCATGAGTCGGCCGCAGCCGCCAACCTGGACACGCGAGCTCAATCCTTTCTGGCCGATGGAGAAAGCGCTCTCTCCGACGGGAATCTGGACGTTTCGCAGGAGGACTTCGACAAGGCAAGCGTCCTCGCCGAGAAGGACGCTCGCGTGCTTCTCGATCAAGCTCGCTTGGCCGCCGTGAAGGCTGACATCCCGTGGCTGAAGCTTCGAGTGCTTGCGCCGGAGGCGACCGACGAGCTCCGAATGACCCGTGCGCAGCTCGACGAGACGGTAGCTCGAGCCAGGCGCTCGGCCGATGAAGCGGAGGCCGCCGCACCCGAGGACGTGGGCGCGCTGCGCGCCAAGATCGATGCCCTGCGCCTCGGGGGAGATCTGCGCGCCGCTCGGGCTCATGTCCCGAAGGTTTTGGCCCGGGCCGCCCAGCCGGAGACGGCGTACGTGCTCGCGGCGATTGATCTCGCGGAGCCCGAGCCGCCATGGGCCACGGTCATCGAGCGGCTGCGGCTGGCCGTGGCGGGCGAGGTGAGCGCTGGACGAGCTCGCGCCGCCCTGACCTATGCGCTGGCCCGATCGGGCGACGCGGAAGGAGCTCGATCGGAGCTCTCGAAGCTCGATGCGCTTCCGAGGCCTTTCCCGCTCTTGCCCACCTTGCGTGCGTTCGTCGAACGCTCGGCGCCCAAACCGGCCGCGCCGCCCGCGGAAATAAAGGGGCGCCCCGCTCCTCTCGTGGCCCCACAGCGAACGGGGGTCTCGCCACCCGGTCCGGCCGCGGCCGAGGCGCCGTCGATCGCGGACCCTCGAACGGCAATGCAAGCGGCCTCGCAGGCGCTGCGCAAGGGAGACTACCCCCGCGCGCGCCAACTCTATTCGTCGATCGTCGATCGCAATCCGAACGACTCCGAAGCGCTCTCCGGACTCGCAGACGTTTCACGTCAACAAGGGAGCTTGGCGGCGGCCATTGCCGACTATCGTCGCGCCATCGCCGTGAACCCATCCTATTTGCCCGCTCTGCTCGGTCTGGCCGACACGGAATGGGCGAGCGGCGAGCGCTCGAAAGCCTCACACGACTACGGCGACATCGTCGACCGATTTCCTGAGGGTACGTATCCCGGTTACGTATCGAAACGAGTTCCGAGCCCGGCTCAGCCCGCGGCCGCCGATCCCGCCGGCGCGACGGACAACCAGTGAGAGGGGTCATGGCGTGGGCATCGGGGCTTGCCGCGGCCGTCGTCCTTGCCGGCACGATCGGCTGCGAGGGTCGGCGCCGCGCTGGCCCGGCCCAGACGGGCTCTACCGGCGCCCGCACGGGGCCCTCCATCGCGATCGTCGATCTGTCCGAGGGAGTCCCGGAGCAAAGCTCCAGTGGCTGGCTCGGCCTCTCGGCGCGTCCGGCCTCGCTGCAGGACCTTGCTGAGTATGTCGACGGGGTGCGCCACGACAAGAGTCTCCGAGGCATTCTGGTGCGCCTCGGGGCGGCGCGCATGGGGCTGGCACGGGCTCACGAGGTCGCTGCGATTCTTGCCAGCGTCGACCCCAAGTGCCCGGTCTGGTGCTACGCCGACGACTACGACAACTCGAGTCTTTCCGTCGCGGCGCTCGGATGCCGGCGCGTTTGGGCACCCCCCGCGGGGGGGGTCGACGCCGTGGGGTTGGCGGCGCAGACGCTCTATTTTCACAAGCTGCTCGCCGACGAGCTCGGGCTCGACGTCGATTTTCTCCAGGTCGGCAAGTTCAAGGGCGCGGAAGAGCCATTCACCCGTGACGGGCCAAGCCCCGAGGCTCGCACCTCGCTCGAAGCTACCCTCGCGGATTTGCGCGCCGGCTGGCTCTCGGGCATCCGGCAGGGTCGTCCTCACATCGGTGAATCGGTTCCCGAAGATGGGCCGTATTCGGCCGAAAGGTCCAAGACGCTCGGTCTCATCGACGAAGTGGGCTACTTCGACGAGGCGCGTGACGCCCTAGAGCGCGACACGGGAGCGGGCCGCGCCGAAGTTCGATTGGGCCCTGGAGCCGCAGGCGGCGGGGGAGGGGACTTTGCCGACGCCGTGCGCACGGTCATTGGCGAGTCTTTTGGGTCGGCCCCCGTCATGTTGGTGAGAGCGACCGGAGCCATCACCTTGGAGGGTGGAGGCCTTGCGGGCGGCGGTGGCGGAATCGTCCAGCGAAAGCTCGCGAGGATTCTTTCCCGCGTCGAGAAAGACGACGAGGTCAAGGCCGTCGTTCTGCGCATCGACTCTCCGGGAGGCAGCGCGCTGGCCAGTGACCTCTTGTGGCATCAATTAATGACCTTGCGGGCACGAAAGCCGCTCGTCGTGAGCATCGGGGACATGGCCGCGAGCGGCGGCTACTATCTGGCTTCGACCGGTGCCGTGATCTTTGCGGATGACACGAGCATCGTCGGGTCGATCGGTGTCGTCGGCGGGAAAATAGCGGCCAACCGTGCGCTCGAGAAGATTGGCATCCACGCGGAGACCTTCCCGGCCAAGGCCGGCGATGTGCATGCGGAGGCAAGGGCAGCCTACGAGTCGCTACTCTTGCCTTGGGACGATGCGACGCGCACACGGGTCCTCGAAACGATGCAAGGCGTTTATCAGCTCTTCCTGGCCAGAGTTTCCGAGGGGCGGGGGATACCCGTCGAGCGCGTAGCGGTTTCAGCCGAGGGCCGCATCTTCAGCGGCCGTGATGCCCGCGAGCGTGGCCTGGTGGACGTCATCGGGGGCTTGCGCGAAGCCATCGATCGCGCCAAGGCGATGGCGGGTCTTGGGGCGGATGCGCGGGTGGGCGTCGCCGAAGAATCGAGCGGGTTGCTCCAGGCTTTGGTCGACGAGGAGGGGTCGGATTCGCGGACTCGCGGCTTGGAGCTGAAGCTGCCGCAAATCGCCGCGGAGGTGCTTCCTTTTTTGGGCAGCGTGTTGCCCCTTGCCATGCGCGAGGACGTTCTGTGCGCGCTGCCGTTCGCGCTGACGGTTCGCTAAGACCTGGCGTACCATGGGGCGCGCCCATGATTCGCACTGAAGGTAGCGGGGCAACGCAAGCGTTGGGCGACCCCACGGCGCAGCAGGCGAGACACAGCACGCTGCCGCCCCCCGTCTGGGCGTCTCCGACGCTTGCGAGCTTGCGGCCCCCGATGCCCCTCGCGCGGCCGCTCGCGCGACCGTCCGGCGCACGCGCCGACGAAGCTTGGCTTCGCGCGCGCGTCGAGGAGGCTAGGTTAGCCGGGGACCGCGCGGCGCTGCGTTCGGCGTGCATCGCGTTTGCCCGGTGGCTCGCCGCGCGCGACCGAGGCCTGAACGAGGCTGTGCCTCTCGCCTTGGAGGGCCTTTCTCTCGGGCCAGACGTCGATCTGAGACGAGACCTTTCGGCGTGGTTGGAAAGCTTAGGGGACGCGGCGCAGGCCGCGGATGCGATCGAGCCTGTCGCTTCGGACCCCGAGGTGAGCGCCCTGGAAGCGGCGCACGTCCTTGTGCGAGCCGGCGGACTCAAGGCTCGCGCCGGAGACGGCCGCGGGGCGGTTGTGGCCTTCGAGGCCGCACTCGCTATCGATGGCGTCGAGGCGTTGGCCGCCGAGCTTCTCGGAGCTCTGGCGGGTTGGGAGCACGCCGGCGTCTCGTCTCAGCTCGCCGCGGAAGCTTACGTGCAAGCGGCGAGGCGCCGCACCGCACAGTGGCAACACGACGCCGCGGTCGAGGACCTCTGGCGGGCCGTCACCGCCGACGTGACGAGCGAAATGGCCACCATGGCATTGGCCGGAACGCTCGAACGGCGAGGACGCAGGGCTGCGGCCGATGAGGTGTGGCGTTCCCACGCCCACGCACTGGCGCCTGTCGACCTCGCGCGCGCCGTCGCCGTGCACGCCCGACGTCGCGCCTCGGCCGAGGCCGCCGGCGACTCCTCGGGAGCTTTGGGCGCGCGCCTCGACCAGCTCCTGGAAGCGGACGTTCACGGCGTGCCCGAGGCTTCGTCGGAGAGCCGCCGCATCGACGTGGGCGCGCCGGGGAGCCCGTTTCCGCTTGCCCTCGATAAAGATCTCCGCGCCCAGGCGCTTTCGCTGCAAGGCGCGGCGGACGCTTCCGGGCCGCACCAGCGCCCCGTTTTGCTGTCCGCGGCTGCCGACCGGTACAAGGCAACCGGCGACGCGTCCGCGGCGCGGGCGGCGCTCCTGCAAGCTCTCGAGCTCGACCCCTCCAACGCGCGGAGCGCCGCGGCGCTGGCCAACCTGGCGGTGGGCGACCGCGATCGCGGGGCGGTCCTCGCTCTGGAACGCGCCGTCGCAGCCGTGGGCCCAAGGCCCGAGTGGTGCGCGGCTCTCGCGGACACGCTGGAGGCGCTCGGAGACTTCGGCCTCGCCATCGCGTGGAGTCAGCGCTGCGCCGCCCTTCGCCTCGGGCATGTGCGCGTGGTCGAAACGCTCCTCGATCGGTTGCTGCGGTCGGGCGATTCGGGGCGCCTCGGAGACGCGTTGGCATGGCTCCTGTCGCAGCCGCTCGCTCTCGCGACCATCGCAGGTCCGTTTGGGAAAGCTCTGCAGGGCCTGTCGCAGCTCGACGCCAATCGTGCCGTCGTCGTCGCACGGCGGGGTCTCGATGTGTTCGGCCCGAGGTCTGCGTCGGTGCGCTCTGCGATGCTCCAAGCCGCCACCTCGGCTTGCGACGACGCATTCATGGCGGTCATTTTCGAGCGTTGGCTGTCGAGCGGGGTCGACGGGGTGGAACGGCAACGACTGCTGATCGGCCTGGCCGAGCTCTACGAGCGCCTGGGCGACGAGGAGGCCCAGGCTCGCGTCGTTGCTTTGGCCATGCGCGAGAATCTGGGCACGCCGGCGATCGTGGCCCACCTAGACAGGCTGGCGGGTCGCGCGACGTCCCCGGACGCTCGCCTCTGTCGCCTTGAAGCTCAGGCTCATCGCTTGGCCGCGGGTGAGGACTTCGGCGCAAGTGCCCTCGCGTGGCGTGAGCTTGGCGCCGCGCTTTGGGAGCTCGCGGGCGATCGCACGGGCGCGATCGCCGCCTGGCAGCGAGCCGCTCGAACTACGCCCTCAGGGGGGCACGGGGCGCTCGCAGTGGATCTCGTCACGTTCGCCGAGCCCGCATTTGCGCACGAGTATCTTCGCCAGCTCGTGGACGCCGAGACCGACGACCTCACGGCAGCGTCGATTGCTGCCGATGTCGCTCGTGCCGTGCTCTCGCTCGGCTCCGCGTTGATGGCCCTTGATCTGTCGGCGCGCGGAGTGGCCCGGCATCCGGCGTCCGTCGCAGCGCTGACGGTGGCCGAGGCGAGCGCGATCGAGACGCGCGAGCTTGGAACCATGTCCGGGCTCTACGACTTGGTCGCCAGCCGGGCTCTTGGCCGTTTCGGCCGCCGTGCGGCGCACTACCGCGGCGCCCGCTTTTTCGAGCGCTTGGGCGACGGCGCGTTGACACTCAAACACGCGATACAGGCGTTTGCGGCGCTGCCCTGCGAGGGGTCGAGCCTGCACCTACTCTCGCGAGCCGCGGAGCGTTCGGGAGATCGAATCGGCGCTCTGCGGATCCTGGAACAGGTCGCGGCGGTCGCCCCTCGCGCCGACATTCGTAGTGCTTGGCTCATTCGCGCGGCCGCCGTCGCGGGCGACAGCTCCGAGGGAACGCGACGCAAGGTCGACTTGCTGTTCCAAGCCATCGTCGCGTGTCCGACGGTCCATACGGTGTCTCTTCTTCGGGGCGCGGTAGAGCGGTGGCTCCGCACCGATCCGGATGAGCGTGACGCGCTCGATTTGCGCTTTCGCCGTGTCGCGCTCGCCATCACCTCGGGTCCGGATGGGCCCGAGGGCGCGCGGATCGCGATTGCGTGCGTACAATCGGTGGCCGAGGTCTTCGGCGACGCCGATACGGCACTGGGTCTGCTCGAACGGGCGATCGCTTGTGATGCAGAGGTCGAGACCTTCATGGATCTTACGCCCGCCAGCATCGGGGTCATCGCGCGTGCGGCCGATGTGCGGCAGCGTTTGGAAGCGCTCCTCTCCTCGATCGAGACTGGGAAAACGATCGCAGGGGCGGCGGTGCTGCGCGTTTTGGGAGAAATCGCCGCCGCGGCGTCGGACGCCTCGTTAGGCGCTCGAGCCCTCGTCAGTGCGGCGGGGCGTGATCCCGACGACGACGCGCTCGTGGTCGCGGCGGACGCGGCTCTTCGCGCTCACCCGGGGCTCGCCGATCGCGCCGGAATGGGGCTCACGCCAGCCCGACGCGCCGAGGCCCTGGCGTCGCTCGCCAGGAGTCGTTCTTCCGCTGCCGCGCACGAGCAAGCGGCCAGGCTCTTCGAGAGGGCTCTCGACCTCGCCGATGGCGCGGTCCGCCCGATTCTCGAGTGGGAGCTTCGTGCGGCGCTCAAGGCCATGGGTGCCACCGCCGACGAGCCTCGACTGCGTGCCGATGCCGTTGGAGAGGCCGCGGACGTGCGAGCCGAGCGTTGGATGGAGGTCGCCGAGAGACGAGAGGCTCGCGGCGACGCGGTGGGAGCGGTGGGGGCCCTGCGCGAAGCCTGCAAGCTCGACCCGCAGGCGTTGGGACTCTGGAGCGCGCTCGAGCGCGTGGCGGAGAGCGCCAAAGATGCCTCCACACGCATCTTGGCGCTAGGAGAGATCGCAAAGCGCGTGAACCCCGAAGGTCGGGTCGCGGTGTTCAAGCGTCTCGCGCGAGCCCACGCGGATCGCAACGATCGCGACGCGGCCGAACGCGTCTGGCGCGAGGTGCTCGCGCTCGACCCCGCCGACGAAGAGGCCGACAAAGCCGTCGAGGCGGCAATCGCGGCCGACAACCGTTACAGCGATCTGGCGGCCCACCTTGCGATCCGCGCCGAACGGCTGAGCGCGGATCCCGGCCAGTTGGAGGCGCTTCGCGCCGTCCGCCTTCGTCGCGCAGCCATTCTCGAGCAGCGTCTCGGGCGCGTAAAGGATGCGTGCGACGAGCTCGGCCTTCTCCTTTCGGTAGCCCCGGACAACCCTGGCGCACTCCGTTATCAAGCAGACTTGCAGGAGCGCCGCGGGGAGCATGCGCACGCGGCTTCTCTCTGGGCGCGTGCAGCCGCGGTCGAGCCCGATGCGCGAGAGCGAGACACGCTCGAAATTCGTGCCGGCCGTGCCGCAGCGGCCGGCAACGATTTTGTGACGGCGCTTGCGCGCGCGCGCGCCGTCCTGAGCGGTCGCCCGCACGACCTACCGGCGCTCGAGCTGCGTTGTGAGGCGGCCCGCGCGCTTGGCGACGACGGGGATCTCGGGGCAGCGCTCGAACAGCTTGCGGCCGAGTGCCCACCAAGCGCGCAGGGCAGGTTGCTGGTGGACGCCGCTCTCGCCTCGGCGCGCGCCGGAGACCTCGATAGCGCTCTGAACCGCGCAAAGCACGCGGCGGAGGCAACTCCGGAGCAAGCCACACCGCAGCTCCTTGCGCGCGGCTTGGAATACCGGCGCCGTGGCGCGGGCAGAGTCGAAGAGGCCCGCCAAACGCTCGCGCAGCTTTCGCGCATCGAAGGGCCCATGGGCGGCGACGACGCCGCGCTGCGGTCATTTCTCCTCGCGGAAGCGCTCGACGTCGTCCAGGGTCCCGGCGCAGGGCTCGAGGAGCTCGAGGCCGCGCGAAGTCTCGTGGGCACGCATCCGCTCGTGGGACTCGGCTTGGCCGAGCGATTCGCGGTGCGCGGGGAAACGGACGCGGCCATCGAGGCGTTTGGCGTGGCTCTTAGTGGACCCTTGCTCGGGCTACGGTCTTCCGGGACCGTCGCCCTCGCGGCAGCGGACTTCGCGATTCGTGCCAATCGTAGGCACGATGCGGCTCAGTTTCTGGATGTCGCCGAACGATACGAAGAGTCCGCGGGTGCGGCACGAGGCCGGCGCGAGCGCGTGGCGCTCGACGCCGACTCTTCGGGTCCGCCAGGGGTCTCTTCGGCCGCAGAGGTAGAGCCTCCGACCGAGGACTTGCGGTCGGCCATTCAGGACGCGACGACGCCTCGCGAACGCGCTCATGCGCGCCTTGCCCTGGCGCACGCCAAAGTCGAGAGCGGCGACCTGCGCACCGCCGAGCCGCTGCTTCGCGAGGCTCTCGCTGACGGCCTGGTCGAGGCTGGCGACACACTTGCCTCCGTCCTGGCAGCCTCGGTGGACCGCGGCAGAGACGTGCTCCAGGTTCGCTTCCAACAAGTGGCGCTCGAGCCCGGCAACACGCAGCGGCTGCGCGTTCTTCGAGCCGCGGCCCTCGCGGACGACGACCGCTTCCATGCCAATGCCGTGGAGCACGTCTTGCGGGCCTTCGGGCAGGAAGCCGAGCCCCTCGATCCACCCCCGCTGAGCGCCCAGGGCGAGCCGTCAGGGGTTTTCGGCCTCTTGACGCGACCTTCGATGGACCCGGCGGGCGAAGCGCTGGCCCTTCTTTGGGAGGGCGGATGGCAGCTTTTCGCGCGCGACGCGGCGAGCTACGCGATTACGGGCGTGGAGCGAGTCGTTCCCGGCGCAACCTCGGCCGTGGCGCGCCTCTACGACGCCGCGATTCGCGTCCTCGACGCCCCGCGCATCCCCATCTTCGTAGCGCGCGCGAGCTCGGGGGGCGCTTCGTACCAAGTCGCCCTTTTGCAGCCCCCGTCGGTAATCCTGACGGGTGACTTGCGCTACGACTCCGCTCAGGCTCGCTTCGAGTTCGGCCGCGGGATGGCGGCGGCCATCTCTCAAAACGTACTTCGTTTGGGGCTACCTCAGTCGGAAGGGCGCGTCGTGCTCGACGCCTTGCTCATCGCTTTTGGTCCGCCCGAGCAGCGTGGTCGCATCCACGGTCCGTCGGCACGGATGGCCGAATCGTTCTGGCAAATCTTGCCACCGCGCACGCAAAGGCGCATGCAGCGGCTGCTCGGCGGCGGCCCGGTGCCCGAATACGACGAGCTCGTCGCATCGGCGCGCCAGAGTGCGAGACGCGTGGGCATGTTTCTGGCTGGAGACTTCGCGTACGCGGCGCGCGTGACCGTCTCGGAGTGTGCCCCGGAGGTGCCGCTGGCGTCCGTCAGTGACTTGCAGGGAGCCTGCGAGAAGATCCCGCAGCTCGCCGACCTTCTCCGGTTGGCGGTGAGCCCCGAGTATGCGAGCGCGAGGTGGTCCGACGGGGATGCGGCTGGGGCGCGCAGTCCTTCGGGCAAGTTCAGCCTCTTCTGACATGCGCGTCTGGCTCTCGACTCAGCGTCGCTCGTTGCGGATCGCGGCCATCGTCGCGACGGCGGGTAGCCTCGGCCTTGCCACGTCGATTCTTCCGGCTGGATGCTTGACGGCGTATCCCCCCGATCTGCCCGCGGTGGAGCATCGCCCCACGATCTTGCCCGACGAGAGCCCCGAAGTGGACGTGCCCATGGTCGTCTGGCCGAGCGTCTTCATAGCGAACGTAGACGTCGATCCGGGTCAGGTCTTCTCGTGGGCGGCGTTCTATGACTACGATCCCGGCAATCCGACGTATCCGTTCGATCGCAACTCCGTGTCCGCGCCGTCCGGAGGCGGCCCCGCCAACATATCTTTCTCGCACCTTCCGCCGACCGATGGCTTGTGCCACCGAATTGATCTGGTCGTCGCCGACGCGTTTGACCAAAGCGGCGCGCCGTCTCCTACCTCCTTCCGCTCGCCTGCGCCATCCGACGGGGGCGGCGATGTTCTCGGCGGCGATGTCGCGACCTGGTGGTACACCGGCGGCCTCGTCTTCGGCAATTGCAGTCCGTTTGGTGGCGCGCTGCCCGACGGCGGTTTCCCGTTTCCGGACGCTCCGTCCGACAGCCCTCCCCCGGTACCCGAGTAGGGCGGGGCTCCGGGTGAAAGCCTTCCGTCTCGCGTTGGGCATGACGCTCGCAGCGGGCGCTGCGTGCAATCCGATCGAGTCTCCGCCGAGCCCTCCAGTCAACTCGTGTCCGTTGAACCCGTGCTCGGCGTACGTCCAACCGGGGCCTCAGCCAAGCTGCAATTCGGGGGTCTGCTTGGTGACCGCTGCCGCCACCGGCCTTGTCCTCGTCGTTGAGTTGCCCGAGACTTCGGGCTTCGCGCCGGGGGGCACCTTTGCCGCGCCCTTGGATGAATTCCTCGCCGCGGCTCCGCAAGGCCCGATAGCGGGCTGTGTTCCGCCGCACTGCGCCTCGCTTCCGGCATTCGTGTCCGTTCAGGGCGCGTATCTCATCGTTCCAAAAGCGGCGACCATGGACGTAAGCTTTCCTTTAGGCAACCCGAGCTACACGGCACTTCCGGCGCAAGCGACGTTTCGGCTCCTCTGGCCACCGTCTAGCGGGGTCTCGGGAGCCCTCGCCGAAGCGCTGGGGCTCCCGATCGAGCCCGTCCAAACGGTCACCATCGAGCCTCCGATCAACCTTCGTTTTCCTGGACCGGGTGGCGGGGTGTCTCTAGGGTTTAGCGCCTTTCTGCAGCCCGGGAGCTACGAGGTCGCCCTGCGACCCACCGCTCCGTTCGATAGCGTCTTCGGCCCGGAGGTCACGGCCGTTACGATCGCTCCGAACGGTTCCACCGTCATACTTCCCCCGTCCTGCCCGTCGGCCGCCAGCGCGCAGCTCCAATGCGTCGAAGACTTCGATATCACCAAGGAGACCGGGCAGGGGGCCACCATTCCGACGTTCGACATCGCTCGCGCCGACGGGCTCGACGGGTGGACGACGTACCTTCGAGATTCGTCCGGGACGATCGTCTCGAACGTCGTGGCGCTCACCGGGAGCATGCCTCACGTCGTGCTCGCGACGCATCATCTTGCGACGGCGACCGCCGACGCTTTGGCAGGCACCGCCCTCGTCATCGCCCCTCCTTTAGGTGCTCCGTACCCAACGGCCATCTTCGCGCCGATCGGTAATGTTCTCCCCGCCACCGAGACCTATCCAACTCTCCCGGCTCCCACCGTAATTGGCGGCAGCCTGTCGGCCGAGGATGGGACCCCCGTGGCGGCGAATGTCTTTTTCGAAGCGCTCGCGATCACCGATGCGAACGGTATCTCCAACACTTCGAACTTCGAGTTCGTGGCCGAGGCGCAAGCGCTTCCCAGCGGCCCGTTCGGCTCGTCCACCTACTCGATCGAATTGCCACAGGGCAGCTACCGGGTCTCGGTGCGCCCGCTCGATCCGTCAGGCCAAGTGACAACGCTTCCCGTGCTGGCGGTGGGGACCCAGAGCAACCCCGCGCTCGACGTCGTGGTGGGCTCGCCCCGAACCGTGTCGGGATCCGCGGCCGTTGCGGACGGAAGGCCTCTCTCCGACGCGGAGATCGACGCACAGCCGGTCGCCTGCACGAGCGGCAACTCGCCGGGGTGCGTGCCGCGGCAGGCGTCGACCACCAGCGCTGCCGACGGATCGTTTCAGCTCGCGCTCGATCCCGGTCAATATCTGCTCTCGGTACGCCCGGCCTACGGTACGGGCTTGCCGTGGACGTCACGCCCACTGTCGGTAGGAGCCGCCGACGCTCCGGCCACACTGGCGCCAATTGCCGTGCCCGCTCCGGTGGCCGCAGGGCTCAAGCTCCTCGACCCTACGGGCAACCCGGTTGCGGGTGCTCAAGTGCGGTTCTTTTCCATGTCCGCTAGCGGGCTTGCGCTCGAAGTAGGGCGGGCCGTCTCGGGGCGGGACGGGAATTTCGAAATGTACCTGCAGCCGCCGGCCCAGTAAGCTCGCTACGCTCTTCTGATATGCTCCGGCGCAAGCTCGCGTAGAAAGACGAGACCCCTATGGAGAACGAGGCCCGGATCAACCTTCTCGCGCGAATCGCGCAGTTCGGGTCGGGGCCGCTCCCTCAGGCATCTGCGGGTGGCGCCACGTCGATTTTGTCGCTCGCCGCCGCATCCTATGGTCTGCGTCCCTCCGAAGATGCCACAGTGCCGACCGGGTTCGACCCGATGGCTATGGCGCTATTCGAGGCGATCGTCGAAGGGGCATACCTGGTCGCGACCGCCGACTCCGTTTTCGACCCGAGCGAGCGTCGGACCTTCGAGCGAGTGGTGGTCGCCGCGTGTGGGAGCGGAGTGGCCCCCGAGCAGATAGCCGCCCTCGTCAGCGACCTGGGCGATCAGCTGACCACCGACGGGCTGGAGTCTCGCATCGACGCGGTCGCCCGAGGCGTGACCAAGAAGGAACATGCGCGCGAAGTCCTGCGCATAGCCGCTCTTTTGGCTCAGGCGAGCGAAGACGTCAGCCCCCTCGAGCGCGATGTCCTTTCGCGGATCGCCCGGGCATGCAACGTCGCGCCTGCGGACGTGGATGCGGCTCTGAGCGAAGCACGAAAAGTGCTCGGGCCTCGTTAGGAGAGCAAGCTCGCGCGCTATCGTGCGAGGGCCTCGAAGGCGCTTCGATAGAGGGACGCTTCTTCCGAGCGGCCAGCGCGCTCGGCGCCATCGGCCAACCGTTCGAGAGTTGCGCGCACCCGCGGCACGAGACCGGCCCGTTCATCGGGCGCGGCGTCGTCGAGTCGCGCGCTCAGCAGCGCCAGCAGCTCGTGACTGCGGCCTAAGGATTCGAGCAGTCCCGCGAGCTCGGTAGCCACGGCCTGGTCGTCTGGATTGGCCTGAAATCGGCGTGTGAGATCGTCCACACGTGAAGCGTGCTCGGTGCTCTCCGCGGAGACTTCTAGCTCGGAGCCGAGACTCCAGCGGCCGACTGCCTCAGCCGTAGGAAGGTCAGCGTCTGGGATGCGATCGCCTGCCTCTCGAGGCGCGATGTTCAATGGGCGAAGGCGCCGCGCCGCTGCCGCGTGGCCGTCCGCGGCCAGGGTATCTTGACGTTCATCGTTCTCGAACGCTGCCGCCTCCTCGAGAAGACCGAGGACGTCCTCGGTCGCACTTGGCGCGTCATCCTGCGCCGGGGCGGAGAGCGAAGACGTCATGTCGCGCATGATCGCAAAGGCAAGGCTGGCCCCGGCGAGATCTCCGAGGCGTGCCCGCCAGCGACCTTCGAGACCCCGCGCGACGATGGCTTCAGGCGCCTCGCGCCCGATGGCCGACACGCGCGCGATGGCGGCCGGGAAGTCGCCTAGGTGATCGGCAAGCGCCCGACCCAAGGCCAGCAAGATCGAGCTGCCAGGCTGCCGCCTTTCGGCGGCAAGCTCGAACGCCCGCGCCAGCAAGCTAGTCCCCCGGGTCGCGACCCCGGTCTCGACGAGGGCTGCCCCCAATCCCGCAAGCGCTTCCGGCTCGTCGGGAACGTGCAGAAGGGCGCGCTCGAAAAGGGATGCGGCCTGCGCGTGAAAGCCGGCGCCCTGCCATGCCTTTCCGGCGCGGATCCAGACCTCGTACCGATCCCGATCCCCACGGGACAAGGCGTCCAGGTGCTGGACGTCCCCAAGGGCGTCGCTCGTCCGGCCGAGAAGGAGGCGGTTACGCGCGCGCGCCCAACGGGCGGCCGGCGCGCGAGGAGAGGCCGCAAGCGCTCGATCGAGCCAGCGCTCTGCGTCTGCCGGGCTCTTGGCGCGGGCGGCCGCCAGCTCGCAAAGCCGCGCCGCGAGTACCGGGGAGGGCTCTGCGGCAACGGCTTGCTCGAAGGATGCCAAGGCCGCATCGGTCCGTCCGACGCGCGCAAGAAGCTCGCTCCGCGTCACGCCGAAGGGGCACACGCCGGACGACTCGGTACATTCCGCCATCAACCCCAGCACGGCCTCCTCGCGCCCCGGTACCCGTGCGTCGATATCGGCGATTCGCTGGACGATCTCCGGATGCCGCGGCGCGCGCTCGAGTGCTTCCATGTAGGCGGTTCGCGCTCGTTCCGGGTCTCCGGCCACGAGCATGTCGTCGGCACGATGGAGGATTCTTGCTGCCTCATGGGCTCTCTGCGCGGCTTCGGTGGGAACGGCAAGAGAGGCCTCTCGCGTTGCCCGCAGCGTCCAACGGTCGTCGAGGTCGGCGTCGATCGCCCAGCGCACGCCTCGTGCAGAAGCCGCTCGCGCACCCGCGTCGGGAAGCAGCGCCCTCAGAAGCGCCGTTGCGGGGCTCGTGAGGGTAAATTCCGCGCCATCGCGACGCGCGTAGCGCCCGAGCATCGCTTCAACGCACGCGATCGCCAGCGCGGTGGGCGTTGCGGCCAGATGCACGCCGCGAGCGCACGACACCACGACCGCCAGGTCCTCCTCCGCGAGGACGTGCAGCTCAAAGGCGAGCGCCGGCGCCACCGATTCGACCTGCATGACCTCGCGCTCATCCGAGACGCCCAGAGTGGTCTGGGCGGGTGCCGCGCGGAGCCACACATCGGGCGCCCCCTCGCCCATCAGACCGCGGAGGCGTGGAGGCGCCCATCGCTCGATCGCTCGAGCGTCGAGCTCGACGCGCAGGTGTTGCAGCTCAGCGCGTTTGTGCCGGAATCGGTTGACGCCACCGGAGACGTCCACGGGAAATCGCAGCCCCGGCAATGTCGTACGCACGTCCATGACGCGAATGCAGCCCAAGGCCACGGGGTGGGCCAGCTCGAGACCTATACCGTCCCGGCCGATTGCCAGGCGAAGCTCGACATCGGCTCGCGGGGCTCCTGGCGTGCCCACGCTCGAGCGCGACGACGGATGTGGGCGGGAGCGCGCCATTGGGGGACCGCTCATGGACCAGCGTACCAAGTTGCCACCGGCGGGGCCATTTAGGTGCGCTTCGGGGGCCGAGCGAGACTCAGCGGGAGCGTGGTGTTACGTAAGTGGTTGTCGATGATCTCGAAGGACACCATAGCCCTCGTCCGCGACCGCACCGACATCGTGGCCGTCGTGTCCGAGAGTGTGCCTTCGTTGAAAAAGCGCGGCCGCCGTTTCGTCGGTCTCTGCCCGTTTCACAAGGAAAAGACGCCCAGCTTCAACGTCAATCCCGACTCGGGCCTCTACCACTGCTTTGGCTGCAAGGAGAGCGGCGACGCCTTCACGTTCCTCGAACGCGCCGAAGGCTACTCGTTCGGCGAGGCCATTCGAGTGCTGGCCGAGCGAGCCGGCGTCCCCATCGAGCTCGACGAAACCAGCCGCGGCGAACAGACTGACGCCGAGCGACACAAGCGCGAACGCGAGACCCTCTACGGCATGATGCAGATGGCCGCAGTCTGGTACGAAGCGCAGCTTCGCGAACATCCCGAGCGCTCGTATGCGACAGAAGAGCTGGCGCGGCGCGGCCTTGTCTCCGACAGCGACGTGGTCCAGGCATTTCGTATCGGTTACGCCCCGTCGGGGTGGGACGGTCTGGGCTCGTTTCTCAAGCAGCAGGGTTGTTCGCCCGCCGCTGCCGAGTCGGTCGGGCTGATTGTTCCGAGGCCGAGCGGCTCCGGATACTACGATCGCTTTCGTCACCGCCTGATGTTCGCGGTGATCGATGCGCACGGTCGGGTGGTCGCGTTCAGCGGCCGCGCGCTGCGCGCTCCCCCTGACGATGACGCCTCGCGCGATCCGCCGCCGAAGTACATCAACTCGCCCGAGAGCGCGATTTACACCAAGGGGGCGACGCTCTTCGGGCTGTGGCAAGCGCGGCACGCGGTTCGCACCAAGGAGCAAGCCATTCTGGTCGAGGGCAACTTCGACGTCGTGAGTCTCCATGCCCACGGAGTCGACAACGTGGTGGCTCCGCTCGGCACCGCGTTTACGCTCGATCAAGCGAAGCTTCTGCGTCGCTACGCCGTCGACGTGACGCTGCTCTTCGACGGCGACGCAGCCGGTAGGAAAGCCGCCGTGGCGGCGGAGGAACCGTGCGAGGTCGCGGGCCTGGACGCGAAAGTTGCGGTCTTGCCGAGTGGAACCGATCCGGACGACTTGGTGCGGACCAAGGGCGAGGCGGCCGTTCGGCACGTCGTTAGCCAGTCGCAGGGACTCGCGGAATACCTCATCGAGGTCCAGCTCGACGAATCGTTCAACGCGGCCGACGCCCGCGAACAGGCGATGCGGATCGGGCGCATCGAGGCGCTCATCACCCGTCAGAAGGATCCGGTTTTTCGGGGCATGCTGACGGCCCAGGTGGAGCGCATCGCAAGCCGTCTCGATATGTGGAGGCTGGCCCCCAATGCGTACCCCGCGCTTCGGCGCCGGGTCCTGGCGGCGGCGAGGGCCGAGCACGTTCACGTGGGGCCGCGACCCTCCGAGGCCCGAGTGACTTCGCGGCGGCCCGGGCAAGAAGAACGCAAGGCCATCGTCGGAGCCATTCTCGATTTTCCCGTGCTCTTGGATGATTCCGAGGCCGCTCTAGCTTTGGAGCTTCTCGAGGGTGAGTCGGCACGAATCGTGGCCGCAATCGCGAAATGCCGGCGTGTGACGGCGGAAGGGAAAAAAGTGCTGGACACGGCTGAATTCCTTGCGCAAATGCCATCCGCGATCCAATCCTTCGCCAGTCCGCGCCTTGCGGTCCCCGTCCACGAGACTATCGAAGAGGCCCGCACCACCGTGATTGCCAACGCCAAGAAGCTTCGAGGGACGAACGTGGCGCTGGAGACGCGCGATACGGCCCGGGAGCAGGAGCGAGACGCGGGCGACTGGGAAGCGGGAATAGAACGGGCTAAGCATGTGGACGCGCTGGTCCGCGAACGACACGGCGTGATTCGCAAGTGAGGCGGAGCGGCAGGCAACTGCGCGCTGGATACCGCGTGTGGGGCTGAAGCACCGAGGTGGCGATGGCGACGAAGAATCGTGATCGGAAGGAAGTTCAACAACTCATCGAGATCGGCAAGTCGAAGGGTTTTCTAACCTACGACGAAGTCAACGATGCCCTTCCGGCGGACATGGTGGCGGCCGATCAGATGGACGACGTGCTTGGCGTCTTGGGCGACGAGGACATCGAGATCGTGGATACCGCGACGCAGGTGAAGATCGCACCCAAGCGAATCGTCGAGGAGCAGGCGGAGCAGAAGGTGGCTCGTGAGCGCGAGCAGGCGCCGACCGCCAACAAGACGGAGGAAGAGCTCGACGGGTACTACTCGAAGAGCAACGACCCGGTCCGGATGTACCTTCGCAAAATGGGGAGCGTCTCGCTTCTCACGCGCGAGGGCGAGGTCGAGATCGCCAAGCGCATCGAGCAGGGCGAGCACACCGTGCTCGCGGCCATTTTGAATTCGCCGGTGGCCGTCCGCGAGATCATGGACCTCGGAGACAAGCTCCGAAAGCACAAGATTCGCGTCAAAGACATCATTCGTGATGCCGAGGACGACAACGCCGAGTTCGACGAGGAAGAGGCCGATCGGCGAATCCTCCGCCTCATCGACAAGGTCAAGCACCTCGACAAGGTCGCTCTAGAGCTCAAAGAGAGCCTCAACACTTGCGCCGCATCGCGAAAAAAGGGAATCGAAGGGGAGATCGACGCCAACCGGCAAAAGATGGTCGAGACGCTCGAAGAGATGCGTCTCAACAAAAAGACGATCGACAAGGTCGTCACCAAGCTTCGCGGTCTGATTCAAAAGATCGAACGCGCCGAAAGCAGCATCCTCGAGCTTGCCAAGCACGCGGGGGTCGATGTCGATCAGCTTCGCAAGGAGGCTCGCCAGAGTCGAGGCGACGCCACGACGGAGAGAAAGTACAAGCGCAAATACGGCCTCACTCCGGAAGACGTGATTGGCGCTCATTCGGCGGCGCAGAAGAATCTAAAGAAGGTCGAAGAAGAGCTTCAGCTCGACGTCGAGGAGCTCCGCGAGACCTACGAATCGATTCGCGAAGGCGAACGCATCGCCGACCGCGCCAAGGCCGAGCTGGTCGAGGCGAATCTCCGGCTCGTCGTGAGCATCGCGAAAAAGTACACCAACCGCGGCCTGCAGTTTCTCGACCTCATTCAGGAAGGCAACATCGGCCTGATGAAGGCCGTCGACAAGTTCGAGTACAAGCGCGGCTACAAGTTCTCGACGTATGCCACCTGGTGGATCCGGCAAGCCATCACGCGCGCCATCGCCGACCAAGCGCGAACGATTCGAATCCCGGTCCATATGATCGAGACGATCAACAAGCTTATCCGCACCAGTCGGTATCTCGTTCAAGAGTACGGCCGCGAGCCCACGCCCGAGGAAATCGCGGAAAAGATGGAGCTTCCGCTCGATAAGGTCCGCAAGGTCCTCAAGATCGCCAAGGAGCCCATCAGCCTCGAAACTCCAATCGGAGAAGAGGAGGATTCGCACTTGGGCGACTTCATCGAGGACAAGAGCGTGGTGTCGCCGGCCGAGGCGGTCATCAACATGAACCTGGCCGAGCAGACCCGAAAAGTCCTAAAGACGCTGACGCCGCGCGAGGAGAAGGTTCTGCGGATGCGATTCGGTATCGGCGAAAAGAGCGATCATACCCTCGAAGAAGTGGGACAAGACTTCGAGGTTACCCGCGAGCGGATACGTCAGATCGAGGCCAAGGCGCTCCGCAAGCTCCGCCATCCCTCGCGCAGCAAGCAGCTCAAGAGCTTCATCGAGAGCTGACGAGAGTCGCTGCGAGGGTTCACTGCGAACGCGCATTCGCGCTTTGTGTTCGCAGTGGCGCGCATCTCCTTTCTCTGACATGGGCGTCGCGGCAGCGGCGTTTACCGCGCAAGTTTCGCACGGCTCGTGAGGGTCTTACGCAACAAACGTGACCGCGGTTCCGTGTGTTGGATACCCTTCGGTGCACGCATCCGCTCGGACGTCAACGGACGTGCTTGACGGATCGCGGTTTGCTTACAAGTTTGTAGTGTAATCGTCTCGGTCATGGTCCGCCGTTGGCGGACGCCAATAGATGGATGGGCGGTCACTGATAACGCGCTGAGTCACTCGGCGCGTTCGGGCCGCGATGATGCGCGTGCCCCGTACGCGCGGACGGGTAGCTTCATGCGTCGTAGTCGGGCGTTCACTCTGTTCGGGATCTTCGTGACCGTGCTCTCGGTTGGAACGGTCAGCGCGCGCTCTCACGCCGCGAACCATGCGCGTCAACCCGCGCTCATGGAAGGCTCGACGGCGTTGCAGAGCTCCCGAGACCTCGAGCTTCTGCCCCTCGAGCGGCCTCGAACGGCGTTTCTCGGCGCCTTCATGCTGCCGGAGAGCGCGCCCGAGCCCACGCCCGTTCCCGAAAGCATTCCCGAAGGCGTTCCGACCGAGGACACATGCGCGCCCGACATGGTCGAAGTCGTCGGAGACTATTGTCCGGTAGTCGAGCAGCGGTGTTTGCGATGGCTCGACCCGGAGTCGCGCCTCCGATGCGCCGAGTTCGAGAAGGGGTCGACGCCGGAGCGGTGCGCCGTGAAGACGCAGCACAAGCACTTTTGCATCGACCGATATGAGTGGCCAAACCGCGCCGGCGTTTTGCCGGCGTACATGGAAAGCTTTCGCGACGCGAAAAGCGCGTGCGAGTCGCTGGGCAAGCGCCTCTGCGACGATACGGAATGGACGCTCGCCTGCGAGGGTCCCGAGCGACAGCCGTACCCCTATGGCGGCGGCTTTGCGCGCGATGATCACGCGTGCAACATCGACAAGCCTTACGTATGGCCGCGACCGGAGAGAATCTTCGATCCGACCACCCAGAACGACGAGCTGGCTCGGCTCGACCAACGTGAGCCCAGCGGTTCTCGCGCAAGCTGCGTCAGCCCCTACGGCGTGCGCGACATGGTGGGCAACGTCGACGAATGGGTCGTCAACGCCTCGCAGTTTGGGCGTCCACACGCGAGCGGCCTAAAAGGCGGCTACTGGGGGCCGGTGCGGACCCGGTGCCGCCCGATGACGACGGCCCACGACGAATCATTTCGTTACTACCAGATAGGGTTTCGTTGCTGCGGCGGCCCCGCCGTCACCGACCGAGGCGACGCTCCCCTAGCGGCCCGCTGACGTCAGTCTCCCTCACCGCCATCGGGTGGAGAGCCGGGGTCGGGAGCTGGCCGATGCGTCTCGGGCGGGTCGCCATACTCTCGTCGCATCTTCGAGGCGAGACCGTCCAGAATGACTTGTTCGTGATAATGCGGCATCTGGGGGAGCTGAACGACGACGCTCACCGGGCCGTCCGCGTCGTGAGGGCGCACCAACTCGATCGAGCCGGGCGCAACCTTGGCATTCTCGAGGGACCGGTATTCGAAGAGCAGGTAGCCGTTGGCCTCGTCCTTCTCGGTGACCTTCCAGCCATTGTCGACGCGGACCAGGCGCATGGCCGCGTTCCACGTTCGGACGTATCCGTAGGGCGACTCATACGTCGCCTTGGCGTCCGCAAGGCTGGCCATGCCCATGGCTACTGCCGTCGCGACGAGGAGCCCCAGACAGCCCGCCTTCACCGCACCAAGCGCCATCTTGCGCCCACTACTGGGCGCCGCGGGTTTGGGCCAAGTTTTCGGGGCTACGCTTGCTCGAGGACCTCGATGCCACCCCGCTCGAATAGGAGAGCGAGGCCCCCCGTGATGAGCGTGAATAGCACCTGCGACGCATAGAGGAGAAACACGAAAGCAGCTCCGGCGCCCGTCACGACGTGCGTCGGATAGTACATGGTCATTGCCGCGTAGAGTCCCGCCTGAAAAACGCCGAGCATCCCAGGCGGTCCCGGGATGAAAATCGCGCAGCTGAGCATGCCGACGAGCGCGCAAGCCTCGCCGAACGCGGGAGCGCTGCCATCGAGATGGACCACACCGCACGCCCAAGCCATCAGCCACGTTCCGAGCACGTTCAGCCCCCAATAGACGGTGGTCTCGACGAGGAAACCGAGGGCGTCCTTCGCGCGGCTCAGAACATGAAGACCATCGGCAAAGTTCTCGAACATCCGCGAAAGTCTTTCCGCGAGCTTGCCGGAGAACCTCCCGACGACCGCAAAGGTGGCTCGATGAGCCCAAGACCGCGCAAAGTAGAAGACCGCGATCGTCGCGAACGCCACGGAAAACATCGCGAGCATGAAGAAACCGCTCAAGCGCACCTTCGCCACGCTGACGGGAATGCCCACGACGCGGTCGGGCAGCGGATGGACGGTATCGACGAGGCAGAGGGCCAGGGCAAGGACGACGCTCACGTAGAGGCCGTCGATGATTCGCTCGGCAACGACCGAGCTCGTGGCGGCCGTCATCGTGATGGGCCGCACCGCGGAGCCCTCGCTTCGTTCGCGCGGAGGAGTGCGGATCAGAAGGGGGCGAACGAACTCGCCGATTCTAAACGGCAGGATCACGATCGCCGCAAACCCGATGTACGACACGGCAAGCAGTCGCCTTCGTGGCACCTCCGCGATCGACCGCAACAGAAAGCGCCACCGGACGCTGCGAAACCAAGTCATCGCGAACAGGCTCGCGAAGTAGATCGGAAGAACCCACCACCGGACGTGCTGGAAGTCCAGGCCTTCGGGCAAGAACTTGAGCCCACCGCGGTGGAGCGCATACCAAAGCCCAAACGTAATGAGCAGCGAAAGGGCGAATTTTCCTGCGTGACGCTCGAAGAACCCGGAAGCACGCGCGCTCGCCGCGGGAGAATGGTCTACCCGTTCAGGTGTCACTTGCGGCGCCGTATAGCACGTGGCCCTGCCAAGGCCGCGCGCATGGCCGCTAAAGGCTCCAATAGCGGATCCGACCTCCGGCTCGGTCCGGCTCGAGAACGCTCTTGACGTCGACGAAGACGCCGCCGTCACGCACCATCGACATGAGGGAGGCTCGGTCCGGCGCCAGGTACCACTTGTGCGCCACAGCAAAGATGACCGCGTCGAGGTCGGCCATCTCTTCGATGGTGGCGAGCTCTACGCCGTATTCGTGCATCGCCTCTCTGGCGTCGGCGAGGGGATCGTGGACTCGCGCGGCGATACCAAACTGCGCGAGCTCGCGGAGGATATCGGGCACTTTGCTGTTGCGGATATCGTTGCAGTCCTCCTTGAAGGTGAGCCCGAGAACGCCGACGCGCGCCTTTTTCACGGTGATATCGGCGTCGATCAGCAGCTTGACGAGGCGCTGCGCCACGAACGCGCCCATGTTGTTGTTGATGCGCCGGCCCGCGAGGATGACCTCAGGCTGGTAGCCGAGCTGCTGCGCCTTGGTCGTGAGATAGTAGGGGTCGACACCGATGCAGTGGCCCCCGACGAGGCCCGGCCGAAAGGGCAAGAAGTTCCACTTGGTCGAAGCCGCTCCAAGGACGTCCGCGGTTCGGATGCCCATTCGGTCAAAAATGATGGCGAGCTCGTTCATGAGCGCGATGTTCAAGTCTCGCTGGGTATTTTCGATGACCTTCGCGGCTTCGGCCACCTTGATGCTTGCTGCTCGATGCACGCCCGCATCGACGATCGTGGCGTAGGCGGCCGCGACTCGCTCGAGCGTCGCGGCGTCCTCGCCGCTCACGACCTTGATGATTTTCTCGAGGGTGTGAAGCTTGTCGCCCGGATTGATGCGCTCGGGCGAGTAGCCCAGCGTAAAATCCTTGCCTCGTCTCAACCCGCTGATTCGCTCGAGGATGGGGCCACAAACCTCCTCGGTCACGCCCGGATAAACCGTGGACTCGTAGACGACCACCGAGCCCTTGGATAGCGCGTGCCCGACCGTGACCGTGGCGCGTTCGACGGGCGAGAGGTCCGGGACGTTGTTTTGGTCGACGGGGGTGGGCACCGCCACGATGAAGAGCGACCGGCCGGCCAATGCCCGCGGATCGCTGGTCATCTTGAGCGTGGTCGCCTCGAGCAATGCACGCGGCTGCTCGTGGTTTCTGTCGTAGCCGCCCAGCAGCTCGCGCACCTTCTCTTCATGGACGTCGAACCCGACCGTGTCCGGGAACTTGCGAGCGAAAGCCAATGCGACAGGCAAACCGACGTAACCCAGGCCGATGACTGCGATCGTTTCCTTCATGACGATTCGACCGACGGTGATAGGCCCAAAATGCCCTTCGGCCCATCCGAAAGAAGCCGTTTGCACTCCGCCGCGCCCACGAGCTCCTCGAGTCGCGCGATCGCCCGAATGACCAAGTCGACGTCGGCGGTACGGTGCGCGTCGGAACAGGCCGCCTCGTAGGCATTTTCGGCGAGGAGCTTTTCCGCGGCGCGCTGCGGCTGCCGGCCGTATTTGCCAATCAACGCGCAAACATCCAAAAGAAGATCGGCGCCGGCGTCGAGCAGAGGATCGAGACACGCGTCGTCTTTCCACACGCTCTCGTATCGCTCGGGATGGGCCAGCACGGGCGCGAGGCCCGCGCGGCGCAGATCGAAGAATCTGTGCTGCGCGCGAACCGGGAAGGCTCCATGTCCGAACTCCACGAGAACGGCCTTATTTCCGGGGTAGGGAAGGGCTTCGCCGCGGAGCAATCGACCAAAGACGACGTCGTCGAAGAAGTGCTCGCTCGAAAGATGAACGGCGGGCAGATCCCTCTGGCCTTGCAAGACAGGCCCCATCGCCTCGTAGGCCCGCTCGAGGCTAGCGCGGTCGTTGTCGAACATTCCGGGTCGCATGTGCGGGGTCGCCACTACGGAGTCGAAGCCGGCCGCGCGCAGCCCGCGCAGCATGGCCAGGCTCTCTTCGAAAGTGCGCGCACCGTCGTCGATCGACGAGACCCAATGGCAATGCAGGTCGACGAATCCTCGCACACGACTGAGCTAGCACGTTCGTCTGGCGCCCCGTATGAAAGGGCGCGGCCGCCGGAGCCCCGTTGGGACGCGCTCACGCCCAGCGAATGAGAGACGTCTCGTACGGGTGTGTCATCGCATCGTTGTAGGGCACGACACGTGCGGCAAAGGCGTGCGCGCCGCTTTGTCCGGTGGCGATTTCGCCGGCATACCGCCACTGCCCATCGGCCGAGCGCTCGATGGGACGCATTCGAACGATGCTGCCGCGGGCTATCTCGTGGCCCCCCCCAGTAGGCCCGTGATAGAGTTCCACCGCCACGTCGTCGGGCGCGAGGGCTCCGAGCTGGACCGTCGCCGACACCTCGATGGGTTCTCCGACCGCCACTTCATCACGCGAGTCGAGTCGAATGTCGCGCACGGCAACTCCCGGCCATGCCTGCCTGACGCGGTCTTTCCACGCGGTAAGGGCCTTGGCTCCCGTGAGGTCGCCGTCGGTGAGCTTGTGAGTCAGCCTGATGGCGGGAACGTAGAAGCGCTTCGAGTACTCGCGCACCATCCGCACCGTATTGTATCGAGGCACGAGCTTGGCGATCGCATGCTTCATTCGCTCGACCCACCGGCGAGGTAGCCTGCCAGCTCCGTCGCGCGCGAAAAACAAGGGCACCACCTCGCGCTCGAGCAAGTCATAGAGTAGCTCGGCCTCGCGCGCGTCACCGCTGGCGTCAGGGTACTCCTCACCACGGCCGACCGCCCAGCCGACCTGCCAGCCGTGGTCGCGCCAGGCCTCGGCGAACCAGCCGTCGAGGACGCTGATGTTGAGGCCTCCGTTGGCCGCGGCTTTCATCCCGCTCGTCCCGCTCGCTTCGAGAGGGCGTCTGGGGGTGTTCAGCCAAACGTCTACGCCGCTGACGAGGGCGCGCGCGATTCGCATGTCATAGTCCTCGATAAAGACGACCCGGCCGCGAAGGGCGAGATCCCTGCTCGCATGGACGATGGATCGGATGAGCTCTTTGCCTCCGCGATCCTGCGGGTGCGCTTTGCCCGCGAATACGAGCTGAACGGGCCGTTGCGGATCGGCCAGCAGCCGCTTGACCCGCTCGAGATCACGAAAGAGCAGCGCGGCGCGCTTGTAGGTCGCGAAGCGTCGCGCAAATCCGATGGTCAGCGCCTGAGGGTCGAGAACCTCGTCGGCGAGCGCCAGCTCTTCACGCCCGGCCCCGCGTCCCTCCGCGGCCGCACGCAGCCACTGGCGTGCGTGCTGAACCAAGCGATGGCGCCGGTGCTCGTGGACCTGCCACAGCTCGGCGTCCGGGATCTCGTAGGCGCGCTCCCACAGCTCTGGTTCGTCCGGATGTTCGGCCCAGCGAGGCCCCAGGTACCGCGTGTAGAGGCCGCCCAGCTCGGGCGAAACCCAGGACGCGGTGTGCACCCCGTTGGTGATCGACTCGATCGGAATCTCATGGGTCGGCAGGTCCGGCCAGAGGCCCTGCCACATCTTTCGCGAAACTTCTCCGTGAAGCTCGCTCACGCCGTTGTAGTGATCGGACGCGCGGAACGCGAGAACGGGCATCGAGAACGGCGCGCTCGCATCGCGCGGATCGATTCGGCCGAGCCCGAGCAATTCGGTTTCCGAGATCCCGAGCGGAGCGAGGTACGGATCGAGGTAACGACGGATCAAGGCGGGGTCGAAGGCATCGTTGCCGGCAGGCACGGGCGTGTGCGTCGTAAAGATGTTGCCGGCACTGTTGGCTTCGCTCGCGACGTAAAACGACACGTTGCGCTCTCGCATCACGCGTCCGATCCGCTCGAGCGCGAGAAAGGCCGAGTGCCCCTCGTTCATATGACAGATGGTGGGCGACAGGCCGAGGCTTTCGAGGGCATGAATGCCGCCGATGCCAAGCATGATCTCTTGGCGAACTCGAAACTCTTGATCCCCGCCATAGAGTGGGCCCGTGATCGCCCTGTCGGCCGGCGAGTTCTCTTTCAGGTTCGCGTCGAGGAGAAGTAGCGGCACGCGGCCGACCTGCACCTTCCACAGCTGCGCGAGCACGCGGGCATCGGGATACTGCACGCCGATGATCAATCGCTTGCCGGCGCCGTCGAGGACCGGGAGCACGGGCATTCGTCGCCAGTCGTTGATGGGATAGCGTTCGCCCTGCCATCCGTCGGCGTTCAGGGCTTGCCGGAAGTAGCCTTCCGCGTAGGCGAGGCCCACCCCGATGAGCGGTAGCCCGAGATCGCTCGCGGTCTTGAGGTGATCGCCGGCAAGGACACCCAACCCGCCCGAGTAGATGGGGAGGCACTCGTGAATGCCGTACTCCATCGAAAAGTAGGCGAGGCGCGCTCCCGCGGCCTCGGGAAAGGACTTGGAAAACCAGCCCTCACGCTGCATGTAACGTTGAAACGTCTCCCAGGCGGCATCGAGCTGGCTCGTGAAGGCATCGTCTCCCACGAGCTCGTCGAGCCGGCCCTGATCGACCCGCGACAGCAGCTCGATGGGGTTGCCGTGCACCAGCTCCCAAAGGTCGGGCTCGAGGCGCGCGAAAAGCTCCTCGCCCGCCGGTGACCACGACCACCAAAGGTTGTATGCGATGTCGCGGAGACGTTGCAGGGTAGGCGGGAGGCGAGGGACGACGGTGAAATGCCTCAGTGTGGACATGCACGCCCCTTGCTAGTCGGTCCCCGCTTTGTTGTCACTCACCGCCTGAGCGAGGCAAACGAGGCATTTTCAGCGCGTTTGCCATTTGTTTCGGAGCCCCGAGCATGAACCGATTTCGAGTGGCTCGCGGGGCCTTCGTGCTTCTGAGAGACGTTGCAAAGCACCTTCTCCGTCGCCCCGTTGTCAGTATCGTCGCCGCGGCCCGAACGGCCGACGGACGCTGGCTTCTCGTGCGCCGCGCGGACACCGGCGAATGGGCCCTGCCCGGAGGGACTCTCGATTGGGGAGAAACGCTCCGCCAATGCGTGGCCCGCGAGATGCTCGAAGAGGCGGGTGTAGAGCGCTGCGAGATCGGACGATTGGTGGGGGTATTTTCGCGCCCCGACAGGGACCCCAGATTTCACGGCGTCACCGTGGTCGTGACCTGCCAAATCTCTGCGCCCGCGCGCCCGCCGGTGAACCCGCTCGAGATTCTGGACGCCAAGCTATTCGTCGCCGCCGAGCTCCCGGCCACGTTGGCGATGGGCATGCAGGACATGCTCGCGGCCGCCATCGAGGAGCGTGCCGGGGTGCTCGAATAGGCCGCAGCCGTGCCCCAGGGCTTCATCAGGCCCTGAACCGATGTATCGTGGCGGGGCCGTGTCCTTTCGCGACAAGCTCTCCAGGCTCTCCTCGCCGGCCTCGTGGCTCGAGCCCGACCTGCCCCGGCCCGAGGTCATCGAGGCGCTGCGCCGGCGGATTCAGCTCACTCTCGAGCACAGCGGAAAGGCCCGCGAGCCGCCGCGCCCGGTCGACGATGGCGACCTTCCGTTCGAGACCCACGCAACGCCCATGGGGCCGCTTCATGTGCGCGAGCAGCGTCTATCTCGGGCACATCGCACCGGCCGGGCGCAGCTAGGGCCCGCGTTCGACGCGAGCGCCGAGCTGCTCGCGCTCTTGGCTCTCGATCCGTCCATCGGAAAATGCCCGCTTCGGGGCGCTCTTTTTCTCGACACCGAAACGACGGGGCTCGCGCGAGGGGCGGGGACCGTTGCCTTCCTGGTGGGCCTCGCGTGGTGGCATCCGGATGGAACGTTCGTTCTGGAGCAGCTTCTCGTTCGCCAGCTCGGGGAAGAGGCACCAATGCTCGAACGCATTCGGCAGCGGATCGAGAACGCCTCGATGCTCGTCACGTTCAATGGAAAGAGCTTCGACATCCCGCTTCTCCGGACCCGGTTGGTCATGGCACGCCTGCCTGCGATGAAGGAGCCGCCCCATCTCGATCTCTTGCACGTCGCGAGGCGCGTTCACGGAGCGCGCCTACGGAATGGATGTCGATTGACCGCGCTCGAGGGCGCCGTTCTCGGCTTCGAGCGCGCCGACGACGTGGCTTCGGGGGACATCGGCGCGCTCTACTTGCACTTCTTGCGAACGGGCGACGCCAGGGCGCTTCTGGGGATCGTCGAGCACAACGCGTGGGACGTCGTCGCCATGGCGGCGCTCGTGGGTCTCTACGGTGAGCCTCAGCTCGAGGCTTTGGCCGCCGAAGATCTCGTGGGAGTGGCGCGCACCATGTGCCGGGCTGGGGCCCTCGATTCGGCGGCCTCGTGGGCCGAAGCCGCCGTGGAGCGAAACCGCTCGGCCGGCTCGATACGGGCACGAGCGGATATCTCGAAAGCTCGCGGCGATCGCCCCCGAGCGCTCGCCGACTACGAGACACTGGCCCGCTCCCTCGACGATCCGAGCGCACGCCTCGAGCTGGCGAAGCTCTACGAGCACTGGGTCAAAGCCCCCCGCGATGCTCTTGCGTGGGCCGCGCAAGGAACCGGCGAGCGCCCCGAGGCCGCGGCGCGGCGGCTCGAGCGTCTGGGGCGCAAGGCCAGCGTCAATCCCCGAACGGAACGTCGGTCTTTCGCGGAGCTCGCATCGCTTCGCGCAGCGCCGCACTCTTCGACAGGAGCCTTACGCAACGGTTCCAGCGAAGCAGTGGATCCGGAAGGTCCGGCCTCAGAGCCTCGGCTTTCTCGAAGAAGTTGAACGCGCTTTCGAACGCGGCCGCGGCGCTGTGAATCTCTTGGCGCTCGAGATGCGCCTTGGCGGCCCGCTCCCAGGCCACGCCGAGATGGTACGTGCGCTGATAGGCGTCGGCCAAGCGCTCGAACGCCTGGACGGCTTCTTCCAGCAGCCCGACTTGCCCAGTCGCGAACCTGTCAGTCACGGCGAGCCCCAGAATCTTGAGCGCATCCTGATGCGCCGGATCCACCGCGAGCACGTCGTGACAGATGCTCTCGGCTTCTTCCGGCTGGTTGAGATCCCGGTAGTGCGCCGCCTTGACGACTGCGGCTTGTAGACTCGAGACCGGCAGGCGCTTCAGCTCGCTGGGCATCTCCGTCCCCTACTCGCGGGTTGGCTTGGGGCCCGCGGGCGCGCTCCCGGGCTCGCCTGACGAGACGAGGGGCAGCCTGGCTTTCTCTTTCTTGGGGCCCCCCGCCACCTTGTCGAGAGCCCAGCGAACCGGGTCGAAGAAATCGTCGGCGACCCGCTCTTTGAGCGGAATGATGCCGTTGTCGGTGATGTGGATGCTCTCGGGGCACACCTCGGTGCAACACTTGGTGATGTTGCAGTAGCCAATCTTGAACTCGTCTTTGACGAGCGCACGGCGGTCGAGCGTGTCGAGCGGGTGCATGTCGAGCGTCGCGAGATGGATCAAAAAGCGGGGACCGGCAAAGTTGGTCTTCTGGTGATCGCGAACGACGTGGCAGACGTCTTGGCAAAGAAAGCACTCGATGCATTTTCGAAACTCTTGGATGCGATCGATGTCCTTCTGCTGCATCCGCCACGTGCCGTCCGCGTCACGGGGGCGCGGCTTGAACGGCGGGATCTTCTTGGCCATCTCGAAGTTGAATGACACGTCGGTCACCAAGTCTTTGACGATGGGAAAAGACCGCATGGGCACGACCGTGACCGGCTGCCCCTCTTCGAGGTGGGACATGCGCGTCATGCACATGAGGCGCGGCTTGCCGTTGATTTCGGCGCTGCACGAGCCACATCTTCCGGCCTTGCAGTTCCATCGCACGGCGAGCGTCGGCTCCTGCTTGGCCTGAATGTCGTGGATGGCGTCGAGCACCACCATGCCGGGATAGGTCTCGACCGTGTAGGGCTTGAGCTCTCCGCCCGACTGGTCGCCGCGATACACGCGCAGTTCTGCCGTCGCGCTCATGTCAGGACTCCTCGAGGATCTGTCTTATCTCAGCGGGCGGATCGCCGAGAGGCACTTCTTCGACTTGCATCCCGGCCGCTGCCTTTCGCAGCGTCACGTTCACTTTCGAGAAGTGCCCCTTGTCCATCTCGGGGAAATCCTCCCGGGCATGGCCCCCTCGGCTTTCCTTGCGCGTGAGCGCAGCGCGCGCCATGGCTTCGCTCACGATCAGCATGTTTCGCATGTCGATGGCTTGGTGCCACGACGCGTTGAAGTGACGGTTGCCGTCGACCTTCACGCGCGCCGACGCCGCTCCGAGCCGGTCGAGCTCGGCGAGCCCTTGCTTCAGGTCGTCCTCGGTACGGATGATGCCGACGAGCGCTTGCATCTTGTCCTTCAAGTCCTCGTGCAAAAGAAACGGATTCGGCCCCTCCGCGCGTTCGAAGGGAGCGAGGACTTCGCGTTCGGCGTGCTCGATCTCGCCCGCGTCGAGAGACATGACCTCGGAGGCCTTGGCCGCTTTCGCCGCGTGCAAACCGGCGATGCGCCCGAAGACGAGCAAGTCCGACAGCGAGTTGCCACCGAGCCGATTCGCGCCATGCATCCCCGCCGCGCATTCTCCGGCTGCGAATAGGCCCTTGATGCGCGACTCCTGCGTCTCGGGGTCGACCCGGATCCCGCCCATCGTGTAGTGCGCCGTCGGGCCGACCTCCATCGACTCTTTGGTGATGTCGACGTCGCCGAGCTCCTTGAACTGGTGATACATCGCCGGGAGCTTGCGCTTGATGTCTTCAGCGCTCCGGCGCGAGTGAATGTCGAGAAACACGCCGCCGTGCGGGCTCCCGCGCCCGGATTTCACCTCGGTGTGGATGGCCCGGGCGACGATGTCGCGCGGCAAGAGATCGGGCGTTCGGCGTGCTTTCGAGGCGCTTCCCGAGGTGCTCTCTCGGAGCCACTGGTCGGCCTCTTCTTCCGTGCTCGCGGTCTCGTTCGCGTAGAGATCGGGGATGTACCCGAACATGATGCGCTTGGCGTCCTTGTTGCGCAGCGTCCCGCCTTCTCCTCGAACCCCTTCGGTGATGAGCGTGCCGCGGACGCTCGGGGGCCAAACCATCCCCGTCGGGTGAAACTGCATGAACTCCATGTCCATGAGCTCGGCGCCTGCGAGGTAGGCCAGCGCTTGCCCGTCTCCCGTGCATTCCCAGGAGTTCGAGTTGATGCGAAAGCAGCGGCCGATCCCGCCGGTCGCGAGGACGACGGCTTTTGCGCGAAAGACGACGAAGCGTCCCGAATCGCGCCAATAGCCAAACGCGCCACGGATCCGATGCCCGTCGGTCAAAAGGCGGGAGACCGTGCACTCCATGTACACCTTCATCCCGCAATGGATGCCGTGCTGCTGGAGCGTGCGGATCATCTCGAGGCCCGTGCGGTCTCCGACGTGGGCCAGACGCGGGTACTTGTGACCTCCGAAGTTGCGCTGCAGGATGCGCCCGTCTGCCGTGCGATCGAATAGCGCGCCCCACTCTTCGAGCTCTTTGACGCGGTCCGGCGCCTCCATCGCGTGCAGCTGCGCCATCCGCCATTGATTGAGGTACCTCCCGCCCTTCATCGTGTCGCGGAAGTGGACCTTCCAATTGTCCTTGGGCTCGACGTAGCCGAGCGCCGCCGCCACCCCGCCTTCGGCCATCACGGTGTGCGCTTTGCCGAGAAGCGACTTGCACACCAGGCCAACGCTCAAGCCGTGAGCACTGGCTTCGATGGCGGCGCGCAGCCCCGCGCCTCCTGCGCCGATGACGAGCACGTCGTGCTCGTGGGTTTCGAACTTCGTTTCCGACACCGAAGACATGACTTCCAGCCTCTCGACCTTCCGAAGGTTTCGCTAAAAGAGACGCAGGTCGGTGATTGCGCCGCTAGCGACCGTCCGGATGTACAAATCCGTGAGCGCGACCGAGAAAAGACTCATCCACGCGAAGGCCATGTGCCGTTCGTTGAGGACGCCCACGGCCTTCCACAGGGCGTGGCGAACGCTACCGAGCGCCGTCGTCGAGAAGCTGTTGAGCCCTCCGCCGATGAGGTGACGAAAGCTGTGACACCCGAATGTGTATCCGCTGAGCAGAAGGACGTTGAGGAGCATGACCAGGCTGCCCACCCCGACGTGCACGCCATCCTTCCAGCCTACGATTGCGTCGATCGCGTCTTTCCAGAGAACGACGAGAAAGAGGACGGCCACGTACATCGCGAACCTGTGCAGGTTCTGGAAGAGCAAAAGGCGAGTCTCGCCGTGATAGCGATGCGGCGCGCGCTCTCCCACCGCGCAAGCGGGCGGGTCCCACGCGAACGCTCGGTAGTAGGCCTTGCGATAGTAGTAACAAGTGAACCGGAAGCTCGCCGGGCCCGGCAAGATGAGCATGGCCGGCGTGAAGAACGCGAGGCCGCTCGAACGCGCCCAGCTCACGTCGAAAAATGGCGAGTAAAAGGGCGAAAGGTAGGCCCCCCACTGGTACGAGCTTCCCTCGAACGCTCGCCAGGTGGCGTAGGCGATAAAGCTCGTGAGCACGAGGACCGTGGCCGCAGGACCCGCCCACCAGGCGTCCGCACGCATCGTCGCGCCGAGCGGGGCAACCGGTAAGTGTACGCTTTTGTTCGCCATCGATGGTTTGGCCGCCGAAGCTATCGCTGCGTTTGGGAGCAAGCAAGGGGAAGGGGAAATCTGCCGGCAAGTTGGCCACCGCCCGAGCCCGCCCATACGCTTAATGCGTCCTTAGGAGGGTTTTCCCCGATGGTTCCTGCAGCCGTCCTTGCATCCTGGATGTCCGCGCGCCGCGCCGCAGGAGTGGCGCGGGTCGGCAGCGCACGCTTTCTGACCCCAACGCTCGCGAGCGCCGCCGGCGCCCCTATCTCGCCCGGCAACCGCAGAGGCGAGATTCGTCGATCGGTCTACCTCGGGTGCCGGGTCCGAAGAATGATCGGCCGCGGGCTCGTCGGGGATCGCTCTCTCGACCTTTCTCCGCAGGGGATGTTCGTGCTCTCCGACGAGAATCTAGAGCCGGGCACGGAGCTCTTCGTGAGCTTTCAGGCGACGCAGCTCCCGATATGGTTCGACACGCGAGCCACCGTGGAGCGCATCGTGGCCGGTCGCCGCCTGGGCGATGACGGTCGCGGCTTCGGACTACGCTTTCGGACGCTTCCCGCGGTCTCGCGGATCATCTTGCGGGGACATCTTCGCAATGCGCCTCGAGCAGCGCCGCAGCGCTTTCCGGTGGCCTCACCGCACACCAAGGACCCCGACTACGCGCAGCTCGTCAAAGACATCTGGGAAGGGCGCGCCTGAGCGCGACATCGAGAAACGGAAGGGCGCGCCTGAGCCCTACTATCGAGAGCTGCAAGGGCGCGCCCGAGCCCTACATCGGCAAGCGAAGCGCCAAGAGAGCATCGATTGTCGTCTGATTGACGGACGCCGGCAGGCTCGGGAGCAGGGGGGCGAGCGTTGCAGGGATATTCTGCGGATGCACCAGCCCGATTTGGACGGTGCGCGATGCGACGTCCATGAGAACGATGAAATAGCGATATCCAAGCTCGGGGCGTCGCAAGGCGGCGCCCGGCCCGGTTCCCCCCGCAGGAGCGACGCCTTGCGTCGCGATCGCCCCCATGGTGGCGGCGGTGTCGGTCGACTTCGTGATGAGATCGACGTTGGCGGCGAGCTTGCTGACGTTGCACTGCGGGCCGCACGGCCCTTCGCCGACGTAGCCGCCGTAGCCGAAGAAGTTGGTGCTGAAGACATCGAGGTTGGTGTACGCGTTGTCGTCGTTGACGACCTCGAACGCGTTGAATTGGCCGCAGCCGTCGCCGCTATTCGGGTTGGTGTTCGCGTAGCAGTTGCAAGAGCTGAACGCGCCTTCTCGAATCAGCTCTCCGATGCTGAGACCAATCCAGGGAGCGTCGTACCAGCCGTTGGTCGTCGGCCCGCACGCGGCGGCGTTTTGGATGACGCCCTGGTGAGGCATCGCCATCAGTAAAACGAAGAGCTTCGGGCCCGACCAGCCGTAGTAATGATCGGCGTCGGGCGTCGTGCAATAAGGAATGCTGCCGCTTCCGCAGGGAAATACGCGACTGGTCGACGCGTTGACCAAGCACACGGACCCGACGCCGCCGGTGAAGGTCTGGTCGAACGCGATGCCTTGCGAGGTCGACGGCGAACGACTGTCCCACGCGGAGACGAGCTGCCACGAGCCCGCCGCCGCGGCCGGCTCATAGGTCGCGAACTGCTTTAGATTCAGCGGCCCACGAAGCGTCATGATCAAGTCTTCGTCCCACGGCGTCAGCTGGTCGCCGGCGATCGAGAGCTTGGTCATGCAGCATCCGGCGGTGTTGACGGCGTCGCAGGGGCCCGTCGCGGGGTCTCGGCGGCTGTGATAAAAACCGGCCGCGCCGACGTCCTCGAACGTGAGTGTGCCCCCGTTCGACGCCGGGTCGAGCTCGCCTGCCGCGAATTGAGCGGCGCCGAGGCCTCCGCCCACCGGCGCCATTCCGCCCTCGGGCGAGGTGGCCTCCGAGCCGGACATCGCTCCGCTGCCCGCGTCGACCGGATGGCCAGCGGTGCCGGAAGTCGCGGCGCCAGACGTCGGTCCGGTGGCAGTACCCGAGGCGGTTCCCGAGGACGTCGCTGGGGTGCCCGAAGTCGCGCCCGACGATGGGCCTCCGGAAGTGCCAGCCACGCCCGACGGAGCCGAGCCCGCCGTCGAGCTGGCCCCGGCGGCCGAGGGCGTGCCGGAGCCTTGTCCGAGCGCGGCGCCAGACTGCCCTGCGGAGGAGGCTGCCTTCGAAGCGCCGCAAGCGGTCGCCAAGGCCAACAGCGAGACAAGGGCTTGGAATCTCAACGTCACTCAGTTTCCGACCGGTGCGTTGACATACGCCGTTCCGAGCGGAGTCAGCATGGGAGATCCGGGTCCCTGCAGCAATGAGTATGGCGAGTATGGAGACGCACCGGCATCACCGCTCTTGGAGAATCCAGTAAACCAAGCGTAGCGAAAGACTTGGGTATCGTTCTCCATGCCGTAGACAGCGCTCAGCATGAATTGCTGCATTTGTACGGGATCGAGGGTGCCGTTCGTACAGCCGAACGACGCTATCCAAAGGGGTTTGCCCGGGAACGTTCTCTCGTAGACCGACAAATCACGGGCAAAGCTAGGGTAATCACACTCGTGCGAGCTCACACCCAGGTAATCGAATCGGCAAGAGGGGCATGCCTCGACAAAATCCTGCATCCAGACGAGCGGACTTGTCTCCAAGCATTTCTCCGATGACGGGTCGCAATAATCCACACTTGGAGACACGATCTTTAGACCAAGGTCGCCAGCGATCTTTTCGATATCGGGCCACATCATCACAGCGTCCGCCACGGTGACCTGGGATTGGGTTTTCCCGTCCGCATCCGTGATCACATTAGGAAGATAAAAAGTCAGAAGATATTTCGACGTCATGCCCGGAGGGATTTGCGATTCCACCCCTGCGACCGTGAAATTGGTGTCCCAGACCATGGGCACGTATTCGATTGGGTACGCGCCGCCGTCGAGTGACAGGTCCGGGAACGCCGTCCAGTTTTGCCACCAGGAGACTCCGACTGGCCCCATCATGTTATTGTTCAGGGCAAGCAACTCGGCATACGTGTTTCCTCCGTAGGCGAGGCCTCGTTTCTGGCCAGGGACGGCCGACATCGACCCGGCGGAGCCACCGGTCGAGCTTCCCGCGTTCGCGACGCTTCCTGATGTCCCCGTGCTTGCTGCGGCGCCGGACGCCGCGCCGCTCGTGACCGCGCCGGTACTCGCGATCGACCCACTCGAGCCGGCAGGGACGAGGATGGCGTCTAGCGGGACGTCGGCGCACGCCGCGACCGCGGCGCTCGTAAACAAGAGCGCCCCTCCCCAGAACCGCACCTGTCTGGACAAAGCTGTCATTGTGGATGTGGATTGGGCGGGCGGCCCCGGCTGTCGAAACATACGTCACACAAGCGCCCTTCGCCTGCTCACTTTTCTCGATCCACCGGGGGCTAGGGACGCCGGCGCCCGGGGTTTAGGGGCTCGGCAGCACGGCACTTGCCTATGTGGGCTAAGGTAAGGCTCAGTCGCCCGAGACCGGGGCCAACGATTAATGAGCAGAAAATGGCACCATCGGTGACTACCCAAGTGTTGCTTACCCCCCGAGCCAATCCCGTGCGCATTTCCCCCGGTAAGGTGCCTCCGCCGCCCGCCTCGGGTGTGGTTCGGGCTCTGCCGTTCGATGGCGACGACGCAGCGCTCGTCCATGGGGTCATCGCCGGGCGCGCCGACGCGGCTTCGGCGCTCTACGAGCGCCATGTCGATTCGATTCAGCGCCTCGTTTATCGGCTGATGGGACCGGACACCGAGCTCGAGGACGTCGTGCACGACGTGTTCTTGCGCGCGCTCGAGTCGCTCAAGCGGCTGCGCGATCCTGCCGCGCTTCGCCCTTGGCTCTTTGGCATCGCGATTCGTGTCGTACGCATTCGGATCCAGCGGCGCGTTCGCCAGCGTTGGCTCAAGGTCATGCCGCCGGAGAACGTCCCCGAAGTCGCGTCGACGCCCGACATGGGCCTGGGCGAAGCTCTCAGGGATGTCTACGGCATCCTTCAGCAGCTGCCCGTCGACGAGCGTATCGCGCTGGTCCTGCATCGGGTCGAGGGGTTGGCCCTCGAAGAGGCCGCCGCCAACTGCGACACGTCGCTCGCCACGTTTCGACGTCGGCTGGCTCGCGCGGAGACCAAGTTTTTCGCACGAGCGGAGAAGAAACCAACCCTCGCAACCTGGCTTGGGGAAGCAAGATGAATGCGATAGACGAACGTAGAGAGCGGTTCTTTCACGCCTGGGCCGAGGAAGACGGCTCGTTCGACAGAGACCGAGCGCGAAACCGGCTCTTGGCGGCTCATGGCAGCCCCAGAGTACGCGCCGGTCGAGTCCGAGAGGGCCTCTGGCTTGCGGCAGCCACCATGGCGGCAGCCGCCGCGATCGCGCTCTGGGCCCGTCCGCTTGGCGTGCTCAGCTTCACCACTCCGAGCGGCACGGGCGAAGTGGGCGCCTGGCTCGCCACCGATCGCGCGTCCGAGATGCCCATTGCGTTCTCCGAGAGCACGAAAATCACTCTGCGGCAGGATTCACGTGGGCGCGTCGAAACGGTGGGTCAAAAGGGTGCGCACTTCTTGATTGAGCGGGGCGCCGTCCATGCCGAGGTCGTTCACCGCACGGGCACCGATTGGCGCTTTCTGGCGGGGCCCTTCGAAGTGCGGGTGACGGGCACCGCGCTCAACGTCGCGTGGGACCCGGCTCGAGAGCAGTTCTCGGTGCGCGTCGACCACGGCTCGGTCGTGGTCAACGGTCCTTACCTCGGAGGCGCGCAGGTCGTTCGCACCGGAGAGCTCTGCTCGGTCGACGTGCCGTCGAAGAGCATGCGCTTTGTGTCGGACGCCGATGCCGATGCACGCGGCGCGCGTTCGGCCGACTCGCGGGTGCCAGCCGCCGTCGCCGACCCCGCGCCGATCTCTCAGGTGTCGAACAATGCGGCGCCCCCCGCGAGCGACGCTGCGCGTCCGGCTGCCGCGGCTGCCGCCTGGGTCGAGCTCGAAGGGCAGGGAGACTACGAGGGAGCCTATGCGGCGGCGCAGCGGGTCGGTACCGCATCGCTCTATCGGGTCTCTTCGGCCGATTCGCTGCTCGAGCTCGCGAAGGTTGGGCAGCTGTCCGGCCATCGGGACATGCAGCGTGAGGCCCTGCTGGCGTTGCGCCATCGGTTCGCGGGGACTCGGCAGGCGGCCCTCGCGGCTTACGAGCTCGGGCGAACGACGCCTGCCGTCGAGGCTGCGGGCTGGTTCGAGGCTTATCTCGCCGAACAGCCGTCGGGGCCGCTCGCCCGTGAGGCTTCGGGGCGTCTGCTCGAAGCCGATTCGCTTGCCCACAACGAGCCGGCGGTTCGCGACGTGGCTACGCGCTATCTCGCCCGGTACCCAGACGGTCCGCATGCCGCCCTGGCCCGGCGTGCCTTGGCAGCCCAGAGTCCATAGGGCACACGCAGCGCGGTTCGTTTGAATGCGCAGCTCGCCAAAGTGAGCGAGCATGCGATCACGCCATGCACGTACGCTCATCGACGCCCCGCTTCTGGCTTTGCGCGGCACTCGGGGCCTTGTGGCTCCTGTGCACTGGAGACGCCTGGCCACGAGTCGGAGCGACGCTCGTGGCCCTGGTGAGCACCGATCCGACCGCGGAGCTCTCCCATCGTGTCGAAGAGCAGCTCGAGGCGCTCGGGTTCGACGTCATCGTGCTCAACCCGCCGGCGACAGGGTCCGCGGGGCCGACGTCACTCGAGCAGACTGCGCGTAACGTGGGAGCCATCGCAGCCATTCGGCTCGTACCGATGGCGCAGAGCGTTCAAGTCTGGACCGCGGACCCCGTGACGGGCCAATCGGTGTTTCGAGAGGTGGTGCCGCCCGCGGGCCAGAAGGCGTCGGATGCCGCGGTCGCGCTGGGCGCGGTCGAGCTATTGCGAGCAAGCCTTCTCGAGCTCCATCCGCCTGAGGCCCCCGCTCCTCCTCCCAAGCCGCCGGAGCCCCCGCTGGTCTGCCCGCCGGCCGCTATCGCGCCCGCGGAGAAACCCTCGGAGCCCGCTCTGGGTCTGACCGTAGGCGCCGGCGTTGACCTCGGCCTCGGGGGCACCCCGGGGTTGTCGTGGGAGATGGCCGCGTGGCTGAGGCTCCACGGCCGCCTGGGTGTTCGCGCGCTCGCCATGGTGAGCGCGGCTCCCGGAAGCGTCTCCGCCGCTCCCTACGGAACTATCGACGTAGGAGCGCAGCTTTACGGTGGAGAGCTAACCTACGATCTCGCGGCCTCTTCGAGCCCCTGGGTCCCGATCGTCGGCCTGGGAATAGCGCGCGCGGAAGTCACGGTTCGAGGCGTGCCCGCGAGTGGAAACGAGAACCTCTATGCGACCACGCCCGTCGCGCTCCCGCTAGCGCACGTCGGCGGAGGCTATGCGCCGATGCGCAACTTGCGCCTGCGCGCGGACTTGCTCGGCGGCGTTTCTGCCCCCGGGGTGGCGATCTGCGTTCAGCAGGGGACGGTAAGCTGTAGCCCCCTGCCCCCTGTCGCGCACTGGGGCCGGCCTCTCGTGAATCTATCGCTAGGCCTCGAAGTGCTCCTTTCGCCGTAGCGTCTCGCGGCCGCCAAACGGGGCGCCTCGCGCGGGCCTCCCGTGCTATTTCACATGCGATGTGGACCCGCGCTGCCCCCATCGTCCTCGGTGTCGTCGTGCTCGGCGCCGGCGCGATTGCCTTGACGCGTTCCGGAGCTCCTAGTGAGCCGCCTGCGCCTGCGGCGACGGTTAGCGATCGCGACCGTGCCGGCCCTGCGCCGAACGGCATGCCGCCTGGTCACCCTCCGGTAGCCAACGCGGAGCCCGCGGAGCCGGCTGCTCCGGGCGCCGCGCAGCCGTCGATGGCGCCCGCGGGCGGGCAGGGGGCTCCGATCACTTGGACGGTGCCCTCGGACTGGCAAACGGTCCCCAACCCGAGCCCGATGCGCGTCGCCACGTACCGAGTTCCTGGCCCCACAGCCGACGCCGCCGAAATGGCCGTCGCCAGGGCCGGCGGTTCAACCGACGCCAACATCGAGCGCTGGCGCGGGCAGTTCGCGGGCGGCACGGACGACAAGACCAAGCGAGTCGAAAAGACGGTGCACGGCCTGAAGGTGACGATCGTCGAATTGGCGGGGACCTATACCCCCACGAGCATGATGCCGGGGGCTTCACCGGGCGAGCCTCGTCCGGGCTGGGCGCTCTTGGCCGCCATCGTCGAGACGCAGGGCTCGCCCTATTTCTTCAAGCTCGTCGGGCCCGCATCGGCCATCCGCGCCGCAAGAGCCCACTTCGACGGCCTCATCGCGAGCATCTCGCCGAGCTAGCGCGTCAGTTTCCCACGACGCCGACCCAGAACTTCGACTCGATGCCCGCCGGGGTCTTGAGATCGCTCTCGATCCAGAAGGGCGCGGCACCGAGCGGCCCCGCTGCGAGCGACTGAATGGTCATGTGCAGCTTGTCGCCGTTCTGGCCCGAGGTCTTGTCGAAGGAAAACGAGAGGGCGGGCGCGGCGCTCCCGAAAAACGTGCTCGAAAGATCAATCGCCGAGACCTCCCAGGGGCCAGAGGTCGGCGCGTCGCTGTAGAGGTCGAGCTCGATCGTCTTCGATGTCCCGACAGGAATTTGCACGCCCTTGGTCTCGAGGGCGCCGAAGACCGTATTGGGAATCTGGACCGTGTCGTCGAGCACGGGCGCCGAGTTGAAATAGGGGCTCGTTCCGTAGGGCTGACACGGGTCGTGGCTCCCGGCGGCCGCGGCGTTTGACCAGACGTGCTGCACGAGCGTCGTGATTCCGGGAGGCGTGAAGAATGCGTCCGGATTGCCCGCGCACATATCGGCCACCTCGGGCCCGGCGATGAGCTCCCAGGCGAGATGATCGGGATCGATCGCGATGTACGCCGGATTGTCCGTCGGCAAGGGATCGGTCGCCGCCTCGATGATCTCGTGCGAAGCCTCGGCCGACACTTCGTCGATCTCCGGCAGGTTCGCGATGGGCGACGGGCACCGCCCCGCGATGGCGTAGCTCACGAAGCTGCCAGCCGAGATGGCGAAGTCGTCGTGGTAGCCCTCGAAATCGCTCGAGCCCATCCCGCAGAGCGAGCCCCCGCCCATCGTCACCGACGCGCCCTGCGGATAATAGATGACGTAGACGGTGTTCGGGTCGGGCTGAGGGACCTGGTGAGCCGTGATCTTCCCCTTGAGCCAAGCCTGGACGTCAGCATCGGTGGCCGTAGCCGCGGGCGTTTCGTCGAGAGTCACCCCGGTGACATCGGTGAGGGGGCCGACGCCGTATCCCGCCGTGGCACCGGCCCAGTACCCGGTCGCGCCGCCGAGCTGCTGCATGAACGTGTCGATCTCGGACTGCAACGGGTCACCCTGAAAGGTGATCTCGACCAGCTTTGGCGCCGCCAGCACCGGCCCCCCGAGCGACACGACCTGGGGCATCGGCGGGTGCGGGGCCGCGAATGCGCTGCTGCTCGTGCTCGGGGCATCGCTTCCCCCACACGCGCCAAGCACGCTTGCCCAAGCGAGCGGCGCCAGCGCGCGAATCCTCATGAGTTCGTCAACGATAACGAAAGCGCGCGCGTCACGACACGCTTTCCGTTGTTCTTTCGCTACAGGTCGTCGGCGAAACGCGCCTTTTGTCCGGATGGGCTCGACCGGCGAAAGCCCTCCGTCGGCTGTTCGGCTCAAGCTCGCGCGGCGCGAGCGAGAGCGCGAGCGAGAGGTTGCGCAGATCACCGGTTGCGCTAGGCTGCCGCCGGCTCACGAACGTTTCCCAGCAAGTCACGCTCTCTCGCAAAGTACGGGATCGCGGGTCGCGCATGGCGACGCAAGTGCGGATGATGCGGTACACTCCGCCGCTCCGACCCCTTCCGACACGCGGCTCACGGAATGGCAGGCCAGTTTTGACGCTCTCGGGCAAGAGCGTCAGCAGTTCCGAGCCGCGATTGAGAAGAGTCAGAGTCATGGGAACGCGTCTTTATGTAGGCAATCTTTCGTTCGGGTCGACCGCCGAAAGCGTGCGCGAAACCTTCGCGCGCGTCGGCGAGGTCTCCGACGTTCACTTGGTCACCGACCGGAGCACCGGTCAGTCGCGCGGCTTTGCTTTCGTCACGATGGGCTCGCCCGCAGAAGCGCAAGCGGCCATCACTGGGCTCAACGGCACGCCGCTCGAGGGTCGCTCGCTGAAAGTCAACGAGGCCGAAGAGCGTCAGGCTCGTTCGGGTTTTGGAGGCGGTGAGAGCGGAGCCGGTGGCACATCCAACCGGCGCAACCGCTGGTGAGCGCGTTGGGCAAGCGCAAAGGCGCGACGCCCGACGAAGAGCGGCACTCGGTCCTCGAGCGCAGCGCGCGCGACATTGGCGAGCGTTGGGCTCGCGGTTGGCGCGAGGAGCTGCGTTCGGACGATCGGCCCGCGGCGGGCGGCTGGCCAGGGACGGTCGCGCAAGCTCGCGGTCGCGCACGTGAGCATCTGTGTGCGGAGCTGGCCAGGCTTCGGCTCGCGGGGCCGAGCCCCGAAGAGCTCGAGCGTGCGGCGCGCCTTACGTATGCACGCGCTCGCGCCGTATGGCTGACCTTCGCGCAACGCGAAGAGGGATAAAGGGGATCGATTTTGCAATCGCGCGGGAGAAACTCCGAGGCAGCTCAGAGGTTTGCGGAACGCCGGCGTCGAGAAGATGGAGCCCCGAGACTTCGCGAACGCGTTCCGGCGCTCGCCACGCTCAGGCTCGAGATCGAAGAGCGGCGCGGCACGGTCAACGCCGGGGACCCGAAGCACCTGCGCTTGGTTGTGGTCGACAGTGCACCCGCGCTCTTCGAGCTGCCCTGCGGCGACCACGCGTGCAAGGACGGTGGACACGATCTGACCGACGCCGTGCTGGCGCACCTTTCGGCGGGGGCGACGACCTTCGACGTCGAAGACCCCTGCCAGGGCTCGATTGGCACCGCCTATTGCGGTTGCGTGATGCGTCTGGTGGCCACCGCGACCTACCAGTAAACAGGCATAAAGCCTGCCGTTTTTCAATTGGCCGAGCGAGCTAGCCCGCCAGTGCTTAAGCTTGAGCTATCGCCATGATGAAGCGCAGAAACAACGCGGCGGCGGAACGGTTCGCCGAGCGTCGCCGGCGTGAGCAGGACGCGCCGCGGCTGACCGAGCAGGTGCCGGGCCTCGTGAGCCTCGAGATCGCGATCGACGAGCGCTCAGGGGTCACCGGCATCAAGCACATGCGGCGCGTGGTCGTCGACCAAGCCCCGGCGCTCTTTCTCTTGCCGTGCGGTGACTCGCGCTGCGCGGATGGCGAGCACGACTTGACGACGACGGTCATGCGGGCGCTCCGCGCGCACGAGACGTCGTTTCAAGGCACCGACAGTTGTGCCGGCTCGCTCGGTCCCGCGTCGTGCGGGCGCGTGGTCCATTTCGAGGCCGTCGCGCAATACCGGCCCTGAGCCAAGGCGCTCGCGGTGAAGATGTGAGCTCGGCCTGGGCGCTTCTCGCACCCCTGGTCGTTCAATCCGGGGCGATGGCGTTCGATGAGGTCTACTTTCACCGCAAGCGTCGCCTCGAAGCTTGGGAGCGAATCGGGCATCCACTCGACACGCTCACGGTCCTTGTCTGCATCGCCTGCGTGGCGCTCGCGGCGCCCACCCCCGGGCACGTCGCGGGATACGTCGCGCTCGCCGTTTTCTCGTGCCTCTTCATCACCAAGGACGAGGGCGTTCACGCGCGGCGGTGCACCCCGGGCGAGCATTGGCTGCACGCCGTTCTTTTTCTCGTGCACCCCATGAGCCTGGCAAGCCTCGCGCTCCTTTGGCCGTCGCTGCATCCGCCCGTCGCCGGCCCCCTCGGTAGCGTGCCCTTCATCGCCTCCGGAGGGCGAATCGTGACCGCTCAATTCGTCCTCACGGCGGCGTTTTGCGTGTACCAGATCGTCTATTGGAACGTGAGATGGACGAAGCGCGCAGCGGCGACCCCGTAAACAACGCCGTCTACGACACGCTCGACGAGCGCTGGTACGAGGCGCAAGACGACCCCATCGCGCTCTTGCGTGCCGAGTCCGCCGCGCGCACGCCGTGGGTCGAGGCCGAGATCCAGAAGGTCTTTTCCCTCGGAGCCGTGCGTGTGCTCGACGTCGGGTGCGGTGGAGGGTTTCTCTCGAACGCGCTGGCGCGAGGGGGCCACGCCGTCACGGGCGTCGATGCGTCTTCGACCAGTCTCGCGGTCGCGGCGCGCCACGACTCGACGCGCAGCGTGCGCTATGTGCTTGGCGATGCCAGGCGTCTGCCCTTCGCCGACGCCTCGTTCGAGGTCGTCTGCGCCATGGACTTTCTCGAGCACATCGATGAGCCGGCGGCCGTGATAGCGGAGGTCGCGCGCGTGCTCGCGCCCGGCGGCCTATTCTTTTTTCATACCTTCAACCGAAACTGGCTGGCCTGGCTCGTGGTCATCAAGGGCGTCGAGTGGTTGGTCAAGAACGTCCCGCGCGATCTGCACGTGCTTCGCCTCTTTCTCAGGCCCGAGGAAGTGCAGGCCATGTGCGCCGCCAACGATTTGAGCATGAAGCAGGTGCGCGGCTTCGAGCCGGCGCTCTGGTCGCGCGCATTCCTCCGGCTCCTGGGCACAGGCAGCGTCCCCCGAGACTTCGAGTTTCGATTCACCAAGTCGACGCGCATCGGTTATACGGGCATGGCCGCGAAAGCGGCGGCCGGGATCCGCGGATGAAAGCCTCCAGTCTGACTCGGCTTAGCCTGCTCGGCGCCGCGGCGGCCCTCGCGCTTGCGGCGACGCCCAAGAGCGTCGGTGCCCAGCCCGGACCCCCGCCGCCGCCGTGTGACGGGTGGCAAGTCGACTATGCGCTCTCGGGGAGCTTGCAGCTGGCTGACACGCCGCTCGGCCAGGGCGACGGCATCTACGCCGTCGGTCCCGGCTCGATGGCCGTGCGCTTCGACGACGTCGAGGGAAAGCCCGGCGGGCGCGCCACCGTGCTCTCGTACGAGATGCACGAGACCTTCAAGGTTGTCGCCAAGACGCTCTTTTGGGCCACCAGCGTCACCACGAATACGACGACTCGGGCCACCCCCGCGTCCTGCGACGCCCCCGAGGGAGCGCTCACCGGCGCCGCGCTTGTCTGGAGCCTGCCGGCCCCCGGCGTACGAAGCGACGGCACGCTGTTTTGCGACGGCTCGTTTTGCGGGAAGTTCGGAGCGCCCCCACCGGGACAGAGCGAGGTTCACCTTCCCCCGCACCCGGTCATGTTCAAGCCGTTTCAGTTCAACGCCGACCGGACCACGTTCACCATGGCGTCGACGCTCGTGTCCAAGACCGACACTCCGAAGCAGACGTCGTATCTGGCGCTCGCCGGGCGCGAGCTACGACGCGCTTGCGCACAGCCGAAGCCCTGTCCGTGAGCGCCCGATTCGCGCGTCTCGAAAGCTACTGGGCCAAGAAGTAGTAGTCGGCCGTGTACGGCACCTTCTGGGTGACCGTTCCAGCTTCGACATTGCAGGACGCGGCGCTCGGAGCCACGCCGCCATCGGTGTGGAGGCGCTCGATGTACTGGGTGCCGAAGAACGTGCCGGCATCGCCGCCGCCCGTCGTGACCGCGCCAAGAACCAGCCACGGGACCGACCCGGACCCGCCGTCGGGCGTGTAGGCCGCCTGCTTCTGGCCGATGACATACGTGCCGTCGGGCGCCTGCCACTCGGGGAACCCGGCGCCAGCCTCGCTCGCGAAGTGCTGAGCCACGACCTGCGCGTTGCAGTTGGTGAGCTCGGCCTGCGGGCCCACGAAGGTCCAGGCGTAGGACGTGCCGCCGTCGTCTGCCGTGCCTTCGCACGTGTAATCTTGCGTGCCGACGCCGACCGCGTGAAGCAGCACGATGCCGCCATCGTTGAGCACCACGCCGCCGTCCACGACGGGGAGGGTAAACGGGTCGTCGCTCGGAAGCGCAGGCGCAGGGCACGCGACGTCGCTCGTCACGACATCCGGCGCGGCGTCGCTGGCTCCGGCATCGCCGGCATCGCTCGTCGTCGCGTCTCCGGCGTCGGCTGCGGCCTCGGACACCGTGGTGGGTGAGTCAGCGGCCACGTCGGCGGTGTTGGCGTCTGCCGTCGTGCCGTCGGGCCCCGCTTCGGTGGGGGACGAATTGCTCGGGGACGTTGAGCTGCAACCCGCAACGAGGGCTGCGCCGACAAGATAAATTCGTTTCATGAAAGCCTCCTCTAATAAGTGCGGGCCGCTTCGCCCAAGAGCGTGCGAGGCAGAATCGCGGCTGGAAAGTTACATCCGCGTGGCGGGAAGGGCAACGACTTCGCGCTGCTACTTGCCGCCGACCACGTATTGACAGAGCGGGATCCAACCGTTCGCCGGGTTGTTGTTGCAGAACACGGTGTGGCCTCCGGGCGACTGCCCGTTCGACCCGATCATGGCAAAGAGGTGCTGCGCCGAGGTGTACGTCCCCATTCCGTTCGGGAGGACATTGGTCGGCGTCCCGGGCCAGCCCGCCGTGGTGACCGTCGTCACCATGCTCATGACCTCGGTGTCGTTGTTGTTCGTCGACGGGTAGGGGCTGTCGAAGCCGACGAGCATGTACTTCGCGTCTCCCGGCGTCGCCGATGGGTGCGTGATCCATGTGGCGTTCGGAAAGCCTTCGTCCTGCGGGCCGGAGGTCGTGATGACCTTGCCGAAGGCCACGTAGCTCGAGATCATGGCCCACGACTGAGAGCCCCAAGAGTAACCGACGACCCATACGTCGCTCGTGCGCAGCGTGCCGTCCGGGTTGAGGAAGTATCCCCAGTCGCCGGCCGCGTTCACCATCATCCCGTATTTGATCGCGGCCAAAGTCTCGTCGAGGATGCTCGTGCCCGGTGGGACCGTGACCCAGCTGACGCGATTCATCCCGTCCCACAAGTCCATGCGCGCGTCGCCGACCTGCCGGTTCGCCTCGGGATCGTCGGGGGTTGTCGCGATGATGTTCTTGTACATCTGAGGCGCGCTGTTGACGCAGGTCTGCGTGCTGGGCCCGAACACGTGAAACCCATACTCCTCGATGAAGGACTCGAATCCGCCAGCGCCCACCCCGGTGCAAATGCCGCCGAGGAGAAGGACAAGCTTGCCCATGATTGGCTTGCTCAGGTTGACCGAGAGCGGCTGCCCGTTGAACGTCGTCTGAAACGGGGGCCCCACTGTGACGTTGATCGGGCGCACCGGCCCGGCGTCCGTCTCACTCGCGCCGGCATCGTCGCCCGTGCTCGCCGCCGCGCCGCCGTCGTCGCCTGCGCCGCTCGTCGTGCCACCCGCCGAGCCCGAGCTCCCCGTCGCCGTCCCCGCGCCGGAGGACCCCGCGCCGGCGGCGGCGCCCTGTCCGGTCGACCCCACTTGGCCGCTTCCGCCCGCTAGGCCGCTCGTGACTCCCCCCGACGTCGAGCTGCCCGAGGTGCCCTGCGAGGCGGTGCTCCCCGCGTTGCTGGGCGAGCCGCTTCCGGCCGCCCGGGTCGTCGGCGTTCCCGAGCTGGAGCACGCCGCGACGCCCAAGAGCGCCGCCACGGCGATGAAACCCGAACGCGACTTAGCAGACGTCATGTTTCCTCCTTAGGAAACTAGGCTCAAAGGATTGGCGAGGGTGCCCGCGGCGCGGGCCCCTCCAAAGCACAGAATACCACGTCCAAAGCGCCCCACCGATAAGTGGAAAAGTACAATACGAAGCAACGGGGCTGCGCAGAGCGGCCCTCTGGACCGGAGGCGCTCGCTCTTGGAAAGGAGGCGCTCGCTCCTGGACCGGAGGCGCTCGCTCCTGGACCGGAGGCGCTCGCTCCTGGACCGGAGGCGCTCGCTCCTGGAAAGGAGGCGCTCGCTTCTTGCGGTGCAGAGGCTGTCGCATCGGATGCGAGCACTCGCACCTTCGTCCGATACTAGTGCGCTCGTGCCCGAGAAGCGTATCTCTCCAGCGCAGGCGCGGGCGCCTTCGTCTCAGCGGTGCGCCTTTGGCGCGAAGGCGCTTATCTCTCGAGCTCGAGTGGCACGCCTCTCGCGCGGAGCGCCCTGTGTCTCGAGCGCGGAGATGGGCGCCTTCGACGCAGAGGTGGGTTTCGCGATGGCAGGCGGGTATCTCGGAAGCGCAGGCGGGTATCTCTCGAGCGCAGGCGGGTATCTCTCGAGCGCAGGCGCGGGCGCCTTCGACGCCGAGGTGAAGCTCCCGACGCAAGGGGTGCATCTCTGAAGCGCAGCGATGCGCGCCTTCGCCCCAGAGGTGCGCCTCTCGAGCGCTGCTCCAGGCGCCTCGGGTGCAGAGATGCACCTCCGGGACCGAGTCGCGCATGTCTCCGGCTCTGTCAGCATGCCGCTCGCGCGGAGCAGCGCGTCTCTCGAACGCAGCTCGGGCCCCCTTCGCCGCATAGGTGCCCTAGTGCATCGGAGGCAGCCCATAAGGGGGCGCGAAACCACCGTAGAGCGCGACCGCGCTTGGCGATCAGAGCTCGCCGGCGTGCTTCTCTGCGACGTCATCGAGCGCGCCATCGAATTCGTCCCATTCATCGGAGTCGAAGTGGACATCGCCCTCGGTTCCCGACTCGATGTATTCCGCGACCACCTCCGTAACGCTCAGAGGCGTCGACAGCTCTTCATCTTCGAGCAAGGCGATGACTTGCCGGTTGCTCGCCTTCTCGAACCCGGCATCCGCCATTCTGTCTTTGAGGGTCGCCACAAATTCGCTCGCCTTGAGATTCATGCTGCCCATGGCCCCACCTCGCGCGCACGAGACTAGCGGACGATTCCCCCGGTGCGAGCCGCTTGGCATGACCCTATGCTTGGCTCATGAATCGCGCCCCGTACACGGTCCCGATCCACTGCGCGAAACAAGGCTGCCAAGCGAAAGCGGAGCTGACCGTTCACGAAGAGCGCGAGGGGCCAGGGGCGCCCGTGACCACGCGGACCGACGCCCCGTCGGGCTGGACCGAGAGCAAAGGGGAGTGGTATTGCGCCCTTCACCAGGGTCTCGCGAAGGCGCACTAGCGCTGACCGGGTGCGACGCGCGGCCGCATGTGTTGCGAGAATCATCCGAGGGTCGCGGCGAACCTGGCGCGTCTCGCGCTAGTCCTCGCAGTAGCGTGCTCGAAGGCGTCCGCGACGCCCCCTGACCGCTCCGACCCGCGAGCATCACCGGCTAGCTCGGATAAACCAGGCGACCCCGAATCGGCCATCAGCGTCCACCACGTGGACGCGGGCAACCCGCCCGCCGTGATCTGGCAAGGGACCAGTGGTGGCTTCGATTGGACCTGGCGAGATAGCGGCTTGAGCGTCTCGCGAGACGGGGGCAAGCCTCGTGAGCTCCTCCACCCGGACCCCGCGCTCGACTCGTGCGCGGACGCCCAGGAGTCGTATCGCCTCGTCTCCGTCGTCGGCCCTCTCGCGAGCCTCGAGCACGGCACGTGGGCTGACTGTGGCGGCGCGCACCCAAGCGCCGTGACGAGCTACGAAGTGGTGGACGCCACTCGACCGGCGCGTCGCACGACGCTTCTCGACTATTTCTCTGAGGCAGACGTCCTCGGGGCACTCCAGGCGGATCCCCTTGTTCGAAAAGCGTTGGGCCATGTGAGGCCAGCCACGGTTCGAGAGCTCCTGAAGTTTCTGTCCGGCAAGACCGGGGGCGGTGACCCGGAGGGGTGCGGGTATGCCTTCAGCGAAGGCATGCTCGCGTCCTTCGCATTTCATCATGTCGAAGGGGGAGCCGTCGCCGTTCGAATTGGCCTCTCGCACGGTTGCGAGGTGATGCGCGGCAACCTGACGCAATTGGGGCTGCTCCTTCCGATCCCCCGGACGCTCGCGGCCAATGTCGGTGCGGCGGCGATGCGCCAAGAGGGCTTTCTCATGAAGGACTCGTCGGCCATCCGTGGAGACCGCGCGACCGAGCTCATTCACGGGCGCTAGTGGGCGCGCTGCGCCTCGCGCCTACAGCGGCCGCTGCCGGCGCTTGCGGAGGCGGGCGAGCGACGCGGCCAGTAGCGCGAAGCCGAACGCAGAACCATGAGTCTGTCGCCCAGCGGCCAGGGCGCAACCTCTCGCGGTGTTGCCATCCCCGCCGGTCGGTGCGGCGCCACCGCTAGTCCCACTCGAGGGGGCAGCCGCGCCGCTTATTGCGCCGCTCGGTGTGCTTGTCATCCCGCTCGTGCTCCCAGCCCCGGAGCTCGAAAGCGACCCGCTGGTGGAACCGCTGCTGCCGAGCGCACCCGTCGTGCCGCCGCCGGGGCTTCCGCTCGCCGCGCTGGCCGTCGAACCGCTCGACGCCGAAGCGTCGCTCGCGCCGGAACCGCTCGCGCCCCCTTCGTCGCCCTCGAGGCCGCCGTCGCCCGCGACGAGGGAGAACTCTACGTAGTCGAGCTGGAGCGCGGTGGCCTCGGACTCGAGCTCGATCACTTGCGGGCCCGCTATCAGCGTGACCGTTGCGAAGCTCGGATAGGCTTTCCAATGATGATAGTCCGCCGTGGTCTCGAAGTTGGGAAAGACCGCGGTCCAGCTCGCGAGCTTCGTGCTGTTTGAAAAGACCGAGAGACCCATGTCGCCGTTTCCGCCTTCGCCGCCAGGCGGGCCGCTGCCCGTCGCCCATGTCGAGCTGAGCGAGTAAGTCCCCGTCGTCTCCACGTTCACCGTGAAGTTGAACCAGTCCCCGACGTGAACCGCACCGATGTTGAAGTCCGCACTCGTCGGCGTCGGATAAATCGTTCCGTCGAGAGTGGGGCTCGTATCGTACCAAACGTTCTGGCATGCCGGCCCGCCGCCGTTCGCGATGCAGTCGCTCGTCAAGGAGAGCGTCGCGGTCGGTACGTCGACCCGGTAGCCGGTTCCGCCCCTCTGAGCGTGCTCGCTCACGTGGTAGCCGACGCCGTCGCCGCCGAGGTCGTAGTTGACGAAGTCGAGACGCCCGGGAATCGCGTACGGCCCGCCTTTGGTGCCAGGTGGGAGCTTGGGGCCTCCGGCCACCGCGGGGTCGAACGGGGTTCCCTTGTAGCCGACGGGGATGTCGGCGCGACCAAACGCGCTCGAGGAAAAGACAACGCTCCAGGCCGCAATAGAGGCGAAAGCTCGGTGCGTGTCTCTACGCGGCATGGCGACGTACCGTGACTTTCACTCGGGCCCACCGCAAGCTGCGCCGCTGAGGCGGGAAATTGCCGTGCCGATGTCAGCGCCTTCCCCTAAGGGCAAAGCTTCTGAGCTAGGCGGCCGGGTGGCCCGCGCTCTGCGGCTTAGCCCTGCCAGCGGTCGAGGGTAACGATCTGGATCAGATTGCCGCACGTGTCGTTCACCTTGGCGATGGTCGAGCCGGTCACCTTGGTCGGCGGCATGATGAACTCCGCACCCAGCGGTTTCATGCGGTCGTACTCCCGCTGGACGTCGTCCGCGTAAAACATGGCGGCTGGCTGGCCCTGCTCGAACATCGCCTTCTGGTAAGCCTGAGCGGCCGGATTCTCGTTGGACGCGAGCTGCAGCTCAGTGCCGTCCGGCGCCTCGGGTGAGGCCACGGTCAGCCACCTGTACGGCCCCTGGCTAAAGTCCGCCTTCTTCACGAAGCCGAGAACCTCGGTGTAGAAGCGCAGCGCTTTCGCCTGATCGTTCACGTAGATGCTGGTGACCTTGATCTTCATGGCCATATCCTCCAGTTACGACCCGCTTGGTTTCTCACGCGAGAGTAAGCCACCCGCGCGAGAGTAAGCCACCCGCGCGAGAGTGAGCCACGCGAGCGAGAGTAAGCCACCTACCCTTGAGCCGGGCGCTGGCGCAGAGCACCTCTCACTGGTGCTCAAGCAGGGGGTGACCCCAACGGGAATTGCTCTCGCCTGTACGGAGTCCAGCCCGGCTGGACGGAGTACACGGCGAGACAATGAGCGTTGTCTGTAGCGAAAAGCACCTCTCACCGGTGCTTGAGCAGGGGGTGACCCCAACGGGAATTGAACCCGTGTTACCGACGTGAGAGGCCGGTGTCCTAACCGCTAGACGATGGGGCCCGTGACATACGAGCTGGGGGACAAGGATTCGAACCTTGATAAGCGGAGCCAGAATCCGCTGTCCTGCCATTGGACGATCCCCCAAGTAACTGGAACAACGATGAAAACTCCGGCGTTTCGCCACGCTCATGTAGGGCGCCGCGGGGGAGCGCGAACACTATTCGCGGGACGCCGCTTGTCAAGAGGGGTCCGACCTATCGCCTCGTTACGTCCGAGCCCCTTGACCCGGCCGCACAAAGGCTTAGCTTCCGCGCGGCTGGCGCTCGCACCATGCGAGTGCCAATCCACCCCGAGGGGCCTCGAGCCCCCGGGCGAGGCCCCGGTGCACTGCGGGCCGCGTTTATGGAGGTTCTACGTCCCATGAAAATCCGTCCGCTCGCTGACCGCCTCGTCGTCAAACGCATCGCCCAGGAAGAAAAGACCAAGGGCGGCCTCTTTATCCCGGACACGGCCAAGGAGAAGCCCGTCGAGGGGTTGGTCGTCGCCGCGGGCGCCGGCAAGGTCCAAAAAAACGGCAAGGTGCGACCGCTCGCCGTCAAGAGCGGCGACCGCGTGCTCTTCGGCAAGTACTCGGGCAACGAGGTCAAGATCGACGGGACCGAGCACGTCATCCTGACCGAAGACGACGTGCTTGCCATCGTGGGCTGAGAGAAGCGAAGAGGAAAATATCATGAGCGCCAAAGACATTGCCTTCAGCCGCAACGCCCGCAAAGCCATTCTCAACGGGGTCAACAGCCTCACCGACGCCGTCAAAGTCACTCTCGGTCCGAAGGGCCGTAACGTCGTCATCGAAAAAGGATGGGGCGCGCCGGTCATCACCAAGGACGGGGTGACGGTGGCCAAAGAAATCGAGCTCTTCGGAAAGCTCGAGAACATGGGCGCCCAGATGGTGCGCGAGGTCGCTTCCAAGACCAGTGACAAGGCGGGCGACGGGACGACGACGGCGACGGTGCTGGCCCAAGCGATCTTCTCGCAAGGCCTCAAGCAGGTCGAAGCCGGCGCGAGCCCGATGGACATCAAGCGCGGCATCGAAGCCGCGGTGGCGCGCGTCGTGGCCGAGGTCAAAAAGAGCTCTACGCCGACCAAGGACAGGACGACGATCGCGCAGGTGGGCACCATCAGCGCCAACGGCGACGCCACCATCGGAAACATGCTGGCCGAGGCCATGGAAAAGGTCGGCAAAGAGGGCGTCATCACGGTCGAAGACGCGCGCGGGATGGAGTCCAAGCTCGACGTCGTCGAAGGCATGCAGTTCGACCGCGGCTATCTCTCGCCGTACTTCGTGACCAACACCGAGAAGATGCTCGTCGAGCTCGACGATCCCAGCATTCTCATCTGCGAAAAGAAGCTCTCGAGCCTGCAAGATCTCCTGCCGCTTCTCGAGCAGGTCTCCAAGGACGGGCGGCCGCTTCTCATCATCGCCGAGGACGTCGAAGGCGAAGCCCTCGCGACTCTGGTGGTCAACAAGCTCCGCGGTACGATCAAAGTGGCCGCGTGCAAAGCGCCGGGTTACGGCGACAACCGCAAGAACCTGCTCAAAGACATCGCGATTCTGACCGGGGGTCAGGTGGTCAGCGACGATCTCGGGGTCAAGCTCGACAGCCTGAAGCTCGCCGACTTGGGGCGCGCCAAGCGCGTCAAGATCGCGCAAGAGGACACGACCATCATCGACGGAGCCGGGTCGGTCAAAGAGATCAAGGCGCGCACCGAGAACCTTCGCAAAGAGATCGCCAACACGCCGAGCGACTACGACAAGGGCAAGCTCCAGGAGCGGTTGGCCAAGCTCGCGGGCGGCGTCGCCGTCGTCAAAGTGGGCGCGCACACCGAGACCGAGATGCGCGAAAAGAAGGCCCGCGTCGAGGACGCGCTGCATGCCACGCGAGCGGCCGTCGAAGAGGGCATCGTCCCGGGCGGCGGCGTCGCGCTTCTGCGAGCCGCGAGCGCGCTCGATGACCTCAAGCTCCAGGGCGACGAGGCCACGGGGGTGAGCATCGTGCGCCGCGCGCTCGAAGAGCCCCTGCGTCAGATCGCGAAGAACGCGGGACACGAAGGGTCGGTCGTGGTCGACAAGGTCCGAAGCGGCAAGGGCGCCTTCGGGTTCAACGCGGCCACCGAGAAATACGAAGACTTGCTCAAGGCCGGCGTCATCGACCCGTCCAAAGTGGTCCGCATGACGCTCGAGTACGCCGCCAGCGTGGCCGGCATGATGCTGACGACCGAGGTGGCGGTCGCCGAGAAGCCCAAGAAGGAGAAGCCGGCCCCCGCAGGTGGTGGAGGGGGAGGCATGGGCGGGATGGGCGGCATGGGGGGAATGGGCGGCATGGGGGGAATGGGCGGCATGGGCGGCATGGGCGGAGACGACTTCGACATGGACTAGGGTCTCTGCCCGTCCCCGCTTCGCGAGTTGCTAAAGAGCTATGGTTTCGTGCAACTTGTCGAAATGCGAAGCGAGATAGACGGCTAGCGCGCCCGTGGAGTTAAAAGTCATCGGCTGCCACGGCGGAGAAACGCCCAAGCATCGGACGAGCGCGTTCGTGGTCGACGAGCGAATCGCCATCGATGCGGGCTCGCTCACGAGCGGAGTCGACCTCAAGGGCCAGTGTGCCCTCGAGGCCGTGCTCGTGAGCCACGCCCACCTCGATCACGTTCGCGATTTGGCCACGCTCGCCGACAATCGCTCGCAAAACGGCGCGCCCACGCTGCCCATCGTCGGCACGAAGTCGACGATCGCCGTGCTCAAGAAGCACTTTTTCAACAATCTCTTGTGGCCGGACTTCGCCCGCATTCCGAGCGCGCGCGCTCCGGCCATTCGCTACGTCGAGATCTCCGCGGCAGAGCCGTTGACCGTCGCTGGCTATAGCGTGCGGGCGGTCCCGGTGAGCCACTCGATCGCGTGTTGTGCGTTCATCGTGGGCAAGGAAGGCGGGTCGCTCGCCTATAGTGGCGACACGGGACCCACCGAGCGGCTCTGGAAGGCGCTAAACTCCACGCCCAATCTCAAGGCGCTTCTCATGGAGGTCAGCTTTCCCAACGACGAAGCCAAGCTCGCGCGGCTCAGCGGGCATCACACGCCCCAAACCATGGCCGAGGACATGAAAAAGTTCGAGCGAAGCTCCGAGCTTCCGACGCTTCTTTACCACATAAAGCCCAGTTTTCAGGCGAAGGTCGAGCGCGAGTGCGCACGGCTCAAGCGTTTGAATCTGACAGTCTGTGCGCTCGGTGATCAGTACATTCTCTAACGGTGCTGCCGGCGGCGTGCCCGGCCTCGAAGACGACGCGGAAGCTTCGCGCATCGTGGCGGAAGAGCTACGCCTGCTCTCGACGGTGCAACAAGCGCTAAAGGACGCGGCCGGCTCCGATGTGTCGGCGGCGCGCGGGCGCGTGCTCGACGAAGAGCGGATGCTCGAGCTCCGCGAGCACGTGGCCGTGGCCAAACCGGACGATTTACCTGCGCTCTTCGAGCAGATGCACACGCTCGGGGCGCTTCGCGCGCAGCGCGGGCGCAGCGTGAGCGGCTCGGTCGATCGCGAATGCCCGTACTTCGGTCACCTGCGGCTCGAGGAAGACATGCCCGGGCCGGCGCGTGGAACCGCCAAGCCGACGGTGAGAAGGCGCGATGTGCTCATCGGGGCACGCTCGTACTTGAGCGCGCGCGACGGCATCCGTATCGTCGACTGGCGTCACGCGCCTGTCAGCCGCATCTACTACCGCTACGGGGAAGGGGACGGCTACGAAGAGCAGTTCGGCGACCAACTGGTCGAAGGCGTCGTGGTCACCCGGCGCGGCCTCAGCATCGCTCGAGGCGAGCTCCTGCGGGTCTCGGCTCCGCAAGGCACGTTCGTTCGGGGCAGGGACGGGCGCTGGAAACGCACGGTCGTGCGCGCGGCTCGCCTCGAGACCGAAAAGAAGTGGACGACGGTCGCCTCGGGGGCGTCGCCCACGGCGCGGCTGGGTGTGGGGGCCGACGGCCAGGCGAGGCAAGACAAGCATTTGCCGGCGATTGCGTCGCTGCTCGATCCGCAGCAATTCGAGCTCATCGCGCATCCGGCCGGGGACCGCTCGCAGGGGTCGAACACGGGCCTTGTCGCGATCCAGGGCAGCGCGGGCAGCGGCAAGACCACCGTCGGCCTGCATCGAATGGCGTACCTCGCGTTTCAAGACCCGCAGCGGTTCCGGCCCGAGAAGATGCTGGTGGTCGTGCCCAATCTCGCGCTCATGCATTACATGTCGCGAGTCTTGCCTTCGCTCGGCGTCGAGGGCGTGCCGTCGACGACATTTGCGCGTTTCGCGGCGCGCCTCGTGGGGCATCTTTTCCCGCGCCTGCCGTCGAAGACGTGCGAGGAGACTCCGCCGGTCGTCTCACGCGCAAAGTCGCACCCGGCGATGCTCCGCGGCATCGAGCGGCTGGTGGCTCGGCTCGCCGTGGAGGTGGACGCTCAGGTGCGCTCGTCGATGGCGCAGTGGCCGGGAGGCGCGCAGGCCGAGCACGCCTGGAGGGCCGCGGAGGGCGACGCTGCGACGACGCCTCCCGATCTCCGAGTGTCGCTCGTCTCGCAGTGGCTCGCGGGCAAGAGAACGCTCGCCGGGGTGCCCGCCGCCGCCTCGCTCCCGGACGTCACCCGGAGCGCGCTCGAACAACTCTTGACGACATTGCGAGCCCGAACACGCGCGGTGGCCGCGCTGTGGGACGAGCTTTTGACCTCGCGAGAGGCGCTCGAAGAGATCTTCCCACCGGACTCGCCGACGTTCAGCCCCACGCAGATCGATCAGGTGCACCAGTGGTGCGTGCGCCAGACGCGCATTCGGGCCGAAGGCGAGCGCGAGGGCGACGAGCCCACGCTCGACGCCGAGGATTTCGCGCTCCTTCTTCGCAGCTGGCAGACGCTGCGCGGTCCCATCCTCGACCCGGACGGGAAGCCACTGCGCTTCGCGCACATTTTCGTCGACGAAGTGCAGGACGCGAGCCCGGTCGAGCTTCGCATTCTTCTCGAGCTCACGGGGAGCGAGCGCAGCATCACGCTGGCCGGCGACGTGGCGCAGCGCATGCTCGACGAAGGCGACGATCGCGGAGAATTCGACTGGAATGTTTTGCTCGATGACCTGGGGGCGGCGCACACGCGCCTCGAGCCGCTGCGCGTGAGCTATCGGTCGACCGCGGAGATCACCCACTTTGCGCGCGCGGTTTTGGGTCCGCTGGCGCACGACGCGGTCCCGGAAACGACCCGCGAGGGCCCTCCCGTGGAGCTCTTTCAGTTCGCGTCCGTGGGCGAGGCCGTGGCGTGGCTGGCCGAAGCCCTCAAGCAGCTCGCGCGCGACGAGCCCGACGCCAACGTGGCCGTGGTCTCGCGCTTTGCCCAGCAAGCCGACGTCTACTTCGACGGTCTGGCCCGCGCCGAGGTGACCGGAGTTCGCCGCGTCGCCAAACAGGACTTTGCTTGGGAGCCCGGGGTCGATGTCACCGACGTTCGGCAAACCAAAGGGCTCGAGTTCGATGAAGTCATTCTGGTCGAGACGGCCGCATCGAGTTATCCGGTGACTCCGGCCGCACGCCATACGCTTTACGTGGGCGCAACGCGGGCGTCCCACCAGCTCTGGTGCATCGCGAGCGACAAGCCGTCGGAGCTCGTGACTGCAGCGCTCGAAAGCTCGCGCACGGGATTTACCGGTGCCGAGTTGACATAATGCTCCTTAGCAGGGTTCTGCTTGCGTATCGGCACGTCCCGACGACCCCTAGAAGAGTCTGTTGCGCCAGTCGTTGGGGTGGGCCTCGGCGAGCGGCGAGCCCACTTGAACGGCTACCAGCGTCCCCGCGTTGCTGAGCAAATACCCGTGGTCTCCGTAGGCCGCCGGGGTCTGCGAGAAACCTGACCCGAGGTCGAAGCCATCGATGGCTCGGCCGTCGCGCGGCGACAGCAAGAACGCGCCGTACCGAGTCGTCCCGACGAGCAGCCCTCCAGCCACGCCCACCGGTGATGTCATTCCGCCCTCGGGCAAAGGAACGTGCCAGAGCGTTCTTCCCGTAGCGGGCTCGAGCGCCAGAAGGCCGCTCGTTCCGCCGGACGCCAGCAGCACTTCACGCGCCGGCACCAAGGGACCGCCGGGCACGTACTCCGGACCGCGCGGGTTGGCGGCGTGGGCGGGCTCGCGCCACAGAGCGAGATCGCTGACCCCGGCGACCTTCTCGGCCCTCCACACCGTTACCCCGCGATCTTGGTCGAGCGCGAAGATCCCACCGGCGTAGCTTGCGACGAAAATAACGGGACCGAGCGGACCGAGGTCGTCGGGGATCGGCGTCGTGTCGACGTCGAGATAGCGCAGCGCCTCGGGCGCTCCGGACTGCTCCGCCTCGGCCGACAGGTCGATCGGCGTCCAACGCTCGCTGCCGTCGCGCATGTCGTAGCCACCGACGTGACCGTCGGAGAACGCGAAAAAGACGGTGCCACGGGCGAACGCCGGGCCGGCGTAGCCGCTTATCTCCATACCGAGGGCCGGCGTTCGATGAACGTGCCAGAGCGACTTGCCCGTGCGGCGTTCGGCGGCAAAAAGGTTGTCCGAGCCATTGGCAAAGAAGAGTGATTCGCCGACTCGCACGGGCTTGCGCGCGATCTCGCCGCCGCTGTCAAAGCGCCACATGAGCCGCCCGTCGCTCGCATGAACCGCGTAAAGCGCTCCGTCGTTCGAGCCGAAGTAGACCGCGTCGAGCTCGGCATCGTAGAGAGGCTCGCTCTGCACGGGAGCGAGCGTCTCGAAGCGCCAGATCGGCGTCCCGTTGGTGGCCCGAAGGGCATAAAGCCCGTGGTCGCTGGTGCCGATGAAGATGCGCCCGTGCGCGGCGTCGATTTCCGGCTTGCCGCGTTCGCTCGGGTCTCCTTCGCTGCGAGACTGAGCGGTGAGCGGCCGGGCGAAGAGCACCTGGATAGAGCCCGACGGTCGATGCAGCCAGAGGGGCCCCGCCGGGTTGACGTGATCGTCGCCCGCTTCGAGCGTGGAGCACCCGAGCACCCCAGTGCTCGCGCATCCTCCGAGAAGAGCGAGCGCTCGGAGCCAGCGCGACGATGCCTTCACCGACGATGCCTTCACGGACTTTCCTGGGCGGGAGCCGGTGCGGGGGATGGAGCGGGCGCGCCGCCGCCCTTCTTCGCCTTCTCCTGCATCTGCCGGATAAGCTCCTGAATCTTCGGGTTTGACATGTCCGGGCCGTCGGCGCTGCTCGCAGCGGCTTTCGGCGCCTTGGGCGGCAGGGCCGAGGGGTCGAGCTCGCGCAGGCTGTCTTCGGCCGCGAACTGGAGATACGGAAACGAATGGGCCTCCCCGGGGTCTTGGACGCGTTTGGTCACGTCCTTGAGAATCTCGATCGCTCTTGGCTTGTCGCCCTTGGCGAGCGCCATGCGCGCTTGATGAAAGAGCCCGAGCTCCTTGAACCCGGCGATGCCTTCGAGCGCTCGGTAGGCCGTGAGCGCGTCGTCGCGGTATTTGTCGCTGCGGCCTTCGTCTTTTTCGGCGAGAAGCTCGTCGGCAAAGCCTTGCCCTTCGAGCGAGCGGCCGTGGACCTCGGAATCGGCCTGCGCGAGCGACGACGACGCGACTTCGTGGTACGCGGCGAGCGCCCCCGCCCCGTCGCCGCTGTCGAGCAAGAGCGCCCCCTCGGAAAGCCGGGAAACGATCGCCGCACCGGTGCCGGGATATTTGGCCTCGAGGCTTCGATACTTGGCGAGCGACGCCGCGCGCCTTTCGGCCGCCGTCGCAAACGAGGGATAAAGCTGCTTGGAAGGCACCGCAGGATCGTCGGCGGAGTCTTTGGCCGCGATGGTTCCGTGGTCGGCGGCGAATGCCTGGCCGAGAAGAACGGAGGCTTCGCCGACGTGCTTGTCTTGCACGTACCACCAGGCCCCGAGGCCGGCGGCCCCGATGAGCGCGATTCCGACCAGAGTGCCGAACGTCTGGCGATGGGCTTCGACCCATTTCACGATTCTCGCCGAGCGCTCGGCGCCCGGGTCGGCCGCGAGCGCGGCGGGACGCTTGACCGCGGTCTCGCCAATCTTGGCGAGGCGCTTGGACGCCGCGGCCTCCAGCCCCGTCTTCTTTTGGTGGGTTCTGCGCTGAAGAAGCTTCTGCTCTTCTTCGCGCGCGGTGCGGTCGGCTTCGGACTCTTCGCCCATCTTTTCGATGCGGGCGGCGATGGCCTCGGGCCCAAACTTGTCGTCTGGCTTCTGCTCTTCGTCGGGCACGGCGGATTCCTCGGTTCGGGGCGCAGCCTATTTGGACGATGCGGGTCGGTCAATCGGGTCGACCGAAACCCCGAGCGCACGAAGGGCGCTCAGCTCGTGCTGGCGGCTGGTCAGGTTCGATTCGTCGCTCAAAAGGTCCGAAAGTGCCCCCCGCGCTCGAGGATCTCCCAAGGCTCCCAGCGCGTCGGCGACATAAGGGCGGGCGCGCACGTCCTCGAGGGCCCGGACAAGGGGCGCAACCGCGGCCCGGCAGCGGCCTTTGACGGTGGCTTCCAGAAGCTGCCGGGCGCGAAAGAGGTCGATCGAGAGCTGACCCGGCTCGCCGTCCGACCGCGTCGTGGCCGGCGACGGAGCGACCTCCGCCCACCAGGCGGCGATGTCGTCACAGGCCTGCGGGTGGCCACGTTCGGCCAGGGCCAGCGCCGCGGGATGCCGCCAATCCGCTTGGCTGTCATGAAGAAGCGACTCGGCGAGCGGCGAGATCGCGTCGCCCATGCGTACAAGAGCGAGGGCCGACCACTTTCGCACATCCACGTCCTCGTCGCGGGCGAAAGCCCGCCGCACCTCGGGGAGCGTCGCCGGCGCATGGAGCTCGAAGCACACTTGAGCGGCCTTTCGCCTCATGGCCACGTCCGCGTCGTCGAGCAGCGAGGCGACGTCCGGGGCGGCGTCGACATCGCCTTGCATGCCTCTGCGCAGCGCTTCGGGCCAAGCGGGCCCGCCGATAGACTCGTAGCGGCCGTGGTCGCGTTCGGCCGATCGCAAGATGGCGCGAAGTTTTGCGACCCGATCGGGGTCGGCGGCGGCCACGTCGCGCTGCTCGGTCGGGTCGCTCTTGGGGCGATACATCGCGCAGGCCCCTGCCCGCCTGTCGCAAACCAAGCGCTCGCTCCCCGAGGCCAGAAGCGAATAGTCGTCGGTCTCCGAGAGCGCCAAGCCCGGGTCGTCCGGGCCGACGCTCTCCGTGAGCACGGGGCCGAGATCGCGCCCTCGCAGCCGGGCCGGACGCGGGATGCCGAGCGCCGAAAGCGCGGTGGGCAGCAAATCGACGGTTTGAACGACCGTGGCAATCCGCTTGCCCCGAGCGACCACGGGGCCCACGATCACCATCGGCACGCGCACCTGCTCTTCGTAGACGGTCGTGCCGTGATACCGCCCCCCGTGCTCGCCGAACTCCTCGCCGTGGTCGGCGGTGACGATGACGACCGCCCCCGGCCGACGCTCGCGCATGAGCCGAACGATGCGGCCAATGCCTTCGTCGGCCGTCGCGACCTCGCTGTCGTAGGCGTCGATGTCGGCCGAGGCTCCTCCGGAGAACATGTGCGAGTCGTGCATGACATAGGGCTCGTGCGGCTCGAAAAAGTGCACCCACAAGAAAAGCGGGCGTCCCGGCGGCGCGCCCTCCAGGTACCCCGCGACTTGCCGCTCGCGTAGCTCCGGATCCGCGAACTCGACCTTGGCGTACTCGAAGCCGAGATGCTCGCCCTCGAAACGCGAGAATCGGGCTTCGTCGATGAAGAACACGGCGGGTGGATAGAACGCCGCGGTCCGCCATCCGTAGCGCCGCAAGTAGTCGGCCCAGGTATCGGAGTCTTGACCGAGGCCGAGCGTCAGAAGCGGCCGCAAGTACTTTCCCGTCATCATCGAGGTCACCGAATACGACGTATGAGGCGTCGGGCAATACGCTCGATCGAAGCTTGCCCCTTCTCGGGAGAGCGCATCGATGTTGGGCGTCGTGGGCCTCGGATAGCCGTACGCGGAGACGTGGTCAGCCCGCAGGGCATCGACGGTGAGAAGCAAGCAGTCGTGGCCCGTCCAATCGAGTGACCGCGCGGTCTCGCTCGGAGCCATCGACGACTCGACGACGGGCGCGTCCTCGGCGCCCTCGGGGCGAAGGCGCGTCTCGACGGCCACGGCCCGACCCAAAAGCGGGGCGTGCTCGACCAGAACGACCCGCAGATTCGACGCGCGATCGATGGCCGCCGTGGCCTTGCGCAGCGACGAGGCGCAGACCGCGAGCAGAGCCGCGACGCCGATCGCCGCGAGGTTGGTCGGCAAGCCCGGCGCGAGAAGCTCGGCGCGAGCCGCAAAGGCCACCAGCGACGCGCTCAGCAGAGTCAGCGCAAAGAGCGCCAGGTGAAAGGCCGGGTATAGGCGCGCCAGCACATAGCTGTCGGCCAGCCACGCCCCCACCGTCAGCACCAGCCCGAGCAGCCCCAGGGCGAGCGGGCGGCGAGCGAGCCCTGCCACCCGGGGGACGACCCTCGCGCCGACGAGCGTCCCGACGCCGGCCAGAAGAAGGACGAACGCGGCGCGAATCGCCAGGGGCGCGAAGTGTCGCCCGCCCGAGATCCCGATCCCGAGCCACGCGAACGCGAGCCCCCCCAGCACCCCCAAGACGGCCACGCCGGCCCCACGGCCGCGGGCACGAGCCGCCTTGGCGAGCTCCCAAAGCCCGACGACCACGAGCGATGCGGGCGCGAGGCCGAGGATCGCCATCGGCACCACCGAGTAGCGAGCGAGCGCGATTTCCCAGACCCCCGAGAACTGCTGAGGCCACAAGAAGGCCATCGCGGTGTTCTCGGCGATGAGGCATCCCGCCCAGACCGCCACGACGGCGGCCGCATCGACCAGTCTCTCGCGTAGCGCGCCGGGGACCGTGGTCGCGGGCGCGGGCGCGGCTCGGCCTTCAGCCAAAGGTGATGTCCAGAATCTCGTACGTCCGTTCGCCGCCCGGCATTCGGACTTTCACTTCGTCGCCGACTTGCTTGCCGATGAGCGAGCGCGCAAGGGGGCTGGTCACGCTGATGCTGCCCTTGGCGAGGTCCGACTCGTCGGCCCCGAGGATCTTGTAGGCGGCCTCTTCGCCCGTATCGGCGTTGCTCACCTTCACGGTGGCTCCGAACGCCACGCGGTCGCCGCTCACCTTGCTCACGTCGATGACCTCGGCGCGCGCGAGCTTGTCCTCGATTTCCTTGATGCGCCCTTCGATAAACGATTGTTTGTCGCGCGCCGCGTGGTATTCGGCGTTCTCTTTCAGGTCGCCGTGCTCGCGTGCGGTGGCAATGGCTTGAATGACCGCGGGGCGCTCCACGCTCTTTAGGTGAATGAGCTCTTCGCGAAGCCGGGCTGCTCCCTCGGGGGTGATGGGATTCTTCTGCATCGCCCTGCGACCTTTAGCATTTTCGTTGCGGTGCGCGGCCCGCGCGTCGACTTTCGGCGAGTCGCGTATGCTGCGTGTAATGAAGCCCACATGGCTGATTGCCGCGTCGAGCATGATGGTCGTTGTCCAGGCTTGCGGCGGGCAAGCGTTTACCGTGGCAGAAAGCGGCAAGGGCCCCGACGACGCGAGCACGGACGGGCCTGCGGACGCGACCCAAGATCGGGCCTACGACGCCGCCCCTGACTCCGGGCCGAGCGAAGCCTCGAGCGTCGCGGACGCGGCAGACTCCGGGGGGGGCTCCGACGGGCCCGTGCAAGTCAAAGACAGCGCCCCTCCGCCGACCGACGCCGAGTGGGTGCCGGACGTCCTCGAGCCGCCTCCCGCGCGCTGCTCGTCGGGCTTCGCTTGCGTCCCGCCCGTGCCGAGCGGCTGGAGCGGGCCGATGGAGCTTTTCGCCGGGGCGGCGCCAGCGCCCACCGATTGCGGCACCAACTTCGAGGGCCCTGTCTACGTGGGGGGGAGCGACGCCATCGGTGACCCGGCCGCGTGCGGATGTAGTTGTGGGGCTCCCGACAACGTCCTGTGCTCGCCCATCGAGACGTCCTTCTTCGGCGGCTTCATGTGCGCAGCCGCCCCCCCCTGCGCGCAGAGAACGCTTACCCCTGGCGTCTGTACGCGCGTCGATGTGACCACCGAGTGCGCCTCCATGACCGCGTCGATCACCATGCCCGCCACGACGGCCAGCGGGGGAAGCTGCACGGCCGCACCCACCAAGATGGTGCCCCCGCCTTCCTGGGGCACCGAAGCGCGCGCGTGCCTATCGGCTCTTGGCGGCGCCGCGAGCAATTGCGCTTCCGGCGGGGTGTGCGCTCCCCTGCCCGCGCCGCCGTTCGCCGAGGTTTGCATCGCCCTGGCGGGCGTCGCTGCGTGCCCGGCCACGGGGTTCACGGTGCGCCACACTTTCTACGACGCATTCGACGACACCCGGGACTGCACGGCGTGCTCGTGCGGGGACGTAACGGGAGCCAGCTGCAGCGCGGCTCTCAGTGTGTTTCCGACGGCGGGGGCTGTGGCCGCATGCCTGAAGGGCGCGGACGTCTACATGGCCCCAAGCTCGTGCTCTCCGGTGCAGCAACCGGGCGATTTCCGCCTCGACATCACGATGCCCGACGTCGGAAGCTGCGCCGCGACCCCGGTCATGCCGACGGGAGCCGTGGCCCCTTCCGAGGCCGCGACCTTCTGCTGCTTGCCCTAGAGATCGGGAGAGCTAGCTTCCAGCGCGATGGGCATCGTCGGCGACGTGCCGGAGACCGGCGTCCGCATCACGTTCGAAAGAGCGCGAAGCGGCGGACCCCCGTGGGTCTACCGCGGCGACGTCGTGACGGCCGACTCGCGGCACGCAGTCTCAGCCACGGTCTCCGCCCTTGGAGACATCGGCGTCGAGCTCGCGGCGGGTGCGCCCCCGGCCATCGAGCCGCGCGTGCGCCTCGTTCTCCGAGCGGCATGGAAGCGTGCGAGCGCGGACGGCGTGGCCCCGCCCCTGCGCATCGCCCGGTGGCGCGCGTCGGAGTGAGCCGCTAGGGTGCGGCTCGCTTGCTCATGCGCTTGCCGCCTGTCCTCCCGTATCTCGCCTGTGCGGCTTTGATGGCGCTCTGCGCCTGCGAGAACGAGCCTGCCAAGACGGCCCTTGGCTACACCGAGAACGCCAAGCGCGCTTACGAGAACGCGCTCCAGACCTTCAACGCCCATCAGTGGATCGCCGCGCAGACCGCCATGCGCGAGATCAAACGCAAGTACAGCTACTCGAGGTACGCGCGGCTCGCCGAGCTTCGAATCGCCGACGCGGACTACGAGCAGGAAAAGTTTACCGAAGCGATCCACGAGTACAAAGACTTCATTCGAGCGCACAGGTCCGAAGAGGAGGACGTGTCTTACGCGCGCTCTCGCGTCGCGGAAGCCACGTACGCCGAGATTCCGGAGTCGTTCTTGATGCCGGCCTCGGAAGAGCGCGACCAGGCCGCGGTTCTCGATGCGTACAAGGAGCTTCGCTCCTACGTGGCGGACTATCCTGCCGCCAAGCAGACCGCGCATCTTCGTGAGCTCATTGGTCGGGTGACCGCGCGCCTGGTGCGCCACGAGATCTACGTCGCGCGTTTTTACCTGGCCCGGGACAACTACGAAGCCGCGGTGGCGCGTATCGACTACGCCCTTCACACCTACAGCACCGCGGAGGGCGACGGGCCGCCGGGCGGGGGCCTGCTGCCCGACGCGCTTCTTTTGCTCGGCGAGACTTATCTCAAGATGCACAAGTGGCGCGAAGCCCGCCAGGCTTTCGAAGCCGTGCTGCGCGACAACGCGGACACCCCGAACGCCATTCGGGCCCGGCACTATCTCGGGTATCTCGCTCAGCTCGGCACCTGAAAGCGACGCGCCTTCACGCGAATCGCGCGCGGCGAGAGCGTGGTAGCTTCGCTTCCGGATGCTAGAGGCTCCCGCCGCGCTGACGACCCCCTCCTCGCCCCCGCCCGGGGCGCCGGCGCCGCCCACCGTCCTCATCGTCGACGACGAAAAGAACATCCGCCGCACGCTGCAACTGGTGCTCGAGGGCGATGGGTACCGGGTGCTCGGAGCGGAGACGGCGGGCGCCGGTTTGCAACTGCTCGCCAGCCCCGAGACCCCCGTGGACCTGCTCGTGCTCGACGTTCAGCTGCCCGACATGAGCGGCCTCGAAGCGCTGGCGAAGATCCGAAGCGACGAAGCGACGCGCGATCTGCCCATCATCGTCATCAGCGGACACGCCACGGTCAACGACGCCGTGCAGGCCATCAAGCTCGGGGCCAGCGACTTTTTCGAAAAGCCCCTGGCGCGCGAGCGCGTTCTGGTGAGCGTGCGCAACGTCATCCATGCCGCGAGGGCGCACCGCGAGCTGGCTCGCGTCACCGAGCAGCAGCTCCAGCGCTACGAGATGATTGGCCACACCCCGGCCATCCAGCGGCTCTTTCACGAGATCGAAAAGGTCGCGCCCACCAAGGCCTCGGTCCTCATCACGGGCGAGAGCGGTACCGGAAAAGAGCTCATCGCGCGCGCCGTCCACCGGCTCAGCCCCCGCATCGACGGTCCTTTCGTCAAGGTCAACTGCGCGGCCATTCCGCGCGAGCTCATCGAGAGCGAGCTCTTTGGTCACGAGCGCGGAGCCTTCACCGGCGCGCTGCTGCGGCGGCGGGGCCTCTTCGAGCAAGCGCACAGCGGCACGCTCTTTCTCGACGAGATTGGCGACATGGACATCGTCGCGCAGGCCAAGGTGCTAAGGGCCGTGCAATCGGGCGAAATCTCGCGCGTCGGCAGCGAGCACGTCATCCGCGTCGACGTTCGTGTGCTCGCCGCGACCAACAAAGACCTCGCCAAGGGCGTCGAGTCGGGAACCTTTCGCGAGGATCTCTACTTTCGTCTCGCGGTCTTCCCGATTCGCAGTCCGACGCTGCGAGAGCGCGTCGACGACATCCCCCTTCTCGTTCACGCGTTCATGGAGCAGTTTGCCCGCGAGAACGGCACGCGCCCCAAGCCGATCGATGACTCGGTGATGCAGGCGCTCATCACGCGCAAGTGGCCCGGCAACGTGCGCGAGCTCAAAAACGCGGTCGAGCGTAGCGCCATCCTCAGCGGCGATCGGGTCACCGTGGCCGATCTGCCCGAAGACCCCCACGCCAGCCCGTTCGAAGAAGAGGCCGACGAACCCTCGTCGACGCTCGAGGCGGGTGAGGACGAGGTCACCCCCGATCCGTCGCGCGCCGCAGCCTCGACGCCCGCGGCTTCGGCGCCTTCGAGCAAGCCGTTTACTCTGCGCGAATTTCGCGAGAAGTCCGAGCGCAGCTACATCGTCGAGACGTTGCGGGCCACCGGCTGGAACATCTCGCGCACAGCCATCTTGCTCGGGGTCGAGCGCACGAATCTGCACAAGAAAATTCGCGCCTACCAGATCCAGCGCGGCGAGCGCTAGGGGCGCCCCGGCATGTTCGGCGTCTCAGGCGCGACGGGCGCGAGCCGCTCGACGATGCTCGGCCACGGCGAGGTCGAGCTCTTCGCCGCCGGAGCTTCGCCGTGCGTCCTCGGCGTCCACGGGTTCGGCGGGACCGCGGCCGAGCTGCGACCGCTTCTCGACCGCGTGTCGGGCGCGGGATTCGGCGTCGATGCGGCGCTTCTCCCCGGCCACGGGACGACGCCCAGGGACCTTCAGAGGTTCGGGTTCGACGACTGGGTCAACGCCACGCGAGCTCGGATGCGAAAGGTGGCCGAGGCCTACGAGACCTTCGTTCTCCTCGGGTTCTCGCTTGGGAGCCTGATCACCATGCAGCTCGCGAGCGAAGCGGACCGACCCAAAGGCCTGCGGGGCCTCATCGTGCTCGGAAACGCGCTCACCCTCGAGCCCGTCACGCGCGCGGGCCTGGCGGGGCTCTCAAGGCTGGGCGCTCACATGCCCGACCTCTATGTCCAAAAGCCCGCCGCGGGCGACGTGGTCGACAAGAGCGTGCTCGGCGCCCTGGTGACCTACGACCGCCACCCGCTTCGCGCCGCCATCGAGACGTATCTCGCGGGGCCGCGAGTGCGCGCTGTCGTCGGCCAGATCACCTGTCCGACCCTGATCCTCCACGGCCGCCACGACCGGGTGTGCCCGTGGCAAAACGCGCTCTGGCTGGCCGACCACATCGGCTCCAAAGACGTCTCGGTGCGCATCTTCGAGCGCAGCGCTCACGTGATCGCCTCCGACTTCGAGCGCGAAGAGGTCGCGCGGGAGGTCTGCGCGTTTCTCGGCCGGTGTGGCCCCGCTTAGTCGCTGCCGGTCGACCCGTAGCCCCCGCTGCCTCGCTGGGTCGAGTCGAGCATATCGACGGCCACAAGGTCTGCCCGCGCGATGGGCGCGATGACCAGCTGCGCAATGCGTTCGAGAGGCGCGATCGTCACCGGCGCGGAACCCAGGTTGATGAGCACGACTTGCACCTCGCCCCGGTAGTCGCTGTCGATGGTTCCGGGGCTATTGAGAACCGTCACCCCCAAGCGTGCGGCCAGGCCCGAGCGTGGTCTCACCTGCCCCTCGAAGTGCGCCGGGATCGCGAACGAGAGACCGGTCGGGATGCGCACGCGATCCATCGGCGCAAGATTCAAGGGCTCCGAAATGGCCGCGCGAAGATCCATGCCGGCAGCGCCGTCGGATTCGTAGCGCGGAAGAGGGACGCGCACCGACCCGATGTGGGCCACGCGGAGGCGGATATCCGGCACCATGGCTCTTTATCCTAACCGAGACTGGGCTTCAGGCTGCCCGGTCTTGACGTGCCCCAGCCGACTGGTACTCGATTCGGCCGTCATGCAAAGCGCCCGCGAGCTCGTCCTGATCGTCGATTTCGGGTCTCAATACACGCAGCTTATCGCGCGCCGGATACGCGAGCAGAGGGTGTACTGCGAGATTGTCCCTTGCACCTTGCCGCTCGACAAGATCCGCGCTCTCGGGCCTCACGCGATCGTGCTCTCGGGCGGCCCCGCGAGTGTCTACGAGGTGGGCGCTCCTGGCATCGACAAAGAGCTCTTTCACCTCGGCGTGCCGATCCTCGGCATTTGCTACGGCCTGCAGCTCATGGCGCACCTCTTGGGCGGCCGCGTCGAGCGCGCCAACGAGCGTGAGTACGGGGCAGCGCGCGCTTCGGTGCAGCGACCCGAGGGAATCCTGGGGCGCCTCGGCAAGGGCGAGACGTTGGACGTGTGGATGTCTCACGGGGACCGGATCGCCGAGCTGCCGCGCGGGTTTCATACGCTGGCGGTCACCCCGTCGACGCCCTTTTGCGCCGTCGGAGACGTCGCGCGGCGCATCTATGGGGTGCAGTTTCATCCGGAGGTCGTCCATACGCCCCGAGGCGCCGAGGTTTTGGCCGCGTTCCTCTTCGATGTCGCGGGCCTCAAGCCGACGTGGACCGCGGGGCTCTTCACCGAGCAAGCGATCGCCGATGTTCGCGCGAAAGTGGGCCCTGGCGACACGGTGCTCTGCGGGCTTTCAGGGGGGGTCGACTCTTCGGTGGCCGCGCTGCTTTGCCACCGCGCCCTGGGCGAGCGGTTGACGTGCATTTTCGTCGACAACGGCTTGCTGCGGCAGGGCGAGGCCGAGCAAGTCGTCTCCACCTTTCGGCAAAGCTTCGAGCTCAATCTCGTCGCGGTCGATGCGCGCCAGGCCTTCGTGTCGGCCCTCGCCGGGGTCACCGACCCCGAAGCCAAGCGCAAGATCATCGGCCGAGTCTTCATCGAGGTCTTCGACGAGGAAGCCCGCAAGGTGCGCGGCGGCGCCGCCAAGTGGCTGGTCCAGGGCACGCTCTACCCGGACGTCATCGAGAGCGTGAGCTTCAAGGGACCGAGCGCGGTCATCAAGAGCCACCACAACGTCGGAGGCCTGCCCGAAAAGATGAACCTCAAGCTCATCGAGCCGCTTCGCGAGCTTTTCAAGGACGAGGTCCGCGCGGCCGGAGCCGAGCTCGGCATGCCGCGAGACTTGCTCTGGCGTCACCCGTTTCCGGGTCCGGGGCTTGCGGTGCGCTGCCTGGGCGAAGTCACCGAAAAGCGGCTCGCCGTGCTGCGAGCGGCCGATGCCATCGTCATCGACGAGATCCGGACCGCGGGCCTCTACGACGCCATCTGGCAGGCGTTTGCGGTGCTGTTGCCGGTCCGGAGCGTCGGGGTCATGGGCGACGAACGCACCTACGACGAAGCGTGCGCGGTGCGCGCGGTGCGCTCGGTCGACGGAATGACTGCCGATTGGTTCCAGATGCCTCACGAGGTGCTCGCGCGCATTTCCAGCCGCGTGATCAACGAGGTACGCGGGATCAATCGCGTGGTGCTCGACATCACGAGCAAGCCTCCCGGAACGATAGAATGGGAGTGAGAAATGCTCCCCATATGCCAGGAATCGCAAACGATTGCGTCCACGCGGCTTTCGCCCTCGTCCTCGCCCTAGGTCTGTCGGCTTGCGCGCCCGCGAAGGGGGCGTCCAGGGAGACGGTGAGCCTGCGCTTGCAGGGCAATCTGCCCGACGCAACGGTGGTCATCGACGACCAAAACCTCGGCTCGCTCGCCTTCGTCCAGAGCCGAGGCGTCGCTTTGCCCATCGGCGTGCACCGAATCAGCGTCACGGCGCCGGGCTATTTCCCGTGGGATAGAGCGGTCGAGGCCAAACACGGGGGCCCCATCATCCGGCTCGACGTCGCGCTGACGCCCGTGCCCGACTGAGCGGGTGGGGACAACCGCCGGCGCAAAGAAGGCGTAAGGACGTCGCGGGCCTTGACGTTACGCGGATTTAGCGCACACTGCCGGCCTCCGATCATGGCAAACCGCGCACTCTGGAACGTCCGAAAGCGTCACGAATGGCTGGCCACTCCCCTCAAGGCCAAGCGCGTAAAGCGCGCCCAGCGACTGCGCTGCGGCTTGCAAGAGGCCATGGATCGCAAGGGCGTCACTTCGCGAAGCGGCGACGAATAAGCGGCCCCCGCCCCTTCAGGCAAGCTGGCGGAAGCGTCTGGCGGCAAACGCCGTCAGCGCAAGTGCGGGCAGCGGCGCCAGCAATGCGGGCGATCGGCGCGCGGCTGCCGCTTGAAAGAGCACCACGGTGGCCACGGCCGCCAGAGCGCACGCCAGGCCGTCGGCCGTGCGCCCGCGGCCGTGCAGAAGCGCGCGCGCCGAGAGCAAGGCCAGGGCCACTCCTGCGAGCGCGGTCGCAAGCGCCGCCGAGACTCGCCCTCGCGCGGGGACGGCGACGCGGGCAGGCTCACTTGTCCTGAGACTCGATTCGGTCAGCGCGCCGTCCGCCCGCATGGAGAGACCATGAACGGGGTCGACGAAGGCGCCGTCCTTCCATTGCCAGGACGCCGCACGGCTCGCGATCGGATAGAAGCTCGCCACGTCCACCGACGGAATGGCGGCGATGGCCACGCACGAGGCCAGGCACACGAGCAGCGCGCCTGAGATCGCTGCGGCGGATATCTGCCGCGCCGTCCTACCGAGGGCTGCGAGCGCAAGGGCCTCGCCGCGCGCTTTTACCGGACCGAGCGCTCCCCACACGCCGAGGGCGGCGCAAAACGGGGACAGAGGCAGAGCTCGCCCTGCCCTCTCCGGCCAGCTCAGGCCGCCTTCGTCCGAGGCGGCGGTGACGAGGGCGACCAGCACCAGGCCCAGAATCGTGCCGCCGACCGCTCGAGCCAGAACCAGAACATCCCAGCGGCTCACCGTGGTCCGCGACGTTTTCAGTCGATGCACAGCGTATGCCTCCAGAAATCTTATCGCATCGCAACGTGAAGCGGGAAGACGGCGCCTTCGGGCGTGTTATGATCGGCGCAGTCGTCGCGTTCGGGTCCTCGGGCCCCGAAATGATTCGTCGGCGGAGCCCCGCCGGGTTCGCGATTTGGTCAGCGGTGGCCCGCGCACCCCAGCAGGAAACACTCGCTCGGCAGCGCTCAGTCTCTCGAGACCCGCTCAGCCCCGAGTGCCGGCCTATGCCGGAGGAGGAACGTCATGCAAAGTACCTATGGCTCTAGTCCGAGAGGGACGCTGCCGTAGCTAGCCTGCTTGCGTGGCGCGTGCCTTTCTCTGCTCTCGGGTAGCGTCGGCACGCGGCGTAGACAGACGCGGACGAGCGAACCGCAGGTGGCCGCACGATATTGGCCGGCCACATCGAGCCTCAAAGGATTTGCCTGAGGCGAAAGCTGCTCTTGCCCGTCCGTACCAGCGAGACCCCTTTTGGCTTGGGGCCAGGAAAGGCCCGGGTGGACCCAAAGCGCCACCCGGGCCTTCTTTTATTTGTGGGGTTTTCTTTTGTTTCGGGTGCCTTCTATCGCGGTGCCTCGTCCGCCGGCGCATCGTCTGCCGTTGACAGGTGCGCGGGCGTGGGGCTACTTCGGCTCTTTGCTCCTGCGGGACTAGCTCAGTTGGTAGAGCGTCGGCTTCCCAAGCCGAAGGTCGCGAGTTCGAGACTCGTGTCCCGCTCCCCTAAAAGATCAACCACTTGCGCGCCGTCTCTAATATCGTTTGAAGGTCGATGAGTCACCGCTGGTGACAGAAGGCGACGCGCAAGGGTGGGATCGATGATGGGGAGAGCGGCCGCGGGCACGGGCTTGGCCGACTCGGCTGCCATCACGTAACGCATGTGCGTTTTGGGGTCGGAGTGGCTGGCCAGTCCCATAGCCGTCTGGACGTTGACCCCGGCCCCGGCGAGCGCCGTGTTGTACGCCCGCCGGAACGAGTGGAAGTCGACCCGACGAGACACCGGGGTGTCTGAATAGAGGGGGTCGCCAGGGTGCGGAATGGCCTTCCCTTCGGCATCGACCCCCGGCGGCAACCGGACCACGCCAGCTCGGAACAGCTCGCGTCGCAGACGGTCAGCGAAGGATACCCCCCTGCCCGTCCGCGCTTGCCCCGCGCGCGGACCCCGGCGCACTGGGAAGACTGGGCCCGCCGTTGGCTTGCCCGCGCGCTCCCACCAGCCCCGTAGGAACGCGCGAAGCACTTCGGGTATCTCGAGCCGCTGAACGTCGCCCGTCTTCGCTCGGGCGATGGTGCACGCCAAGAAATCGACCGTGTCCAGCATGGCCCAATCCCAGCGCACCAGCTCCGCGGTCCGCATGCCTCCCTCGGTTCGAGCCGTGAGGGCCAGCATCTTGATTTCCAGGTCGCAGCCGGCGGCGCCCAGGTGCTTGGCGATCTCTGCGTCCGTGAGGATGGTCCGTGGCCGCTTGTCCTTCTTGAGCCCTTCGGGCAGCTCGACGTCTTCCGCGGGCCTGGTCTCGATCATTTTCTCGATGCGGGCTCGCTTCAAGTCGCGGCGCATGACGGCGCGGATCTTGTGGACCGTCTCGCGGGCCAAGCCCCGGTCCCGGGCCAGCTCTAGAACGTGGCGCACGTCATCGTCGGTGATCCGAGCCAAGGGCACGTCTGCAAGCACGGGGTAGATGAACCGCTCGCGGTTGTTCTGCTCATCGCGGGCCATGACGATGCCGGCGGCCGCGCGGCGCTCGTGCCGGTCCTTCGTGAAGGTGCGGTACGTCTCCACCGAAGCAGTCTTGGCCTCCGCCTCGGCCACCAGCTCGCCCGCTTCGAGCATCGCCACTAGGCGCTTCAGCTTGCGAGCGGCCGTCGCCCGGTCCTTCGTCTGCAGGTTCATCCACCGACGCTCCTCGGTGCCATCGTGGAGTTTGACCCAAACGCGGGCGAACGCGCCCGAGGGCTTCATCACGATCGTGCCGGTTCTCTTGGCGCTCATGGCTTGCCTCTCTTGCTCACCGCGCGGGCGCGCCTCATGACTGCCGTGTCACCTTCGTGGAAAAGGAGCGTCGCTTCTTTGCGATCGTCGGATCGCGATGATGCGCCGTGAAGGTGCCCTTGCGCTCCCCTCGCTCGATGTGAGCCGCAGCCTCTCGCCGAATGAGGCCCCGAAGGTAGTTCGAAGAATCGAAACCCTGGGCCTCGGCGAGGCTATCCAGCATCTTCTTTTCCTCGTCGGACAGCATCAGCGTGAACTTGTTTCCGCGTTCTAGGACCATACGGCCAATATACGGTTCATAGCCGTTCGCCGTCAAGCCCTGCCGGTCGATTCCCCAGCGCCTCTTGACCCCGGCTCCGATGGAGCGAGGCTCGGGCCCAATGTCAGCAAGGACAAGGCCCCTCTTCCGAAGACACACGAAAGATTGGCTGTCTGCGACCGACTATTTGCGCCGCCTCGATCAAGCGTCGACTGCCGACACGGCCGGGTCGCCGTGGTGCTCGGCGCGATTGAAAGAGGCCCCGTGGGTAACAGTGCTGCTCGACTACGCGGACGAAAAGGAGCGGAAGGTTCGGCAGCGACATGTTGACGAGTTGGCAGAGCGCATACGCATGCGCAGCCACTCGGGCGATAGCGTTGCGACTGTTCGAATAGTCCAGGATCTTCAGAACGAGCGCTCTTTCTACCTCGACTTCGAACGAGGGAAATATCTCTGCACGATTGACGAAGCGGAGTCCTCGTGGACGTGCCGGATTCGGGCCAGCAATCCACCTCTGAAGGGTTCGATTACCTTTCGGCGGGGTGAGGAGCGATGGGATTCGTCGATGCCCGAGCTTGACGCGATCGGGTGCATTCTCAGGGACTGCTACGTGCCCATGGCTTGGGTGTAGTAACAGGTCCGCGTCTCTCACGACCGCCCCCACCGCGTTCGAATCGGCGTCCAGGGGATGCCCTGTGGCGAGTTGCCGCGCGGGCCGCCGGGCATGAGGTGAGCCGGGGTCGACGATGGCGCCTGGCTCGGCGGGCCCGAGAGAGCACCCCAGTCTTGGAACCCCCCGCCGAAGGGGGTGCTCCGAATCGGGATCGCCGTGAATCGACTTGGGCCGAGGGTCTGGCCGGCGGAGTCTCTCGCCTCGAAGCAAGCCAGGACGAGGGCGGACACAATGTCGCCGTGTCCCTGGCCGGCGCGCCTCGGAGATGAGATACGCGTGCCACCACCGGGCAGCGGCGTCGAGGTCACGGCTTTGAGCTGAGCGACCAGGCGAGCGGACGGCGGGATCTTGAGCTTGCCCGAGTGAAGCAAGCCGCGAGCGTTCATGTACGTGTCGTATTTGCCTTGGGCCCCGGTCGGTGCGTCTATGAGACGAAGGCCAAGAGGTGAGAGGTGCTCGACGGCGCTCTGCCTGTAGTGCAGATCCATGACGATGCTGCGCGCACCATGCCTCGCCATGACCGGCACGAATCGGTCTTTGATGACGTAGCCGGGCGTGAGAGGCGCGTCTTTCGTGGGCCGGATCTCATCGGACTCGAGTAGCTCGTGGGCGCCGCTGAGGTTCGAGACAACGGCGATCGCGCTCGAGTCACGTTCTAGTCCGAGGTCGCCACCGCACCCGATGGCGGCACCGTAAGGCGCGGTGATGATTAGAGCGCGCGCGAGCACGACCGCGGCGTCGACCATGGCGGGGTCGAACAGTCGCGAGCCACCCCGGACCCCCGTCTCGCAAAAGAACTCGCGCCGGGCGTTATCGGGATCGGTCTCAAGGGCCGCCTTTGCGTCGCGCTCGAGTCGCCAATCGTCGGGACGCATCGTGATCGAGTCGCCGATTGCGGCGAGTGCATCGACGGGGCGACCGAAGTTCTTGCTGAAAAGCTCGTCGGTGAGGTTCTGTGTCGGCCAGGGCGTCGACTCGAGCACGGTGAGGCCCCGATTCCTCGGCCGCTGCGCCGCGTAGATATCTCGATCGTTGACCGCGTAGCCGTCGGCGCTCGCCACGTCCTCGTTGGAAGCGAAGAACTCCGACTCATCCAGGATACAGATCAGGATGTCGAAGCCGCGCAGCGTGGCGCCACCTCGGCTCGCGGCGACGGCCATGAAGTGCACGACACGCCCGTCGGGCCGCTGCATCGCGAAGCCGTCGGCCACGTCCTCGACCACGCACCTCTCGAGTTTCGAGCCCCGCACAAGCTCGCGCCCGACGCTGATCGAGATTCGCGCCGTGGGCTTGGTCGGCGCCTCGATGACGGCCGCAGAGAGCATGCCGGGGCCGACGCTCGAGAGGTCCGATGTACACATCGCATAGATCGCGAGCGCCGCGCCGATCGTGGTCTTCCCGGACCCGCGTCCGAGACGCCAGCAAATTGTCCGCCGCGCCTCTTCGGGAATGGTGTCAACGTCGCCAAATAGCTTGCGGGCCATCTCCCGCTCGTCGCCTTCGAGCTGACAGGGCTCCACCCCGTCGACCGCGACGAGCAGTAGGACGCGCCAAGCGGGCGAGAGCTGCAGGTGCAGCTCGTCCGTCGCGAACCTCACGAACGGGAGCGGGGCAAGACTCATTGGCCCGCGGCTTTCAGTTGATTGAATAGTGCGAGAACGTTCGCGGACACGAAGATTGCCCACGAGTTATGTGCGATGTCTCCGGCGATCGCATAGACATCGACCGCGTTCTGCCTCGCTGCCTCGGGCGTCGAGCCCGTCGCGCTCGGTGGGTTCGTTGAAAGATAACCGTCGGGTAGCGGCGTGCCTGGAACCGCCGGCCAGACGAACGTCTGCCCGTTCACGACGGCGGTGATTTGCATGCGCCCTGGGATCGGGGCCGCGTAGCTCACGCCCGCTCGATAGATGGTGCAAACGATTTGTCCCGTTGCGTCGGACATCGTGGCCATCGCTTTGGTGTCACCGATCGCGGCGGTGGTCATACGTTGCCCTCGACGGCCGCCTGGACGTAGTACGAATCGGTACCCGTGAAGACGATCGTGCCGGTGTTGCTCGCGTCGACCTTCTGCAGCGTGTGGTAGTTCTGCAGGATGAGCGACGGGGCTCCGTTGATGATCGGAATCGCCGGCCCGCCGAGGATTGACACGCTCGCGCCAGCGACAGACGCGTGCACCATGACCTGGATGAGCACAGAGCCCGCGCGTAGCGTGACAGTGCCCGACGTGCCGCCAAACGTGGCAAGCGTGCCATTGAGGGTATGCCACATGCTACGCCGCGGGGGTGAAGTTGCCCGACGCGTCGATGGCCGGACGGCCGTCTGACGTCTGCGGAACGGTGACCAGGCGAGAGCGCCCCAGCTCGCGCATGCGCGCAAGAATCCACTCGCGGCTCGGGCCCTCGCCTCTCAGTCCAGCACGGATCGCCGCGAGCACGTCCGGGTCGTTGGTGGGTTGGCCGCCCCTTCGAAAATCTCCGCCGCATGCATACAAATCGGCGTCGCTGAGATTTCGCCCTTTGCGCATCTCCTGCCGGCTAAAAACACCGTGATCGAGCGTCCACAATAGATCGTACTTTTCATCTTCGGAGAGAGGTTCGCCAGAGGTTCGCTTCGCCGTGCTCGGTGGCAAAGGCGCGGGTTGTTCGATCGGCAGCACGGGCCCGGAGAGGACGTGCGGGACGCTAAGGAACGTATGCTGTCCGGGCGTGGCGCCTGGCACTCCCGCATCGAACGGGTCGTTGCGAGGCCAGACCTCGGCGGCGAAGATTTGCGCCTGTTGGGCGCGGACCTGTGCGAGCTGCGCTTCGAGCGCGTCGACGTGAGCCTGCAGCTGGCGAATCGGCATAAGCCCCTTCTCGTGCTGCAACCGATGACGTTCGTTTCGCTCGGCGAGTTCGATGCCCTTCTCGCGGCCGATGACCTCGCCCCTCGCAAGTTTAAGGCCCCCCTTTGCAGCTTCGAGCATCCCCTTCGCAGTCTCGTCGGCAAGAATTATTTTCTCCATTTGCGACGTCGTCACGTCGAGCGGCGGCCTGCGCCGAGCTCCAGCGGCTTGCATCGCTGCGTGCTCCGCTTCACGGAGCCGACCTGTTGCAACGTCGAGCGCTTCGAGGGCCTTCGCGTGATTCTCGTTCGCGAGCGAAATCCAGTCGGTGGTGCTCATGCTGCACCCCCAAACGGCCCCGAGCCGCCTTCGTTCCGGCTTCTGAACATGCTCGCTGGCAACTCACGCGGTTTGCCTGAAAGCGCGGTGGCTTTCACTGAATCGCGCAACATCGCGAGCGACTCCGGCGAGGAACGCCATGGTATGCCCAAGGCGTCCAGGTGACGCTCCATGGGAGTCGCCGGTGCCGCTTGGGCTTGGTCCCGGATGCGGCGAGCAAGCTTGGCGTGCGCCTCGTATTCTTCCACCGAGTTGTAGCCGAAGCCTGCCCTCTGAAACGCAACAGGGTCGGCCGACGTGAAGCGCTGCCCGCGCATCTCGAGCCTCGGTGTGCGCGGTTCTGAGAGAGCCACGAGGCGAGTATCAAGCCCGAGAGCTTTCCGCTTCGCGCGATCTCGCTCGACCACGATGCATTTGTATTTGTACGGAACGAGCCGCCTCAGCTCATCGTCGAGTCGCTCGCGCTCGCGGCTGATGCTATTCGCGAAGTCGCCGAGCGACTTGCGCTCGATCGCCGCGATCCCCTGCAGCGCGGGCGAAGTGTAGTCGCCCTCGCTGAGCGTCCAGCGCTCAAGGATGACACCCTCAGGGAACGGGGGCGGTTTCTGCTCGCGCGAGTCGTGGCAGACGATGAAAGGAGCGGTGGCCGGGCTCATTGGCCTTCCCCGCTCGGCCGCAGACCGTTGCTCACGACGACGTCGCTCACGTCGACCGCGTCCGTCTTCGGCGCTCGCGTCGGCTTCTTGCCACGCTTGGCGAGCCAGGCTTTGTACTCGCCCAGGTCGTAGCGCCGATGGTCACCGACGAAGGTGTGTGGCGCGCCCTCGCGATCGAACCTGTCGATCGACGACGTCGACTTACTGATCGCGACAGCCAGCTCCTTCTTGGTCAGGGCCGTCGTCTTTTGAGCCTCGGGCGCGACGGGCACCATCACGGCACGCATGGCCGCTACGACGTCTGGCTGCTTAGCGGCGAGGACGAACGCGGCGCCAAGGATCTCGGCGACGGCGGCGATCAGCGGGTTGCGCGGTGTTTCCTCAGATCGTAGATTCCCCATGTTCGGACTCGGGCGACGGGCGCTCCTGCTTGGCTGGCTGGGCGCCCTTCGCATTTGGGGGGACATGCACGGTCCCCGGCGGCGGAAGCCCGAGCCGCACGGCCGCCGCAGTCACCGACGCGAGGGCGAGCGCGCTGACCTTGCCGCCGCTGTAGCAAGCGAGGACGGTGCGGGGATCGCGAAAGCTCTCGACGGAGATTCGGCGGACGGTGTGGGGGTCAAGCATCCTGACCGCAACGTGTGGGCTCGATTGGCGAGTGTCGAAAAGCGTCTCTCAGATTCTTTTCTTTTGTCGCAGGAGCTTCGCGACACGCTTCGCCGTGTTGGGGTCGCCAGTGAGGAATGCGGCGATCTGCGGGGTCGTCCACTTGCCGTTTGGCACCCGTGCCGATTTTTCCGCGACGTGATGATTCTCGAGCCTCCGCGCCAGCTCGACGAGGTTAATTGCTGCGCTGTCGGCGTACTCCGGCGAGCCGAGATCCATTTTCTCGAGAATCCTGCCGGGAACGAACTCACTCACGTTCCTGCCGCGCAGCATCGCCAGGTCCCGTGCAACCGTCGGCCATGGCTCTCCACGTCGACCGCGCGTAAGGGAGAAGTCGATCTGCTTGATCAATTCGGCGTCGTCGCTTGTCATGGCCCCGCCGACGAGCGCGTCATGAGCTTCGAGAATGCGTGCGCGGATCGGTTGTCCGCCAGGCACGAGCATAGGGGCCCAGGCGGGTTTGCCGCCGTGAAGAAACGAGAGCGCGCCAACTAGCAGCTGCCACGCCTGGTCATCGCCGGCCTTGCCGGGCCGCGCTCCACGGTTGCGTGCCGCCGCGAGCAAGCGCAGGCGAAAAGCATTCGCTTGCTCGAAGAGCTTCTCCATGTCGAGCGCCTGGTCGTCTCGCGGGCTCATGGTGCGATCCTAGCCTGCGTTAGGTGGACCCAGCTCAGGGCCCGAAAAGCGCGGACCTTTCTCGAAAGACGAGCGGCTCGAGTCAAGTCACCAGCTGGTGACTCATCACCACGGCGCATGGTGAATTGCTCGGGATTCTCGTCTGTCGGCTGATTCGCCGTGATTGATGAATCGCGTTTTCCTGCGCCATCTTGCGGAGTTACGGTATCGCTTCCCAAGCCGAAGGTCGCGAGTTCGAGACTCGTGTCCCGCTCCTCTGCTCACGCAAAGGTTCGCTTCGGACACGAGCCTCTGGCTCTCCTGTACTCCGTACAGCTCGCTGGACTCCGTACAGGAGAGAGCGAGACTCGTGTCCCGCTCCGCGAAAGTACTGGCGATTCCGCGGCGCCTCATTCCGACCGTGGACCAACGTGGACCATGCTGCTTCGCGCCGTCGAGCGAGGTCATGGGGCCGAGGGTCGCGAGCTCGCGGTGCGATGGCGCACGAAGTCCTTTCATCATCCGCAGTCGCCCTGGCGCATCAAGTCCTTGCGGGCGGCCCTCAGGGGAATTGGCCTTACCCCGGCCGCTCGCGACGTCAGGCTGCCGAAAGTTTCGGCATGTCGTTGAGGCGATGCAAAAGGTCGCGACACTCCTCCTCGGAGAGGATCCCTCAGCGCCCGCACTTGCGTACGACGCAACCTTGACGGGCCATGGCGGAGAAGTGGTCGCGGAAATGCTTCGCATGATGACGTCGACGATCACCTTGGCCGCGTCTTCGACCGGTTGAGCACCGGGGAGCTTGCGATCGCCCACGTTTCTGACGCCCATCGAGTTGATGGCCGAACTCCGTCGCGACGAGCCCCGGCACCAGGAGTGTGACGTGGATGAGCGTCGCGGTTACGGTGACGTTGTCGCCCCAGGCCTTGGGTGGTGATTGAGCCATGACCAATGTGAAACCGTGGATCAGATGGATCAGCTTTTCTCTCACCGTTGGATTCGCCATTCACGTCGTGCAGCTTCTTGTCCTTGGACATCCGCCCCAGCGGACCCTCGTCACCGACGTCGTCCAGGGAACCATCGCAGGCGCCGTGCTGGCCTATTTCACGGCAAATCTCGTCATCAAGGCGAAGCTGCGTGCCATCCAAACGACCGTCAATGGCTGGAGCACCACGCTGAAACGCGGCGAGGCCCCGAGGGGCATCCTTCTCCGGGCCGCCTACGCCCAGGACATCTCCGCCCTCAATGTGCCGGAGGAGCAGGTGTATTGGGAGGCGTTCGTGGACGGCGCGGGTCACAAGCTGAATGGGCGGCATGACTACCTCTTGCACTTCCCGCCCGGTGGGTTTCCGCCCAACGAGGCCTCCTGGTCATTGACCCTGGGCGATTCCGGGCGTCGCATGGTCGAGAATCCGATTCACCGCTACAGCGTTGGCGGCAGGTCGGGCCTCGTGCCGAATGCCGACGGATCCATCGACATCTACGTCCAGAAGACGGCTCCGCCCGCTCAAGAGACCAACTGGCTGCCTGCTCCAGGCGGCAACTTCATGTTGTGGCTGCGAGTCTACCAGCCGGGGGCTGTCATCTTGAACGGGGCGTTCAGCGTGCCACCCCTGGTCGAAGTGAAACGGGCATGAACCACCATCTCATCGATTTCGCCCTCGTGGTGCTCGTGGTTTGGCCTTCGGGCACGTTCGCCTTCATCTATTTCCAACCTCGTATTTTCTACTCCGGGGTCAGAAGGGTCGTCCTGCGTGGCATGGGGGTCAAGGCAGGCGGAATCCCAGTCAACACCTTCTACGCGCTGCCGGCTCTCAATTCGCCGTCGATGTCGAAATCTGCCCTGATCCTGACGGGCAACCGCGACACACTCTACACGGGGGGTGCGCTCGACCTCGGCCATGGACCACAGATTCTGCATGTTCCGGAGATGGCCGGCCGATACTACAGCGTCGAATTCTTCAGCCCCTGGCTCCACATGTTTGCGATCGTCGGCCGCCGCACCACTGGAACTCGCGCCGGCAACTACCTGCTCAGCGGCCCGGACTGGCAAGGGGCCGTGCCAGAGGGGATGACGAAGGTGCTCTCTCCAAGCAATTCAGTCTTGGTCATCGGACGAGTGCTCGTGGAAGGAGATGGCGACGTCTTGACCGCCTATGACCTCGCGAAACAGATTCAGGTCGTGCCACTCACCGCTCGGCCCTGAAGTGACGACCAAACCACCAAACACACTACCGCGGCCAGGTAACGACACTCATCATGCAGGCCGGTCCGCGACCCCGGCGATCCTTCCGGGTGCGGCCGTATGTGAGCACGCCGGGCAGATCGGAGACCTCGCCAATTCAGCGGCCGTCTGCCTCACGATCGAAGTCCACCGTCAGTGTCAAGTGGCCGACCCTGACGCCTGCCAACGTGCATCCGGCAGACGACGACGAGCGACGACGCACGTATCGCGACCGCGTCCGCGCCTCGACGGCTTTGGCGCTCGACGAATACGCGGCGACGCTGGCGAAGCTCGCCAAGTAAGAGCCCGGCCACGCGATGGGGTCACCGTTTGGTTCGGTGACACTCTAAAAAGAGATGTCTCCCGAATTTCTCGACGTGCAAGCCGTGCTTGAGCAGCAAGCGCTCGGCCTTGGAAGATGGGGAGGTTTGGACGGCATCCGGGATCAGGGCGCGCTCGAGTCGGCTATTGCGGCTCCTCAAGCCACGTTTGACGGCGAGTTTTTGCACGGAGACCTTTTTTCGATGGCCGCGGCGTACGCGTTTCACATCGCCGAATCACAGGCGTTCATCGACGGGAACAAGCGTACGGGTCTGAGCTTGAGAAACGGGTCCGTCTCGCTCAGACGCGAGCCTCTGAGCGTGAGTAATGGGTCCGTCTCGCTCAGACGCGAGCCTCTTAGCTTGATGTAGTGCGTCTGTCTCGCTCAGACGCGAGCCTCTTAGCTTGAGTAGTGCGTCTGTCTCGCTCAGACGCGAGCCTCTTAGCTTGAGTAGTGCGTCTGTCTCGCTCAGACGCGAGCCTCTTAGCTTGAGTAGTGCGTCTGTCTCGCTCAGACGCGAGCCTCTTAGCTTGAG
>Ga0302326_10000486_pt1 | contig 111693 bp, 97 predicted proteins | sample Palsa_T0_3_FD_202264 | JGI IMG/M metagenome (GOLD analysis project Ga0302326, IMG submission 202264) | Peat permafrost microbial communities from Stordalen Mire near Abisko, Sweden - Palsa_T0_3 | ecosystem: Environmental > Terrestrial > Soil > Palsa > Peat permafrost | place: Sweden: Abisko... | reverse complement strand
TGCTTTCTCCCGGAGGCAAGGACGTCCGCCAGCCACTCTTCGTTGTCGTCGAAGAACCCGCGAACCTCACCGCGGACCGACGGCGGAAGCACGTCGAAGTCGGCCGCCAGCATCCCACACATGCATAGCCGATAGTCGTCGCGGAGCAGGTCGGCGAAAAGTACGGCGTACGCCCGCAGCCTGGACCGCGCCTCGCCTTTCGAGGCGCGAATGCGCGCCAGGATCTCGCCGAAGTCACGGCGATAGCGGACCATCAGCGCCTCGCCGAGGTCGCCCTTGGTGGGAAAGTGGTGGTGCACGCTCGCCTTGCGGATCCCCACCTCGGCCGCAACGTCCGCATAACTGAAGCCGCTGAACCCTTTGGATTGCACGAGGCGCCGCGTCACCTCGAGGATGCGATCGCGGGTTTCGTCCTGGGCAGGCATCGCCGCAACGAGTGTACCTGAGTTTCCGCCCGGGCGGGTATCGACGATGGTCCACGCTCGTGAACCTACCTACTGGATGGTAGCCACGCCGGCAGACGACGAGTGGCTCGAGCGCCCGGCCCACGTTTTCCGGCGCGCCGACCCGAGCGCAGACCGACGTCGGCATTCCGAACGGCGAAGGCGCTTCGGTGGTCGGATTTCGGACGACGGCCCACACGTTCACGCCGTCGAGAAGGCTCATTTCGCGTTGGCCTGGCGTTGGCTCGACGGTTGCACCGCCGCGCCCAGTCCGAGGATGAAGACGTGGTTTGCGGGGGAGGAGGTCGCGGCATTCACCGCGTTCTGCCGGCAGGCGCTCCGCACGGCGCTCACGCGCTCCAGGGCCTCCCGCGACTCGATGACCGAGGAAAGCGGCAAGGCTCTTCGGCGCAGCGAGGAAGCCCTGCGCCGGAGCGAGCGGCTCTTTCGGGCGATCGTCGAGACGAGCCCCGACGCCGTGAGCTTGCTCGATCGCGAGGGAAACTTCCTCTACGCGAGCCCCACCGCGGCGAAGCTCTGCGCGCGCACCGGCACCGACATGGTCGGCGTGAACGTCTTCGACCTCATCGCGCCGCAAGACCTCGACGTTTACAGGCAAAGGTGGACCGAGTGCATCGCGCAGCCGGGCGTGGTCCTTCGCCACGAGTTTCGGATGATCATGCCGGATGGCTCGGTCCGATATCGGGAATCGCTCCGCGTCAATCACCTGAACGACCCCAACCTCCGCGCGATCGTCTCGCTCGTCCGCGACAATACCGAGCGACGGCGGCTCGAGGAGCAGCTCTACCAGTCGCGCAAGATGGAGGCCATCGGGACGCTGGCCGGGGGCGTCGCGCACGACTTCAACAACCTGCTGTCCGTGATCCTCGGCTACTCCGAGCTGCTCCTCTCGGGCTTGCCCGAGACGGACCCGATGCGCAGCGACCTCGAAGAGATCCGCGACGCCGGCAAGCAGGCGGCGGCCGTCACGGGGCAGCTGCTCGCCTTCAGCCGAAAGCAGCTGATGAACCCGACCGTCATCCGCCTTGCCGATACCGTGGCGGGAATGGAGCGGATGACACGCCGGCTCATCGGCGAGCACATCGAGCTGGCCACGTTGACTCGCGGAAGCGCAGGCAACGTGATGGCGGATCCCGTCCAGCTCGAGCAGGTCCTGCTCAACCTCGTCGTCAACGCGCGCGACGCCATGCCGGCGGGCGGCAAGTTGGTGGTCGAGACCGCGGACGTGTACGTCGACGCGGGACACGCCGCGAGCCTGGGCGTCCAAACGGGGCCGTTCGTGCTGCTGGCGGTGAGCGACAGCGGCACCGGCATGGACAAAGCCACGCTCGACCGGATCTTCGAGCCGTTCTTCACGACGAAAGCGGACCGAGGCACGGGCCTGGGCCTCGCGACGGTGTTCGGCATCGTGCGCCAGAACGGGGGCGCGATCTCGGTGTACAGCGAGCTCGGTCGAGGGACGACGTTCCGCGTCTATCTCCCTCGGACCGACGCGGCCGCAAGCCCGTCGCCGCCGCTGGCGCCTTCGGCCGCGCTGCGGGGGACCGAGACCGTGTTGCTCGTGGAAGACTCCGACGCCGTGCGCCACCTTGCCCACGAGCTGCTGCGTCGCCAGGGCTACCAGGTGCTCGAGGCGAGCAACCCCGGCGAAGCGCTCCTCGCCGCCGAACAGCACTCGACGTCCATCGAACTGCTGCTGACCGACATGGTCATGCCCAAGATGACGGGGAGCGATCTGGCTCGCAGACTGGCGGCGCAACAGCCCAGGATGAAGGTTCTTTATATGTCCGGATACGCGGACACCATCGCCTACCACAACGGTGTCCTGCCGCCGGGGTTCGCCTTCCTGCCCAAGCCTTTCACGCCCGAAGCGCTGCTGGGCAAAGTCCGCGAGACACTCGACACGGCGCAGAACGACACCAAGCCTGCATCGTCCGTGGGTGTTTCAAGCTAAGCCGGCCGGTTCTGTTCGAACCATTTCTCCTTTTCGAGGAATCGCTCGAAAGCCCGCGCCAGGACGCGGCCGTCGGTTGCGAACGTCGCGGTCGAGGCCGCGCGCGGGTCGTGGGGGATGAGCCGGGTCGTTCCGCCGAGGTCGACATCGACGCGGACGGCCTCGTCAACCCAGGCCGCCTTGGCGTTCGCGTCCAGACGAGACCGGGGCAGGACGAGCAGCGCCGTGCCCGATGTCGCGCAGGCGAGCGACGCCGCATACGGACGTCCGTTCACGTGCTCGATGAGCTCGCGAAGGAGCCGAAAGTCTTCGTTCCTCGCCTCGAGCTGTCGATAGAAGACCAGCGCGCTCGGCCAGCTCGCGGGATCGATGCGCGAAGAGTCCCACACCATCGGAGCCGACAGCGACGCTAACACCCCCGAGACAGCCAGCAAGGCCATGACGCGAAGCCGTCCGGCCGACGATTGCGGTAGGATCGCCGACGTGCAACTCCCGCATCCGACCGTCGCGCCCGCGCTACCAACGGGCTAGCCCGATCGTCGATGACAGTCGCATCGACCGTCGTCCTTCTCTTCGCGATCGCCATGGGCGTCGCGATGGTGACGCGGCGGCTGCCCATCCCGTACACCGTGGCGCTGGTCATCGTCGGCTTGATGCTCGGTGCGACGCGCATCGTACCGGCGCCGCACCTGACGAAGGAGCTGCTCTACGTCGCGCTCCTTCCGGGTCTGCTGTTCGAAGCCGCGTTTCACCTCGACGCGCGCGACTTCTGGAGAGACAAGGTGACGATCGTCGGCCTCGCCGTGCCCGGCGTGCTCGTGTCGATCGCCCTCACGACCGCGCTGCTCTCGGTTGCCGCGGGCGCCGTCGGCCTGCCGACCTCGTTCTCCTGGCGGGGCGCGCTGGTCTTCTCCGCCCTCATCGCGGCGACCGATCCGATCGCCGTGGTCGCGCTGTTCCGGACCCTCGGCGCACCGAAGCGCCTCGTCGTGGTCGTCGAAGCAGAGAGCTTGCTCAACGATGGGACGGCGGTGGTCTTCTACGCCATGGCGCTCGGCCTCGCGACGGGCTCGGGCGTCAGCGCCTGGGGGGCGACCGCCGAGTTCGCGCGCGTCGTGGGGCTCGGGCTCCTCGTCGGCGCAGCCCTGGGGTTCGGCATCTCCGAGCTCATCGCCCGGATCGACGACCCGCTCGTCGAGATCACGCTGACGACCATCGCCGCCTACGGCTCGTTCGTCCTCGCCGAGCAGCTGCGGGCGTCGGGCGTGCTCGCGACCGTGACGGCGGGAGTGCTCTGCGGCAGCTACGGCGCGCCGCGCGGGATGAGCGCGTCGACGCGAATCGCGGTGCAGTCCTTCTGGTCGTACGTGGCGTTTGCCCTCAATTCGTTCGTGTTCCTGCTCATCGGCTTCCAGGTCGAAATCAAGCGCCTGCTCTACGCCTGGGGCGCCATCCTCTTCGCGTACGCCGCCGTGATGGCCACGCGCGCCGCGATCGTCTTTCTCATGGCGAGCGCGACGCGCCGTACGCGCGAGGCGGCTCCGTGGAGCTACAGCGTCATCGTGGCGTGGGGCGGCCTGCGAGGCGCTCTGTCGATGGTGCTCGCGCTGTCGCTCGCCGAGGGCTTCCCGGGGCGCGAGCTCGTCGAAGAGCTCACGTTCGGCGTCGTGCTCCTTTCCATCCTCGTCAACGGCGTCACGGTGGGGCCACTGCTGCGACGCCTCGGCCTGGTCGAAGCGGCATCCGCACGGCGTCCGTGATCCGCCCGGGGAATCTCAGCGGCCGATCGCACCGTCACCCGCACCCTCGAAGTACCGTGACGCGAGCTCCAGCGCGCGCAGGCCCACGCGATGGCCTACGCGCCTTCCTGCGAAGTCGTCCGGCGCGATGTGGATGCTGCCCCAGAGGCGCGACTGACCCGCTTCGTCCGACGCGTCGAAGTACGAGGCCCACTGCAGGCGCACGTCGGTCGTCGGTCCCTTCTCGAAGGTGAGAAATTTGTCCTTCGGTGCGACGTACTCCCCGAGGCCTCCGGGAAAGAACGGGCTGCCCGTGAGCTTCGCGAGCACCTCGGCCCCCGCGCGGCTGAACGTGCTGTGGCCCGAGATGAACCCGGGGAACGCGGGCGTCACGAACGTGCGTCGCTGGTAGGTGATCCACTCGACGGCGCGCACCCAGCCAACACCTGACGCCTGAACGTTGCGGTCGCCGGGCTCGCCGAGCCAGTCGCGCACGGCCACTTGCCCCACGAAGCACGAGAGGTGCGCATGCCTCTGCCCCGGCGCGCTGCTCGCCTTCGTGATCACCTCGACGAGGCCGGGCACCAGCGGAAGGCCGTCAGGATCGTACGACGGCCCCGCCGGGTCCGAGGATTGGCCCTTGGCCCCCATCCACCGGACGAGCGAGATGGGACGCACGGTCATGAAGCGTCGCTTGACGTCCCACGCGGCGATGGCCGCGTCGTGTTCTGCTCCGTTGAGGGCGAGATACGCGTGCACGTCCCAGGCGAGCGGATCGAGCGACGCGCCCTTGCCGAAGAGCCGCCGTTCGAAGCCCGCTGCGTCGGCCACCGAGTTGGCGATCGTGTTCCAGTGGCCTGGAGGCGTCTCCGACTTCGGCCCATCCGCCCAAAACTCGGCCATGACGCGCGCGAAGTCCGCGATCGGCACGATTTGGGCTGGGTAGGGCGACCCGGTCACGGGGTTCTTGTCCCAGCCCTTTCCGTCGTTGGCGCCGAGCGAGTTGTGACCGTAAGCGCCGGGCGAGATGTCGATCGTCCGAGGGTCCCCGGGGTCGACGCTGGCCGTCTTGGCGATGACCTCCAGGATCCAGTCCTTCATGGCCGGACCGACCCCAGGCACGGGCCCCGGATCCTCCCACGCGACGGCGCTCGAGGCGCGCCGCAAGGCGAAGGGCTTCACGCTGCCCCAATGCGAGCCGATGTAGTCCTGCACTCCGGCCGGGAGAATGATGCCGTTCTGCGTCGCGGCGACCGACAGGTTGATGGGCTGCCATCGATCGGCATGGGTCAGCCTCGTGCCGACCCCATCGTAAAGGAGTGGCGGGTTGTCGCTCGGGGTGTGGACGGGGTCCGCGTAGTCGTCTTGCTCGTTCGCTCCGTCGTCGGCCGTCCTCGCGAGGATCGCGTGGCCGACTCGGTTACCGAAGGCGACCGGGTCGTCGCCGGTCTCGTGCGCGTCGGCCGGGTCGTAGCCCAGGTCTTTCATCACCGCGCGCAAGCAGGCGAGCGTCATCGCGCCACCCACGGCGGCCTGGTAGCGGTGCGCCAGGACGTCGTACGCCGCGTAGCTGATCGCGGCGCGCCGGGCCGAGACGAGATCGCCGGCGGCGTGCCGCTCCCTCACGTAGACACCCGTCGCCTTTGCGTCGTAACCGGCCCACGCGTCCCACATGGCCGACGAGAGATGAAATAGGTTTCGCGCGTGCACCGTCGGCCGCGGCAGGTCTCGCCGGATCGCAGCGAGCGCTTGCTCGTCCCACCGCCGCGCGATGGATCCCTGCTTGCCCGCGGCGACCGCCTCGGCGGGACACCCGGCCGTCGATCCGGCATCGGGCCGCGCGACGTCGTCCTCGATGACGACCGGTGGCACCGGATCGCCGTAGTGAATGAGCATGCCGTCGTCGAGCGCGGGCGTCAGGACGTTGCCGCCGGCCGACCAGACGCCGCCCGCCGAGTCGACGAAGATCGAATGGAGCGACGAGGTCGCCGGGAGCGTCAGCCCGTGATCGACGGCGACGAAGGGCGACGAAGGGTCGCCCCGGGTGTAGACCATCCCGCGCTCGCCGCTGGCCCAGTCGCCCGCCGCCGTCGTGAAGATGCCTTGGATGAGCCCCGCGCCCGCGGGTGAAGCGTCGTGAAAGGCCCCGCCGAGCGTGTCGAGCACGACGCCGTTGCCGGCGCCGCCCACCGTCACCAGCCGGCCTGCCGTGCCGTGGACGGTGAAGAGCGTGTTCTTCGTCGTGGTGGGCATCGGCGCGAACCGTCCCTGCCCTTCGCGGTGAAGGACCGTGCCGCCGGCGCCCACGACCCAGACCTCGTCGCGCATCCCGAAGACCTTGAAGAAGCCGGGCAGCTCGCCGCTCGTCATGCGCAGCTCTTCGAGGGGGAGCTCTTCGCTCTCGAACGTCCCGTGTCGGCAGTGCCAGACGAACCCGCTCCTGCCGCCGGCGCTGCCCACGGCGTAGAAGTCGTCGCCGTCGGTGCCCCAGACGCCGTACACGGTCTGACGGCCGAGCCCGGGGGTCTTCAGCCGCTCGAAGCGCTCTCCATCGAAGCGAAGGACCATCCCTCCCGCGCCGGCCATCAGCACCGGCCCGTGCGGCAGTGCCTGGACCCACCAGAGATCGCCCCGCTGTCCCGTGTGAAGCTCCTTCCACCGGGTCCCGTCGAAGTGGAGCACGAGGGGGCCTTGGCCCTTGTCGGCGCCCACCGCGTAGATGTCGCGCGGCGAGCGGCCCGAGACCGAGAGAAGCGCCGACGGAAGCTCGCTCGCCAGGAGCTGCCATTGCCGCTCCGTGACCGTCGCGGGAGGCGCTTGCCCCCTCGTGCACGATGCGAGAGAGAGCGCGACCCCAGCGGCCAGGATCGCGAAGACGATGCCTCGAGCGACGCGATCGGCGATCACGGGCTTAGCAAAGTGGGGGCGACCTGCACGTGGGTGGTCGCCGTCGCGGTCGATCCGCTCGGATCGGTGACGCTCACCGTCACGTCGAGCGGCATGCCCAGAAACTGCTTGTAGTCGATGCCTTCGTTGTCGAGCTGGTAGCGAATGCCATAGAGCTTGCAGTAGCCGCCTTCGTCCGGAGCGTAGGTGAAGGCGAGCGTCGTTGGCGGAATGGGCGTGTTGGTGCCCGGTTGAAGGCCGGAGATCTTGGTGAGCGATCCGGCTTGCTTCAGGTTCTTCATGCGCGCGGCGATCCAGATGTGGTGCCCCCCTTGGGGCCCGGCTTCGGCCTGCAGGACCTGCATGGGGGTGACAGGCACGTAGTACGACTGACCGGTGCCGACTTGCAGATCGGGAGGCCCTCCGTTGCGCGGCTTGCAGCGATCGGGCGCGTTCGTGGGCCAGCCAGGGGCGTAAGGCTCGAGGCGGGCCGGCGGCACCTCGGACGACTGGCAAGCGCCCATGATGCACGTCGCCGGCGCGGTGCACGTGGGACCACTCAGCGGCCCGGGGACCTTGGTCGCGCCCCGCGGCACGACCGGGTAGACGATGCAGCGCGCCTCGAGCGGAACGCGCAGGAGCACCGTTCGACCGGGCGCGAAGTGCGTGGACGACAGGCGCGTGAAGAGTGGCTTGGCCCCCGGGTCGCCGCCGATGGCCTCGACCTCGACGTCGACCTTCGCCGTCCCCTTCCCCGCGCCGGAGAGCGTCTTTTCCCAAGGTTGTGGGAAGCCGACGCGAGACCCATGCGGCGGCTGGATACGCTCGTCGTCGACCACGGCGCCCGCGACGCGAATCACCACGTGAAGCGCGGAGACGACGCCGCCCATCGGATCACTCTGGATGCCGACGACGAGGTGCGTCACGTCGTGCGAGCGGCACCCGAGCAGCGTGCCGCCAAGGACGGCTCCCAAGGCAATCCCTCCCGTCCTGGCCGGCCCCACGCCGGCACCAGCCTCACGCATCGCGCCGGGCAAAGCAAATCGCGCTCCAGCACGGAAAGGATTCTCTGCAGGCACGGCGGTGCCTTTGCAGGCGTGCCAGGGTGCGCCACACAACGACCGCCGTGTCGCGGACCCGCAGATCAATTTGTCCTGCGGAAAGACCAGGGCAAGGGATTTCAACGACCTACGCGGCGTCTGGGCACTGGCGCGGAGGATGCTGAGGGCATGGGTCAGGGAGCGCGCCCACACCGTCATTGCCGGGGCGCGAGGGTGGCGTCATGAATCGATCGAAGCTCGTTCTTGGCGCCGTCGCCGCGGCGTCGGCGCTCGGCTTTGCGGGGGAGCGGCAAGCGTCGGCGTGCGGGGGCTGCTTTCATCCGCCGTCGCAGACGGTGACGGACATCACCGACGAGAAAATGCTGCTCGCGGTCTCCGCGACGCAGACCACGCTCTACGACCAGATCGAGTACTCGGGATCGCCGTCGAACTTCGCGTGGGTGCTGCCCATTCGCGGCACGGTCACCGTCGGCCTCAGCGCCGACGTCCTGTTCCAGTCGGTCGACGCGCTCACGGCGACGCAGATCAACCCGCCGCCTCAGAACTGCCCCTCCCCGAGCTGCCCCTCCAACGGCGCTCCTTTTGGCCTCGGCGGCGGTGCCGCGGAAACGGCATTCGCGGGCGACGCCGCATCGCCGGTGCAGGTGCTCACGCAGGAGAACGTGGGCCCCTACGAGACCGTGCAGCTCAAGTCCACCGATGGCAGCGCGCTCGACGACTGGCTCACGGACAACGGCTATAACATCCCGGCGTCGGTGGAGCCGATCCTCGACGCCTACGTCAGCGAGGGGTTCGACTTCCTCGCGATGAAGCTCTTGCCCAACCAGGGCGTCCAGGCCATGCGGCCCGTTCGCGTCACGACGCCCGGCGCTTCGCTCAGCTTGCCTCTTCGCATGGCCTCGGTCGGCACGGGCGCGATCACGGGCATCACGATCTGGGTCGTCGCCGACGGGCGCTACGAGCCGCAGAACTTTCAATATTTCTACATCCCGACGAGTCAGCTCGTGTGGGACTGGGCGACGAGCAGCAGCAACTACACGACGCTCCGCGTCCAGCAAGAAGCGAACTTCATGAACGCGGCGTGGGAGATCGAGAGCTCGATCGATCTCAACGAGCAGCTCATCACGAACGTCATCCTGAGCGGCGGCCAGTACTACGGCAACGGCTTCGCCTCGAGCAGCCCGGTCGACGCGACGCAGGACTACCTGCCGAACGGCGACGCGGACGGTGGCGGCGCCGACGGCGGCGAGACCGCCGAGGAGGTCCGCGCCGACGACGTCGCGGCGCTCTTCGCCGGCATGGCCGGTCCAAGCGTTCGTGTGACGCGCATCCGGAGCGACATCGCGCAGACGGCCATGACGTCGGACTTCGCCCTCGAGGCGTCCTCGGATCAGTCGGAGCTCTCGAACGTACGCGACGTCACGCAGAGCGTGGATCTGACGTGCCCCATCTACCAGGGGTGCAACGTCGTCGGCACGGGCACCCTGGCGCAGGCGCAGGCGAGCGTGGGCGACGGCGGCGCTGGGTTCGACGCCTCCGTGGGCTCCACGCTCGACGCCTCGGATCAAGCCGGCGCGTCCGGCTCGGGCGCCACGGGGAGCGCGGGAAGCGGTGGCTGCGCCGCCTCGGCGCAGGGCAGCCGCGGGGCCGGCGAGGGCTTCGGCATCCTTGCCGGGGTCCTCGGGCTCGCCGCCGGGCGGTCGATCCGAGCGCGGCGGCGCAATCGGAGGTCGGGGGCGAGCCGTTCAATCCAGTCTCGGTGAGTGAGCCCGCCGCGCTCGTCACCTTCGAGATGACGCGGCAGGTCGAACTGCGACGGCGTTAGGATGACCGCGGCACATGATCCGACCCGCGGCTCCTCAAGACGTCGCGGCCATCCACGCGCTCGTGCGCGCGCTGGCCCGCTACGAGAAGCTCGAGCATCAGGTCACCGGCACCGCCGACGACCTGCGCGAGCATCTGTTCGGTGCCCGCCGCTACGTCGAAGCGCTGGTTGCAAGCGAGGACGAGGCCGTCGTGGGCTTCGCCCTCTACTTCCACAACTACTCGACGTTCCTCGCGCGCCCGGGCGTCTATCTCGAGGATCTGTTCGTGCTTCCCGACCAGCGGCGCCGGGGTCACGGCCGGGCGCTGTTGCGCGAAGTCGCGCGCATCGCGCTCGAACGAAAGTGCGGACGGCTCGAATGGTCGGTGCTCGACTGGAACGAGCCGGCCCTGCGCTTCTACGAGTCGATCGGAGCGCCGGCGATGCCCGACTGGCGCATCTGCCGTCTCACGGGCGATGGCCTGACGAGGCTCGCCAACCCTTGAAGGCGATCGTCGTGTTCGCGGTCGTCGCGCTCTCGAGCGGGTGCGGCGGTCACGCCGGCCTGCAGGCCCCCGACGTCGACGGCGGGACACAGGGCACCACCGTGGTCGCACCGGACGCCGGTCCTGACGCCGCACTGGACGCCCCTTCGGACGCGGAGCCTGACGCCGCCTCGGACGCACCGGCGGAGGGACTGAGGGCGGTCTGGTCGAGCAGCAGCAGCGACGTGTGGGCGGTCGGGGCAGAAGGAACGATCCTCCACTACGACGGTGAGTCCTGGGTTCCCTTCGCGAGCGGCACGTCCGAGAATCTGACGGGCGTCTCCGGCACGGGTCCCGGCGATGCGTGGGTCACAGGCGACAACGGCAGCGTGCTGCACTGGGACGGCACGGGATGGTCGCTCGCTCAGAGCGCGCCTGGAGTCGCTCTGCTCGCGGTCTGGGCCACGACGTCGACCGACGTCTGGGCCGTCGGCGTCGACTACAGCGGCGGGAGCCTCGGGGACGGGTCCGGCTTCGTCACTCACTGGGACGGGACCGAGTGGCAGACCTCGGACGTCGACGATGCCGTCAGCCTCTGGGCCGTCTGGGCGTCCGGCGCCGACGACGTCTGGATGGTGGGCGACGACAATCACAACGACGGCGTCATCGTTCGCGGCGCGGGGACCCCGGCCAATCCCTTCAATCAGGCCACCTTCACCGGTCCAGAGCTTCGCTCCATTTGGGGCGCCGGCACGGCGGACGTGTGGCTGTCGCCCTATCAAGGGGTCCTGCAGCACTGGGATGGCGCGTCCTGGACGCCGGCGCCCTCGCTACCCGATGGCGGCGAGTTCTTCAGCGTGGCCGGCACCGCCACGAACGACGTCTGGGCGGTCGGCGTCGGGGGCGCCGCGTTTCACTACGACGGCAGCACGTGGTCGTCGCAGCCGACGGGCACGACGGACTTGCTGGCCTCCGTCTGGGCGGACGCCCCGGGCGATGCATGGGCGGTCGGCGCGAACGGCGTCATCGTGCGATGGGATGGGACCGCGTGGACGAAGTGACGCGGCTCTCCCGGCTTGGTGACGGGATGGCCAGGAACACGTCGACGACGAACAACGCCACCGCGACGTCGTTGAAGACCGTGGCCACGGTGCCCTCCGGCCAGAGCTGATTGGCCGCCCAGAAGAGGAACGCGGTGGCCAGCACGACGGCCTTCGCCCACTCGGCCCGCGTTCGGCCACCACGGACCGCCGGGATCAAGCCGACGAGCGCGGCGAGCGCGAGCGGCAAGGCGGTAAGCGGCCCGTGCGCTCGACTCGGAAAGGCGTTCGGCAACGCGTACCAGAAGAGCAGCGGCACCAGCGCCAGGAGCGCGAGGAGTCCGGCCGTCCGCAGCATCGCCGACGCTCATAGCAGGTCGCGCATCAGGATGAAGACAAGAGTTACGGCCTCGCCTGGCTGGCCTACCTGCTCTTTTTCGGCTTGGCCTTGGCGCCGCGCTTGGCTGGCGTAGGGGCCTGTTTCACGCTCTTGGCGTGGGCGCGGTTGTGCGCAGCGACGCGCTCCGCCACGTAGCTCGCCGCCTCGCGGCGCGTCGGCGGGGGCCTCGTGACCTTGCCCGAGTCCTTGTGGCCGTCCAGGTTCGAGAGCACCGGCCACATCTCGTTTTGCGTGCCGGTGACCGGCTCCGCGAGGTCGGCCTCCATCGCGGTGTCGTGGGTCTCGGCGTCGGTGCGCTGCGGGCGCGGCAAGGTGAGCGGCGCGTCGGTGCGCACGGGGCCGTTCAACCTCGACGCGAAGCTCTTCGCGGCCGCGTCGCGCGCCGTCAGCGCCTTGATTCCGAAGAGGTCGCGCAGGGTCGCCAGGATCGACGTATGGCTGTACTGCGTGGAGTCGACCGTGCCCTTCGCGACGAGGGGCGACACGAGGACCGTCGGCACGCGCAGCCCGAAGCGGTCGAAGCCGAAGGCGTACTCCGGTTCGAGCAGGTACTGGTTGCGCTTGCTCTTTGCCGCCTCGGTCTTGTCGGCCGCCGTCGGCGACGTGAAGCCGTCGGGCGGCGGCGCCTTGCCCGGCGAGACGTGGTCGTAGAAGCCCCCGTGCTCGTCGTACGTGACGACGAGCAGGGTCCCGCCCCACTGGGGCCCCGCGCGAAGGGCCTCGTACACGTCGGCGGTGAGGTCCTCGCCGTCGCGCACGTCGGACGGCGCGTGCTCGGAGCTGGCAAGGCCCGCGGGCGCGTCGTTGTAGCGCGGACAGAGAAACGAGTACGCGGGCAAAGTCGCCGCCTTCGCCTGACTGAAGAACTGCGCGAACGGCAGCACCTTGTCGACCTGCTTCTTGATCGCAGGAAACGAGTCGCTGTCCTTCATGTCGTAGTAAAAGACCGCCCAGCTCTTGCCCTTGTCGCCGAGCCGGTCGTACACCGTCGGCACGTCGAAGGGTTGGTCCCAGACGTTGTGGACGAAGCCGCACGACGTCCCGGCGTGCACGAAAAGCCGGTTCGGCTGCGTGGGCCCTGGCACCTCGGAGAACCAGTTGTCGCAGACGAGGAACTCGTCGGCGAGCGTCCAGAGCACCGGGAGCTGTCCCGGCCCGAAGGCCTGCATGGGCAAGCGGATCTCGGCGTCGGTCGGCTGGGGCCTGTGGGCGCTGTGGACCAGCACGTCGATGTAGCTCTGGACGAAGCCGTCGAGCGGCGCGGGCGTCGGAATGGGGCCGTTCTGGTTGCCGCAAAGCTGCTCGGTCGCCCCGGGGTACGAGTGCGACGGGCCGCCGTATGTCGATGTGCCGCTCTTGTAGACGTCCTCCGGATCCACGGCGTAAGGCGCATCCGCGGTGACGGCGTAGCTCTTCGAGCCGGCCGTCGTCGTGCTGGCGGCGTTGGCATACTTGGGATTGATTTGTCCGTTGGGCAAGAGCAGGCCGTTCACCCCCGGGCGCATGCCGAGCATGTGATCGAACGATCGATTCTCGAGCATCAAGACGACGACGGTCGCAACCGGCATGGGGTCCTCCCTCTCTCGCCGTGATGGGACATTCTTTTTTCGCCCCCCGTCAAGCAACGTTGCGGTGGCGCGGATCGAGCGGCCGCGATGTTCGAGACTCGCCTCAGCGCGCGGCGCCGCCGCTTTGCCCGTCTCTCCCGCACCACGTCCGCCATGCGGACCGGTACGCCCCTTCCATCGCGCGCGCGAAGCGGGGCCCATCCATCAGCGGGGACTTCTCCATCCGCGAACGCAGCGTCGCCCGGAGCTCGGCGAGCCTGTCGAGATCCTGGGCGAGGCCAAGGGCGATGGCCACGTACTCGTCTTCGCTGCGAGCGACGAGCTCGGGCAGTCCGAGGTTCATCGCCTGCGACAGGCCCGCGCGCCCCACGACCCTCGTGCCCACCAGCGTGACGACCGGAACGCCCATCCACAACGAATCCAGGCTCGTCGTGTGCCCGTTGTACGGGAACGTATCGAGGCACACGTCGATGTTGCGGTAGCTCGCCAGGTACGGAAGGCGCCTCTGCGTGTCGACCGGCTCGATGCGCTCGGAGGCCACGCCGTGGCCCTCGAACGCGGCCAGGATCTCGCGGCGCGGGCCTCCGGGTGGGATGCGGAGCACGAGCCTCGAACCCTCGACGGCGTCGAGGACCCGCGCCCACACCGCGACGACCGCATCGCTTATCTTGTGGAAGCTGTTCAGGCACCCGAACCGCACGTGCCGGTTCGTACGCGCGGGCAGCGCGCTCGACGCGACATCGGTGACGAGCGGCGAGTAACACCAGAACGTGTCCGGAAGGCGGAGGGACTCTTCCGAATAGACGGTCAGGTCGCTCCCCGGAGGGTCGAGATGAGGGTCCGTGATGCGGTAGTCGATCGCCGACAGGCCGGTAGTCCCGGGATACCCGAGCCATGCGATCTGCACCGGCGCCGGCTTCCTGGCGAAGACGAGCAGCCGGTCGTCGGCGGTGTGCATCGTGAGATCGATGAGGACGTCGATGCGGTCGTCACGGATGCCCGCCGCCATGGCCGCGTCGTCCACGCCGGAGGTGATTCGCCAATGGTCGGCGTGACGCCGGAGAGAGGCCGTGATCTCGTCCGGCTGATCGACGTCGGAGTAGCAGAAGATCTCGAAGCGCTCGTGATCGTGACTGGACAGGAGCGGGAAGAGAAAGAACGCGTGAACGTGGAACTTGAAAGAAGGAGACACGTAGCCGACGCGCAGCCGGCGCTCCGGCGACCGGTCGTTGGCGTGGGCGGCGCTGCTCGACGCCAGCGGCCGGGCGTGGTGCAGATCCCACTGCCGTGCCTCCTCCAGGATCGCGCGGGCGTCGAAGCGCGGGCTGTATTGCAGCTGCAAGAGGTACCGGCTGCGGTCGTCCGATCGCTCTGGCCGCAGATCGAGCGCACGCCGGAAGCTTTCGATGGAGTCCTCGAGGCGGTAGCAACGCCACTGCGCGCGGGCCAGGCCCGACCACACGCCGGGGTCGTCGGGCGAGATCTCGAGCGCGCGCCCGTAGCTGGCAAGCGCCTCGTCCACCAACTCTTCGTCGCACAGCATGTTGGCGAGGTTGCGGTGTCCGTACGCGAGCTTCGGGTCAATCTCGAGCGCACGGCGGGCCATGGCGATTCCGTCCCGCCGCCGCCCGTGGCAGGCGAGAACGCTGGCGATCGCGACCATCGCCTGGGCAGGAGACCCTCCCGCAGGGCGGGCCTTCTGCGCTGCCTCGATCCATTGCCTGACGTGCGGGAACCCCGGCTCGAGGGCCACCACGCGCTCGAAGCAAAAGATCGCGCCATCGGCGTCGCCGGTCTCCTGGAAGACCAGGCCCAGGCTACCGTAAGCCGCGGCCAAGTCGGGCTTCAGAGCCAGCGCCCGCCCGAGAGAGAACGTCGCGGGGCCGAACTGGCGCAGGCGACGCTGGGCCTCGCCAAGATGCACGTGATAGGTCGCGTTGTCCGGTGCCGCCGCCGCCGCGCGGCCGAACATCCCGACGGCCGCCTCGAGCTGATTCGCCCGCGAGGCCAGCACACCGGAGAGATACGCCGCCTCGTGGTTGTGCGGATCGGCGGCCAAGACCTCGCGGTACAGACGTTCTGCCTCTACGACCCGGCCGGCGCGGTGGCGCTCTTTGGCGGTCTGCAGAGTGGCTGTGACGTCCGATGCCACGACAGCGCGGGCCACGGTACCACGGCGTTGTGAGTATCGGTTCTACCAACATTCCCCCCGCCCCATCGTCTCGGAGGGAGGCTGGCCCCTCCCGTGGGCCGCATTGCGAGGCATCGGCGATGCTGTCAGAGTCTCGCGCCCATGCCCGCCGGACCCGACGTGCCCAAAGACGACGCCGCCCTCCGCCTCTACACGTTCTCCCTCTCGCACTTCAGCGAGAAGATCCGGTGGGCGCTCAGCGCCGCCGGCGTCGCGTTCGTGGAAATCCCGTGGACTCCCTTCTTTCACGTGCTGCGCGCGCGCCGACGCGGCAAGGCCACGACGGTGCCCGTCCTCGAGACGCGCGAAGGCCCCGTCCAAGACAGCACGCGCATCTTGCTCTGGCTCGAGAAGCACCGCACCCCGTTCGCCCTCATGCCGCAAGACCCGTCGGAGCGCGAGACGGCCCTCGCGATCGAGGCTCGCTTCGACGAAGTCGGCGAGCACGTCGTCCGTTACGCGTACAGCGTCGCCCTCGACGACGCCGAGAGCGTCGCCCGCTACTGGACCACCGACGCCTCGCCCTTGCAGGCCCGCATCATCCGCCGGTTCTTCCCGGCGATGCGGTGGATCTTCCGGCGCAAGCTCCGAATGAGCCCCGCCAACGTGGCGATCTCCCGGTCGACGATCGAGGCGGGCCTCGCGTGGATCGAGGCGCAGACGACGAGCCCGACGCAGCGCCTCGTCGGCGATCGCCTCACCGTCGCGGACGTCGCCGCGGCCGCGTTGCTCGCGCCACTCGTCTGCCCCGACGAACATCCCATCTACGGGAGCTCGCGCTATCGCGCGGGGATCGCGCCGCTCGTCGGCGACTGGCAAGGGCGCCCGGCCTTCGCGTGGGTGCGGGCCGTGTACCGCGAGCACCGAGGCTCGTGGGGGGCGCGGGCGCCCAAGGTACGTCAGTGGATCGACGGCGCGTGACGTCGGTAAGACTCGGGTTCGAAATCGTGCGGTGAAGGCGTTCAGCGCTCGGGGCCGGGCTTCTTGGTTGGACCGCCGTGCTCTTCGAGAGTCCGCGCGATGACCGCGAGCAGCTCCTTGTGTCGCAGGGGCTTTTCCACCACGGGATTGGGCACCTCGTCGAGGAACGTGCGCGCGGCCGCCGTAAACGCCCCGCCCGTGAGGAAGACCATTCGGCGTGCCTGCTCGGGCGCCACACCCTGGAGTTCTCGGTAGAGATCCATCCCCGTCATCTCGGGCATCATGAGGTCCGACAGGATGACGTCGAAGCGCTGGCCGGCCGTGATCCGTGAGAGCACATCCTTGCCGGTCGTCGCGGTCTCGACGTCGTGATCGTCGTCGAGAATTCTCGACAGCACCCGGCCAAGGGCGGCCTCGTCGTCGACGACCATCACGCGCGCTCGCGTGCTCATGGCGGGGGGCGCGGACGAGGGCCCAGGTTCCGGCGCCTCTCGAGGGGCCGCGGGGAGCTGGACGCGAAACACGCTTCCCTTCCCCATCTCGCTCTCGACCTCGATGCTACCGCCAAGTTGCGCGACGATGCGCTGACAAATCGACAGCCCGAGACCCGTGCCCACGCCGACCGGCTTGGTCGTGAAGAACGGATCGAAGATCCGATCCAAGTTCTGCTTCGGGATGCCGGCGCCAGTGTCCGTCACTTCGATCACCACGCACCCATCGCTGCCCGTCCTCGTCGCGACGCGGAGCTCCTGGCGGTCGGCCTGACCCACCGGCATGGCCTGCGCCGCGTTCACGATGAGGTTGAGCAGCACTTGCCCGAGCCGCGATTCGTTGGCCATCGCGCGCGGCGTCGGCCGGTAATCCTTCACCAGCATCGCGCGGTGGCGAATCTCGTTCCAGGCCATGCGGCTCGCCGAATCGATGACGCGCTGCACGTCGACCGGGCCGGCGCTCTCCTCCTCGGGCCGCGAGAAGAGTTTGACGTCGCGGACGATGTCGCGGATGCGCTCTAGCGCCTCGCGCGTGTCGCGCACGGGGTCTCCCAGCGCCGCGATCCGTCGCGTGTCCTCCGAGTCGCGGCACGTCGCGGCGTAACTCGACAGCAAGTCGGACATGAACTCGATGTTGGCCATCGCCACGGCCAGGGGGTTGTTGATCTCGTGCGCGACGCCCGCGGCCAGCGTTCCGGCCGACGCCATGCGCTCGGAGATGACGAGTTGCTCTCGCATGCGCGTGCGCTCGACCCGGAGAGCTTTCTCGCGGAGCTCGCGATCGACGGCCACCGGCAGGCGTGTCAGGTCGCCCTTGAGGACATAGTCCTGCGCGCCTGCCTTCATCGCCGAGACGGCAACGGCCTCGCCGATCGTGCCGGAGACGAGGATGAACGGGATGTCTTTCCCGCTGGCTTGGAGGTCCGCGAGCGCGCTCATCCCGTCGTAGAGCGGCAGCGAATGGTCCGAGATGATCACGTCCCACGCATCGATCTCGAGCGCCCTGCGAAACTCGTCTCGAGACATCACCCGATGCACCACGGGCTCGTATCCGCCGCGCCGCAGCTCGCGCGCGACGAGGAGCGCGTCGTCGTCCGAGTCTTCGACGAGCAGTAGACGGATCGGGCGGAGCGTGCCGGGCGCCGGGCGAGAAATGACGTGAGTGCCCGAGTGTAGGTCGGTTGTTACATCGGTCGAGCTTAGCGGCTTTGACACGAGGTTCCCTTGAAGACTGTGAGCTCTCCCCAACCGAGTAGCCTGCCTCGCGACACCCTCCCCCGCAAATAGTTTGCGTAGCAATATTGTTCTCTCGCCGAAAGGCCGCGCGGCCGCGAGGGATGCTCCGCCGTCGAGACCGCTTACGCCCGCGCTATCGGAGAATGTCGCACACGGGCCAGCGCGGCTTTTCACCAAGTTCGGACCTCCCGAGATACGTCCTCGATGAAAGAATGGCCCGGGGGAGGAGGCGGTCGTGTAACTTGAAAGAGCATGAGCTTCGAGCGCGCGGCGGCGGGCTCTATGCCGATGGCCGACCTTGTCCATCAGATGGATTGGTCGGCCACGCCCCTCGGCCCCCGAGATCGCTGGCCCGACAGCCTGCGAACGCTGGTCGACCTTTGCGTCGCCTCGAGCTTCCCCACCGTCATCTTCTGGGGACCGGATCGGGTGCAGGTGTACAACGACGGCTACCGCGTCATCCTCGGCGAGAAACATCCACGGGCCCTCGGCCAGCGCGCGGCGGATTGCTGGGCCGAGATCTGGGACGTCATCGGGCCGATGATCACGGGGGTGCTCGAGAGCGGGGAGGCCGTCTGGATCGAAGCCACCCAGTTCTCCGTGCGGCGCAGCGGCTACCTCGAAGAGGCCTACTTCACTTTCTCTTACACCCCGGCGCGCGACGACACGGGCGCCGTCGGAGGCATCTTCGAAACCGTCGCCGAAGTGACGTCCCAGGTCGTCACCCATCGGAGGCTCGACGTCCTTCAAGAGCTCGGCGGGCTCCCGCCCGCGCGGACGGTGGAAGACGCATGCTCGGCGGCGCTGGCGACGCTGGCGAAGCAGGCGCACGACATCCCGTTCGCGCTCATCTACGCGCTCGGCGAAGCGCCGAACACGGCGGTGCTCGTAGGCCGGACGGGGATCGACGCCGGGCGCCCGGCGAGCGCACCTGTCGTCGCGCTCGATGCGAACGACTCGTGGCCTCTTGGGCAGGCGCTCCGCTCTCCGACGCACGTCGTCCTTCGTGATCTCGCCTCTACCCTGGGGGAGTTCGCGGAGTTGCCGGGGGGCCCGTGGCCGGAGCCCGCGAGCGAAGCTGTCGTGGTGCCGATCGAACGACTCGGGTCGGAGCGTCCCTTCGGGTTCTTCGTGGCGGGCGTCAGCCCCCGGCGCCGGCTCGACGAAGCGTACGTCGATTTCTTGCGCTCCGTTGCCCACCAGCTGTCGAGGGCCTGCTCCAGCGCCGACGCCTACGGTCAGATTCGCAAGCGCGCGGACGCCCTCGCCGATCTCGATCGCGCCAAGACCGCCTTCTTCAGCAACGTGAGCCACGAATTTCGCACGCCGCTCACGCTGATTCTCGGCCCAATCGAGAACGCCCTTTCCGAGCCCGACAAGGCCCTTCGCGGCAAGGATCTCGAGGCAGTTCATCGCAGCTCGATCCGGCTCTTGCGCCTCGTCGACAGCCTGCTCGATCTCTCGCGCATCGAGGCCGGTCGTCTCGAGGCGACGTTCGAGCCTACCGACCTCGCGGTGCTCACGGCGGGCCTCGTGGGATCCTTCCAGTCGGTGGTTCAGACGGCGGGCCTGGAGCTCGTCGTCGACTGTCCCTTGGGCACCGATCACTTGCCCAAGGATCGCGTCGCGGCTGGCGCGGGCGTCGCCCTGAGCCGGTCGCGGGCGTCCGCGATGTTGCTCGAGGCGAACCACTGGCAGGGCGCGCCGGACGCCCACGGTGGAGAGAGCGAGAGCCCTCGCGTCGCCTCGGCCGCCGCGCCGGCTCGCGGGGTGGACCGGATCCTCGTGGCCGACGACAACGCGGACATGCGCGAGTACCTCGTTCGCCTGCTGGGGGGGCACTGGGAGGTCGAGGTCGTCGCGGACGGACGCGCCGCGCTGGCCTCGGCGCTCGCCTCGGCACCCGGTCTGGTGCTCAGCGACGTGATGATGCCGCACATGGACGGGGTCGCCCTGCTCCTTGCGCTGAGAGCCGACGAGCGGACGCGCACCGTGCCGGTCGTGCTGCTGTCGGCGCGCGCCGGCGAGGAGTCCGTCCTCGAGGGCCTCGAGACGGGAGCGGACGACTACCTCGTCAAGCCGTTCTCCGCCCGCGAGCTGCTCTCGCGCGTCCGCACCCACCTGGGGATGGCGCGCATGCGGCGAGAGGCGGCCGAGAGCGCCAAGCTGCTGGCAGAGACGCGGGCGACGTTGCTCAAGGACGTCGAGCGGAAGAACAAGGAGCTGGACGCCTTCAACTACTCGGTCTCCCACGACTTGCGAGCCCCGCTCCGAAGCATCGGCGGCTTCAGTCAGGCGCTGCTCGAAGACTACGCGGAGAAGATCGACGAGACCGGTCAGGACTACTTGCGGCGGGTCCGGGCGGCGGCGCAGCGCATGGACGAGCTCATCGACGACCTGCTCCAGCTCTCGCGCCTGGAGCGCGCAGACTTGCGGCGTCAGCCGGTGGACCTCTCACGAATCGCGAGCGACGTCGCCGAGCACCTCCAGAGGTCGCAGCCAGAACGACACGTCCAGTTCTTGATCGAGCCCGGCGTCGTGGCTCACGGAGACTCTCGCCTCCTTCAAGTCGTCCTCGAGAATCTCCTCGGCAACGCGTGGAAGTTCACGGCAAAGGTGCAAACGCCCCGGATCGAATTCGGGGTCTCGCGCCGAGACGGTCCGATCACCGCGTTCGTACGCGACAACGGCGCGGGCTTCGACCCCAGGCTCGCGTCGAAGCTTTTCGGCCCGTTCCAACGACTCCACGTGGACTCGGACTTCCCGGGCACCGGCATCGGGCTCGCCACGGTCCGGCGGATCGTGCACCGGCACGGCGGCGAGGTCTCGGCCGAGGGCGCCGTCGGCACCGGCGCCACGATCCACTTCACTCTCCCTGCGACCGAACTGCAGGGCGGCTCGCTGCCGGCCTGATACGAGGGGGCGAGGCGCCGGAGTAACATCGGTTGTGCCATGGTCCCCAGCGCCCCCGCGATCCTCGTCGCCAGGAACGCGCTTGCCGCCGGTGACCCTCTTCGCGCGCTGAGCCTCATCGGCCGTCTCGACGGGGCGCACGGGCTGTTGCTCCGTGGGATCGCGTACGCGCAGCTCGGCGATCTGGAGCTCGCGTACGAGTCTCTTGCCGCAGCCGAGGCGCAGGCCGAGGCTCCCCACGCGCGCGCCCGTGCCCGAGCGGCGCTCGTCGAGATCGCGCTGAACGGCGGCGATCCTGCCCCCGCGGCCCGCAACGCCAGAGCCTGCGCCGAGGAGCTCGCCCAACTGGGAGACGCGCGCAACGCCGCGATGCTGCGGCTCGTGATGGCGCGCGCCGAGGTCCTGCTCGGGCGGCTGGGAGAGGCACGCCACGTCGTCGAAGAGGTTCTGGCGACGGAGCTTCCGCCGGACATCGTGGCGCTCGCGTGCCTCGCCCAGGCGGAGATTGCGGTGCGAGCGCTCGCTGCCGGCGAAGCGCGCAGCGCACTGACCCGCGCTCGACGTGGCCTCGAAGGGGCCCCTCACCCTCTGCTCGAGCGCGCACTCGCCGCGCTCGAACGGGAGCTCCTCGTGCCGATCGCGCGCATCCTTCGCGCAGGCGCCCCGCGAGACGCCGACCTCTTCGCCATCGAAGACGTCTCGCGCGGACAGGTCCTGCTCGTCGACGCGTGCCGCAAGCTCGCCTTGAGTGGTCGCGCCGCGATCCCCCTCGCTCGACGGCCGGTGCTCTTCGGGCTGCTCCTCGTCCTCGGTCGCGCGTGGCCCGCGGCGGTGGCCCGGCGAGACCTCGCGACGCAGGCGTTCGGTGCGCACCGGGTCAACGAGTCGCACTTGGCGCGGCTCCGGGTCGAGATCGGTCGGTTGCGAAAGCTCATGGACGGGCTCTCGGCCGAACCCATCGCCTCGGGCGATGGCTACGTGCTGTCGTCGAAGCGCGACGTGGTCGTGCTGCTGCCGCTGACCGACGAAGACAGCGCGCGCGTTGGGTTTCTCCTTGCCGACGGCGCGTCGTGGTCGGCTCGGGGTCTTGCCGAGCATGCCGGTATCTCGAAGAGAACTGCGCAGCGCGCCCTCGCGGCGCTCGTGGCGAGCGGCAGCGTGGTTCGCGCGGGCAAGGGCAACGGCGTGCGCTACGCGCGGCTCGGCGGCACCGTCGCGTCACGGATGTTACTCCTCGGACTTCTGCCAACGCGGTAGACGAAAGAGGTGCCGGAGGGCCCCGATGAAAACAAGCGAAGCCGAAGTCATCCGCGAATACGTCCCCATCGACGACCAGCAGATCCACGGCGTCACTTTCGACGGCAAGCTCGTGTGGTTTGCCCGCAACGACGAGATCGTGGCGTTCGATCCGGCGACCGAGAAGGTCGTCCAGCGGCACCGGGTTCCATCGGCGCGCGCCGGCACGGCGTTCGACGGCCAGTACCTTTACCAGCTCGCGCAGGGCGAGATTCTCGTCGTTCAGCCCTCCGACGGACGGATCGTGCGGCGCATGCCTGCGCCGGGCAAGGGCGAGGACAGCGGGATGGCCTGGGCCGACGGCTATCTGTGGATAGGGCAATACCGTGAATCGAAGATTCACAAGGTCGATGCCAAGACCGGCGAAGTGGTCAAGACGCTGACGTCCGACCGCTTCGTGACGGGCGTGTCGTGCGTCGACGGCGTACTGTGGCACGGCGCGAGCGGCGGCAAGCCGCCCGAGCTCCGGCGCCTCGCGTCCGATGGAACGGTCGAAGAGTCGCTCGCCGTTCCCGTCCCCACGATCTCCGGCGTCGAAGCGGTGGCCGACGGGACGTTCTGGTGCGGCGGCGAGAAGGGCAACCTGCGGCTCGTGCGCCGCCGTGTATAGTTTGCGCCACCAAGCGCCGTGCCCGCGATCGAGCTCCTCTTCGTGGACGCGCACGTCGTCGTCGCCAACAAGCCCTCGGGCCTGCTCGTGCATCGCGGCTGGGACAACGACGACGACGTGGCCCTCTTCCGCGTGCGTGACGCGATAGGCCAGCAGGTCCACCCGATCCACCGGCTCGATCGCGGAACGAGCGGCGCGCTCCTCTTCGCGCGGACCCGCGAAGCGGCGGCGGTCCTCTGCAGGGCCTTCGAAGACGGGCGCGTCGAGAAGCGCTACGTCGCGCTGGTCCGCGGTTCGGCTCCGGACACCGGCGTCATCGACTACCCGATCCCGAGCAAAGAGGGCGGCCCTCGCGTGCCCGCGACGACGCGCTTCCGGCGCATCGCCCGGTCGCCCGTGGACCGGTGCTCGCTGGTGCTCGCCGCGCCGGAGACGGGGCGCCTCCACCAGGTGCGGCGGCATCTGCGGCATATCGACCATCCGCTCGTCGGCGACGTCACCCATGGATCGGGCACGATCAACCGCCACTACCGGGCGACGTACCGCCTGCACCGGCTTGCCCTCCACGCGAGCCTTCTCGCGTTCGCGCACCCGGTCACCGCGGCGCGGATCGAGGTCACGGCGCCCATTCCGGACGACCTGGGCGAGGCGTTGACGCTCCTCGGCCTGCCGCGCGGCGCCCCGACGGCCGAGATGGCGCCTTGAGCCGCAAAGACAACGCCGCCCAGCGATGCCGCCGGTGCCTGATGCTGAGAGGCCTGTGCGTGTGCGATCTCGTGCCCCGGCCACGCCTCGAGACGCGCACCCGCCTCGTCCTCATCATCCACCGCTACGAAGATCGGAAGCCGACCAACACGGGTCGCCTCGCCGCCGCGTGCCTGGCCAACAGCGAGGTCATCGTGCGGGGCCACGAGGGGGACCCCACGCCTCCCTTCGCGTGCGACCCGGACACGCAGCCGCTGCTTCTCTTTCCGCACGAAAACTCGCTGCCCCTCACCGAGCTCGCGGTCCCGTCCCGCCCCGTGACGCTCATCGTGCCCGACGGCAACTGGCGACAGGCTTCCAAAGTGCGCAATCGCGTCCGCGGGCTGCGCGACGTTCCCTGCGTGTCTCTGCCCGTCGGCGCGCCCTCCAACTATCGCCTGCGCGCGGAGGCCCACGAGGCGGGCCTCGCCACGATCGAGGCCATCGCGCGGGCCTTTGGCCTGCTCGAAGGTCCGGAGGGACCGCGCGTGAAGGCCGCCCTCGAGCTCGTCTTCGGGGCCATGGTCGACCGCACGCTGTGGTCGCGCGGCATGGTGCGAACCGCCAACGTCACCGGCGGGATTCCGGCCGGCGTCGCGCGGCGTTGATCGGACGTCGCAGCCGCCGAGTTAGGGTGATAAGTCGATTCGCCGCCGATCACTTGCCGTTCTTCGAGCCCTGCGCCGGAGGCTTGGCCTTCGCCACCGCGGCGTCGTGCTTTTGATTCTTGTCGGCCTGGTGCTGCTTCTTCGATTTGTCTTTGGCCTTCGGAGATTTGTCGCCCATAAGTGTCACCTCGGCGTTCTTCGCGCTTGGGAGATGATGGGCGTCGGCGAGGCGGATGTCCATACCGGCGCTCGACCGGCGCCGGGGGGTGTCGCGTGCCTCGACCGGGAGGTCCGACACTCATTGCGGGCTTGGGACTCGACCGTAACGGTTGGAGCGCCTGCGGGATCGCGGGTGGCATGCTTCATATCCCTTCCCGCGCACGTGGGATCGAAGGCGGAGTCTCCCCTTCAGTTCTCTCCCAGGAGCGCGCGCAGTTGCGCCGGGCTCACGACGTACGGGGTGCCGCAGAAATCGCACGACAGCTCGATGGGCTTGTCGTCGGCGCTCAGGGAGACGAGGTCCGATCGCGGCAGCGTGGCCAGACTGGCGAGCACGCGGTCCATGCCGCAGCGACATCGCCAGGCGAGCGGGCGCTCTTCGAGGCGGGTGAACGGCATGCCGTACAGGATCTCGTCCATCAGCGGCGACGTCGCGGCGTCGAGCGTGGTGAGCAGGGGGCCGATGTCCTCGAAGTCGCGCAGGCGCTCGGCCATGATCGCGAGCGGTCCCTGATCCACCTCGGGCAAGAGCTGGACGATGTAGCCGCCCGCGGCCACGACGTGGTCGTCGCCCAGCACGCACCCGATCGCCAGCATCGATACGACCTGCTCCGACTCCTGCAGGTAGACCATCAGCGCCTGCGACGTCGTGCTGCCGGCGGGCACTTTCACCACCCCCCGGTGCAGCTCGCCGTTGTGGAGCGTGCGCACGACCTCGAGCGTACCCCCCTTGAGCGACGCCGGGGCGTTCTTGTCTTTGCGCGTGAGCAGACCGCGCGCGCCGCCATCGGGATCCGAGTCGCCGACCCAGAGGCTGGCACCATCCGCGCTGCGCAGCAGAGCCTGAACGCGATGCATGGGAGCCATGGTCTCGCGCACGAGGATGGTGCCGGTGACCAGCTCGCCCAGCTGCACGGCCTCGGCGCCCCAGAGCGATCGCGTCGCCAGCATGCGGCGCACGATGTCGGTGGTGCGCACTGTGATGACGCGGAAGGCTCCGTCGTCGGTCATGGCCCGCAGGGCGTTGTCGCTGAGTTTCGGCTCGACCATGCGGACAGGGGCTGCGGGTAGCACGCCCCGCGCCGGGCGCACGCGGGAGGAGGCGGGCGCGCCCGCGGCCGCGCCCCTTTCTTCGGGTGCCCCCGAACACTTTCGCGCCCCCGGCCAGTCTTTGTTGGGAAAGGGCGTTCTTCCAGCGCCCCACCCGGAGGTCTCCCATGAAGCTCTATCAACACCCCTTCTCCCCGAACTGCCAGAAGGTCGTCGCCGTCGCCCACGAGGTGGGCGTGCCCCTCGAGCTCGCGACCGTGGAAATCTTCAAGGGCGAAGCGCGGACCCCCGCGATGCGTGCCAAAAACCCCAACGGCAAGCTCCCGATCCTCGAGGACGGTGACTTCGTCCTGTGGGAGTCTACGGCCATGCTCGCGTACATCGCGGCCAAGGCGGGGCGGGCGGATCTCGCGCCGACGACGCCCCGAGAGCGGGCGGAGGTCGACCGCTGGACCTCGTGGCAGGGCGCGCACTTCGCTCCCCCGATTCGGAAGGTCTCCTTCGAGCGCATCGTGAAGAAGGTCATGGGGCTGGGGGCGCCGGACGAGGCGGCGGTGAAGGGGGGGATCTCGGAGTTTGCCGCGATGGCGAGCGTCCTCGAGCAAAGCCTCGGCGCGAAGGAGTACCTCTGCGGCCGGCTCACCATCGCCGACTTCGACCTGGCGCCGTACGCCGCGCTCGCCGCAAGCTGCGGCCTCGACTTCGAGGCCTACCCGAAGGCGACGGCGTGGCTCGATCGCATGACCGCGCGGGACAGCATGAAGAAGACGCTGGCGGCCGCCCGCGAAGCCGCGTGAACGCGTTCGAGGCCCTCGTCGAGCCGCACCGCGCGAGGCTGCGGCTCCACTGCTACCGCATGCTCGGGTCGTCCCACGACAGCGACGACATGGTGCAGGAGACCTTCCTCCGAGCCTTGCGCGCCCGGCACACGTTGCAAGACCCCGCGACGGCGCGGGCGTGGCTCCACCGCATCGCCACCAACGTGTGCATCGACGAGCTGGCGAAGCGCCCGCGACGAGCCCGGGGCCCCGAGGTCGGCCCGGCGGCGGACCCCGACCTGCTGCCTGCGGCGCGCACCCCGGACGCCGAGTGGCTCGAGCCGGCGCCGTCGTCGTGGCTCTCCGGAGCGCCGGACGAGAGGGACACCCCCGCGGCGCAGTACACGATCAAGGAGAGCGTCGCCCTTGCCTTCGTCGCCGCGCTCCAGGTGCTGACGCCATCCCAGCGGGCGGTGCTTCTCTTGCGCGACGTCGTGGGCCTCTCGGCGGCGGAGACCGCCGAGGCCCTCGCGTGCTCGGTGTCGTCGGCGAACAGCACCCTGCACCGCGCCCGCGTCGCCCTGGAGCAGCGAGTGGGACCGCGGGCCGACTGGTCGCCCGAAGAGGGGGCCGGCTCGGTCGATCGCGCGCTCCTCGAGCGGTACATGCGCGCCTGGGAGAAAGGCGACCTCGACGCCGTCATCGCCGTCCTCCACGACGACGTGACCCTCTCGATGCCGCCGAGCCCGACGTGGCTCTCCGGGCGCGCCAACGTCACCCGCTTCTTCACGAACCGGCTGACGCAAGCCCTTCGCGAGCGCCGCTTCCGCACGGCCGTCATCGAGGCGAACGGGAGCCTCGGCGCCGCCTTCTACCGCATCGGCGACGGCAGGGAGGCGGCCTTCTTCGCGCTCCAGGTCCTCGAGGCGAAGAACGGGCATATCCGCGTCATCGATCACTTCACCAGCGAGACCTCGCTCGCGGCGCTTTTCGAGGCCGGGATGGCACGGACGGTCGGCGGCCTCGAGGCGACGTGACGCGCGGGGCTTCTCGTCAGGCGAGGTCGAAGCGATCGAGGTTCATCACCTTCGTCCACGCGGCGACGAAGTCCCGGATGAACTTCTCCTGCGCGTCCGAGCTTCCGTAGACTTCTGCCACCGCGCGGAGCTGCGCGTTCGAGCCGAAGACGAGGTCGACCCGCGTGCCGGTCCACTTCACCGCGCCGGTCTTCCGGTCGCGCCCCTCGAAGACGTGTTTCGCCTCCGACGTGGCCTTCCACTCGGTACCCATGTCGAGGAGGTTCACGAAGAAGTCATTCGTCAGCGTCTCCGGCTTCTCCGTCAAAACGCCGTGCTTCGACGCTCCGGTGTTGGCGCCGAGCGCGCGCAGGCCCCCGACGAGCACCGTCATCTCGGGCGCGGTCAGCGTCAGGAGCTGCGCCCGGTCGATCAGGAGCGCTTCGGCCGGCACGCTGTACGTCGCCTTCAGGTAGTTGCGAAACGCGTCGGCGACCGGCTCGAGGACGGCGAAGGACGCGACGTCCGTCTGCTGCGGCGAGGCGTCCGTGCGCCCGGGCGTGAAGGGAACAGTCACCGCATGCCCCGCGTTCTTGGCCGCCTTCTCGACACCGGCGGCGCCGCCAAGCACGATCAGATCGGCAAGCGAGACCCTCTTGCCGCCCGCCGCTGCACCATTGAACTCGCGCTGGATGCCCTCGAGGGTCGAGAGCACCTTGGCCAGCTCCGCGGGCTGATTGACCGCCCAGTCGTTCTGCGGCGCGAGACGGATTCGAGCGCCGTTCGCGCCGCCGCGCTTGTCGGAGCCACGAAACGTGGACGCCGACGCCCATGCGGTCGAGACCAGCTGCGCGACGGACAGGCCCGATAGGGCGAGCTTGCTCTTCAGCGCCGCGATGTCCTTCTCGTCGATCAACGGGTGATCGACGCGGGGGACCGGATCCTGCCAGATGAGCTCTTCGGCGGGGACCTCCGGGCCGAGGTAACGCGCACGCGGGCCCATGTCGCGATGCGTGAGCTTGAACCACGCCCGGGCGAACGCGTCGGCGAACTCGGCCGGGTGGTCCATGAAGCGCCGCGAGATCTTCTCGTACGCCGGGTCGACTCGGAGCGAGAGGTCGGTGGTCAGCATCGAGGGCGCGATTCGCTTGGACGCGTCGTGGGCATTCGGGACGGTGCCCGCTCCCGCGTTTCCCTTCGGCTTCCACTGATGGGCGCCGGCGGGGCTCTTCGTCAGCTCCCACTCGTAGCCGAAGAGGTGCTTGAAGAAGTCGTTGCTCCACTTCGTGGGCGTGGTGCTCCAGGTGACCTCGAGGCCACTCGTGATCGCGTCGACGCCCATGCCCGTATTGAAGCCGCTCCTCCAGCCGAAGCCCTGCGCGTCGAGGTCCCCCGCCTCGGGATTGCCGCCGACGTGCGACGTGGGCCCGGCGCCGTGCGTCTTGCCGAAGGTGTGCCCGCCGGCGATCAAGGCGACCGTCTCCTCGTCGTTCATCGCCATGCGCGCGAACGTCTCGCGGATGTCCTTCGCCGCCGCGACCGGATCGGGGTTGCCATCCGGACCCTCGGGATTGACGTAGATGAGGCCCATCTGCACGGCCCCGAGGGGGATCTCGAGATCCCGCTCTCCCGAATAGCGCTTGTCGCCCCCGAGCCACGTCTTCTCCGAGCCCCAGTACACGTCCTGATCCGGCTCCCACACGTCCTCGCGACCCCCGCCGAACCCGAACGTCTTGAAGCCCATCGTCTCGAGCGCGACGTTGCCCGTGAGGATGAAGAGGTCGGCCCACGAGATCTTGCGACCGAACTTCTGTTTGATCGGCCAGAGCAGGCGACGCGCCTTGTCGAGGCTGACGTTATCCGGCCAGCTGTTGAGGGGCGCGAAGCGCTGCTGGCCGCGACCGCCGCCCCCGCGGCCATCGCCTATGCGGTAGGTGCCGGCGCTGTGCCACGCCATCCGGATGAAGAGCGGGCCGTAGTGGCCAAAGTCGGCCGGCCACCAGGGCTGCGAGTTGGTCATCAGCGCGGCCAGATCCTTCTTCACCGCCGCGAAGTCGAGGCTCCAGAACTCCTTCGCGTAGTCGAAGCCCTCCCCCATCGGATCGGACTTGGAGGAGTGCTGGTGGAGAAGGTCCAGCCGCAGCTGGTTCGGCCACCAGTCACGGTTCGAGGCGCCTGCGCCGATGGGATGACTGAAGGGGCACTTCGCTTCGGTTGTCATGGCGCTCGATTCTGGGCTTGGGGCGCCCGACCGGAGCGGCGCACGCGAAGTATTCAATGCGCGCGGCGAGCCGTTCAAGCACCTCGCCTAGCCGAGGCCGGCACGTCGGCCTGTCCTCCACCAACGAGTGCACCATCAGGCCAGTCCTCTTTGACGGACAGACCGTCCATGACACGTCGCCCGCGCAGGCGACGAGATCGTCAGCGCTCCAGCACCTGTTACGGGCACGGAACGCCGCGAACCCGGTCGTCGGAGCCGATTGAGCTGACCGTGAAGACGCCAACGAACACCAAAAACTGGATGCGTCCGTCGATTGCCGGCGGTTGTCTCACATAGTAGAGAAACGCCATGCCTGGTCTGGATGGAGCCGAAGCCGCCACGGGCTCGCACGTGTCCAAAGACTGGGCGGCCGTAGTCGTCGCGCTCGCGCTGGTCGTCCTGGTGCGGATTGGACTGCTCGGAGTCGTGCCGTGGTGAGCGCCGTCGGCGCCCTGCCAGGGACGCCCGCGTCGCTCCCGACGCGCGTGGCGCGAATGCTCCCCGGGCTCGCGCTGCTGGTGGCCATCGGCTACCCCGCCAAGCTGACCGAGGGCGCGCTCAAGGCATACGGACAGGCGCACCACGTCGCCCTGCCCAACATCGAATATGTGCTCTGGGCCATCGCGCTCGGCCTGATCGTCGGCAATGTGCTCGGAGCAGTCGGCGCGCTGCGGATCTTCGCCCCGGGCATCGACACGTACGAGTTTTTCTTGAAGGTCGGCATCGTGCTCCTCGGATCGCGATTCTTGCTCGTCGACATTGCCAAGATGGGCGGCCTCGCGCTGGGCCTCGTGCTCGTAGAGTTCGTGATCGCCGGGGGGTTGATGGTCGCGCTCGGGCGCGCCTTCGGGCTGGGCCCGAAGCTCACGGCGCTGCTCGCCGTCGGATCCTCCGTCTGCGGCGTCTCGGCCATCATCGCGACCCAGGGGGCCATCGAGGCCAGCGACGAAGACACGTCGTACGCGATGGGCGCCATCCTCGCCCTGGGGGCCATCGGCCTCTTCGCGTTTCCGGCGATCGGTCACGCTTTGCACATGGGCGACCACCCCTTCGGGCTCTGGGTCGGCCTCGCGATCGACAATACTGCCGAGGTGACCGCGGCCGGCGCGATGTACTCCGACGAAGCCGCCAAGTGGGCCGTTTTGGCAAAGACGGCGCGCAACGCCACGATCGGCTTCGTCGTGCTCGGCGTCGCCACGTACTTTGCCTCTCGCGCCGGCAAGACGCTCCAGGGGTCACGCGCCGCTCTCGTGTGGTCCCGGTTCCCCAAGTTCGTGCTGGGGTTCCTCGCGGTCTCGGCGCTGGCAAGCGCCCACGTCTTCGGCAAGCCGCAGCTGACGGCGATCGCCAACCTGAGCCGGTGGGCCTTCCTGCTCACGTTCGCCGGTGTCGGCCTCAAGACCAACTTCGTCGAGCTGAAAAAGCAGGGCCTGCGGCCGCTGCTCGTCGGCGCCATCGGCGAGGTCGTCATCGCGGGCGTCACGCTCGGCGCAGTGTTGATCGCCGACGCGGTCGGCGGGCCGCTGTAGCGCGCGGCAGTCTGAAGCGTCGCCGCCGATCCCGCCGGCAAGCCGCGTCGAACTCGGGACGGGCTCGAGCCGCAGAGGGCCGTGACTTGCAAGAAGTGCAAGGAGCCCGTGCGCCTTCCGAGGCCCGGTGAGCACGCCAACCGCGACGACAGGCGACCACGAGCCTGAGTTCAGAAGGAACTACCGCCATGACCCATTTCGAACACACGTCGTTCAAAGCCGCGTTCGCGGGGCTGTTCGTCCTCGTCGTGCTCGCCGCCGTCACGTCCACGACCGCCGAGCCCGCAGGCGTCGAGGCCGGGGCGCGCGGGGCGCAGGGCGACGAGTCGATCCGCCCGTTCCAGTTTCATGCGTCCGATGAGGCTCTCACCGACCTGCATCGACGGATCGCCGCGACGCGGTGGCCGGCGCAGGAGACGGTGACGGATGACTCGCAAGGCGTGCAGCTCGCGACGATGCGCGAGCTCGCTCGCTATTGGCAGACGGAATACGACTGGCGAAAGTTCGAGGCGAGGCTGAACGCCCTGCCGCAGTTCATGACGAACATCGACGGGGTCGACATTCATTTCATCCATGTCCGTTCGAAGCTTCCGAATGCGCTGCCGCTGATCGTCACACACGGATGGCCCGGCTCGATCATCGAGGAGCTGAAGATCATCGACCCGCTCACGAACCCGACCGCGCACGGCGGCAGCGCGTCGGACGCTTTCGACGTCGTGATTCCGTCGTTGCCGGGTCACGGCTTTTCGGGGCAGCCCACCGCTCGTGGCTGGGACCCTACCCGGACCGCGCGCGCCTGGGTCGTGCTGATGAAGCGCCTCGGCTACACGCGATTCGTGGCACAAGGGGGCGATTGGGGGAACGCGGTCACCGAGGCGATGGCCCTGCAGGCGCCTCCAGAACTGGTCGGCATCCACACCAACATGCCCGCGGCCGTCCCGGACGACGTTGCGAAGGCGCTCCTGTCCGGCGGACCGCCGCCCGGCCTCTCGGCCGAGGAGCGCCATGCGTACGACCAGCTCGACTTTTTCTACAAGAACGGCCTCGGTTACGCCCAGGAGATGAGCCACCGCCCGCAGACGCTGTACGCGCTCGACGATTCGCCGATCGGCCTCGCCGCTTGGATGCTCGACCACGACGCGCGCAGCTACGAGCTCATCGCGCGCACCTTCAACGGCCAGCAGGAGGGCCTGACGCGTGACGATGTCCTCGACAACGTCACGCTCTACTGGTTGACCCGCACGGGGGTCTCGGCGGCGCGTCTCTATTGGGAAGCTCTCCACGAGGTGCCCTTGAGAAAGGTCGCCTTCTTCGCCCCGACAGGCGTCACCATCCCGGTCGCCGTGAGCGCATTTCCCGACGAGCTCTATCAAGCGCCGCGGAGCTGGATAGTGCGCGCGTATCCGAAGCTCATCTACTACAACAAGCTCGATCGAGGCGGCCACTTCGCGGCCTGGGAACAGCCGAAGGTCTTCACGATGGAGATGCGGGCGGCGTTCCGCTCGCTTCGCTGAGCGACCCGTTGGCGGCGCAGGGTGTGACGGTTCGCTCCGCAATCCGCTGAGCGCGCGACGAAGCCAGCCCGATTTGCCGTCACGGCTCGGACCGCGTCCATCGACGTGCTTCCTCTACGTCAGCACTCGCGGCCGCACTCCTCCAGCACGGCCTGAACCTTCATGGGCAGGTCCAGCCCGCAGCGTGGATCGCGCGTCCCACGGATGGAGTGTGCAAAGGCGTCGATTGCGAGGGTCAGCGGTCTGTCCGGCGGTAGCGTGAGGGGCCGGTCGCCCATCCGCAGCTTGTCGGACGGTGGCTGCATATCGTCATAGACGAACCGGTCGCCGTTTTCGCAAACGACCTCGAAGCGGCGTTCTTTCTCGGGCGCCGCGTTGCCCACGACGCAGGAGGCGCCGGCTCGGCCGAACGCCAAGTCGATATCGAAGAGCTGGTGAGCGTGGGCGTCGCGCGTGACTTCCGAGAGCAGCCGACAGGCGACGACGTCTGGAGACGTGGCGATGAGATCCAACACCATCGACAAGTCGTGCGGGCCGAAGTCGTACAGCGACGAATACGGCCGCCACGGTTCGAAGCTGCAGCCGCGCGTACGAATCTCGAGGATGGGCGACCGCAGTCGACTCTTGAGCGTCTGGTACGCCGGAGCGAACAGATGCGTGTGATCGACGAGGATGGCGGGACACGATGGCCGGGATGCGGCGAAGTCGGCGAGCCGTTTCGCGTCTGCCAGGCCGAGGGCGAGGGGCTTTTCGATCATCACCGCCAGACCCGCGTCGAGCGCTTCGAGCGCAATCGGCACGTGCGTTTCCGGAGGGCTCGCGATGATCACCCCGTCGCAGCCGCCAGCCGCGACGAGATCCTGCCAGCGCGCAAACCATGGAACGTCGCCACCTTCGAGGGATGGGCGACCCCTCGTACAAATGGCCGCGAACTCGGCGTCGGCGACCGAGCCGACCGCCTCGATGATGCGGCGTCCCCAGCGACCCGCGCCGACCAGGCCGAGTCTTACGCCGATGCCGGATCCTCTTTGTACGCTTCTTTCGCCCACGTGAAGAATCTCTTCAGGCCCTCATCGAGCGTGATCTTTGGCTGGTAGTTCACGTGCGCGTGCGCTTTGGTGATGTCGGGGCAGCGCCGGTTGGGCTCGTCGGCCGGATAGCTGTCCGGGTGCTCGGTGACGATCTTCGGCAGGTCCTTGCCGACGACGCGCTCGATGGTCTGCACCAATTCGAGAACTGAGAGCTCCGGCTTGGGATTACCGATGTTGTACGGTTCGCCCGGCGTGCCGTTCACAAGGACTTGCAGAAATCCGCGAATGGCGTCGACCACGTAGCAATACGTGCGCGTTTGCTTGCCCGTACCGTACACTTGAAGCGTCTCGCCCGACACATAACGAGCGGCAAAGTTCGGCAGGACTCGGTAGTCCGTCTGCTGCATGCCGGGGCCGTATACGTTGAACGGTCGGATGATGCACGACTGCACGCCCATCTGCTGGTGATAGATCTGAACGAGCGTCTCGCCGAGCCGCTTGCTTTCGTCGTAGCAAGCGCGCGGCCCGAGGCAGCCGACGTGGCCCCTGTAGCTCTCCTTGGTCGGCACGTGACGCGGATCGGGATCGCCGTAGATCTCGCTCGAGCTGAAGAAAATGAGCCGCGCCTTGTGGGTCTTGGCGATCTCGAGCGTGTTCTTGAGGCCCACGGTCGCGACCTCGAGCGTCTCGAGCGGATACTTGCGATAGTAGTAGGGGCTGGCGATGCCGGCGGCCTGGATGATGAAATGCACCGGTCGCTCGGGATAAAACGGCTTGGTGATGTCGTGGTTCACGAACGCGAAATGTCGTCGCTTCGGCACCGCGGAGCCGGTCGCGCCGGCCGTGATGAAGTTGTCCAGCACGACGACTTCACAAGGCTCGTCGAGCTTCTCGTTGAGCGCGAGGAACACCTCGCTGAAGTATCGGCCCAGAAAGCCTCTGCCCCCGGCGATGAGGATGCGCTTGCCGGCGAACTCTTCTGCCAGAGGCCCGAGCGTTTCGACGATTTCAGCGATGTCGGTTTGGAGCAAATCCACGTGCGTGTCTCCTAAGGCTGCGAAACTTCTCGATACTCGGGGATTGGAACGATGAACGTACCCTTTTGGTCGAGGTACGCGCGGTGTTTCTTGATGATCGGGTCGGCGAAATTCCACGCGAGAATGACCGCATAATCGGGCTTTCGTGAGTACAGCGCGTCGGAAGGCACGACGGGGATGTGGGTTCCCGGGGTGAGCAAGCCTTGCTTCATCGGGCTGTCGTCGATCACGAAGTCGATGACGTTGCCGTCGAGCTTGAACTGGTACATGAGCGTCGTGGCCTTGGCCGGCGCGCCGAAGACGGCGACGTGTTTCCCGGCACGCTTCAAGCCTTCGAGGCGTCCCGTGAGCTTCGCTCCGAGCGCACGTATCTTTGCCTGCAGCTCCTGTAGCGGCCGATCGACGCCGGGGCCGAAGCCGAGCCGCCTCTCGAGAGCGACGAGGTCCATGACGCGCTTGTGTCCGGGCGACCCTTCGTCGGGCAACCCCGCCCGTGCGTAGCCGCGAAGCGAGCCGCCGTGCGTGTCGATGCGCTCGGCATCGAAGAGCGTCATTCCATGTTGCCGGAAGAACCGAATCAGCGGCTCCACCGTGTGGTACGACACGTGCTCGTGATAAATCGTATCGAATAGCGTCTTCTCGCAGACGTCGACGAGATACGAAACCTCGAAAACAAACGCGCCCTTGTCGGCAATCAGCGCCTTGACGCCGTCGACGATGGAATGCAGGTCGTCGGCGTGCGCAAAGACGTTGTTTGCCGTCACCAGCGACACCGGCTTTCCTGCCGGCAGGCGAGCCCGGATCGGATCCACCAGCGATGGCGAAAAGAACCCTTCGATCGTCGGGACGCCGCTCTCGGTGGCCTGCCGCGCGATCTCGCGCGCCGGGTCGACACCGACGACCGACATCCCTGCCTCCTTGAAGAAGCGAAGGAGCGTTCCGTCGTTGGAGCCGACGTCGACCACGGAGTCGCCCGGCGTCAGGCCGACCTTGTCGATCATCGCCATCGCGTAGCGGCGGAAGTGATCGACGAACACCGGGCTCGTGCCCGCAACGTAGACGTAGTTCTCGAACAACCGCGTCGGGCTGACGATCACCGGGAGCTGGACGTGGCCGCACTGCGCGCACGTGTAGAGCACGAGAGGAAACAGCTCCTGCTTGCCGTCGTGCTCGCGCGCGAGTTCGGCGCGTTGGGCCTCCGACAGGAATTCGTTCGCGAGAGGCGTGGGCTCGAGCTCGAGGGACGGGGTTTGCGGCAGAGCGGCCTCGCAAAGCCGACACGTCGGTCGCGTCCGAAACGTCATCGATTGAGGTCCTTCCAGACCGCCACGGGATCGATGAACGGCACGCGCACGACATCCTCTTCGTGCGTGTCGTGCTCCCGCACGTTTTTGGAGAAGGTGATGAAGGCGGTGTCGACGGGGAACGCCATGGCGTGCGCCACGCGAGGCGGCGTGAAGAACATTTGCCCCGCCGGGACGACCAACTTCTTCAGCGTGCCCTCGCGATCGGACATCTTGTCCTCTTCCGTGATCTCGCGCTCGTAGTACCAGACCTCGCCGCTCACGACGTACGAGAAGTGCCAGTCGGTGCGGTGCCAGTGATTGGCTCGGACAGTCTGCACCTTGGAAGAAATGATGGCTGAGCTGGTGAACGAGCCCAAGACGAGATTTTGGATCACCCCCCGCGCGTCGATGAACGGTTGGTCGAGCGGGACGATGGGGTCGCTTGGGTAGTCGCGGGCGAGCACGCGTTCCACGTAGCGCAGGTGGGCCGCCGTCTGAGTCCGTTCGGAGCCCAACGCACCCAGGATCTTCGTGATGTCCACGCTCATGAACCGCTCCTCCGCGACCTCGATACCGCCATGGGCAAACCGCGATGCGGCGCGCCATCTTGGCGCATGGCACATCAAATGGCAATGGGGCCCGCAGGGCCGGACGTCCACCTCGAACGTTGAACGTTCGCTCGAGCGAACGCACCGAAGGCCAGTCGGGTTCTTAGGTCCAGCTCTTGGTCACGGCGCGGACCATGTCGCCCGTGTAGATCGCGTTCGGGACGACCTCGCACTCGGCCCAGCACCCCGGACAGCGGTCGACCCATCCGCGCCACGCGCGCGATGCATCCGAGGCCCATAGATCGTCGAGGGATTGCTCGGGCGGGCTCCCGATGGTCTCCGTGTTGAACTGGCAAACGGGGACACGGGAGTCCTGACAAGTTTGCGGCAACGAAATAGCGACGGGAACGTGCCAGACGCCGGCCGGGGCGCATCGGTTCGACGAGGTCTTGTTGGCTTGACTCGCGCAGCCATTCCTGGACACTCGGGCATGCATCGCAAGCTTGCCGTACCCTTCGTGCTTTGGTGTGCGGCCTGCGCAGCACCCGCCGCCCAGCCGCCCGTCATCGCGCTTCCACCGCAGTCGCCGGCGCCGGCGCCCGTCGCGAGCGCACCCGCCCCCCCCGTCGCGGCGGTCGCGATGCCGGGCGAAGAGGCCGTGGCCGTCCCGATCTCGCCCGGCAATCCGGTGTGGGGCAGCCGCGTAGCGCCCGTCACGATCGTCGAGTTCGCCGACTTCCAGTGCCCGTACAGCGCGCGCGTCGAGTCGGCGCTGGATCAGATCAAGACGATGTACGGCGCGGACATCGTCCGGATCGTCTGGAAGAACAACCCGCTGCCGTTTCACCGCGACGCGAAGAGCGCCGCCGAGGCCGGGGCCGGGGTGTTCGCGATGGCGGGGCGCGAGGCGTTCTGGAAATTTCATGACCTTGCCTTCAAAAACCAGGCATCGCTGGGACGCGACGCGTACCTCACCTGGGCGCAGGACGCGGGGGTCGCGGATGTGATCTCGTACCGCGCAGGGCTCGAAGCGCACCTCTGGCAGGACGCTGTCGACAAGGACCTGAACGAGGGCAAGGCCACCGGCGTGCAGGGGACCCCATCGTTTTTCATCAACGGGGTCCTCGTCAACGGGGCGCAGCCGTTCGACAGCTTCAAGAAGACCATCGACCAGGAGCTCGAGAAGGCGCAGGCGAAGATCGCATCCGGAACGCCGGCCGCGCTCGTCTACACCGCGATGACGAACGAGAACCACAAGAACACGCCCAAAGTCCCGGACGAGGACTCGCGCGACGATACCAAGACGGTGTTCAAGGTGCCGGTCGGGAGCAGCCCGGCGCTCGGAAACCCGAACGCACTCGTCACGATCATCGAGTTCGCCGACTTCCAGTGCCCTTATTGCGCGCGCGTCGAACCGACGCTCAAGGCGATTCGCGACAAGTACGGCGACCAGGTTCGCTTCGTGTGGAAAAACGAGCCGCTCCCGTTCCATCCGGGCGCAGAGCCCGCCGCCGAGGCCGCGCTGGAAGTCCGTGCCGAGAAGGGGGACGCCGGATTCTGGAGCGTGCACGACAAGCTCTTGGCGGACTCGGCGTCGCTGGCGAAGGGCAAGGATCCCGACGTCGACTCGATCGTTCAGATCGCCGTCGGTGCAGGCGCGAGCGCGGATAAGGTCAAGAAGGCGATCGATGGCCACGCGTACAAGAAGATCCTCCAGGCCGATCAGGATCTCGCGGAGGACTTTCAGGCCAACGGCACCCCGCACTTCTTCATCAATGGCCGGCGCCTCGTGGGCGCGCAGCCCGAAGAGAAGTTCGACGCGATCGTCGTCGAGGAAGTCGCGAGAGCGCAGGGTCTCGTCGGCAAGGGCACGCGGCCGGGCGGCATCTACGACGCCCTAATCAAGGACGGCAAGGGTCCCCCCGAGCCCGAAAAGAAAGATCTTCCCGTGGGCCTTCCGCCGAACGACCCGGCGCGTGGCAACCTCCACGCCAAGGTGGTCGTGCACGAGTGGGCCGACTTCCAGTGCCCGTTCTGCGGGCGCGTCGAGCCGACGCTCGCGCAACTGATCAAAGACTACGGTGGCCGCGTGAAGTTCGTGTGGCACGACATGCCTCTCCCGATGCACCCCGACGCTCCGCTCGCGGCGGAGGGGGGCCGGGAGGCGTACGCCCAAAAGGGCGCGAACGGGTTCTGGGCTTTTCACGACAGGCTGTTCGAAAACCAGCAGAGCATCAAGCGATCGGACCTCGACTCGTACGCGACGCAAATGGGCCTCGACGTCGGCAAGTGGAACTCCGCCCTCGATGGGAGCACCCACACGAGCGAGGTCGAGGCCGACAAGAAGGCCGCGAACGACGCGGGCATCGTAGGCGCACCGGCGTTCATCGTCGTGCCAGGAAGCGCGCCGGGCGGCTACTTCATCAGCGGCGCGCAGAGCTACTCGAAGTTCCGAAGGGTCGTCGAGCGCGCGCTCGTCGAGGCAAAATAACCGCTGTCGCGCTGCTGTCGCTCTGGATGCGCCAGCGAGCAGTGCAGCGCCGCATCCAGATGACCTCGCGTGCTCTGCCGCGCGCCCGTGACGCCAAGGTCGGGTAGATAGAGACGCATGGCGCAATCTCCTGGAGCACCGACGTCGAGCGACGGCGCGATCCTCACACTGAACGCCGGCTCTTCGAGCCTCAAGTACGGCTTGTTCACGATGAGCCCTGTCCCGGCGCGGCTCGCATCGGGCTCGATCGAGCGCGTCGGCATCGAGCCGGCCCAACACGCGCGGGCGCTCGAGGACGTCCTCGGGCGCATCCAGCCACACGGCGGTCTGGATCGCGTGAGGGCGATCGGGCACCGGGTCGTTCATGGCGGACCAAACATCGACGCCCCGCGCCTCGTGACGCCCCAAGTGATGTCGGAGTTGCATCGACTGAGCGACCTCGACCCGGACCACCTGCCGGCCGAGATCGGCGTCATCGAGGCCATGGTGACGCGCGCCCCGGGCGTACCGAACGTCGTTTGTTTGGACACCGCTTTTCATGCCGCGATGCCGCGGGTCGCGCGGCTGCTGCCGATCCCGCGCGCATACGAACGGGCGGGGCTCCGCCGCTACGGCTTCCATGGGCTCTCGTACACGTACCTTCTCGCAGAGCTCGAGCGGGTCGCTGGACGAGACGCGGCTCGCGGGCGCGTCGTTCTCGCGCACCTCGGCTCGGGCGCCAGCCTTGCCGCCGCGCACGACGCACGCTCCGTCGATACGACGATGGGCTTCACGCCGACGTCGGGCATCCCGATGGGGACCCGGTGCGGCGACCTCGACCCCGGCGTTCTGCTGTACATGCTCCGCACGGAGAAGCTGGATGCCGACGCGTTGAGCGAGCTGCTGAACCGCCGCTCGGGCCTGATCGGCGTGTCGGAGATCAGCGGGGACATGCGCGATCTGCTGGACCGCGAAGCGACCGACCCTCGCGCGGCCGACGCCGTGAACCTCTTCTGTTACCGCGCAAAGCAGGCCATCGGCGCCCTGGCGGCGACGCTCGGCGGCGTCGAGACGTTGGTCTTCGCTGGGGGCATCGGCGAGAACGCGTGGCCCGTTCGCGAGCGCATCACAGAAGGACTCGAGCACCTGGGCGTGCGCCTAGACCGGGACCGGAACCGGAAGGGCGAGCCCCTCATCTCCACTCCATCGAGCCCGTGCACCGTGCGGATCATCAAGACCGACGAGGAAGTCGTGGTCGCGCGGCAGACGCTCGACGTGCTTCCGAAGTAGCCAAGACCCGCGGCACGCCTCCGATGGATCACGAGTCTCGAACGACGAGGACGGAGCAAGGGGCATGATTGACGATCTTGGCCGCGGTCGTGCCGAGCAGGCGGTCGATCCCCGAGTAGCCGTGGGAACCGATCACCAGAAGATTTGCTCCGAGGCTCCGTGCGGCGTCGCAGACGGCTTCCCATGGGGTCCCCACGAAGACGCGCGTACCACCGCGCATCTCCGCCGGCACCGAGGCCTCGCACGCAGCCAGATACTCGGCGGCTCGACGCTCCAAGACGGTTAGCCAAGGCTCTTCGCTCACCTTCCAGAGGTCCGGCGGGATTTCCGCCGGGATGCCCACGGTCCGAATCAGGACGACCTGACTCGCCCGGGCGCGTGCTAGGGCGATCGCTTGCGCAAGGACGGCGGAGGCCCGAGGCGAGCCATCGAGCGCGACCACGATCATGTTCATAGTATTGTCTCCACTGGCGGTACCTCAGGATCGTGGCAACCATCTCATGCAAATGACTCCCTCGCTGCCAATCAAGCACATTCTCGTCCCTCACGGCTTCGACGACAACTCCGAAGCGGCGCTCAACTACGCCGTTACGCTGGCCCGGACCCTCGGCGCCCGCGTGACGGTTTTTCATGCCTTCGAGATTCCCTCGCTGGGCGCTCCCGAGGTCCTCGTCCTCGCGACCGACTGGACGAAGCAGATCGCAGACGCCGCACGCGAGCACCTGCAGACGATCGTGGCCCGCGCTCGCGGCGCTGGGGGCTCGGTGGACGCCGAACTACGCCAGGGGAGCGCGTGGCGCGAGGTGGAGAGCTTCGCCAAAGAGGCTCACGTCGACCTCGTCGTCGTAGGATCGCACGGGCGACGCGGACTGCCGCGCGCTCTCCTTGGAAGCGTAGCCGAACAGATCGTTCGAACGGCCCCTTGCCCCGTGCTCGTCGTCCGGTCGGCTGAACACAGCGGCTAGGCTGCCGCTTGCGTCCGGCGGCAAAGAACGCAAGAACAAAGGCCCAATGACCAGCTACCACGCAGCGCTGTGGCTCGATCACCGAGAGGCCCGCATCTTTCACGTCAACCTCGACGCCTCCGACGAAGCGGTCGTGCACGCGCCGCAGCACCGCGTGCACCGGCACCCGGGCACCAAGGACGGCCACGACGACCATCCCGACGACTTGCGGCATTTCTTCCGCGACGTCGCGGCCGCGCTCCAGGGGGCCCAGCAGATCCTCGTCGGCGGCCCGTCGACGGCAAAGGCACAGTTTCTCGCTTACGTCCTCGAGCACGATGCGGCGCTCGGGCGACGGATCGCGAAGGTCGAGGCGATCGATCACCCGACGGACGCCCAGTTCCTCGCCCACGCGCGCCAGCAGTTCAGCCTGAGTCGCCCGAGAATGTGAGAGCAGCGGAGCCGCCGGAACGCGATGGGCGCTCGTCCGCCATCGCGCGCCGTGCAGCTCCCTGCGCCGGTGGGCTCGTCAGTTGTTCATCCCGTTCGCTTTGGACTGAACCGGGACCGACCTCCCCTTGCTCGGTGCCTGTCTCGGCATCGGCATCGACACTTCGAGGACGCCGTCCTCGAATAGCGCGTGGATGCCCTCGGAAGGAATGCCCGCGGGCAGCGAGATCCTACGCTGGAAGATTCCGTAGCTGCGCTCGCACTGATAGACGCCTCCCTTCTCGTGCTCGTGCTGGTGGCTTCGTTCGCCGGAGATCGTCAAGACGTTGTCTTCGACGCTCACCCGGACGTCCTCCTGCCTCATGCCCGGAAGATCCACATGCACCATGAGCTGTCCCTCGCGCTCGAAGACGTCGACGCGCGGGGTCCAGTATCGCCGAGCCGGCGCCTGGCCGTACCTCGGCGTCAGGGCGGCGGGCAAACCAACGCCGACGAACAGTCTCTCGAGCGTCTGGTCGACGTCGCCCATCAAGCGGCGAAGGTACGAAACGGGTGCTTCGAGGAGGCCCGCGCGAGGCACTTCGAACGGCTCGCGATTCCCCCTTTCGATCAGCTGATTTCCTCGCCCCTGGCCGTTCGTCGCGCCTCGCTGCACCGTCGCTTGGTTCTGGCCTTCGTTCATGGCTGTCTCCTTTCCTTGCCGACGTCGTCCGTTTCACGCTCGCCCATGGCGCACTCGCCACGGAAGAGGGCGCGCGGCTCGGTGCAAGACACGGACCTCGGAGCGCGCGCGCGAAGGCCCCGCACGCTCTTGTCGCACATCTCTTGCAACTCGTTTGAGACGCGTGAGACGCACGAAGCGAGGCGAATAGCGAGCTGCCGTGGCCATTTCTCAATGTCGATTCGTTCAGCTGCCGACGGACAACGATCGGTCAACCGATGCGCCTTTCGAGCGCGCGTCATCGAGTCCACTGGTCGTCGCATTGTCGGCCGACGGCGGCCTCGCGCCGCGGCATCGAGCAAAGCTCATCGCGGCCCTCGCTGCGTTGATGCATCGTTACACCGAGCAACCCACCATCGCGCTCGACGTGTTCATCCGCGATCGCGGCGCCGTGCAACGCGTCGCCATCGACCTCGAGGTCGCTGGCGATTGTCCGCTGGCGTCGCTTGCCGACGAGGCGCAGGCGGCCTTCGCTGAGACTGCATCGCGATCGACGCGCGACCCTCTCGAGCCGTCGAACGTGGCCGTGACGTTCGTCGCCGACGATACCGAGGGCGGCGGTTCGTTCGAAGCGTGCGCTCTCGCCGACGCGGAGTCGCGGCACGACGCGAATTTCGTCGTCGTGGCGACCGAGCACGGCGTCCATCTCGCGCTCGTGTACAACGCAGGGCTCATCACGGCCTCGGCGGCTGCGCGCCTCGTCCGCAGCGCCGCCGTCCTCCTCGCCGCGGGGTCCGAGGGGGGGATCACGGTGAACCGTCTTCCGCTCCTCGACGCCGCTGAGCTCCGTGCCCTGACCGCCGATCAGGACAGCGGGACAGTGACGGCCCCTTCCATCCCCGTGCACCGCGTGTTCGAGGCGATGGCGAAGGCCCGGCCGTCGGCAACCGCCATGACGTTTCGCGGGAAGCCTCTGACTTATGCGGAGCTCGATCAGCGCAGCAATCGATTGGCGCTTCGTCTCGTGGCAATGGGCGTGGGGCCCGAGGTCCCCGTCGCCGTTTGCGTCGGGCCGTCGCTCGAGGTGCTCGTCGCGATGCTCGCCATCTGGAAGAGCCGCGGCGTCTACCTTCCTCTCGATCCGACGCACCCGGAGGCGCTCATCCACAGCATGCTCGAGGAGGCGCAGCCCCGGGTGGTGCTGACGACGGCCGCCCTGTCGGGGTTGTCATCCACGTTCGCGCAGATCCGCCTCGACGACGGGATCCTGGCGCAGGGTGACGGTTCGGTCCCGCCCGCGACGGAGCCGAAGCTCAGCGATTCTGCGTACCTCCTCTATACATCCGGTACGACCGGCAAGCCGAAGGGCGTCCTCGCCAAGCACGCCAATCTGACGCAGTACATCCATTCTGCCACGCGCAAATACGGCTTCCGCGAGGACGACCTCTTCGTCTCGCTGGCCCGCCACACGTTCAGCATCAGCATGTTCGAGCTCGTGTCTCCGCTTTGCTGCGGAGCGTCGGTGAGGATCCTCGAGCGTGACGAGATCCTGAGCCCGGACCGGTTGCTGCGTGCGCTCGACGGGGTCACGGTGATCCACGCCGGGCCGAGCCTGCTGGGGAGCCTATTTCGCCACGTCGCGGCGTCGCCGGGCGAGCCGGCGACGTTGCCGCGCGTACGCCACGCCTCCTCCGGAGGCGACATCGTCTCGCCCTCCGTGATGAGCGGCATGGAGCGCCTCTTTCCGAGCGCGGAGCTCTTCGTCATCTACGGGTGCACCGAAGTGAGCTGCATGGGCACCACCTATGCGATCCCGCGCGGCGCGACGACGAAGCGCACGTTCGTCGGCAAGCCATTCCCGAACGTCGCGGTGCGCGTGGTCGACGCCAGCCGCCGCGTCGTGCCGTTCGGCGTGGTGGGCGAGATCGCCTTCGCGGGCGACGGCGTCGTGCCCGGATACCTCCGTCGACCCGAGCTTACGGCGGAGAGGTTCGTGGCGATCGACGGGCGGGTGTTTTACCTGACGGGCGACATGGGCCGCCTGCATCCGGACGGCAAGCTCGAGATGCTCGGCCGGCGCGACTTCCAGGTGCAGCTCCGCGGGATCCGGATCGAGCTCGCGGGGGTCGAGAAGACGGTGCTGGAGCTTGGGCTTGCGACGCAATGTGTGATCGTGGCAAGGACGGTCGGAGATGCGGACGTGCGCCTGGTCGCGTTCGTCGTGTCGCCGGCGGAGGGGGGCGTCTCGGGGTTCCGCCGCGCGCTCGCGGCGCAGCTGCCCGACTACATGGTCCCGCACCAGGTCGTCGTACTCGACGCCATGCCGCTCACGGCCAACGGCAAAGTGGACCGGAATCGGCTGAAGGAGATGCAGGTCGAACCTCGCGCGCCCGCGGCGGTCACGGCGGCGCCCGCGACGGCGCTCGAGAAGGCCATGGCCGCCGCGTTCGCGCGCGTGCTCGGCGTCGGCCGGGACCACGTCGGGGTGAACGACGGCTTCTTCGACCTCGGCGGCGACTCTCTGCTCGCGGTCGTGGCGCTCGACGAGATCGCGCGCTCGACCGGCGTGACGATCCCGCCTCACGTCCTCTTCGAGTGCGGCACGGTGCGCGCGCTTGCGCAGCGCATCTCGGGCGGGGATAGCGGGCCGCCGAGGCCGGTCCCGCTCGGCCACGCCGACGCCGGGCCTCCCCTCTTCATGCTCTCCGGCGTTCACGTCTACCGACCGCTCGCCGAGCGCCTCGAAGGCCTGTGCACGCCGTACGGCGTCTACGTGCGCAGCGAGGTCGACGGCTTCTTGACGGCCGAGCGCGGACTTCCCTCGGTCGAAGAGATGGCACAGCAGTACATCGAGTCGATCCGCGCCTGTCAGCCGCAAGGGCCCTACCGGATGGTCGGCTATTCGTTCGGCGGCATCATCGCCTACGAGGTTGCGCAGCGCCTGCGCGAAGCCGGGCAGGAGGTCTCGCTGCTCGCGCTCGTCGATCCGCAGCTGCCGGAGTGGATCCGGCCCTGGATGTTTCGCCTGGCGCAGATCGGCCGCTTGCGCGACGCTCGCGCGCGCGACCTGGTGAGCTTCGTCGCGCGACGCCTGCACATCACGCCGCCTGCGGCTCAAAGCCTGTACCGCCGCCACGATCGGTTCGGCCCCCTCGAGGAGAGAATGGACGCCCACAAGCGCGCCTCCGCCGCCGCTTACATGCCGAACATCCGACCGTTCTCGGGTGACGTGACGTTGTTCGTCGCCGGAGCGCGGCTCCGCGACGATCCCTTGAAGAGTGCCTCGTGCGGCTGGGACGCCTACGTTCAGTCGCTTTCGATCCACCCTGTGGACGCGGACCACTTCGCGATGATGAGCGAACCCGCCCACGTCGCCCAGATCGCCGAAGTCATCGCCAAGCAGCTTGCCCTGCCGGAGCGGCGGTCGGGAGTCCAAGGCGTGAACGACGAGCCCACCGGCCTCGACATGTCCGCCTAGCGCGGGTGACCCGGAGTCCGTGAGACCTTTGCAAAGCTCACAGGGAGAGGAGGAGAGAAGGAGTTCTTGCTCTCCTCCTTCTCTTCCCTGTTCCGATTCTTGTCCGTTTTACGAACTCGGCGCGACTAGGCCCGTCCTTCGAGCTGCTGCTGGCGCTCGATGCTCTCGAAGAGTGCCCTGAAGTTGCCGTGGCCAAAGCCTTCGTCGCCCTTGCGTTGAATGAGCTCGATGAAGAGCGGCCCCGCTTGGGGATCCTTGAACAGGGTCGCCGCGTCCTTCATGAAGATTTGAAGCAGGTACCTGTGGTCGGCCTGACCGTCGACCAGGATGTCGAGGTCTCTCAGGATGTCGATGTCCTCGTCGAGCTCGTTGACGCCGAGATCCACGAGCCGTTCCGGGAGCATGTCGTAGTACGCGTCCGGCGTCGGCATGAACGAAGCGCCGCGCGACTTGAGCTCTTCGACCGCGGAGACCAAGTCCCGCACCCCGAGCGCGACGTGCTGGACCCCCGCCCCCCGATGGTCCTGGTAAAAGAGGTAGATCTGCGACGCCTTGAAGCAGGGTTGCGCCGGCTCGTTGTTGGCGAATTTCAGGCCCGAGTGGGGGTCGATCATCACCACGGACTTCAAGCCGGACCCGCCGAAGTGGCCACGCTTCACGTCCTGCGTGTGGAATTCGATCTCCCAGAAGGGCTCGAATCCCATGACGCGATCCATCCAGGCGAGCGCGGGCTGCAGCGTGAGAAAGTTCGTGGTCACGTGGTCGACGTGCGTGATCCCGAAGCGGTTCTGCCCGCCCCGCGGCGAGTCGAGACGGACGAGGTCCGGCATGATGGGCGTCTTGCCGGTGTGCTGCACGAAACGAAACTGCGTATCGCCGAGGGCGGTGGCGATGTCGAACCAGCTGGCGACGCCTCCGTCGACCGCGCGCCGCTCGATGCTCGTGATCGCCGTGGCGCCGCGCTCGGTCACGAGACGGAACGCGCGCTTGACGTCCTCGACATCGAATACGACACGTCCGACGCCCTCGGGATGGCGTTCGAGCCAGTGGAAGCTTTCGCCTCGCGACCCGAGCGGCTCCATGAAGACGAAGCGGACGCTCCCAGCCTCCACGACGCTTGCGCGCGCTCTGTTCTCGGCCTCGAAGTCGGGGCTCGAGACCGCCACCTCGGAGAAGTCGAGGTGCTCGACGTAGTGATCTCTGCTGCGATCCAGGTCCCGAACGAACACATGAATCGAAGCGATACTCTGGATTCCCAGCGATTCTTTTTGGTCAACCATCGTGCATTCGATCGATGCAGGTCTTGCACCGCTAAGACGCCGTGTTCGCTGGCATTTCGGGTCCGACCTGCACCGTCCGCCGACCATGGTCCGCGGTGGAGCCGGGTAGTCGCCCGGCCCGCACGAGCCCGCCAACATCTTCGGCTCCTATCGAAATAAAAGCAGCCTGAGGAACGAAACCGTCCTTTGGGACTTGCTCGCGGCTCACACCTCTTGCATGAAGTCTGTCGGCGCGCGTGGCGGTGCGGAAAGCCGTCGCGCTCGCACACCGCGGCAACGTAAGGCGAGCGCGGCGCGACCGCCGCGCACCACGAAGAGACGCCCGCGTCACGGAGGCTCCGATGGTGCAATCGGCAATACCGCTCACGGGGAATGTGGCCAATGCGTTTCGCACGCTCGGCCTCTTGTACATGCGGTCCGAACAACGTGTCTCGCGGGGTGCGCCGCGCGTGGTGCTGCGTACGAGGGACGCCGACGGCTGGCACGACACGCCGGCTTGGCGCTTCTTCCGGCACGTCATCCGCGTCGGCCTCTTCTTGCGCGAGCGATGCAAGATGCAGCCGGGAGATCGCGTCGTCGTGCTCTCGCCTCTTCGCGCCGAGAGGATCATCGCCGAATGGGCGGTCGTCGCGCAGGGCGGCGTCGTGGCCACGCTCGACCCGGGCACCCCCGACGATGTGCTGACCCGGGCGTTCGAGCACCTGTCGCCGCGCGTGGCGTTCGTCGCCGACGGGGCGACCCGCGACCGTGTGCGGCGCCTCGGGGCCAGGGTCGAGCGTCTCGTGCAGATCGAGGGAGTCCCGCCGCCCGATTCTCAGGACATGTCCTGGTCGGCGATGATGGATCTCGGCGGCACGCTCGACACGGCCGAGCGTGCCCAGGCCTTTCGCACGGCCGCGCGCAGCGTGCGTCCCGAAATGCCTGCGATCGCTTACATGGATCTCCAATCACCCGGCGCGCCCGAGTGGAAGACGGCGAGCCATGCCGCCGTCGTCGATCGGCTCGTCGATCTCTGGAAGTCTTCGCCGGCGCGTCCCGGCGACGTGGCCTACGCGGTCGATCCCGGCGAGTACGCGGGATTGCGGCTCGCCCTGTGGGGCCTCATCGCCGACGGGGAGACGACGCTCGCCCTGGGGACCCCGGAGCGAGAGGCGTTCGAGATCGCCGAGATCCGGCCGAACGTGCTCGTCGGGCCGGTCGAGTCGCTGCAGCGCGCGGCGCAGCCGTCGTACATGCTGCGGCAAGCCGAGGCGTCGTCGCGCGTGGTCCAGTGGCTGCGCCTCCTGACTTCGCGAGCCGCGCCAAGACCGCGCCCGGAAGGAGCGCCTGCCCCGCCTCGGTCTCTCACGCTCGAAGGTTCCCGCTGGCCCTTGACCTCCCCCTTTGCCCAAGAGGTAGCCCAATGAATGATCTCGTCAGCGCCGTCGTGAGAGAGCTTGCCGAGCTCGGATGGCGAGGCTTTCAGTCCGTCAATACGCGAGTGCCCGAGACTCCTTCCCGCTCGCCCGACTGGGCGCCGGGGCCCTTGCCCAAGAGCCACGAGCGCACCAAGCCCCCTCTCGGATGGCCTCGCGATACGGACTCGCTGTGCCCGCGCTGCGTCATCGACACGCGCACGGCGATCCTGAGCGGAGAGCGCGACGTCGGCGAGCTCGTGACGGGGCACATCGGCGAGATCAAGGCGCAGATCACCGAAGAGAACGGGAGACTCGTCATCCGCAAGACATGCCGCGAGCACGGCACCTTCGAAGACCTCATCTCTCTCGACCCGCAGTTCAGCCGCATCATCGAGGCACGCTACCCGGGGCGCGACTACCGCACGCTCGGAGACGAACTCGTGCACCGGCATGGCACGTCGTCGATCCAGTACGGGCGCGGCACCGTGCTCACGATCGATCTCACCAATCGATGCAACATGATGTGCAACCCCTGCTTCATGGACGCCAACCAGGTCGGCTACGTGCACGAGCTGACGATGGACGACATCAAGCAGATCCTCGACGCGTCCATCTCCTTCAAGCCGCGCCGGCAGATGACGGTGCAGTTCTCCGGAGGAGAGCCCACGATGTCGCCGCACTTCCTCGAGGCCTGCGCGTACGCCAAGAAGGTCGGCTACTTCAACGTGCAGGCAGCGACCAACGGCCTTCGCTTCGCCCTCGAGCCCGAGTTCGCGTTCCAGGCGAAGGAGGCCGGGTTCGACCTCGCGTACTTCCAGTTCGACGGCGTGTCGAACGACGCCAACAGCCACCGGCACATCTCCAACCTGTTCGACGTGAAGCGCAGGGCCATCGAGATCATGCGCGCGGCTGGGATCCAGATCCTGCCCGTGACGACGGTCGTCAACGGCATCAACGACAGCCAGGTCGGGCCGATCCTCGACTTCTCGCTCGCCAACTCGGACGTGCTCGACGGCGTCTCGTTCCAGCCGGTCTCGTTCACGGGCCGCGACGAGGAGGTGACCGACGATCAGCGCCGCGCCCGCCGCTACACGACGTCGCACCTGGCGCACGCTTTGAGCCGACACACGGGCGGCAAGATCGACGTCTACCGCGACTGGTACCCGCTCGGCGCCATGGGCGCGTTCGGCGCGCTGGCCGACCATCTTCAGTCGTTGCACGGGCCGGATGGGACGTCGTTCGGCGCCGTCAACTGCTCGTGCCACCCCAACTGCGGCGCGAGCGTCGTCCTCGTCGCAAACCACCGCACCAAGACGTGGTCCACCATCACGCAGTTCTTCGACATCGGCCGCTTCATGGCCGACATCGCCGTCATCTGCGACACCGCACGAGGGAAAGAGCTGAGCCTCGCCCAGATCGCGATGTCGTTCGTACGCAACTACGACCAGTCGAAGGCGCCTCCCGGCTTCACCCTGCTCGAGTTCGTGAAGCTCTTCTTCTACGGCAAGATGCGCGGGATGATGGGCAGGGAGGTCAAGGAGCAGGACTGGCGGATCCTGTGGGTCGGCGGCATGTGGTTTCAGGATCTCTGGACGTACGACTTTCGTCGAACCGAGATGTGCGTCATCCCGTACGGCACGCAAGAGGGGGAGATCTCCTTCTGCGCGTACAACACGGGCGTCGGCTGGCGACAGATCGTCGAGAACATGCACACCGTGGCGACGACGAAGGAGTGGTTCGAAGAGCGCGGGCGGCACCGCGTCTACGCGGGGAACAAGGCGGTCGCCCTGGCGCCCGGCCGCAGGCTCCCCCTCGTGGGAAGCACGAACGCGGCGCCGCTCGGGGCATACGTCAGAGAGGTCGGCTGAGCGGCTCGAGGACCACCGGCGCCGTGGGGGATTGGCTGGCCGGCGCGGCGGCGCGCACGGGCGGCGGTTCGCGAATCCCCCAGACGACGTGCAGGCACGCGAGCGCTCGCAGCACGTAGTAGGTGACGTCGAGCTCCCACCACTTGAAGCCCTGTCGGGCTGAGCTCATGAAGTGGTGGTGATTGTTGTGCCACCCTTCGCCGAAAGTCAGCAGGGCGATGACAGGGTTGTTGCGAGACCGGTCGTCCGTCGCGTACCGGCGCGTGCCCCAGACGTGGGCCAGGGAGTTGACCAGCATCGTCGCATGGAAGACCGCGAGCGTGCTGACGACGAATCCCCAGACGAGCCCCGCGACGCCGCCGATCGCGAAGCACGCAACGCCGTACGCGGTGAGCGGTATCCAGTCGTGGCGATCGACCCAGCGCAGCTCCGGGTAGCGGAGCAAGTCCTGCACGTTCGACTCGTCCCGCGGGCGCGGCAACGTCCGATCGAAGACCCAGCCGACATGGGCGTAGAGGAGGCCTCGCTGCACCGGCGAGTGAGGATCGTGGGGGCCGTCGGAGTGCTTGTGATGGCGCCGGTGCACGCTCGCCCACCAGATCGGGCCGTTTTGCATGCTCGTCGCGCCAAGCACGGCGAGCACGACCTGAAACGCGCGGCTCGTCTTGTAGCTTCGATGGGCAAAGTAGCGGTGGTAGCCGCCGGTGATGGCCCACATCCGGACTGCGTACCCGCCCGCGGCGAGGGCGATGACGCGCCAGGAGACCGGAACGAACAGCACGAAGACGAGAGAGAGATGCATGACCGCGAAGAGCACGTTCGACACGCGCTCTGTCGCGGTGAAGCGTCGCAACCGCGACGCGTGAACCAACGACACGAGGACTCCGGAGGCCCCGGGTGAACTCTCCGGAACCGACGCCCGGAGTATGACGGTTGCTTGCGCAAGTGCGAGCAGGAGCGTGCTCGCGCGCCTCATCGGCGAGGCCCTTTGTCGATCATCACCCCGTAGATCCGGCTCGGATCGAGGCGGCGGGCGGCCGAGCGTGGTACGGACGGGCGAGCAACCCGTGTCCTACGTCTCGTACACGCTCGTCGCCTTCGGGTCGCTCTTCTCCATCGTGGATCCCTTTGCGGCCGTTCCGATCTTCCTCGCGCTCGTCGGCTCTCAGCCGCGTCCCGTGCAGGCCCGCACGGCCTTCCACGCCTCGGTCACCTGTTTTTCGGTGCTGAGCGCCTTCGCCCTGGCGGGGGGGCTCATCTTCCACTTCTTCGGCATCACGCTGCCGGCGTTCAAGGTCACGGGCGGGATCCTGCTCTTCGGCGTCGGCCTCGAGATGATGCGGGCCAAGCGCAGCGCGACCCGTGGAACCAGGGAAGAGGCCCTCGAAGCCGAGACAAAGGACGACGTGGGCTTGATGCCCATCGGGTTGCCGCTGCTGTCCGGGCCGGGCGCCATCGCGACCGTCATCGTGCTCGTTGGCAAGTCCCACGGGATCGAGCAGCGCGTGTGCCTCTTCATGGCAATCGCCGCGGTGAGCGCGCTCTCGTTCTTCACGCTCCGATCGGCGGAGCTCGTGGCGCGAGTGCTCGGAAGGACCGGGATCAATGTCGTCGAGCGTGTGATGGGGCTGATCTTGGCCGCCGTTGCGACACAGCTCGTCATCGACGGTCTGCACGAGGCGTTCGACTGGAAGACGTGAACCTGGCCGCTGGCGCCACGGTCATAAAGCTCGTCGTTGGGTGTCCGTGAGGTGGCTCATCCCAAGCGACACCGAATGACGCGATGACGCGGGGAGCCGACTGGACGATGGCGCGACGCTTGCGTCCGACATTGGCATGGCCCGGACCATTGATGAAATCATGAACACGGAAATCCTCAGTGTGCCGCCTGAGCTACCCGCCCGTGAGGTGCCCCCGCTCTTGCGATCGTTCGGCGTGAGCGCCGCGCCGGTCCTCGACGACGACGGAAGACCGATCGGAGTCGTGTCGTTGCGGGATGTCCTCGATACGGATCGGCGCGCGCGCGACGTGATGACGCGCCCTGCCGCCTGTGTGTCGATGTCCGCGACCATCGAGGCCGCCGCTGCGCAAGTCGCGCGCGGCAATCGACACCGCCTGGTGGTGGTCGACGGCACCGGAGCCGCCGTGGGTATGCTCTCCACACTCGACGTCTTACGCGCCCTGCTCGACGTCCCAACCCGCCACCCTGAGGCGTTCCCGCACTGGGATGCGTCGACGGGCACGTCGTGGACGGATGACTGGCCCCTCGAGGAGGAGAGCCACGGGCGCGCGCCAGACGGCCCAGGGGTGCTTGTCATCCTCACCGACCACCTGGGACTTCGCGGCGCCATCGTGTGGGTCGAGGCGTGCGCCAACGTGCGCCTGCGCGTGCGCGAATACGCGACGCGACCCGCGCGGCAAGAGCCGCCCCTCGCGCGCGCCCTCTCCCGGCAGGGCTTGCGTTTCCGCGCATCCCACGTGGAGGACCCGTCCAGCCGCGCCGGAATCGCCGCGGTGCTGCAGAAGCGACTCGAGCACGTGCCGCCGCCTGGCGAGACCTGAAGCGAAGCGCAATGGTCGGCGCGAGCGGACGCGCCCCCTGGTACGTTCGCTGCGACCACGGTCTCAGGTCAATCGCTCGCCGTGTTCTTGTCTTCGACCTGCTTCATGATCGCATCGAGGTTGTACGTCGCCGCCGGTTGAAGCGGCGGGAAGTCCTTGAACGACATCAGGTGTTTCTGCCAGAGCTGTTGGCCGATGGGCAGCATGTTCCAGTCGTAGATGAAGGCGGTGCTCGGCCCGGACAGCGACCCGCCGAGACCCATGGCGGTCTTCGGGTCCATGCCAACCGCCTGCTCGAATGGGTCGCGCCGGATGTTTTGGACCAGCGTGAAGTGAAACGGCACGAGAGGCATGATCCAGCCCGTCGCCCCGGGCTGCGACATCGAGTAGTACATCTTCCAGTTCTTGTAGCGGACCGCGGACGGCGTCGCGCCCGAGTAGTAAAAGAAGAAGTCGCGCGCGGACTTGCTCGACGCGCCCTCGAGGTAGTCGCGCTGATCGACGCCGTCGAGCGTCGTCTTCACGATACCGGGATACTTGCCGGCCTCGATCTGCCGCTTGAGGCCATCGCCTTTCGGGCCGCCCGCGATGTTCACCAGCGTGGGCACCCAGTCGAGGGCTGAGAAGAGCTGATTTTTCACCGTGCCGGGCTGGATGTGGCCGGGCCAGCGAACCACGAGGGGCGCGCGGTAGCCGCCTTCCCAGGCCTCCCCCTTCTGGCCCTTGAAGGGCGTGATCCCGCCATCCGGAAAGGTCATCGTCTCCGCGCCGTTGTCGGTAGTGAAGACGATGAGAGTGTTGTCGAGCTCCCCCATTTTTTCGAGCTTCTCCAAGACGTAGCCGATGTTGTCGTCGAGCTGCTTCATGCCCGCTTCTTGGATTCCCCAGTCTTTGCCTCCGGACTCGCCCACCATTTCCATGTACTTGGGCGACAGCATGGTCGTCACGTGCATGCGCGCCGGGTTGTAATAGACGAAGAACGGCTTGTTCGTTTTCTTGGGATCGTTGCGGTCCAGGAAATCGATGACCTTGGACGAGATCTCCTCGTCGACCACCTTGGAGCGGTCCAGGGTCAACGGGCCCTCGTCTTGGCAGCTCTGGTTTTTCATCGTGCCGTCGGAGGACTTGCACAGCAGGATCGGGCGAGGCGGCGTCAGGCACGTCGTGGTCTTTGGATCCACGGCGCCTTCGACATCGGCAAGACCCGGAATCGGCGTGTTCTTGCACGGCGGGGCGATGCTCTGCACATTGGGGTTCCGGTTGATGTCCGGGAAACTCACCTGCTGCATCGCGTCCAGGTGGTAGAGGTAGCCCCAGTACTCCTGGAAGCCGTGCGCCGTCGGCAGCGACTCGGTGTGATCGCCGAGGTGGTTCTTGCCAAACTCGCCCGTCGTGTAGCCGAGATCGAGAAGGAACTTACCGATGTCCGGAGTGCCGGGCCTGAGCCACGACGGGCTGCCCGGCAGCTGCGGCGGGATCATCCCCGTGCGCACCGGATACATGCCCGTGATGAAAGCGTTGCGGCCCGAGGTGCAGCTCTGCATCGCGACGTAGTCCATGAAGATCGCGCCCTCGCGGCCGATTCGGTCGATGTTGGGCGTCTCGCCGACCATGAGGCCCCGGTGGTAGATGCTCGGCTGCATCCAACCGATGTCATCGCCCATGATGAACAGGATGTTCGGCTTCCGTTTGGAGGTCGGGGCCGCCTGCGCGGTACCCTGCGCCATCGTCACCCCGCCGGGAAAGACCCCGGGCGCCGAGGCGTTCAGAGCGTTGACGGGATCTCCGGACGCCGTGTCGATTTTGGAAGTGTCGCAATCGATCGCGGTCACCGCCGCGATGACGGTCAGGGCGGCCGTCCAAGTCGCTGGCGCACAATGTTGCCTTTGCGTTTTCATCCATTCCTCCGTGACGCCGTACCGTCCATGACGCCGTACCGACTATTCTTCTTCGTGACAGTGAAGCAAGCGACCCGGCCCGTTCCACAGTGCGCGGACCGCGCAGCGGAATCCGGGGGCCACACATGTTCCGGCCCCTGGGACTGGCGCTTTACCAGATGTACATCAGCACGAACTCGCCGAGCAGGCTGTGCGGCGTCGCGGATTCACCCGCGCTGGTAGACAAGGTCGGCAGCCCGACCTCCGCCGCGCCGATGAGGCCAAGCTGCAGGTTCGGCCGACCTGAATAGTAGACTCCGAGGCTGAACGTCTGCAGGAAGTTGATGCTCGTGAGGGGCAGCAAGGCCAACGGCGATGCTTGCCTCATGACCGCGTATTCGGCCAGAATGGCGATCGGGATCTTGGCGGGCGAAGCATCGGCCTCGAAGGCCGCAGCGGCGTTGAACTGCGCGCCGGTCAGCGACGACGAGACTCGACCTCCCGACCGCGTATCGAACGGCTGAATCTCCGCTCCGCTCACGCCCCCCCCGACATACCCCTGCAGCGAGAAACAGCGCCCGAGGGCCTGGGCGACGCCAATGTTGCCTTGAGCGTCCCACTCGCTCAGGGGTGTTCGAACGAGCTCGCTCAGCTGCCCTTGCAAGACCGTTTTGACGGTCGGCGCAACTTGCTGCGTCAAGAGAGGAATAATACTGATGGACAATCCGCTCGAATACTCGCCGCTGAGGCGAAGCGAGACCTGGGTGCCGCTCTTGTCGACCCGGAGGAGCCGGAAGAGGAGCCCGCCCTCGGCGTTCGCCTCGAAGGCCGCGCCGCTGTAGACGAGGCCCGACACGTTCGATCCCAGTACCTCTGCAAAACGGGCGCGTGCGAAGATGCCCGCCCAGTCGGTCGCCTTGATGCCGAGGTCGATCGCCGTGGTGGCGGCGAGGGTCGAGGGAGTGAAGGTCCCGACAGAAGTGGGTAGACCAGGGGCCGAATAAAGCTGTGACCCGAGACGTATGCCCAAATACGTGGCCACGAACGACGTCGGAAAGCTCGCTGGAATGATGAAGTGGTGCCCGCCGAGTTCGAGAGCGCCCGGAGGGGGTTCGGGCGTCCGTTCGACGGGCGGCGGGGCGGCCGGTCCGGCTTCGTCTTGGGCGCGCGCCGATCCGGCCACCAGCGTACAGACGGCGCACGCGACTCCGAAGCTCGCCGATGTGTCTCTTCTGATTCGCATGGCGGCGGGTCCGGCGCATCCTAATGTTGACCGCCTCGCCCGCAAGAAGACGCGGCCATGTGGGCATTCGCGTCGGCGCCGCTTGACGCCTCGCTCTACGGTTGCACATTTCGATTCATGCTCGGCGCCGCGACGCGGTCTCGTATACCCGTGTTCGCGTGGCTCACCGCACTTGCGGTCGCCGGTTGCGCCGAGAAGCGATCGCCGACGACGAACGGTCCACCGATCCCCCTCGCCTTCGCGTCCTTCGGCGCGAGCTCCGCTCAATCGCCGTTCCGCCCGACCATCGAGAACGACAAGCCTCCGCCGAGGTCGGCGCCAGCGGGCATGCTGTGGATACCGGGCGGCGAGTTCTCCATGGGCGCCGCGGATGGCGAAGAGCACGCCGTAGCGGGCTGCGGCGACCCGCTGGGCGACGCGCAGCCGGTTCACAGGGTTTACGTCGACGGCTTCTGGATGGACTCGACCGAAGTCACCAACGCAGAGTTTGCCCGGTTCGTTCACGCAACCGGGTACGTCACGACCGCCGAGCGCACGCCGACTGCGCTGGAGTTCCCGGAAGCGCCGCGGGAGAACCTGTTCGCCGGATCGGTGGTGTTCACGCCGCCGCGCGCCCCCGTCCCTCTCGACACGCAGTTCCGCTGGTGGAGCTACGTGCGCGGCGCGAGCTGGCGGCACCCCTTCGGCCCGGGGAGCGACTTGGCCGGACGCGAACGCTACCCCGTCGTCCAGGTCGCGTACCAGGATGCCCAGGCCTTCGCAAAGTGGGCCGGCAAGCGCCTGCCCACCGAGGCCGAATTCGAGTTCGCCGCGAGAGGCGGCCTGGCCGGAGCCCGCTACGCATGGGGCGACGAGCTACGGCCCGGCGGTCGGTGGATGGCCAACACGTTCCAGGGCCACTTTCCGAACGAAGACTCCGCCGCCGACGGCTGGGCCGGAATCGCGCCGGTCGCGATGTTTCCCCCGAACGGATACGGGTTGAGCGACGTCGCGGGCAACGTCTGGGAATGGTGCAGCGACTGGTATCGCCCCGACGCCTATGGGTCCGCGGCCTCCGCCGGTGTGGCCCGCAACCCGCCGGGGCCACGCGAAAGCCTCGACCCGAGTGAGCCCGGCGTGGAGAAGCGCGTTCAACGGGGCGGGTCGTTCCTGTGTTCGAGCGAGTACTGCACGCGCTACCTCGTCGGGTCGCGCGGCAAGGGCGAGCCGTCGAGCGGCAGCAACCACCTCGGGTTCCGATGCGTCCGGTCGTCGCCTTAGGCCACTGCTCGGGTCCGCGATGTTCGTCGAACGCAACGCCGGCAGTCTGTCCTTGTTTCTCGCAGTGACGTTGGCGATTGCTGTCGAGTGCGTGCCAGGACGGGCGACGGCCGAGCCTGCGGGTCCCGCGCCGAACGTGCCCGGTGGCATGACGGCGGGCGAGCGAGACCTTTTCGAAGTGGCCGACGAGGCCAACAATCCGCTCCCGACGCATACCCAGCTGCAGTTCAAGCCGTCCTACACGTTTCCTGAAGGCGACACCCGCTACAAGGCGGAGATGCTCTTCGAGCCCCTTTTGCCCTATCCGGCGTTTCTGATACCGGATCTCGAGGTCGCGGACTTCTGGTCGATTGCGCGGATTCAACTGACCGCCGAGAGCTTGCAGAACAGCAAAGGACCCGCGTCGGGACTCACGGACCTCACGCTGACGGATCTCGTCGCCCACACTCTCGGGCCCTTCGACGCCGCGCTCGGCTTCGCCACCGTGTTCCCGATGGCGACGACCCCGGCGCTCGGACAGGGCAAGTGGCAGCTTGGCCCCGCTGCGGGGCTTCGCCTGGAAAGCATCAAGCAGCTGAGGATTGCAGCGCTCGTCCAAAACTTTTACTCGGTGGCCGGGAGCAACCAAAGCCCGGCCCTGGCCTACGTCACCGTCCAGCCATTTATCACCCTGCACTTGCCAACGGCGTTCTTCTTTTCCTCGGACGCGCCGATGAGCTTCTATTGGAAGGGGGGCCAATCCACAGTGCCCGTCAATCTCGGATTCGGGCGCGCCTTCGGCAAGCACTTCGTGGGCTCCGTGCGAGGTTGGTGCACGGTCGCCGATGCGGACCGCGGCGCAATCAAGGGCGAGGTCGTTCTGAACTTTCAGCCATGAACCCGATATCGCGACGTGGGTGGCGCGCCCTCGCCCACGCGCCGACGGCGTACCCGTCCCCCTTGCTTGCGATGCGGGAAGGCCGCCTTACCAAACCGCAACGGCGCGTGCGTTGCGCCGAGGAGAACATCGATGACCTTGCAGAAGCTGGCTCGAGTGGGGCGTTCATCGTTCTCGACGGTGGCCGCGCTCACGGTCGCACTCGCCGCCTGCCGCACGTCGGACTCTGCGGACGCACCGGGGGTCACGGAGTCACAGGCCGTCGCCGCACCGCGCGGGAGCGCACCACCCGGTTCGCCGTCGGCGACGATCTCGCTCAGCGGGACTCAGCTCCCTGCCCCGCCGCCCCGGTTCGGCGGGGACATCCAGCCGGGCATCGCGGCGCACTCGAAGCCCTGGTGGCCGCCCCAGGTGAGCCCCCCCAAAGGGGCGCCCAACGTGCTGCTCATCTTGACGGACGATGTCGGCTTCGCAGCGCCGAGCACCTTCGGCGGCGTCATCCCCACCCCCACGCTCGATCGCATTGCCAAGACGGGGCTCCGTTACACGGCGTTTCACTCGACCGCGCTCTGCTCGCCAACGCGAGCCGCCCTCATCACGGGGCGTAACCATCACTCGGTGCACACCGGTGTCATCACGGAGCAGGCCACGGGGTTTCCCGGTTACGACAACCTCATCGGCAAGGACACGGTCACCATCGGCGAGATCCTGAAGGACAACGGTTACGCCACGGCGTGGTTCGGCAAGGAGCACAACACGCCACTATGGGAGGCGACCGCGGCCGGCCCGTTCGAGCGGTGGCCGGTCGGCTACGGCTTTCAGTACTTCTATGGTTTTCTGGGCGGAGACGCGAGCCAGTGGGAGCCAAATCTCTTTCGCAACACGACGCCGATCCAACCGTACGTCGGGCGCCCGGGGTGGAACCTCATCACGGCGATGGCGGACGACGCCATCCGGTACATGAAAGAACTGAAAGACATCGCGCCCGACAAACCGTTCTTCGTTTACTACGCCCCTGGCGCCACGCACGCGCCGCATCACCCGACGCCGGAGTGGATTGCACGATTCAAAGGCAAATTCGACATGGGGTGGAATGCACTGCGCGAGCAGAGCTTCGCCAACCAGAAGAAGCTCGGCGTCATCCCGCAAAACGCGCAGCTTACGCCCTGGCCCGACAATTTGCCCAAGTGGGAGACGCTGTCGGCCGAGCAAAAGAAGCTCTACACCCGCCAGGCCGAGGTGTACGGCGCGTTCCTCGCCTACACCGACTCCGAGATCGGCCGCGTCGTCCAGGCCGTTCAGGACATGGGCAAGCTCGACAACACACTCGTCATCTACATCAGCGGCGACAACGGGGCGAGCCCCGAGGGCACCCTCGACGGCACTCCCAACGAGATCGCCTCGCTCAACGGCGTGACGATCCCGGTCGCCGATCAGATGAAGTATTATGACGAGTGGGGTTCGGACAAGACATACCCGCACATGTCCGTCGGCTGGGCGTGGGCGTTCGACACACCGTTCCAGTGGACCAAGCAGGTGGCGTCGCACTTCGGCGGCACCCGTCAAGGCATGGTGATGTCGTGGCCTTCGCACATCAAGGACATGGGCGGCATCCGCAGCCAGTTCTCCCACGTCATCGACATCGTCCCGACGATCCTGGAAGCGTGCGGGATCGCGCAACCGCAGGTCGTCGAGGGAGTGGCGCAGAAGCCGATCGAGGGCGTGAGCATGGCCTACACCTGGGACAAGGCGAGCGCGAACACCGCGACGAAGCACACGACGCAGTACTTCGAGATGTTCGGATCGCGCGCCATCTACCACGACGGGTGGATCGCCGCGGCGCCGCCGCCCGTTTCCCCCTGGGAAATGGGCCGGCAGTCGCCCCCTCCGGATGCCTACAAGTGGGAGCTCTACAACGTGAACAACGACTGGACGGAGAACGACGACCTGGCCCAGAAGGAGCCCGATCGGCTCAAGGACCTGCAGAACGTTTTTGCAAGCGAGGCGAGCAAGTACAACGTGTTCCCGCTCGACAACGACACCCTGGGCCGGCTGCTCAGCCCGAGACCCAGCCCGGCCGACGGCAGGAACGTGTTCACTTACTCGGGAGAGGTGGCCAACGTGAGCTGGGGGGCCGCGCCCAGCCTGCTCGACCAGTCGTACACCATCACGGCGGAGATCGAGGTCCCGGAGGGGGGCGTCGAAGGGGTGCTCGTCACCCAGGGGGGGCATTTCGGCGGATACGGCTTCTACCTGCTCAAGGGCCGGCCGGTGTTCACGTGGAGCCAGGTCGACCTCACGACCGTGCGATGGGAGGGTCCGGGCGCGCTCTCGCCGGGCAGGCACCTCCTCGCCTTCGACTTCAAGTACGACGGCGGTGGCCTGGGCAAGGGCGGCCACGGCGTGCTTCGCATCGATGGCATGAACGTCGATAGCAAGCACATGGACAAGTCCGTGCCGTTCCTTCTCGCCTTCGACGAGGCCTTCAACGTGGGCCTCGACACGGGAACGGCGGTGGACCCGGAGGACTATGAGGTGCCGTTCCGCTTCACGGGCAAGTTGAACAAGCTCACCATCGAGCTCAAAGGGCCGCCGCTGAGCAAAGAGATGTTGGAGATGGAGCAGCAGCAACAAAAGAAGAACGGCGCGGCGCAGTAAACGGGATCGCGGCGAACCGCGCTCACGTCCTCTTCGTGTTTGCGATGGTCGCGAGGAGCGCCCGGGCAGCACGCGGGGTCGCGACACGGTACCGGGCGGCCGTCGCGCGGAACCCGACCCCGATGGCCACGCCTTCGGCGGGGAGCGCAGCGAAGCACTCTTCGTCCGTGCGATCGTCGCCCATTGCCACGACGGCCGTGGCCGCGGTCACGATGCCCTGCGCCTGCAGCCGCGCGAGGACGCCGGCCTTGCTCACCCCGCGCGACCGCACTTCGATCATCTTCTTTCCGAAAACGATCTCCGCCGAGCTTCCGCGAAGCTCATCATCGAGCCTGCGCGAGAGGCTCTCCATGCGCGCCGCGCCAAGCTCCGGCTCCGCCCTTCGCCAGTGCCACGCCATGCTCGCTGTTTTCTCCTCGACGAGGGTCCCCGGCGTCGACGCAGCCGTCTCGTCGAGGATTCTCTTCACGTCGGGCTTCCAGTCGACGTTCACGTCCGGGACGGCGCGCCATGGTTCGTTTGGGCGATTGCGCCACCAGTAGCCGTGCTCCGCGTGCAGGCCAAGGTGGAGGTCTCCCAGCCAGCGCTCGAGCACGCCTCTGCGACGACCGCTGACGACGTGCACAGAAACGCCCGGCCGCGCGGCGAGCTTCGCCAGGAGCTGTCGGAGCTCGGTATCGGGTGCCGCCACGTCCGGCGTGCGCGCGAACGGGACGAGCGTGCCGTCGTAGTCGAGAAGCAGCAGCAGCCTCTTGGCGGCGCGCAGCCGGAGCGTAAGGGCGTCGAGCTCGACGGCCGGGCTCATGGCATCCTCGGGTCTTGTCTCCTTCCGGGAGGCGAGGGCGAGCTCTTCGACGAACATCGTCGTCCAGAGATGCACGTCGTGCGCAAAGACGCGGTGACGCAGCGACTCCATGCGCACCCGCCGCTCCTCCCCTGGCATGGTGAGCGCCTCCGCGTACGTCCGGGCCATGGTCTCGATGTCGTAAGGGTTGACCTGCAGGGCCTCCCCCATCTCGACGGCGGCCCCCGCGAACTCGCTCAAGACGAGCACCCCGTCGTGGTCGGACCGGCAGGCGACGAACTCTTTGGCGACGAGGTTCATGCCGTCGCGGAACGGCGTCACCAGCATGACATCGGCCGCGCGATACAGGGCTGCCACCTGCCTCTCGTTCAGGGACCGCCGCATGTAGTGGATCGGCACCCAATCCACCGTCGAGAAAGAGCCGTTGATGCGCCCCACGAGCTCGTTGAGCTGCCGCTGCAAGAGCCGATACCGCGGCACCTTGTCTCGGGACGGCACGGCGAGCTGCACCACCCTGACCTTGCCCCGCCATTGCGGCTCGCGTTCGAGGAAGCGCTCGAAGGCCAGCAGCCGCGCGAGAATGCCCTTCGTGTAATCCAGACGGTCGACGCCGAGCAAGATGCTCTCGTGGTGCGCGTCCTCCCGTATGGAGGTCGCCTCGTCCAGCACGGCCGGGTCGCTCGCCAGGGCCCCGAACGTCTGCGCGTCGACGCCGATCGGAAAGACGCCCAGCCGCACCTTCCGGCCGTCGACACGCACGCGATCGTACTTGGAGGTGGACGCGCCGAGGACGCGCTGGGCACAAGATGCAAAATGGCTCTGGTGCGTGAACGTGTGAAAGCCAACGAGGTTTGCGCCGAGCATCCCTTGCAGGACCTGATCGCACCAAGGCAGCGTGCAGACGATCTCGGGCGAGGGGAACGGGATATGGAGAAAGAATCCGATCGTCGCCTCGCGGATGCGGGCCCGGACCATCCCCGGCACCAGCGTCAGATGGTAATCGTGCACCCAGATGATGTCCCCGGGCTGCCACGCCCGCACTACCGCCTCGGCGAACTTCTCGTTCACGCTCCGGTACGCGTCCCATTGCAGCGAAGGCACCGGAATGCGGTCGACCATCTGGTGAAAGAGCGGCCAGAGGACGCCGTTGGCGAAGCCGTCGTAGTACAGCGACACCTCTTCGCTCGTGAGGTGGACGGGGACGCAGCCGCCGGCCTGCAGCATCTCTTCGAGCTCCCGTCGATGCTTCTCTTTCATGCGGGAGACGTCGCCCGGCCAGCCGATCCACGACCCGCCCATGTGCTCGTGCGCGCGGCGGAGGCCCGTGACCAGCCCCCCCGTGCTCTGGGAGACGGCCAGGTGGCCCCGGTCGACCTTGGCCGTCATCGGCAGCCGGTTCGACACGAGCAGCAAGCGACCTGTCACCTCCATGGGTGTACCTTGCAGCGATCAAACGGCACCATGAGCAGCATCAGCGAACTTATGCAGCGGCCATGCCCGGCCCACCCCGCCCCGAGGGCCCCAAATGCAGCTTGGCCGCGGCCCCCATGCTGCGGGACCACGGCCAAGAGTCCTGCGCGCCACGCGGCGAGCAGGGATTGCGATCGAAAACATCAGGGCGGTGTCGCCACCGCCCGCTGGCGTTGCTGCCCGCCCTTCGATGCCGCGACGCCGTCGATGCTCGACAGCAGATTCGCGGAGTTGATCAATGCGAGGTGAGAGAACGCCTGGGGGAAGTTGCCAATGAGCCGGCCGCTGCGCGGTTCGTACTCCTCGGCGAGGAGGCCAAGATCGTTTCGCAGAGCGAGCAGCTTTTCGAAGAGCTTCTCCGCGTCCCTTCTCCGGCCCGCGGACGCGTACGCATCGACCAGCCAGAAGCTGCACGCGAGGAACGCGCCCTCGGTGCCGGGAAGGCCGTCCCCGGTGCTGTCGGTCTGGTAGCGCAACACGAAACCGTCGCGCATGAGTTTCTTCTCGACGGCGGCGATCGTACCGAGGACGCGCGGATCATTCCCCGGCAAAAACCCGAGAGTGGGGATGAGCAGCGTGCTGGCGTCGAGCTCGGGACGGCCGTACGCCTGGGTGAACGAGTTCTGCTGGACGTCGAAGCCGCGCTCGAGGACGTCGCGGTGGATGTGCTGGGCGAGCGCGCGAGCGCGTGGCAGATATGCCCGCATGGGGTCGTCCGGCTTCGTGAACTCGCTGACCAGTCGCTCCAGCCGGTCTGCCGCGACCCACGCCATGATCTTGGAGTGAACGAAGTGCCGGCGCCCGCCGCGCACCTCCCAGATCCCGTCGTCGGGACGCTGCCACGCCGTCTCGATGAACTCGAAGAGCCTTCGCGCCGGAGCGCGCGCAAATCGCATTTCGCTCAGGCCCAGGCTCCGCGCCTCGTACAAGGCCTGTATGACCTCTCCGTAGACGTCGAGCTGGAACTGCTCGCTCGCCGCGTTCCCGACGCGCACCGGGCGGGACTCTTCGTAGCCCGGCAGCCAGTTCGCCTCGAACTCGGTGAGCCGGCGCTCCCCGGAGATGCCGTACATGATCTGGAGCTGCTCGGGCGCGCCCGCGATCGCGGCGAGGAGCCAACTGCGCCACTGCTCGGCCTCCGCGGTATAGCCGCCGCTCATGAGACTCCTCAGCGTGAGCGTCGCGTCGCGTAGCCAGCAGAATCGGTAGTCCCAGTTGCGTACGCCGCCAATCTCCTCCGGAAGGCCCGCCGTCGGCGCCGCGACGATCCCGCCGCTCGGCGCGTACGTCATCGCCTTGAGGATAAGGAGCGATTCGTTCACGACATCCTCGTAGGCGCCGTGGTACGTCGATCGACCAATCCACTCCTTCGTCTCCCGTTCGCTCGCGGCGAGAGCAGCGGTGACGTCGAGCGGAGGCGGTGCGGCCTCCTGCGAAGGGTGCCACGTGAGCTCGAACGTCACCGTCTCGCCCTTTCGCACCTTGAAGAGGGCCGAGACGTTTCGGTCGTCGAACTCGACCTCGGCGGCCGTACGGAGCACGAGCGCGTCGGGCGCCACCGTCATTTCGACGCTCTGGTCGGGCTTCGTCACCCAGGGGACATACGCGCCGAAGCCGAAGCGAGCCTTCAACGTCGTATAGACGGCGACTTCGCCCTCGAGCCCCTGGACGATGCGAACGAGCGAATGGCTATTGTCGGGCATGAAATCGACGATCCGGACCACCCCCCCGTCGCATTCGAAGTCGGTCTCGAGGATCAACGTGCCCGGCCTGTAGCGGCGCTTGATGTTTCGGATGGTCGTGTTGTGCGGCTCGAGCAACCAGCATCCGTTTTCGTCGCGGCCGAGTAGCCCCGCCATGCACGCATCGGAGTCGAAGCGTGGAATGCAGAACCAGTCGACGGAGCCGTATTTGGAGACGAGCGCGGAGCCCATGCGATTGGATACAAAACCGTAGTGTTCGAGTTTGGACGACATGCCGGCCGACGATGCAGACGATATGCCGCCTCCAAGCCATGCGGCGCGTTTCCCGCTCGCGTCGAGAGCGGAACCGGTCGAGGGCGGCCCCGCGTTCGTCACGGGGACGAGTGCCCGAGCCCCTGACGGTCGGCTCCATCCGCGGCGTCACGGCGCCGCCCTTCCGGAAAGGCCCGGCACACGCTTGCCGAGTGCTCGCGCGCGAGACGTTCGACCGCGGCCTTGCGCGCGTCCGGTACCGTCGCGAGAAGGAGGCCGAAGAGCGCGGCCAGGCGACGCTGGACCTGCAAGGCGCCGGCCCCGTACTGCTGAATTTCGGCGGTGCCCAGCTCGAGGTACTCCCCCCACGTCGTCGTGGCCAGGACGACGCGAAGCTTTCCCTCTTCGTCTCGCACCGGTCCGTCGGTAAGGCGCGCATTTCCGAGATGCACGAGGATTGCTTCGATCTGGTCGAGGCCGTGCACGGCCGTCGTGGGATCGTTGACGGCCGGGGAGAGCGCGCGAATGGCGATGTCGACGAGAAGGCGAATGGCGTATCTGGGACTTCGTTCGAAGGATCGGTCGCGGCCGAGCACGATGGCGGCGCGCAGCTCGTCCTCCGACACGGGGCCTCCCTCGACCGAGGCGAGACACACGCCGGCCGTGACCGAGTCGCCCGGGATGACGGGGACCCGTATGAGCACGTCGGCAGCGCATGCCAGGGCCGCGAGCCGGGCGGCATCGACGGCCAGCACGTAGTTGGGCTCACCCCCATGGGCCACGGTCTGCATCGCCTGGGTGGCGCGGCCGGGCATGGGGATCGCTTTCGCGTCCTCGACCTCGCTCTCGGCCGCGTAGGGCCCGTACGCGCGGTCGACCTGGTGATGCCCGAGCTTTCCCAGGTTGTCGAGCACGTCGTCGATGGCAAGCGTCTGGAAGACCCGGACGAGTTGCAAAAGGAGATACACGCTGGCAACGAGCCAAGCGAATGCGGTCCATACGATCACCGCGCTCGTACCGCCGCCGGCCTCTCCGACGCCTCGCAGCGCCATGAGCGAATAGAGAAAGGTTCCCGTGAACACTCCGCCTGCGTGCCTGAGCGTTCGGTTCCGCATCAAGAGCGTGACCAGATGCGGCGTGTACGCACTGCTGCCGAACTGGAGGACGATGAACAGCAGCGAAAAGACAATTCCCGTGAAAGCCATCATTCCGGACGACATCGCTGAAAGGAGCGCGATGACCTCGTCCTTGCCGAGCCGGGAGCGTAGTCCCGGCAAGCTCGCCCACGGAATCTGAGGGAGAACGAATCCGAGGACGAGCGACACGGCGACGTAGACCCACTCAAGCCTCGGCGTGGGCCTTTCTTGCCGCTCGACGGATGCGCTCACGGATCGCCGACCCGTCGGGGCGACGTGCTCGGCCGGACTTCCGTTGACCCTGGTGATTGCCATGAGCGCGCTCCGCGCGACGCGAGAGCGGTCGCGGTCGTGACCCGAGAATGCAACGAGCGGACCCATACTTCGCTCGTCCCGCTTCACCAACACGCATGTGGCATCGCGGTTGCACGAATTCACGAATTGCGGTGACACAAGCTGACGAGAAGGAGACGGTGGAGTGAGTCATCCGGGCATTCGGGAGATTCAAGGGCGGTCGCTGCGCGGCGCCGATTTGAACGGCGTCGACCTCCACCGGGCAGACCTGCGAGGGGTCGACCTCAGCGATGCGGACTTACGCGGTGCCGATCTTCGCGAGGTGCGAACGGGCCTTGGAAAGGGAGCGGCGGTCGCGATGACGGTCGCCGCAATGGCCATCGCTGCCGGTGGCGGCTTCGTGGCCTCCTGGGTTGGAGAGACGGTCCGCCGCGCCATTCAGAGCCGAGACCCTGCTCGAGAGACCGCGGGTGTGCTCCTGGCGGTGGAGATCCTCGTTTGCCTCGCCGCGATGATGTGGCGAGGGACGCGGTTTACCGTGGAGCGCGTGATGGCGCCGACGGGCATGGTCCTCGTGGTGACGTCCTTGGGGCTGCTCGTCTTGCGTGGCTCGTTCCGCGGTTCGGGTCTCACGATGCTCACGCTTCTCGTCCTATTCAGCGTGATGGTCGCAGCCGACGTGTTGGCGCGCGCCATCGCTTCCGCGGTGGGCCCTGTCTCGACCGTCGCCCTCCTGGCGGCGTGGATCCTCGGGGCACGGGGTGCGAGCGGCAATATCGCGGTCGTCCTCGTCGCGATCGCCACGTTCGTCGCGGGCCGCCGGGCCGCCGGCGGGAGCGAAGGGAGCCCACGGCTCTCGGCGTGGGTCCGCCGGCTCGCCACGCTCGGAGGTACGTCCTTCCGGTCCGCCGATCTGCGCGATGCAAAGCTCGGCGGCGCACGGCTACGGTGCTCCGATTTGCGGGGCGCCCGCCTCGACGGGGTGGACTGGCTGGTCGCGCAAGAGATCGACTTCTGCCACTTCGACGCTGTCGCCTGCGCGCCGCCCCGCAAGAAGAAGATCTCGCGCGCCTGGCCTCGCCTCCGCGCGATGTTTTCCCGGCATCCGCATTGACTCGTGGGGAGCTCGGTCGGCACGAGCGAGCGTCAGACCAGCCGGAGCGCCTCCACCCAGGTAGCCAGGAAGATCACCGGCAGAAGAAGCTGCGCGGCGAGCCCCGAGACCCGCTGCGTCGGGCCGCCCACGATCGCGCTGCGGAGCAGCTGGTCATCGTGGACGTCGATGAAGCGGTGCAGCCTGCTCATCGCGAAGAGCGCGGCCGTTACGCTGATGTAGTACGTCACCAAAGACGCGATGGCCACCCAGGGCAGCAACCTCACGAGTGTCCTTAGCGCCGGCCCGTAGGGGCCCGGGGTCGCCGCGCTTCCGAGGCTGACGGCAAAGGCGGTGAAGAGCCACGCATTCGACATGACGATCCACGTCATGCGCTCGCTGAGGAGCACATGCTCGTGATCGAGACGGTCGCGGCAAAGGAGCGTGATCTCCCTCCCATCGAGGTCCCTTCTCCGCGGTTCGTGGAGCACATCGGGGGACTTGTGATACGGCGACGGCAACATGAAAATCGATCGACTCCCGGGGCAGCACGAAGCATGCCGGTCGCCTTTTGGGCTCCAGAGAACGTACGGGTGTGACAACGAAGGTTTGATATGAAGACTTGACAGTCCTCGCGCCCCCGCGTGCCATGACGTCCATGCGAAAGCTGGTTGCGGAGTTCGTCGGCACCTTCGTCCTCGTCTTTGGCGGATGCGGCAGCGCGGTCTTCTCCGCGGCGTTTCCGGCGGTGGGGATCGGGCTTCTCGGCGTCTCGCTGGCCTTCGGGCTCACGGTGCTCGGCTGCGCTTACGGTTTGGGTCACGTGTCGGGCTGCCACCTGAACCCCGCCGTGACGGTTGGACTGTGCGCGGCGAAGCGCTTCGCCTGGAAGGATCTACCGGGGTACGTGGCCGCGCAGCTCGCGGGCGGCATCGTGGCCGCGGCAGCGCTGGTCATCCTCCTCAAGGGCAGGCCGGAGGGATACGACGCCGCCGTCGGCGGGCTCGCAGCAAACGGCTTCGGAGAGCACTCACCCGGGCACTACGGTCTCGGCGCGGCGCTGGTGGCCGAGGTGATCCTCACCTTCATCTTCCTCACCGTCATCCTCGGCGCGACGTCCAAGCGCGCCGTGGCGGGCTTTGCCGGCATTCCCATCGGCCTCACGCTGACGCTCGTGCACCTCGTCGGGATTCCCATCACGAACCTCTCTGTGAATCCGGCGCGGAGCACGGGGCCGGCGATCTTCGTGGGCGGCTGGGCGCTCGAGCAACTCTGGCTGTTCTGGGTGGCGCCCATCGTGGGGGCCGCCGCGGCCGGTCTGCTCGGCGCGTGGCTTCACGAGGGCGAGCCCAGGGTGAGCTGATACGGCGATGGGCGCGAAGAAGCCTTCTCCCAGGACCATTCGACGCGCGCAAGGCCGCGCCCTCGAAAAGCTCGCAGGGCAACGCGAAAAGCTCGCTCGGCTCGAGGCCGGCGGGAGTCCCGAGCATCCCGCCACTCTCGAGTCGGCCTCCCAGATCGAGGTCCATGCGCGCTCGCTTCGTTGCTTGCGTTGCGACGCAGCGTTGCGCGTGGACGAGCACCTGGCCCAGACGATCGACGGCGAGCGCCTTCGCGTGGTCAAGCTCGCGTGCGCCGCATGCGGCGGCCGCCGAACGGTTTACTTTCGAATCGCACCGCCAGCGTTGAACTGAGCCATTCCCTCTTCGGTGGCCTCCGTTCGAGCTGCGAAGGGCACGCACGCTCGGCCTGGGAAGTCCTCGAATTCGCGAGAGGCGTGCACCCATTGTGCTTCATCGAGATGATCTTCCTCCGCTCCGAAAAACGATTCATTCGTGTCTTCAATTCGAACTCGGGGGCCCCCACGCCCGGCTGCGCTCAGAGCGAGAGGCGCTCGCGCACCAACGATCCCGCTTCGGACCATCCCGTCACGAGGACATACGCGATCCCGAAGAGGCGTTGCTGCACGTAGACACTGGCGACCCTGGCGGGAACGCCGGCGATCGTCATCTCGGCCGACGCCGTACACTGGCCATCGGAGGCGCGCTGCGTCTCGACCGTGATGACGCGATCGCGCATGCCGCGCAGGGCGAACTGGACGCGGTTGCCCGCGATGCCCTGGCGATCGATGCCGAGCACGCGCTGCTCCCTTTCGCTCAGTGGCTCCGTTGCCAGCGGACCGCGCTCCACCATGCGCCAGTACGCTCGTACCGGTGGATTCCCGGTGGGCGTGCACGCTTCGTCCACCTCCACCGCGTAGTTGACCTGGTTTCTGTTGCTGCTCTTCGCGATGGCGAGAACGCTCGGCAATTCGAACGGCCCAGCCGCGCGGGCGCTAGCGGACAACAGCAGAAGCGTCAGCCCGGCCAGCGCCAAGCTCCACAAACGGCGGTTCAGACGGGGCTTGGCGGTCGCGCCCTTGTGTTCTCTTTTTAGCAACGAGGTTCTCGTCCACTGAGACGTGCACTGACGCCGGAATGATTTGTGTCGCGAGGACAATTTTTGAAAGCGGGGGGCGGTGCGCCTTACTTGCAGCCGGTTGCCAGGGTTGAGTCGGACACGCACCAGTAGATGGGCACGTCGTTGTACTCGCAGCAGTGCGTCCCATTGCTGTCGTCCGCGCAGTCGTCCGCGGACGAGCAGAGCCGGAGCGTGAACGTGAGGGGATCGTGGCTCGAGCCACAGCTCAGGCCAGGCAGATCCTCTGCGCAGGTCGTCTGGCAGCTCGACGTGAACGAAGACACGTCGCAGCTCCCGGCGACTCCGCCGACGAGGACGATCGTGCCGCAGCAGACGGTGCCGGAGCCGCACTCATTCGTCCCGGTGTTGCCCATGCAATCCATTACGCCGGTGGACGACGAGCAGGTGGCCTGGCAGCTCTCTTCGTACGTCGTGGAGTCGTAGCAACAGGAGTCGCCCGCCGCACACTGGGCTGCGCCCTTCGATCCCAGGCCGCACATGGGCGCCGTACAGACACCTGCGCCCGTGCACGAGACCGCGCACGGCGAGCCCTTGTCTTGCCAATCGCCGCTCGCGCTGCAGGACTGGGGCTGAAGTCCGTCGCACTGCACCTGCGTCGGCGCGCACTCGCCCGTGCATTGATCGGACGTGCACGTCTGGTCGGTGCACGGCATCGCCTCGCCCCACTGGCCGGCGGAGCTGCACGTCTCCAAGCTGTTGCCCACGCAACGGGTTGCCGAGGCGCTGCAGACCGCACCGCTGTCGACGACGGACCCTCCCCCCGTGTCCGGCGCCGCATCGACGCCCGCTTCGATCGTCATGCTTCCGGTGTCCGGGCCCGCATCGGCGACCATGGTGACCCCGGCCTCCGGGGCCGCATCGGCGGCCGCGTCGACCTCCGCATCCGCACCCGCTTCGAGCGCCTGCCCTTCGCCGTCCGGGGCGGTCGAATCCATCGTCTCTTCCGTTGCGCCCGTGTCCCCGCTGGAGGTGGCGGTCGAATCCGTCCCACCACTGTTTCCATCCGTCGCTCCCGACGACCCCGAATCGTGGGAGGAAGCGCCCGCGTCGCTCGTCGACGAGTCCGGCGTCGTGACCTGCTCCGTACCCCCTGCTCCGACGCCGCAGCCCACGGCAACGGAGGTGAGGGCCAGGGCGGTGCCCAACCGGATGACGGAATACGCGCGCATCCCTTCACAATACCGAAACTGCACGCCGGAGCGACGACCGCCGCTCGCGGCGGAGTAGCTCCAGCCTGCACCCATTCTATTTACGGCACAATCGTCCACCGACACTGCGGCTTTGCCATAGCGCTCATCCGCGCCAGGGCGTTATCGTTTCGCCCTCTTGAGCCCCGTCCCGCGCGTCCCTCAGCGCCGCTTTCTCGGCAATCTGCTCGACTTCCGCGACGACCGCCTGGGGTTGCTCAGGCGGGCGCTCGAGACGGACGCGCGCGTCGCGCAGATTACGCTCGGGCCGATCCCGGTCACCCTCGTCAACGACGCCGACCTCGCGCACGAGGTGCTCGTCGAGCGCCCAGCGGACTTCGTGAAGTTCCAGGCCATCGGTTTGCCGGCGTCGCAGCGCCTGCTCGGCCACGGCCTGCTCCAGGCCGACGGCGACGAGCACCGTGCGAAGCGGCGACGGCTCATGCCTGCCTTCCTGCCCGCGCGAGTCGCGACCTACGCGAGCATCATGGCCGACGAGGCCGAGCGGCAGCAAGCCGCGTGGAAAGATGGTGACGACGTCGCGATCGATCGCGAGATGGATGAGCTGACGCTCGCCATCTTCGGCCGAACCCTCTTCGGGGTGGACCTGCGCGGCGAGTCGCTCGCCCTCGCCAGGGCGATCGACACCTCCATCGCCTCCCTCGTGGCCGAAGCCATCCGCTTCGTGCGCCTGCCGCTGTGGTGGCCCAGCGCGGAACACCGTCGCTTTCTGGATGCCCTGCGGGAGCTCGAAGAGACGATCGACGCGCTCGTGCAAGCGCGTCGCGCCCAGGCGGATGGGGCGACGAACGACCTCCTCTCGATACTTGCGCGGCAGTCGGGCGATGACGCGATGAGCGACGCGGAGGTGCGCGAAGAGCTCTTGAACCTCGTCGTCGCCGGCTTCGAGGCCACCGCATCTTCGATGGCCTGGACGCTCGATCTACTGGCGCGCGATCCGGCCCGCTCGCAGGCCGTTCGTGACGAAGTGCACGCCGTGCTCGGTGGGCGATCGCCCACGGTCGATGACATGCCAAAGCTCCCCCGAGCGGAGCGCGCCCTGCGGGAGGCGATGCGCCTTTATCCCGCCGGGCACTTGATCCTCCGCCAGACGGCGCGCCCGGTCGACCTCGGGGGCTACGCACTCGGCGGGGGCGCGCCCGTCTTCGTGAACGGCTACGCCATTCACCGCCGCCAGGACGTGTGGCCGGACGCCGAGTCGTTCGTCCCCGAGCGCTTCGCCCCCGACGCCGCCGCGAGCGCGGCCCCGCGCCGCTCTTACTTCCCGTTCGGCGAGGGTCCGCGCACCTGCATCGGAAACCATCTTGCGGCCCTCGAGGGTCACGTCGTCGTCGCGACGATCCTCCAGCGCGTCGCCCTCACCCCGCTCGACACGCGCCCGCCCGAGACGCGAACCGGCTTCGCGATCAAGGCGAAGGCGCCGCTCATGGCGCGGGTGAAGCGCTGGTAAAGCGACGCTGGAGATCCCGTCGAACGCCGCGGTCGTCGCCCGCGCTGCGGCGCTCAGTCTTCTTCCGCCGACAGGATTCCGAAGTCGACGAGCTTTCGCACCACGCCTGGCTCGACGTCAAGGCCGTGGACCTCCGAGATCCCGGCGAGTGCCGCGGCCGTCGGACGGCCGTCGAAGCAGTGCAGGACATCGACGAGCTCCTTCGGCACCCGGAGCGCGTCCATGGGGCTGTAGCCCACGACTTGCACGGACTCGGGTGAGGCATACACGACGTTGAGCCGACGACGACGGACGCGCGCCGGAACCTCGTCCCCGACGAGCTTCTTGTACGCATCGAGGAGGAGCGCGACCAAGACCTCGAGCCGGGCTCCGCCGAGCGCGAGGACCTCCGGCCAATCCAAGGCGTTGGCGATCTCGGCGCACGACGAGAAGAACTCGCGCTCGCGCCCTTCCCACGCTCCCCAGGCGGCGCGGTACGCGGCCGGCACGAACTCCCCGTCGAGGTCGGGCGCGCCGAGGTTGCCCGGGCGGGCCGACGCGTTCGCGACGGCCTGCGTCGGATGCAGCGCCGCGAGGGTGCGCACGTCGAGCCCGAGCTCCATCAGGCAGTGAAGCCGCACGGCCCCTTCGCAAGCGCCGAGCGTATCGTGGAGCCTCTGCCAGAAGGCTCTCCCCGTCTCGCCGCGCCCGTATTTGCAAAACCATGTGGCGCACGTGGACTCTCGATGGCGCCAGACGCCGCAGCGACCCCCGTCGACGACATAGTGCGGGCAACGCATGGATACCGCGCGACCGAACGAGGCCGGGCTCGATCGGTACATCAGCGAGTAGACCGGCGTGCGATGAAGACCGAGCGGAGACACCCCGACCTTCTTGTCGATCCGAGCCTCGACCGTCGCACGACCCGCGGCGGCCTCCAGATCATCGTCCGTCAGGACGCGACCGACGAGAAAGTTGGCGAGCTCCGGCAAGTACGTGCAGCACTTGGTCGAAGCGGAGAAGAACTCGGAACGGTCCACGGGAGCATCGCCCGATGGCAGCATTGCGCATCGGTCGCACGTCGCCGCGCGCTCGGCGGGAATCGGACCCTTGAGCAGCGGTTCCATCCACCGCGCAAAGAGCGGAGGTAGGACTTCCCCTGGGGAAGTCGTCTTCACGGTGCCCCTACGAGGAGCTCTTGATGAAGGTCTGGTCGACCTTGATGTACGCGTCGAACGCCCCGCCTGCCACGTGCTCGAGCTGATCTTCCGAAAGCTCTCCGGACCGAGCCTTCGGCGCACCTTTCGTCGGCGGCGGGACCTTCTTCGCGGGCTTCTTCTTGCTGGTCGGCATGGCGTCCTCCGTGGTCCGCGCAGCATGGGCCCGCATCCGACCCCAGCGCAAGTGACCTTTGATCGAACTTTGACGGACCCACGCCCCCTTCTCAGGGCTCGTGAGAGTGGCTCACGGCGTCGGGCGAAGCCGTGGTGGCCTGGGGAGCGCCGAGCGGCATCGAGGCGACCCGCGTTTCGCTCCGCGCCGCCCGGTAGGGCAAGTAGTGGAGCTCGTAGAACTTGTCGCGGAAGTCTTGCCACGACGTGATGCCGCCCAGCAGGCGAAAGAGGCGCAGGAACTCGAACGACACGTCGGGTTGCCACCAGAGGAAGCCGGCGCGCACGCTCTGCGGGTAGAGGTGGTGGTTATTGTGCCATTCGCCCGCCACGAAGCCCGGCCAGATGGCGTTCACCGCGAGGCTGTTGCAATCGAAGTCGACGCCTTCGCGCCGTCGATCTTTGCCGCCGGCGTGCAGATCGTAGTTGTGCGCGCGGATGCCGACGCCCCACACCATCGCCCAGCCGAACAGGGCCGTCGCGAGCGCGTGCCCGCCGATGGCGTAGAACGCCGCGTACCAGAAGACCCAGTTGAAGAGGTAGTGCAGCGAGTGGCGGACGGGGTCCGCGATCGAGCCCCACCGCAGGTACTGCTCGTACGTGTTGATGCCCATCCCGGTGTGCCGCACGAGGGCGCACACGCGGTCGTAGTCCGCGCGCGACATGTCGCGCCGGATTGGCTGGTGCAGCTCGCCCGCCAGAAAGCAGTACAGCCAGCCCGCCCGAGCGTTGTACGGGTCGCCCGGCGTGTCCGAGAAGGCGTGGTGGACGTGGTGCGACACCACGTAGATCTCTTCTGGGACGATCTTGAGGGTGAGGTTGCGGAGGATGAAGAGATAGAACCCGTTTCGCACCCGGAACGCGCGGTGCGTCGCGTAGCGGTGCAGGTAGACGGTTCCGTGCGTGCCGATCCCCACCATGCTGTAGAGAAAACCCGCAAGCATCAGGGGCCAGCTGAAGTGCCGCGTGAGAAAGACCACCGCGAACGGCGCCAGTGACAGCGTCCAGAACCAGCCCGATACCGGCAGCCACGCCTTGCGCGACGCGAAGAGGTTCATGCGCGAGCCCCACACGCGGAGGATCTCGCCCATCGTGGGCGCGTAAAGGGCCCCGTCGCGCTCCCAGCCATAGCCAGGCTCCTCGAGAACGCGCCTGAGAAAAGGAGTTGCCATCGTGGAGTTGCGAGGGGTGGGGGGTGCGACATTGCCACGGGTCGACGACGCGGCGCCAGCAGCATCGTGCGGCCCGGCTGCTACGGCGCAAAACAGCGAGTTTCTCGACGTTCTGACGAGTGCTACCGTCGGCCCATGCCGCGGCGCCCAGCCGGAGCGTTCCGCGAGCGGACGACCGACGAACTCGTCATCGACGACGAGCGGTCGTTCCGGCACGTGGCACTGTTCTGGGATCTGAAGGCGATCCTCGTTCGTGATCGCTACGTCTTTCGCGTCCTACCCGAGAAGTACGCCGGGCGCTGGGATCGCGCCCTCTTGCTCAACCTGACGTATTGGGACGGGAGAGGCGGCGACGTGCTCGAGAGCGAGCGAGCCCCCGCAGACGTCATCGCGCATGCCGCCTGGCACCATCTCGCGGCGCAGGCCCTCGCGATCCCGCCCGGTTCGCGTCTGTCGGCGGAAGCCATGGTGCTCGGCGAATCGATCGCGTCTGGCTTCGACGTGTACCTCGTGGGGCGCCTGCTCGGGCACGCGCCGAGGTCGGCCTTTCTCACGACGCAGGTCGCCGCGATGGCGGAGACGGCGCGGGGCGCGGGGCTGACCGAGCGCGAGTTCGAGCGCCTGCTCCAGGGCATCGCGGGCGACCCCGAAGCCGCCTTTGCCGACCTTCGCCAACTTCTGTACGACGCCACCCTCGCGCTGCTGCCCTGCTGCGGGGCCGGCGACGCGCTCGCGGCCCTCGCGCGCTTCGACGGCCACCGCCTCGCGGCCCTTCTGCATCATTACGAGCTCTCGAACTGGGCTCTCTACGTACGAGCGTACGCGCGCGCCCCGCGCGTTCCCGACCGCCGTGCGCGGGCGCTCGCGGCCATGCTCGACGAGGAGCGCGACCCGCTGGCGTGGCTCACCTCGGCGTGGGTCTCAAGCCGTCTTCAGTAGGGCTTGTCGCCCTTTTCCATCACGAAGCCCGATGGCGGGGCATAGGTACCGTTGACCGTCGTCCCGCCGTTCGTCTGGATGGTTGTGGGTGCGATCCCGATCGGGGCCGCCGCAAATAGGGTCGCAACCGGTGACCAGCGCGGGTAAGAACCTCCAGGATGAGCACCGAGCGCATCTCCCCTACGGCCTATTACACCGGTCACGTCTGGTGCCGGAACGGGCTGTCCCATCCGTCGCTCGACACGCGCGAGGGCGATCTCTTCTTCCTCGCGCTGCGCCCGCTCATGCGCGCGGGACGGGCACTCACCGGCGGCGTCGCGCTCGAGGAGATGCTCGTGCAGCGGCACCTCATCATCGACCACCTCCTCTCGACCGCCATCGAGTCGGGCCGCGTCGGGCAGGTGCTCGAGATCGCCGCGGGATTGTCGGGGCGCGGGCTGCGATTCGCGCGAAAGTACGGCGATCGAGGCCTCGTCTATGTCGAGGGCGATCTGCCGGGGATGGCCGCGCAAAAGCGATCGCGCCTGGCCCGGGCGGGGCTCGACCAGCCGAACCATCACGTGGTTGCCCTCGACATTCTCAAGGACGATGGCCCCGGGTCGGTGGGCGGAGCGACGGCCGGCCTCTTCGACCACAAGAAGGGCATCGCGGTCATCACCGAGGGGCTCCTCAGCTACTTCGACACGCCGACCACGGAGGGTCTGTGGCGGCGTCTCGCGGCGTTCGTGGCGCCGTTCCAGGACGACGTCTATCTCTCCGATCTCCACCTCGGCGCGCGCGCGAATGTCCCGGCCGTGGCGGTGTTCCTACGCATGCTCGGGGTCTTCGCCCGTGGGCGAATCCACATGCACTTTGCGCAAGCGCGGGACGTCGCGCCCGCGCTCGCGAGGCAGGGCTTCGCGCACGTCACGGTCCACCGGCCCGTCGACTGGCAAGCCAGGCTCTCGCTGCCGGGCACAGGCGGGCTGGAGGTCGTGCAGGTGCTGGAGGCCACGACACGCCTCGACGAACGCTCGAAGTAGCACCCTACCCGCCGACGCCTGGCAGAAACCAGGTGTCTGCTAAAATACAGGCCACGTCATGCAAGCTTTAACCCCGGAAGCCCAACAGGCCGTCGCAAACCTTGCGCAGCGCTACGGGGTCAGCGAAGACGCCGTGCGCACGATGCTCTTCGCCGTTTCGGCCGGCGGCGGCACGATGGCGCAGTTTTATCACGTGGAGCTCGGAGGCGGCGGGCAGTGGATGCGCGGCGGCATGACGATGGTCGGCGACATGTTCAACTCCGGGCTCAAGTCGCGCGTCGACAGCCTTTGCAGCGAGCTCTCCACGTTGCTCGCGACGCAAAACGTCTTCGCTCCCCTGCCCCCGTCTTCTTCAAGCTACGGCGGCTACACGTCCGGTCCATGGTGGCCGTCGTCCCTCGGTAGCCCGAGCTCGAGCGGCGGCCAGAACGACTCCCAATACGCGTACTTTCCGGGGCCGCGGCGCCTCGCGGTGAAGCAGTCCGGGCGGCTCGCCGTCTACGACACGCTCGATCACCAGATCGGCGGCGTGCAGCAGCAACAGGGCGGATCTTCGGGGTCGTTCTCGTTCACGAGCCAGTACGGCACGTTCTCGGTCGATTCGTTGCCGTTCGCGCCGGAGTCTCCGGGCTACGCGCCTCCGCCTCCCGCCTACGTGCAGCCGGCACAACCACCGGCGCCCGAGTACGTCCAGGCGCCTCCGTACCAGGCCCCCGACACCACCCAGACGGCCGCCTATTCGGCGCCCTCGAATTCCCGGCCTCGCTCCATGCGCACGCCGGAAGAGATCCTCTCGGCCATCGAGGGTCTCGGCGATTTGCACCGCCGGGGGCTGCTCTCGGACGCGGAGTTCCAGACCAAGAAGGCGGAGCTACTCGCGCAGCTGTAGAGCAACCTCCACTCAACGCACGGCGCGGCTCGAGAAGCGGAGCGCCTCGGTGCCGTCGAGTCGACGCGAGAAGTCGAGTGGATCGGCCGTCGAGACTTCGCCCGGGTCTACCTGGTACGCCCAGACCTGGAAACGCTCGAGGCTCACGGCCCCGTAGATCGTCGAGAACGCGCAATTGCCGGCGTCGAGGCCCGAGGCGATCTTGATGCGACCGATGCGCGGCTGGTTGTACCTGGCGTCGAACGTTTGCCAGCGGCCGGCCAGGTACACCTCGAAGTACGCGTGAAAGTCGAACGGGATGCCCGGGTCGAACACGCCGATGTCGGCGACGTGCCCGGTCACGTAGCGCGCAGGGATGTTGAACGTCCGGCAGAGGCCGAGCCCCACGTGCGCGAAGTCGCGGCACACGCCATACCCCCGCTGCACCACGTCCCAGGCGGAGATCGTCGGATCGCCCGAGCCCGTGCGGTACTCGATGTTGCGGTGCGTCCAGTCGCAGATGGCCTGCACCCGCTCGAGGCCCTGCGGCACGCTGCCGAACTTGCCCCACGCAAAGTCGCGCATCTTGTCCGAGTCGGCATACCGGCTCGGGAGCGTGTAGCGGAGCACCTCGGGCGGCAGATCGTGCGGTGCGACGATCCCGTCCAACCTCATCGCGTCTTCGCGGGTGGACGGGACGCGCACGATCGCGTCGTGGCGCAAGAAGTTGCGGCCGCGCTTGAGCGTCATCCGGTAGACGATGTTGCCGTGTTCGTCTTCGAACTCGCGCGGGAGGAGCGCCGGCTCGAAGTGAATCCGCTCCTCACGGATGATTTGCGTCTGCGCGTGACGTGGCTTGAAGAGCACCAGGATGGCCGCCTCGGCGGCAGCCTGATACACGAGCTCGCACCCTACGCGGACGGAGAGGTCGAGGGGGTACGGGGCGGCGGGCGTGAAACTGTTCGGTTGCATGGGGCTCCTCGCGCCGCGGGGCTGACGATAGACACATCGCATGAGCGGCCGCAACGAGGGGACGGTTGCCCCGGCCGACTCGACCCTCTAGAAAAAGAGACCTCATGTCCATGACGCTCCACTTTCATCCCCTCTCATCGTTTTGCTGGAAGGCGCTCATCGGGCTCTATGAGCTGCAGATCCCGTTCGAGAAGCACCTCGTCGACCTGTCGAGCGACACCGCGCACGCCGACTTCGCGCGCCTGTGGCCGATCGCCAAGTTCCCGGTCTTGCGCGACGACGCACGGGACCGCACCATCCCCGAGTCGACGATCATCCTCGAGTACATCGACGGCATGAGCCGCGGCGGCGCGCGTTTGATCCCGCCCGATCCGGTGCGCGCCCTCGAGTGTCGGCTGCGCGATCGCACATTCGACCTGTACATCCATCTCCCGATGCAGAAGATCGTGGGCGACAAGCTGCGCCACGAGGACAAGCGCGATCCCTTGGGTGTCGAACAGGCGCGGGCCCAGATGGAAACGGCGTACGCGCTCGCCGACGAACAGCTCCGGGCAGGACCTTGGGCGATGGGCGCCGACTTCACGCTCGCCGATTGCGCAGCGTTCCCGGCCCTGTTCTATGGGGACAAGGTCGCCCCGTTCGGGGGCCGCCGGAAGAACCTCGAGGCGTATCTCGAGCGGTTGAAGGGACGTGCCTCGGTCGCGCGCGTGCTCGACGAGGCGCAGCCGTATCTCGAGATGTTTCCCGGGTGAGAGACGGGCGCGGCTCGAGTCTTGGACGGCTCCGGCTCAGGGCCAGTAACGCGCAGTGTAAAACCCGAAGGTCGGGTCGTTGCCGACGACGACGATGCGGCCGTCAGGCGGCGGATACACGGCAATCGCTTTGTACGACACGCCGGTGTTCGTGAGGCTCTGGAACACCGCGCCGCCGTTCCACGACGGGTCGAGGGCGCACCCGCCGTTGGTGCGTGCGATCCAGGGGAGGTTCCCCATCTCGTCCGAACCGTATCCGATGCCCCACAATCGACCGTCGGCCTGGGTCGCGATTCCGAGAAACCCCAGGTCGAACTGGACGTTCAGGGGAAGGGCGCACCAACCCGCATCGCCCAGGTCGGCGTGCCCCGCCGCGTTGACATGGGCGAGCACGGGCGTCTCCCCCGACGCCGTCCCCGCGCCGGCGACGTAGATCCCACCCTCGACGTCCATCGCCGCGGTCGCGGCATAAAGTTGGGCGCTGGCCACCCCGAGCACCCCGCCGGCGCCGCCGAACGCGGGGTCGGTCGCGAGGCTGCCCGAGGTGTCGACCCGCAGTGCATAGAAGGTATTCGCCCCGAGCTGGCCCCCTGCGACGACGTTGCCCGTCGGATCGACCCCCACGCCGTACACGGTCGTCGTGTTGCCGAGGCCAACCTGATTGGTCGTTCCGTTCGCCGCGAGTCGATAGAGCACAGTGGGCTTGCCCGCGGTGCCCGTGGTGTCCTGGTTCGCGGCGACATACGTGTCGCCGTTCGACGCCGGCGCGACGGCTCGCACGGAGGTGCCGTTGGACGTCGCGCTGCTCAGGGTGATCTGCCAGGAGCCGGTGCTCATGAACGCCAGGTGCAGCGAGCCGTCCGGGTTGAGCACGTAGAGCGTCGCCTGCCCGACCGTGCTGGAGGACATGTCGTCGCCGGCCACGTAGATGTTCGTCCCATCGGTCGCAAGAGCATGGACGCAGCCGGTCGACGGCAGGTTGCCGGTCGCAGTCGTGCCGAACGTGGTGTCGATCACGCCGGCGTTCGACAGCTTGGCCAGGGTCCACCCCGAATCGGCCGAGCCGGTGCGGCACCCGCCGACCACGATCGACCCGTCGCCGAGCAGCACCACGGCGTTGGCGGTCGAGGGGGTGCTCCCGGACGCCGGCGTGAAGGCTTGAACGCCGCCGCTGTTGAACGTCACGTCGAGCGTCGTGCCAGGATCGGCGACGACGAGCGCAAGGGTCGCCGTGGCGACGCCCGCGCTCACCGTGACAGTGGCCGCGCCGAGGGCCGCCGACGACGAAGAGGTCAGGGTCAGGGTGCCTTTCGTGGCGCCCGGCAGGAAGCTGAGGCTGGATGCCTGAACGCCGGACGGCAACCCGGTGACCATCGTAGTGAGGTCCATGGCGACCACGGGTCCCAGCGTGACCGAGACGTCGATGCTGGTTCCGCGAATCAGGTGGACCCCGTTTGGCATCAAGCCGAGCGAGTACGTCGCCGCGTCGAGGTCGTCGGCATCCGGTGCGCTCGCGTCCCCGCCGTCGGCGCTGGTCGTCGCGTCCAGGGAGGCCTCGATCACCCCGGAGTCGGGCGCGACGGTCGCGGTGGCACAGTAGTGACCGCCGCTGCCGTCGGTGGCGCAGACCCGCCCCGTGATGCCAAAGACATTGCAGTCGCTGGCGGCGGTGCAGAGGTTTTGGCAGCGGTAATCCGACGCGCATGCCAGCGGCGCGGGACAGTCGCTCTGCGTGTTGCAAGGCGTGTTGAGCTCGGACGGGTACTCGCACACGGCGGCAGTGCCGTCGTCGACGCACGCACCGCCGTCACCGCAGTCGGCGGCCGTCGAGCACATGGCCCGACACGCGCCGAGAGCGCAGACGAGCCCCGTGGCGCAGTCGCTGTTCTGATGGCACGCCGCGAGGACGCCCAACCCCTGGCCAGTCGTGCTGCACGCAAGGGCGACGCAGAAGGGGAGCCCAATCGCCACAACGCACGCTCCGGCGATCGATCGGCTCCTGCGATGCCGCGATCGCGGGGTCGCGTGGTGGCTCATTGGACTGCGAAATCTACACGGGGTCCAGCGACCGCGTCCATAGGTCAAGCGCGCCCGCGCGTTGGTCTCATGGCTCCCCTGGCCATCGCTTCGGGCGATTTGCGAATCGGAGTCCTTCTTCTCGCGACTCGCGGGACAGCGAAAGCCCCAAGGCATCGCCTTGGACCGGTGGCATGACGCGTGCTGATGCTGCCGTGGAGTGATTGACTTGCAGGACGTCGTCCCGGCCCCGTCTGCCGATTCGCCGGACGAGGCGGCGGCCCGATGTCCGACCTCGCGGCCGATGAAGGCAGTCGCCCCGCCTCCGGACGTCGAACGCGAGACGCCGGTCCTCCCCATGCGCCCCTATGTCGCCTCGGGCTCGAGCGCCACGCTGACCCTGCTCACGGGCATGAATGCGGGCCATCTCGTGTCGGTCGACGCGTCGAGCATCACGATCGGGCGGGGCACCGATGGGGACTTCGTCGTAGACGATCCGGGCGTCAGCCGGCACCACGCCCGCGTCGGCAGGGGGCCTGACGGCAGCTTCTACCTCGAGGATCTCCGCTCCACGAACGGCACGTTCGTCGGCACCGGTCGCGTCGGAGTGTCTCTTCTCCGCGGGGGAGAGATCGTGCAGCTCGGCCCCACGCTCCAGATGCGCTTTGCCATCGTGGGGCCAGGCGAGGAGTCGCTTCATCGCCGGCTCTACGATTCGGCCACGCACGACCCCCTCACTCACACCTACAGCCGCGCGTACTTCTTCGACCGACTCGTCGTCGAGATCGCCCAGGCGCGACTCTCCGGCAGCGAGCTGGCCCTTCTCATCGCCGACGTCGATTCCCTGAAACGGGTGAACGACACGTTCGGCCACCTGGCCGGCGACCGTGCGCTCACCGTCATCGGCGCCCGGATCAAGCGCACCGTTCGCGCCGAGGACGTGCTTGCTCGCTATGGCGGCGACGAGTTCGTCATTGTCGCGCCGAGAACCGGCCTCGCCGACGCCCTGCTTCTCGGCGAACGGATCCGGCGCGCCATCGAGAGTCTGCGCATGGGCGCGGGGGACCAGAGTACTTTCGTCACGTTGAGCCTCGGCGTCGCCTCGTTGAGTGAGGTGACACCGAAGGACGAGACCGGCGTCGGGCTCATTGCGCTGGCCGATGGGCGCCTCTATCGCGCAAAAGAAGCCGGTCGCAACCGCGTCTGCACGACGAGTCCGTAGAGCATCATCGCGCCGATTCGAAGTCGCCGAACCGGACGGTGACCGTCGCCGCCGTGCCCGCGAGGGTCCGGCTCGACGTCAGGGCGTTTGCAAGCGCAAGAAGCTCGTGTCGGAGCTGCAGCGACGCGCCGTTTGCAGTGCTGAGCAGGAGCCGGCCGAAGGCGACGCCAGCCACGGCGCGCAGGAGCTCGTGGGCCACCCTGGCACGGCGGGCGACCGACGCGCGGTCGGTTTCGGCGTTGCAGGCGAGCACCGCGATCCGGGGGTGCTGGCCGCGACGCCGGAGCAACTCGAGCTTCTGCAGCGTCCTGTGAAGCAGGGCTTCGCTGTCATCGTGGACGGCCACGACGTTCTCGGAGTCGCCCACGCGACCGGGCCACGCGCCACCCTGCTCCATCACGATGAGCGAGACATTGCCCATGACAATCTCCCTCGACGACACCCCTGGCCCTCGTTTCGCGAGCTTGGACGGCATCGGCGTGAGACTGAAAGCAAGCGGAGCGCCAGCGCTGGGCGCGGGCCGTCGTCCGAGCCAGTGCCGCGGAGTTCTGAGCGATTTCGAACACGAAACACGCCCGCAATCCGGAATGACAGGACAGTGCGAATGAGTAATTCGCAATTTGCGATCGTTCTTCGCGCAAGACGGAAGAGCCGGAAACGCGCCCTCGCAGGGGAAGCGAAGCGAGCGTAGAGTGGCTTGGCGTGCTCCACGACTTTCTCTCCGCAAACCGGGCCGCCATCGTCGACCGAACGAGGGCGAAGATCCGCGCCAGAGAGACTCCCTCGTCCGGCGAAGGAGAGCTCAAAGCTGGCATTGCGCTCTTCTTCGACCAGCTCGTCGACACGCTCCGTGTCTTGCAACCGTCTAGCCCGGCGATGGTCGTGAGCGCCGCCGATCGTGGTCGAGCTCTCTTGAACCGCGGCTTCACGGTGACCCAGGTCGTTCACGACTATGGAGACCTCTGCGACGCAGTCACCGAGCTGGCAAGGGACGCGAACGTCGCCATCTCGGCGGCCGAGTTCCACGTGTTCAACCGATGCTTCCACGACGCCATTGGCCAGGCGGTCAACGAGTACACTCGCGCCGGCCCGCGGTCGATCGCCGACGATGGGGCCGCGCGCTTGGAGGACCTCTCGCACGAGCTTCGCAACGCTCTCGGCGCGGCCGCGCTTTCCTTCGAGGTCATCAAGACTGGCAGCGTGGGGCTCCGCGGCAGCACCGCCGCCTTGCACGACCGGAGCTTGAGGCGTGCGATCGCCCTCGTGGACTCCTCGGTAGCCCGTGTGCGCCTCGATTCCGGAGTCCGCACACCGGAGCCCGTTTCCGTGCACCAGTTCATCGAAGAGGTCGAGATCGGCGCCTTCATCGAGGCGAGTTCTCGAGGGCTGACGCTTGCCGTCACGCCGGTGGAGCGGGGGGTGGAGGTCAAGGTCGACCGTCCGCTCCTGGCGGCCGCCCTGGGCAACCTGCTGCAGAATGCGTTCAAGTTCACCCGTCCGCACAGTCAGGTGTCGCTCAAGACCTCCTCGACGCGGGATCGCGTTCTCATCGAAGTCGAGGACGAATGCGGTGGCCTTCCTGACGGAGACTCCGCGGACCTCTTTCGCCGGTTCGCGCAGAGAGGTCGCGACCGAACGGGCATGGGCCTAGGGCTCTCGATCTGTCGCAAGAGCGTCGAAGGCGATGGTGGCCAAGTCCGCGTGCGAGACAGGCCCGGCATCGGCTGCGTGTTCGTCATCGATCTTCCGCGCCACCAACCAGCCCCCTGACGGTGTGCATGCGTCGCGCGCGGAGCCTTACGTGGAGTCGACCCCGCCGAACCGGACGGTGACCGTAGCCGCAGTACCCGCGAACGTCTGGCCCAGGGCATCGGCAAGTGCCAGGACCTCGCGGCGCAGTCGCACGGAGGCGTTGTTTGCGGTGCTGAGAAAGAGACGACCGAAGCCGCCGGCAGCCACGGCACGCAGCAGCTCATTGGCCACCTTGGCTCGGCGGGCGAGCGACGCGTGGTCCGTTTCTGTGTTGCAGGCCAGCACCGCGACCCGCAAGTGCTGACCGCGACGCCGGAGCGATTCGACCTTCTGCAGTGTCCTCTGGAGAAGGACTTCCTTGTCTTCGTGGACGGCGATGACCTTTTCGGACTCGGCGACGCGACCCGGCCACGAGCCGCCACGCTCCATCACGATGAGCGCCACATTGGCCATGACAATCTCCCTCGTTGCGTCAGGCGCCGGCCGCCGTGATGAGGACCTTCAGGGCGCGTTCGCGCGCGGCGTTTCCGAACGTGTCGTAGGCCTTGGCCATGTCGTCGATCGCGAAGCGGTGCGTGATGAGCTGCTCCGGGCGAAGGCTCTTGGACAGGACCGTCTTGAGCAGCATCGCGGTCGTCGCCGTGTCGACGAGCCGCGTCGTCAGCGTGATGTTCTGCGACCAGAGCCGCTCGAGGTGCAGTTCGACGCTTTTGCCGTGGACGCCGATGTTCGCAATGTGACCGCCGGCCGTGACGATGGCCTGACAGATGTCGAAGGTATCCCGGACACCGACGGCCTCGATCGCGACGTCGACGCCGCGGTTTTGTGTCATCTCCATGATCCTGGAAGCGGCCTTGCCGTCGCTGCTGTTCACCAGCTTCGTCGCGCCAAACTTGCGCGACACTTCGAGCCGATTGTCGTCGAGATCGACGAGAATGATCTCGGAGGGCGAGTAGAACTTGGCCGTCATGAGCGCGGCGAGGCCGATCGGTCCGGCGCCGACGATCGCGACGACGTCGCCGGGCTTCACCGTGCCGTTGAGAACGCCGCACTCGAACCCGGTCGGAAGGATGTCGCTCAGCATCACGAGAGCCTCTTCGTCGGCGCCCTTCGGCACGGCATACAGGCTGTTGTCCGCGTGCGGAATGCGAACGTACTCGGCCTGGGTTCCGTCGATCCGGTAGCCGAGAATCCAGCCGCCGTCGGTGCAGTGCGAGTACATGGCCTTCTTGCAGTTGACGCATTTGCCGCAGGCGGTGACGCAGGAGACGATCACGCGGTCCCCTTTTTTGAAATTCGTCACGGCCTTTCCCGTCTCTTCCACTACTCCAACCCCCTCATGCCCGAGGATGCGCCCGGTGGTGACCTCGGGAAGATCACCCTTCAGGATGTGAAGATCCGTCCCGCAGATCGTGGTTCGCAGGATCTTGACGACGGCGTCCGTCGACTCCTTCGGCACGGGCTTCGGGTGCTCTTCCCACGCTCGTTTGCCGGGCCCGTGATAGACGAGTGCTTTCATTCAGTCCTCCTAAATCGAGAGTTGGACCGCAAGGACGCCAACGGCTAAGGCCGCATCGGGAATGCCGAGAGCGGCAGACCCGACAGTGCGAAGTACGAATCGTAGAGAATCTCCGCGATATACTTCGGGTTGTGGACACCGAACGCCCCGCCGCGCGCGACAAGGATGTAGTTGTACAGGGCGCCGGCCTGGTCCTGCGTGAGGAGCCCGCCGTCGGTCGTGCCCCCAGGGAGAGGTAGATCGTCGATCCAGTTGCCGTCGCCGAGCTCCGCGGCCGTCAGGGGCGTGTAAGGCGCCGCTGTGGCGCGGGTGAGCAACCCCTGAGCGTTGAACCATGTCTCGATCTGCGTCATCGCTGCCTGGACATTCGACTCGAAGCCGTTGATGTCGAAGTTCGTCGCCCCTGCATGGCACCCAAGGCACGCCGAGAGCGATGGGTTGAACGAGTGGTCCGCCACGTTGCTGTTGTCTGCGACCGTCACCATGTGGCAATCGACGCACGAGAGCTTCTGTTCGTGCGTGGCTTCCCCGTATGTCTGCCCTGCGTACTGATAGCCGCCTTTGCCCGTGAAGAGGTCGGCCTGCGGGCCTTCGTGCGGGCCCCAGTACACGCTCGTAATCGCGTTGCCCGTGGGCGTCAGGTAGTTGGTCACGTCGACGCGCGAGCGGTGGCACCACATGCACGTGCTGCCCGGACCAAAGTCGCCCCCGGCCGGGCCGCTGGCCTGCGTGCCCGTCACCGCGGCGGTGGAGGGGCTCCGCTCGATGTTGATGGCCCCACCGTCCTCGTCGATCTGCAGGGGGAACGAGCCCGGCGTCCACGGGATACCCGTCTTGTGCGGGTCGTTCGCGTTCGTCACGGCATGGCAGGTCGTGCAATAGACTTCCGCCACGGTCGCGCTCCCAATGTAGTTCGCGCTGGAGAGCAGCCCCGTCACCGGATCGCGATACTGGAGCTCACCGGAGGCGAGGTTCACGACCCCGCCATCGTGGGTCGTCCCAACGGCTCCGGTGACCCGCTGCTGAAGGCCATCGATCGCGTGGCAGTTGCCGCAGGGCGCGCCGGCCGACGTCCACTCCGTCTCCGGCGTCGCCGAGGACACGTTCACCAGGTACTCGGTGTAGTGAACGCTCGTCTGGAATTGCGCGACGACTCCGTTGAAGCCGTGGCATGGCGACAAACACGACACCGGGATGCTCCCGGTGATGCTCCCGTCGAGAGAGGAAAGCGCGCCGGCCTCACCCACGGCCCCCATCGAACCCGGCGCACCTGGCGGGCCCGCCTCGCCTGTCGCGCCGACGGCGCCTGCGGGCCCCGGGGGACCGTCAGGTCCCGAACACTCGGACAGGATGCAAGCGACGGCCACAATCATCCCAAGTCGAAAGCCGTGCATCGATCTTCGTGCTCCTTTGACGACGTCAGCCGGTCCCGAGCGGAGACACCGCCCCAATCCGAGTTCGCGGACCGAGCGCGCGGCTGCAGGAACCGCGCCTTCACGTCGTGCCGGACGGGAGCCATCGTGGCCTTCAGAGGACCGGCTCGATGATTCCGTCGATGTGCAGCGTCTTTCCGCTCTGCGAAATGAGCGGCGCTCCGTTCGACTCGAGGGTGACTTCGCCGCCATGGCAGTCGGATTGATTGCAAGACGCCGATGCGGTGTGCTGGGAAGGCGGAATGCGATGGCATGCGCCGCATTTCGCCTGGGCACCCGAGGTGTCTTCCCAGGCGGGCACGGCCGCCGGGTCGGCGAGGTTCGCGCCGTGGCAGGCAACGTTGGTGCACTGGGTGCCGTCCCACGCCGGCATCGAGCCTCGCGCCGTCGCCAATCCCGAGAAGACCACGTGCACCGTACCGTCGAGATGCACTGGATCGAGAATCTCGGCGGGCACGACGTGGCAATTGGTGCAGGCGAGGGCCACGGTGAGAGTTGGTGTTTGGTGCGCGGGGTGGGCAGCGGTGACGGGCCAGGGACTGTCGCCGGTTCCATGGCAGGCGCCGCATAGGCCGCTGCCATTGCCGAGATCGACCTTGCCGTTCAAGTGCAGCGGTCCCCCGCTCAGCGCCGTGCCCGTGGCGTTGGCCTCGGCATGGCACCCCGTGCACGGGCCCAGGTAGTGACCGGCAGGCGGCGAACCGTGGCAGTCGCCGCATCCGACCGGGCTGGCCGCTTCTGTCCAGGTGACCATCGGTTTTGCGCCGCCTTGTTCGTGGCAATACACGGCGCACGCCCCCGTGGAGCGGTCGTAGCTTGGCTGACCGGGAACGAGCGTGGGGTCGAACGTGACCTCGACGATGCCGTCGCCGTGCAAGCCCCCGATGACGGGGTTGCCGGGCACCGGGTGGCACGTCGAGCACGGGAGGCCCGCCGCGCGGATCGGCGAAGGCTCTACGTGGACGGCGTGCGCACCGGCGACGTCCCCAGGAAAGAAGCACGGGTCGCGCGGCGGGTAGTCCGTCGCGCCATCCCCGTGGCACGTCGAGCACGCGAGCACGCCCCCAGGTTGGTCGTGGCAACTCGTGCAAGATGGGGCTCCGGGCGCCGCCATGGTGACGCCGGGCGGACGCACCGGAGCGCCGTCGTGGCAGCGGCCGCAGGCATTGGGATCGCTGGGGTCGAGCATCGACGACCAACGGATCGCACGCAGCGTCGTGCCGTGAAATCCCGACGCGCGCGGGTCGATGATGCTGGGATCGTGTACCGCCGCCTGGAACGCCGGAGTCCCACCCTCGACCCAGGAGGTCAGGGTCGTTCGATCGACCGCGCTGAGAAGGCCGCCGTGCGGGCTCGTGTCGAGAGCCGCGAGGATCGGCGCCCGCGCGTCGGAGGGCAGCGTCGCCGCCGCGTTCGAGGGCGAGACGCACGCGATCGCACCCAGAAACGACGTCGCGCTCCAGCCTCCCGCTGGATTCACGTCTCCGTGACACGAGGCGCAGTGAGCCTGGAGGATCGGCGCAACGTCGACGTCGTAGACCGGCGGCTGCGGCGCGCCGGCGCGGTCCTGGGAGCACGCCGCGATCAGCGCCGAGCAGGCGCCGGCGTATAGGACCGCCGTCCGATTCACCCTCGCCCCACGGCGCTCACATCGGCGCGATGCTGTCGACGAGGTGATCGAAGGCAGCGCGCGCGGCACGAACGGCCGCCGCAGGGCCCGTCATCTTGAAGAAGTACGGGAGACCGGGGCCCTGGGCGATGGCGGCCACCATGGCCCAGTCGGGGCGGGCCTGGGCCTCGGCTCCCATCGCCATCCCCCCGCCGACGTACGTGCCCGCGAGGTCGACCGTGATCACATGAACTCCGTGCGACGTCTTCTCGGCGCGCGCCTCGTGACCGACCGGATCGAACTGCCCGACCCAGCGCTGGATGTTCGCCTCCGTGTTCCCGCCGGCACGCGAGACGCTGACCTCCGCGCCGCCGGGAACGCGGTACGTGGCCAGCCGCATCGAGCTCACGTTCGGGGCGTCGTCCCACGCCGCGGGCTTCTTCCAGGCCAGCGCGGCCGGTTCATCATCGGCGGCAGGTGCCGACCCCTGCGCCGACATCCCAGCTCCGATCGGCGGGTGATTCGGCGGCATCCCAGCTCCGATCGGCGGGTGATTCGGCGGCAGCGTTCCGCCGTTGTCCGTTGGCCACCCTTGAGCGCCGCTCGAAAGCGGATGCACGTCCGATGTCGGCAGGACGGCGGCGTCCGACCGATGGTCTAGCCCGTACAACCCCACGCCGATCGCCACAGCGAGCGCCGAGATGACCAAAAACGACGCGACCCGAGTCGACATGAGGATCGCGCCCATGCGGGATGCATGCCCGACGCGACCGTCCCAGCTCTCGACGGTGTCCCCTCAAGAGCCGCTCTGGGGACCGGACGTCAACGGCGGAATGGGCGGCTTGTCGGTGGCACTTTGCGAATCGCCATCGTGCTTTTTCCCAAAGGATTCTCGTCCGGCGCGGAGCTGACCGCGGAAGTCGACGACGACCACGTAGGCGAACGCGGCGAGAGACACCGTCCCCAGAACCTGACCGAGTGACATCGCAACCATCACCGGCCACACGCTTGGATCAAATATCTGCCACGTCATGAGCGCAAGGGCGGCGAGGGCCCCGACGCACGCCACGTCCAGCCACCGGCGCTTCGTCATCCCGATGTGCTCTCGCCGGGTGGGCGAAAGAACGGGTGGGCGAAGCCATGGCAGCCCTCGCTCGCGCAGCTCACGCGGCCCACCCGGACGTCGTCGAGCGCGGCTTTGTGGTCCGGCACACGGAGCCAGACCGTGTCGAGGGTGGAATGGCACTCCATGCAGTTGCCGTTCATCTGCTCGGGTGCGCGCAGCCGGATCGTCTTCTTGGCTTCGGCCAGAGATGTGTTGCGGTACTCCGTCAGGTACAGCCACACGTGCCGCATGCCACCGGCCTTGGTCACGACCGTCCCGAACATGCCGTAATCGGCGTGGCAGACGTAGCAGTTCACGTCGCCGAACATGGCGTTGCGTGCGTGCCGTGCGGCGAGCGACCCGCTCGTGGGATCGTCCGAGTCCCTCTGGTGAAGGGCCATCACATGGCACGAGCCGCAAAAGCTGCGCTTCTTGGTGGCCTCGAACCCCTGAACGTTGCCCGCGAAAGCGGCGCCGATGGGGAACACACCCAGCCCGAGAAGAAGCCATAGCTTGGTGGCGCGCACCAGCGGCGGGTGGAGCGCGAGGTACCCGACGAGGATCATCGCCGAGAGGCCCGCGCACGCGAGCTCGAGGACCGCCAGGGGCGACGCGAGGACGCTCACGCGAACGCCTCGCGACGCGCGCCTGGGACTTGCACGGGCACCACGCGCTCGATGTCGTGCAAGACGATGGCCAGCGGATGCCTCCGGCGCCGATCCGCCGCGATCGCGATCGCCGTCGCGAGCGCGATCGGCTCTTCGTACCCCGCCGATGCCGATCCCCTCCGGCTACGAGTCGACGTCCTCGGCGAAACACAGGGGACACCCGCGCCAGCGGGGCTCGTCGTGCTTCAGGGTCAAGATGCACTAAGGCCCTGGGTCGACGCCGAAGCGCTGGTCTGGGCGGGCGCGCGTGGGGCCGGCCCCACCGCCACCGGCGATGTGCTCGCGCTGACCCTCCATCTCCGCGAGCCGCACGGGTACGCGGAGGCGCGCGCGGGGCGCTTCTTGCTCGCCACGGGCGCCGTGCGCCCGGTGCAACTCGACGGCGCATACCTGACTGCGCGCGCTCCGTGGGGCTCCAAGGTCGAGGCGTTCGGCGGCCTTCCCGTCGTGCCGCGGTTCGGGGCTCGCAGCTACGACTGGCTCGTCGGCGGTCGGGTCGCACAGTCGATCGCGAACGTCGCGACCCTGGGTGCCTCGTACGTCCAGCGCCGAGAAGACGGAGAAATATCCAGCGAAGAGGTGGGACTCGATGTGGCCTCGGCCCCGGCACGCTGGCTCGATCTCGCGGCGTTCGGAGCTTACGACGTCCTGAACCCGGGTCTCGCGGAGGCTCGCGCTTCGGCGGCGGTGCGTTCGAGTGACTGGCGGTTCGAGCTCTTCGCTTCGCAGCTCTCGCCCGGCAGGTTGCTGCCGGCGACGTCGCTGTTCTCCGTGCTCGGCGACCTTCCGTCGCAGACGATCGGGGCGACCGTCCGCTGGCGCGCGGCCCCGCGGCTGGAGCTCCTCGGGAGCGGCGCAGCTCAGGACGTCGCGGCCGGCCTCGGTGGCAACGGATGGCTGCGCGCGACGCTCAAGCTCGATGATCGCGGGGCCGGCAGCCTCGGGCTCGAGATTCGCCGGATGGACGTTCCTTGCGCCGAGTGGACCGGAGTGCGGGTCATCGGCGCGCTGCCGCTTGGCAATGGCTTTCGCTATTCGTCCGAGATCGAGCTCGTCGTCCCAGACAATCCCGACGGCCGAGGCGTCGCGTGGCCGTGGGGTCTGTCGGCGCTGTCGTGGCGTTCCAGGAGCGGGTGGGAGGTGGCGGGCGCCGTCGAAGCGTCTTCGACGCCGCTGCGGCGCTACGAGACCGACGCCCTCGTGCGCCTCTCTTACGCGCTGGCCAGTCCGCCCACGACGGCGCCCGGACAGCGGCCGGGCTTTCGATGAAGATCCGCCCCGCCTGGGCGATCGTCTTGTCGGTCGCGCTTGCCGCCTGCGCGAGCGTGCTCGGTCTGCGCCCTGAGCCCCCGTCGCACCCGTTCGAGCACCGCGCGCACGTGCTGAAGGGGATCAACTGCGTCGAGTGCCACGCGGACGTCGCCAACGCGGGAGAGACCGGCCCTCTCCACCTCCCCAGCGAGGCCGTCTGCCGGCACTGTCACGAAAACCCTCACGACAACCGGCCGTGCATGAACTGCCACGGCGAACCGTACGTGCGGCAGGCGGCCGAGCTCGCCCGCGCCCAGCTCCGCGTCGAGCACCCACGCCACATGGGCGCCGTACACGGCGACTGCGTGCGCTGCCACTCCGAGGTGACGGAGGTGCATCCGCAAACCGTCTTGCCAAAGATGGCGACGTGCTTCGGGTGCCACGAGCACCGCGAGCAGTGGGCGCTGCGCGATTGCGCCGGCTGTCACGTCGACCTCTCCGAAGAGGGATCTCCGCCGGACGATCACCTCGTTCATGACGGTGACTTCGTCCGTGAGCACGGTGTTCGGGCGGCGAGCGCCCGCGACCTCTGCGCCAGCTGCCATACAGAACGTCAGTGCGCGTCGTGCCACGGCGAGGGAACGGTCCCCGCGCTCCCGTGGAAGCTTGCCCTGGGCGACGTGAGCCTGTCCGGGCTCCATCGCGCCGGTTTTCTCGCTCGCCATCCGGAGGAGGCACGGGGCGACCCGGGGCTCTGCACGACCTGCCACACCGAGAGCTCCTGCATCGACTGCCACACGCGCGAGAACGTCGCCGGCGGGTCGACGCGCAGCCCGCACCCGCCGGGATGGGCGAACGGGGAGCACGGCGTGCAGGCGCGCATCGATCCCACGTCGTGCGCCGGCTGTCACGGGGGCGGAGGCGAGCAACTCTGCGTCGGCTGCCATAGTGTCGGCGGCCCTGGCGGCAACCCGCATGGGCCTGGGTTCTCGAGTCGGAAGGACGAGCACCACGACTTGCCGTGCCGCCTCTGCCACGGGGTCGGTCCATGACGCCGTTGGCGCGGCGGATCGCCTGGGGCCTCGCGGCCAGCGTCGTGATCCTCGTGGCGTGCGCCGTGGCGCTCGTCAAGCTCTGGCCCCACGGGCCTCCCGGGATCCCGCCGGATCGCGTCCCCGCGTCGTGGGCGCAATACCGCACGAGCGCCGGGCACGAGTCGCACGTCGGCGGCGACAAGGCGAAGTGCAACGACTGCCACGCCATCGAGCGCGACGGGTTCAAAAACCCAGGCACTATCGTCTGCAAGAATTGCCACGCCAAGGAATCGGGGATCGGTCATCACGGCGGTCAGGGCGCGATGGCCACCGATTGCCTCACCTGCCACGTCTTCGCCCCCGGGCGTACCGCGCCGACGTGCGTGGGGTGCCACGCCAGGGCCGCGGGCGCCTTTCCGGCCGTGGTGCAGCACGCCACCGTCGAGTGCGCGACGTGCCACCGTTTGCACGAGTCGCCGTCCATCGTCGCCGCAGACTGCACGAGCTGCCACGAGGAGCGTGCGACGAAGCACGCCGCGCACCCCGACTCGAAGGGCTGCCTCGATTGCCATCACGCTCACCAGCCGGCGTCGGTCGCGCTCGTCGCTTGCGCCGCCTGCCATGCGCAAGGCGAGGCGCCCCATCCGGAGGCGCACGACTCCTGCCTCGGCTGCCACGCGCCACATGACTTCGCGGCGAACAACACCACGTGCGTGGGGTGCCATGGCGCCAAGACCACGCTGGCCGAGGGCACGGTGCCGGCTCACGGCGCATGCATCAACTGCCACCTGCCGCACGCGCCCGGGAGCGCCGCGGCGGCGTGCGTGCGGTGCCATCAAGATGTCCAAGTCCGCCACGGAGCCCAGGCCGCATGCGTGACCTGCCATGCGCCCCATGGGCCCGACTCGACCGTCCTCGCGGCCGCGTGCACAAGCTGCCATACCAAGGTCGCGATCTCCGACACAGCCGCCCACAAGGGAGGCGTGGCGTGCGAAGGGTGTCACAAGCCGCATGCCTTCGGCGGAGTGAGCGAGACCACGTTGTGCAAGGAGTGCCACGCGCGCGAGACCACGCTCGTGGCTTCGAACCGTGGACACGGCGAGTGCACGTCGTGTCATGGCCCGGCCGTGGCGCACGCGCCCACGGCCGCGGTGCCGTGCGGCGGTTGCCACTCGGCCGAGCAGAAGTCCGCACCCGCTGGCCACCAGCGCTGCGTCGGTTGCCACGAGCCTCACGCCGGGCAGGTCACCCCCACATGCGCGACGTGCCATGCGCCCGAGACGGGCGGAGCGCACGCCACGGTCGCCGGCGGATGCGCGACCTGCCATCGCCCGCACGGCCCAGGCGGAGTCGCCGCCCCCCCGGCGTGCAAGACCTGCCATGCGCCGGCCACCCTGCCGGCGCTGCACGGGGCGCCGGGGCACGCCGACTGCGCAAGTTGCCATGTATCGCCCCACGAACCTCCGCGGGCCGATCGCGCGTCGTGCACGAGCAACTGCCACGTGGACAAGCGCGACCATCAGCCGCAGGCCACGGCGTGTGCCGGATGTCACGTCTTTCGGCGGTGATTCGGCACGTGCGATGCATTCGACACGCGCCAATGACCGACGCCATGGTGATGGGAATCTTCGTTTTGCTCGCGCTCGGCCTGGGCGGTTCAGCGATACGGATCGCCAGGGAGTACGAGAGGGGCGTCGTCTTCCGGCTCGGTCGCTTGATGCCGCTGAGGGGGCCCGGCCTCTTTTTCGTCTTCCCGTTCGGGGTCGACCACGTAAGAAAGATCGACCTGCGCGTCATCACGCTCGAGGTGCCGCAGCAGGAGGTCATCACCTCCGACAACGTCACCGTCAAGGTCAACGCGGTGATCTTCTTCCAGGTCATCGACGCCCAGGCGGCGATCGTCCGCGTATACAACTTCATGGAGGCGACTTCGCAAATTGCCCAGACCACCCTTCGGGCGGTGCTCGGTCAATCGAGTCTCGACGAACTTCTCGGCGCCCGAGACAAGATCAACGACAAGCTTCGTGCGATCATCGATCGTCAGACCGAGCCGTGGGGGATCAAGGTCGGAACGGTCGAGCTCAAGGACGCACAGCTTGCCGAATCCATGGTGCGCGCGCTCGCGCGACAGGCCGAGGCCGAACGCGAGAAGCGGGCGAAGATCATCGCGACGGAGGGGGAGTTCCAGGCGGCGCAAGTCCTCGCCAACGCGGCTCAGATCATCTCGACCCAGCCGGCGGCGCTCGCCCTGCGATACATGCAGACGCTCCTCGACATGGGCTCGAACCAGAATTCCACCATCGTCTTTCCGATCCCGATCGAGCTGATTCGACCTCTCCTCGCGGCACCGGTGCCGATGAGCGCGCCGTTGCCCGTGAACGGCACGGTCTCGGAGAAATCCAGGTAACGCGAAGCGATCGTCGGCCGCGCTGAATCACGTCGCGACGAGTCTCACGATCTTCGCCCAAGAGACGTCGGACACGGCGCTGCGCGGAAGAACATGGCCAGGGTCGACGCCGGAAGTCGCGTGCATCTGGCGGACGCCTGCGTCGAGGTTCGTGAGATCGACGTATTCGTCGCCCTCGACGAGGCGGTCGGTCTGCTCGGTGCTGCTGACTTTCGCCACCTCGGCGTCGGTGAGAAGTCCGATCACCAATGCCCGCTGCTTGATCTTTGCGGCGGCAGCGGCGTGCGGTTCGCAGATCGCGGCCATCGTCCGCGCCATGCTGTCGTGGCCTAGCTCGTCGCTCTTTTGACCGAGAGAGCCGTAGGCGTGCCGGGCCAGGTCGGCCATCGACACGATGCCCATCAGGCGTCCCTCGCCGTCGACGACGGGGGTGCGCCGGACGCGCGCTCGTCTCATCAGCGCCGCGATGGATCGGAGCGGATCCGTGCCTCTGACGCAGTGGAGCTCGTGCGCCATCACGTCGGAGACGGGGATCTGCGGGAGCGAGTGCCCACGCGTATAAGCGGCCATGCAGACGTCACGGTCGGTGACTATTCCGACAAGGCGTTCATCGCCGTCGACGACAGGCACCGCGCCGCAGTCGTGCTCCCACATGATCTGCGCGACCCGCTCGAGGGTGTCACCGGCGCGGCAGGTCTCTACTTCTTTGGTCATCAATTCCGACGCGTTCATGGTTGCTCTCCCCGGCGCCCAGCGCGTGCAAGATTCCTGCGTGGGCTCGGACGTTCGTCGAGAGCGTCGTGCCGAGCGATTTGTCGCGCGTCTGGTCCCCGCTTATTGCCGATCGGACTCGCCGCTCCGCTCCGCTGCTCGCTCGGGGCTCCGACGCGGAGATGCAAAATGCGAGGCGCATTCGGAGAATGCCCGGCCGCAAGGATCCCGTCGCCCGACCCATAAAGTCGGAGATGACGGCGGTCGCGAACGGTCGCTGCTATGGGGCGGCGAGCGTCGAAATCGCGTCGGGCCCGACGCTGGCGAGCGCGCCCGCATGGACGAACCGAACAGCCGGTAAGAGAAGCGCTGCACGCAGCGCGGCGACGATCTGTTGGGGCTCGCTCGGCTTGTCGAGGTACGCATCACAATCCGCGCTCGCGCTCCCCCCCCTTTCACGCGCGGTGGCACTGCCAAATCCCGTCATCATGACGATCGGCGTGTGGTGGGTTCGTGCATCGGCTCGCAGCCGTCGCGCAGCCTCGGGACCATCCATGACGGGCATCAAATGGTCCAAAATAATCACGTCGGGCGCGAGAGCGAGCGCCCTCTCGACGGCGACGGCCCCATTCTCGGCTTGGGCGGTACGGAACCCGGCCCGGTGCAGGATCATGACGCAGATTTCGCGGGTGTCGTCGTCGTCGTCGACAACGAGAATGAGAGGCGAATGAATGTCGCCACGGTTTCCGGAGGACATTGGAACTTTCCTTTCTCGGCAGCGCCCGGGCGGCCGGCGCGCGTCGGTCCCACCGAACTGCATCGACCGTACCGTGCACATGCGTCACAAACGACGTTCTGAGGTGCAGCGGACGCGGAGCGGTCTGGGGATCAGCCTCCGGGCGCGATCTCGACCGCGCGTTTCACGGCATCGAAATCGACCGGCTTCGCCAGGTAGTCGGAGAAGCCCGATCGAGGGCGCGCTCGCGATCCGATTCGGCCGCGTACCCCGTGATGGCAATGATGGGAATCTGCTGGCACGTGGTGATCTGGCGCAGGCGCTGGGCCACGTGAAAGCCGTCGAGACCGGGCAGGCCGATGTCGAGCAGGACGATGTGCGGCTGGAACTCGCGCGCGATCTCGAGTGCGTGAGGCCCGTCGACGGCAACGCGCGTATCGTGTCCGACAGCAGCGAGCAGCGCGCTGACCATGGCGTGCGCGTCTTCGTTGTCGTCGATCTTCAACGCCTTCGACGAAGAGCCGGAAGGCCTCGGCTGCCTCGAGGAGTTCCTGCGTTCGCAACGCCGTGAGGACCAGCCGTTCGTTCGCGTCCCTCAAGAGCACAGCCGGGTCCGTCGGCCCGTCGGTCGGATCGCCGTCGCCCCCGGGATGATGCGTGCCCATCCGCCCCCGACAATTGCCGCAACCCCTTGGGCTCGACAAGGCGCACGAACAATTTTCGACGTGTCCGAACGCCAAATCGCTGTACCGTGCGCGCACTGTGCGCGTGATGGATCGGACGTCGGCCCTGCAACTGGCCGAGCGAATCTATGCGCAGGCGGTGCGTGAAGCGACCACCACGGATGTTGCGGGCATCGTGAAGCGCATCCATGAGAAGCTGGCACAGGCCCTCTCTCCCATGATCGGCGATGCCGGGTTTGCAGCGATGATGGCGCGTACCATCCAAATGGCGAGGGCGGAGTATCCGCGTCTCGACGGTGCCGTGGGATTCAGCGTCGAGCCCTTTCCGGAGAACCTCGCGTCCTGGCTCGAAGGCCAGGAACCGGCCCTGATTCAGGCTGTGGGCGTCGCCCTCCTCGCGCGTTTCCTGGTCCTCCTCTCGACCTTGATCGGAACTGAACTTGCGTTGCGGCTCCTGTCTCCCACCTGGCCCGACGCGATCGCGTACGCGATCGACTCGGCGGAGAAATTATGACGGACAGAGTTGAGATTCGAAAGATCCCGACCGGCATCCCCGGCCTCGACACGGTGCTCGGAGGCGGTTTGCCCGAGTTCTCTTTCAACCTGGTCGCCGGGGGGCCAGGGGTGGGCAAGACCACGCTCGCCCACCAGTTCATGTTCAGCAACGCGAGGGAGGACCAGAAGGCCGTCTACTTCACCATCTTCGGCGAACCGGCGGTCAAGATGCTGCGCTACCAGCAGCAGTTGACGTTCTTCGACAGCTCGAAGATCAACGGCGTCGTACGGTTCGTCCATCTCGGCGAGGACATGATCGAAGGCGGCCTCACGCGGGTGCTCGAGCGCATCCGCCGGGAGCTCGATGCAAGCGCCCCTCGCATCGTCATCGTCGATTCCTTCCGTTCCGTCGTGCGCGCCGCGAACGGACCGCTCGAAGAGAAGATGAACCTCGAGCGCTTCGTTCAGCTCCTGGCCATCACGCTGACGACCTACGAGGCGACGACATTTCTCATCGGGGAGTACCTGGAGCACGAGAGCCAGAGCAATCCCGTCTTCACCGTTGCGGATGGCATCGTGTGGCTTCACCAGACCGTCGTCCGCAATTCGATGGTGCGCCGGGTCCAGGTGATGAAGATGCGCGGCCAGGCGCCCGTCCCCGGCCTGCACACCGTCAAGCTGTCGGACGACGGGATGCGCATCTTCTCGCGCCTTCCGTCGCCCGTCGTGGCGCCCGCCGCGACCGACCCGAGCGACCCAGGTCGGGCGCGGACGGAATTGAAGAAGACCGGGATCCGCGGGCTCGACGAGATGCTCGGGGGCGGCATTCCCGCCGGCTATTCGGTCCTCGTCGCGGGGCCCTCCGGTTCGGGCAAGACGACCCTGGCCACGCAGTTCATCCTCGAGGGCGTGGCCCATGGCGAACCGGCGGCCATCGCCGTCTTCGAGCGACGCCCGAGGCAGTACGTCAAGACAATCTCGCGAGGTGCCGAGCTCGAACGCCTCATCCGACAGGACAAGCTCCAGTTGATGTACATCCGGCCGCTCGACCTCTCGGTCGACGAAACGCTCGAAGAGCTGCACGACTTCGTAGCCAAGCTCGGAGCGAAGCGCTTGGTCATCGATTCGGTCTCGGGCTTCGAGCTTGCGCTCGCGCCTTCGTTCCGCGACGATTTTCGCGAGTCGCTCTACCGGGTGCTCGGCACCCTCACGGCCCTCGGGGTGACGGTGATGCTGACTGCCGACGTGACGGATTCGTTCGCCGAGCTCCGCCTGGGCCCCGCCGGCCTGTCGTTCTTGACGGACGGGATCATCCTGCAGCGCTACGTAGAGATCGAAGGAAGCCTGCGAAAAGTGATGGCGGTCGTCAAGATGCGCGGGAACCCTCACAGCAAGGAGCTCCGCGAGTACGAGATCACCGAGAAGGGAATCGCCGTCGCGAACGACTCTCTCCAAGCCTATCGAGGCTTGCTCACGGGTCGGCCGGTCCACGGCCGCGCAAAGCGAAAGGGCCGCGTGGCCGTGGCCAAGCGCTCGGCGAAGGGAAAGGGCACCAAGTAGTGCGTGCCGGCCCTCGCCCCGAGCTCGAGAGTCAGGAGCGGTTCGGGGGCGGGGGGGCAGCCGCCCGCTTCTCGACGTTCCCTAGCCACGCGGCGAGAGGCACGGAGCAGGCGGCAAGGGCCGCGGTGCCGAGGTAGGGCACCGCGGTCGAGCCGGCGAGCAACGCAGTGCCCACGAGCGGTCCGAGCGTCCCACCGACGTCGCCGCAGAACTGCATGAGCCCGACGCCCGTCCCTCGTCGATCCGGCGGCACGATGTTGCCCATGATGACGAGCAGCGAGGGCCCGAGGCCCGCGCCGCCTGCGCCGATGAGCGCCAGGCCCATCGCCAGTCCTCTCGCTCCGTGGGAGAGACCGACGACCGCGAGCCCGGCCACGAGCAACACCATCGCGCCCGTCGCGACCCGCGCGTGAGCGCGCCACCGATCGCCGATGCGGCCGGCAAACGGCGTCAGCCCCGCGTCGACGACGATCATCCATCCCATGAGAAGGCCCGCCGTCCCCTGCTCGTTCCGTGCAAACAAGGAGAGGTGGCGTTCGTGGACGAGGAGCGCGAGCGTCGTGAGGATCATTCCACCGACCGAGAAGTTGATCACGAGGTTTAGCGCGCCGAGGGCGAAGAGGCGCCGATCCCGCATCCCGCGCAGCGCCTCCGCGAGTGGCGTGCGCCTGCCGAGGGGGCCGCGCCAGTCGGGCACTCGCAAGTAAGCGGCGATGAGCGCAAGCACGACCGCGGCGGCCGCGATCGCGAACGTGGCGGCGTCGCCGACGGCATCGGAGAGCAGGCCGCCCGCGGCCAGTCCGATCGGGACGCCGAGCACCATGGCAGCGCGGACCGTGCCCGCCGCGCGCCCGCCCTGCGACGGCCCACCCGCGTGGATCGCGAGCGCCTGCGCTGCGATGAAGACGCAGGCCGACCCCGGCCCGTGCAGCAACCGACCCGCCAGAAACAGGGGGCCCGCGCAGCCGGTCGCGATCCCGAGCGCGAAGAGGCCCAGCACCACGATCTGGACGGCAAGCCCCACGAGCAACGTCCGGCGGCCGCCGAATCGATCCGCCATCACGCCGACCACCGGGCTGGAGACCACGCGCATCGCCCGGTTCGCAGCGAGGATCACGCCGATGAACGGAAGCGACAGGCCGAGGCGTAGGCCCACGATGGGCAAGATCGGAAACGCGATTCCACCGGCGACCCCCGCGAGAAGCGTCCCCGGCGCCAGCGCCACAGCGAGCGACGCGGCGGACCGGACGTCTGCGCGAGGTGGGGTCGCCTTGTCGGGTGCGCGCGGCACCGCCGAGAGCGGGGACGTCACGAACCGACCACCCGTCGGAGCAGATCGAGCGCCGCCAGGAGCGTGCGTTGCTGCTCGCCGTCGAGCTTCTCGGCGATCGCCAGCGCGAGCCAGTTCTGCCGGGCAGCCCGACCCTCGGCCAGGATGCGTCGGCCCTCGGGGGTGATCGAGACGTTGCGGCACCGCGCGTCGGTCGCGTCCGCGCTTCGGGCGACGAAGCCCCCCTCCTCGAGGGTCGCGAGCGTCGCGCCCATCGACTGCGGCTTGACCAGCTCCGCGCGCGCCAGCGCCGCCGTCGTCGAGGGTCCGAGCTCGTGGAGGCGCCGTAGGACCGTCTGCTCAGACAGGCTGATCTGATGCGTCGCGGACTCGGCCCGCAGCCGGCGCGTCAGGGCACCGAGGACCTGCCGCAGCTCGTCGGCAACGAGCTCGCTGCGCTTCGTTGTGTCCCGAGCCATCGAGGGACTCTGCCGATTGGAAGTTATACTGGCAAGTTTTACTTTCTATCGAGGCGGCTCGTCGCGCTGCTGGGCGCGAAGCTCGAGAGCTAGCTCGGCGTGGGAAGCGCGCGCTGGTTGTAGAGCAGCTTGGTACGGCGCTCGATCTCCTCGGGGGGCAACTTCGAGAAGTCCTCGGCAAAGTCGGCGCCGGCGGCCAGCCCTCGCTTTACACCGGGTCGTTCGCTCAGCTCGTCGAACCAGCGCTTGACGTACTTGAACTCCTCGAGGTCTTGCTTCTGGGTCTTCCAGTGCACGACCCACGGGTAAGAGATGATGTCGGCGATCGTGTAGTCCGCGCCGGCCAAATAGCGGCGGTCATAGAGACGGTTGTTGAGGACGCCGTAGAGGCGGTTCACTTCGTCTCCGAACCGTCGAAGCGCGTACGACTGATCGCCCTGCTTGTCGCCGAGACGGAGAAAGTGTCCGAGCTCGCCCGTCTTTGGCCCCTGGTTGGCCGCCTGCCAAACGACCCACTGCGTGATCTCGTAGCGACCGCGAAGATCCTTGGCCCAGAACTGACCTGACTTCTCCGCGAGGTAGAGGAGGATCGCGCCCGACTCGAAGATGGCGATGGGCGGGCCGCCATCGATCGGGGCGTCGTCTACGAGCACGGGCATGCGATGGTTGGGGTTGAGCGCGAGGTAGCTCGGCTGAAACTGATCGCCGCGCCCGATGTTGCAGGGGACGATGCGGTATTCGAGCCCCGCCTCCTCCAGGAAGATCGTGATCTTTTTGCCGTTGGGCGTGGGCCAATAGTGAACGTGGAGCATGTGCTGCCTCCGGCTTGACTGTGTCCGCCTAGCTGGACAAGGCGTCTCTAGCATATCGCCGCGCGACGAGAAACCGCACGAACCAGGCTTGCCCTGCGACCTGCTCGGCGGTTGAATTCCCTCCGCGCACATCCGTCAAAGGTGTCCACGACGAGTCGAAAGGAGACGGCCCATGGCCCAGACCAAGGACAAGAAAAAGCCTCTAACGAAAGCGGCGCCTGCAAAGGACAAGAAGAAGCACGGCGCGGCGCTCTCCGACGACGATCTCAAGCACGTCGCGGGCGGCGTCGGCCTCGGGGGCGCGGGCATCGTGACGAGCGACAAGGTTATCAAAGGCTGGATCGAGATCTAGCGATCTGGCCATACAGCGCCTCGAGCACGCGCGCGAGGCCAGCACTGTCGCAGACCGGCGAGCTTTGCAGGCACGCGCGCATGCGCCGGCGGAGCGACGCGAGCATGGGTGGGGTGCGTCGCGATCGGGCAAGGGCGATCGCGCGATCGACGTAGCCCTCGATGCTCGTCTCGCACCAGTCCTTCAGCCCTGCGGCGACGACGAGCGAGCGGCTGGTTCTGCTCGCCCAGCGGTCGCCGTTGAACGTCAGGACGGGGACGCCTTGCCAGAGCGCTTCCATGGTGGTCGCGCCCCCGCTGTAGGGGAACGGGTCGAGCGCCACGTCCACGCGCGCGTGGGCCTCGAGGAAGGCCCAGTGGTCGGCGGAGCCCTCGAGCGTGATGCGCGACGGCCCGATCCCGCGACGCGCGAACTTCCGAAGGAGATGCGCCCGGGTCGACGCGTCGTCGAGCGCGCGGTTCTTCATGAAGAGGCGTGCCGCAGGTGCCGCATTCAGGATGGTCGACCAAGCGGAGACGACGGCGTCGGTGATCTTGTATTGGGACGCCAAGCTCCCGAACGTGAGATGCCCCGCGGCGACGCATGGGGGCGGCACAATCTCGGGACATGGGTGCAGGACGGAGAACGCGATGTACGACCTTGGAACGCGAAGGACGCGCTCGGTGTAAAAGCGCTCTTCGCTGGGCGGTACAACCTCCGGATCGCCGATGATGTAGTCGAAAGCGTCGATTCCGCTCGTCGCGTAGCTGTTGAACCATCCAACGAGGACGGGGGCCGGCCGCCGCATGAACATGCCCAGGCGCCTTGGGGCGCTATAGGCGTTGAGATCGACGAGGACGTCGATCCCGGCAAGTGCGATCCGACGCGCGAGGCCCTCGTTGGTGGCTCGCGTCGTCTCGTGGACGACGTCACTCGCCTGCGCGCGGTATCCGCTCTCTTCGCTCGGCGGGGCGCCATCGGCGAAGAGATGGATCTCGAACGCGGTCCGGTCATGATGGTTTATGACGCCCCAAACGGGCCTCATCCAGTTGGCGAACCCGAAGAACGCCGACACGTACCCGATGCGAATCTTTCCCGGCGGTGGCATCGCCCTCGGTTTGGGAATCGCGAGGGGCAGTTGGCTCGCGCGCTCGACGAGAGCAAATCGCCTGCGTGCCTCGAGGATCGCTTGGTTGTCGGCCCTTGGGCTGCCCGGGAGGATCACCGCCAAGAAGGTCGCGGCCGCGCGACGCGTATCGACGTCCGACGCGTCCGCGGCCAGGCGAACGAACTTCACCGCTTGATCGACCTCGCCCAGCTGAAAGAGCGCTCGCCCAAGCTCCAGGTCGGCCGTCGGCCAGTCGTGGCGCAGCGTTCGGGCGCGCCGCAAGCAGCGCGCGGCTTCGCCAAGAGCACCACGCGCGCGCTCTAGGGCGCCAAGGGCGAACCATACGTCCGCCATCGCGGGATCGAGCGCAAGTGCCGCTCGATAGCCGCTCGTGGCCGACGCGAGCTGACCGCGGCGATGCAGCGCGTATGCCCTCCTCGCCTCCGCCCGACCGCCGTCAAGCCGCGCCACGGCGCCCGCGCGCCCCCGTTCACTTCTTCCCGCTCGCGTCCGCGGGCTTGTCCGCCACTTTCACGAACTTGAGCGTCATCCGGTCGCTCTCGCCGATGGCGAGGTACTTTGCCCGGTCCTGATCGCCGAGCTGCAAGCTGGGCGGCAGCGCCCACACGCCCGCCGAGTAATCTTTGGTGTCCTTGGGGTTCGCGTTGACCTCGGACTTGCCCGCGAGCTTGAAGCCCGCCGCCTCGATGCGCTCGACGACCCACTTCTCGGGCAGGTAGCCCCTCTTCGAGCTTTCCAGAGGGTCCACGTCGGGCTTCGCCCGGTGGTCCTCGATCCCGAGGATGCCGCCGGACTTCAGCGCCGAGTGGATCTCGCCCAGCCACGCGTCGAGCGTCCCGTAGTTCACCATGCCGTGCACCTCGCGCATCAGCAGCACCGCGTCGACGGTCCCGTTCAAACCCAGCTTGGGCGCCTTGTCGTCCACGACGACCGCCTGCACCTTGCCGAACAATTCGGGCGACTTGTCGAGCAACGCTTTGAGCTTTTGGCCGTTGAAGGTGCTGAACTGGTCCTCGGGGCCATTCGGATCGGGGGTCGTCACGATGAGCTTGCCCTTGGCGGCAAGCGTCGGGGCGAGCAGCTCCGTGTACCAGCCGTCGCCCGGTCCGACTTCGAGGACGGTCATCGACGGCGTGAGCCCGAAGACCGCCAGCGTCTTGAGCGGATGGCGGTACTTGTCGCGATCGGCGTTGCCTGGCTTGCGGTCCTTGCCCGCCGCTGCCGCGTTGATCGCGGCCGTCAGGCTCGGGTAGGCCTTGTCGGCGAGTGCCTTGGCGGCGGCGTGCACCTCGGGCGTCCACCGCGCGATTTCGGCCTTGTTGTCTTCTTGCCACTTGGCGCGCTCGTCGCTCAGCTTCTTGCGCTCCTCGACGGTCTTCCTCTCGTCGGGGGTTGGCTCGGGAGGAGCGACCGCAGCGGCGCTCGCGGCGGGTGGAGGCGGCGTTGCCGATGCGACGGGTGCAGCGGAGACGACCGGCGGCGGCGCCGACGCGGGCGGGGGCGGCTCGGAGCCACCGCACGCGAAAAGAAACGACGAGAAGGCGACCGCGGCAACGAGTCGAGCGCGCATGGGGGGCGGTTATACAACGATTCGGCGGCCGAGCCTCGAATCCCCCCGTGCTGGACACCTCGGCCGACCAGCTGCGCCGCCTTGCCGACGAGATGTGCATTGAAACCGACGAGCGACGCTGCGCCCTGCCTCCCTTCGTGGCTCACTCGCGCATGCCCTTTCGCAACGGCGCTGCCGGATCGGCGATCCTGGTCGTTTTCCCGGCCCCCCTCACCCACTGCGAGCAGCACTACTCGGGGGACATGCCTCCGGAGTCGCCCGCCGGTCTCGACACGTCGTCCTCCGGAGGGATATCAGCCGTCCTCGAGTCCGGCCGCGGGATTGGCGAAGTCGATGTCGACATCGTGCACGGCGGGGGCCTCGCCCAGTGTCGGATCTCGCTCGGCCAGACAACGCTCGATGGCGGCGCGGCGCAGTGTCTGGTTCGCGGGCCCGAGCGACCCCAGCGTTCTCCGATGACCAAGAGCGTCATGTCCTGGTGAAACGCCGTTCAGGTCATCACGGCGCCGCCGGCGACATCGAGGACCACGCCCGTGATCCAACCGCTCGCCTCGGAGGCGAGAAAGAGCGCCGCTCGCGCGACGTCGTCCGGCGTCCCGAGCCGGCGGATCGGGTGAAGCTCGACGAGCGCGGCCTTCTGCGGGTCGGGGATGCGCTGGATGTTTCCCTCCGTGAGGATCGTCTCCGGCGCGACGCAGTTCACGCGGACATTGAAGGGACCCGCCTGCAGGGCAACGTCCTGCGTCAGCATCTGGATCGCGGCCTTGGCCGCCGCGTAGGGGATGGGGGACGCGGCGTGAGGACGGCGCGCGGCGGCCGATGACATCGTGACGATGTTGCCGACCCGGCGCGCCTTCATGCCGGGCAGGAAGCTCTTGAGCGTGAGGAACGTGGCCGTGAGGTTGCCGTCGACGCTCGTGCGCCATGACTCTTCCGTCGTGTCCTCGAGGGGGCCCGGCCGGGAGAAGCTCCCCCCCGCGTTGGCCACGAGGACGTCGACCGGCCCGAGCCGCTTCTCGATCTCGCCCCGCATCGCCTCGATCTCGGCGAACTTCGTGATGTCGGCGCGGAGGCTCGTCGCCCGGCCGCCGGTGCGCTCGATATCGGCCTGAACGGCGGACATCGCCAGCTCGTCCCTGCCGTGGAGCACCACCCGGGCGCCCTCGTGCGCGAAGAGCCGCGCGATGGCCGCCCCAATTCCGCGCGAGCTGCCCGTCACCAACGCAACCTGATCTTGCAGCGCACCCATGCCTCGCCTCCGTGTGGGGCAAAGAGCTTTGGCCCCCTTGATAGTTTAATCAACTAAAATATCTATCGTCTTGAACGACGTGCGCCCGTACGGTACCTCTGGGTCATGGCCGGGCCCTCTTCCACCAAGGCCGCGCTCGCGGCAGAGGTCTGGCAGCGTCTCTTTGCCTTCATCATCGACACGGGGCCCCACCGCAGTCAGGTGCTCGGCCAGCACGACCTCACCCCCAACGATTCGCGCGCGCTCTTTGCTCTGGACGTCCCGGAGGGACGGACAATGGGGTCCCTGGCCGAGGCATGGGGCTGCGACGCGTCGAACGCGACCTGGGTCGTCGACCGCCTCGAGAAGAAGGGCCTGGCCGAACGCCGCAGCCTCGCCGGGGATCGCCGCGTGCGCCTGGTGGGGCTGACGCCGCTGGGCATCAAGACGAAGGCAGCGCTTTCGAGAGACCTGGACCGGCCGCCGCCCGAGCTGCTCGAGCTCGACCGAACCGACCTCGAGGCGTTGAGGAAGGCCGTGCAGAAGTTGCCGCAGCGGCGCCGGTGATGGGGCCCCAATCGCGGTGTCAGGCTCTCTGGCCAAAGCCGCGAGGGGGGCGCGCAAGAGTTTACCGTCTGGTCTTCTTGCCGTGCTTGATGAAGGTCCCGCGATCGAGCTCCTCGAACGCCGTCCGCAGCTCGTCCTGCGTGTTCATGACGATGGGGCCGCGCCAGGCGACCGGTTCGCCGATGGGCATGCCCGAGACGAGGAGAAAGCGAAGTCCCGAGAGACCCGCGGTGACCACGACCTGGTCGCCTTCTGCGAACGACACGAGATGTCGGTCGCCGATCAGGTGTTCGCGCTCCTGGTCGAAGTACCCGTCGCCCTCGGCCTCGTAGGTGTACGGGTCGTCCTGGTGGTTGAAGACCGCTTGCCCTTCGAACACGTATGCGAAGACCGTGTGACTCGCCGGGATCGCGCGCGTGAACGTCACGCCCGCCGGAACGGTCACGTCGATGTACTCCGGAGCGGTCACGACGTCGCGAACCGGACCCGTGACACCTTTGGCGGCGCCAGCGACGATTCGGAGCAGGGCGCCGCTGTCGTCGACGACCTCGGGGATCTCGGCGCTCACGATGCCGCGGTAGCGCGGCTCGGACATCTTGCTCGCGGCCGGTAGGTTGGCCCAGAGCTGGAAGCCGTACATCTTTCCGGCCGGATCGCCCTTTGGCATCTCCTGGTGGATGATCCCACTGCCGGCGCTCATCCACTGGACGTCGCCGGCCCCGATCACGCCCTTGTTGCCGAGGCTGTCGCCGTGGTCGACCTCGCCGCGCAAGACATACGTGATGGTTTCCATCCCGCGATGAGGGTGCCAGGGGAACCCGAGTCGGTAGTCGTCGGGAGCGTCGGACCGGAAGTCATCGAGCAAGAGGAAAGGATCGTACTCCTCAGGCTCTCCAAGCCCGATGGCGCGATGAAGGTGGACACCAGCCCCCTCGAGCGTGGCGCGGGCCTTGACGACTTTGCGGACTCGTCTGCTCTGCACGTGGCACCTCCGAGCTCCAGACTAGATTGCACGTCTCGCGCCCGCGTGTCTGCACCTTGCTCGTGGGCGAGGGGAGCAATCCGACGCCTGAACCCTACCCTCCGTGGATGTGTGAAGGATGTGCTGTCCGAGACCCCGCTACGTCTGCATGCCCGGGCTCGTAGAGCTCGCAGGCGGAACTTCTACGTCTGCAAGCCCCGAGTGCTAGACCTCGCAGACGGACCTTCTAAGTCTACAAGACCCGGATCCGAGACCTCGGAGGCACGCCTTCTACGTCTGCAAGCCCCGGATCGCAGACCTTACAGACGGACCTTGTATGTCTACAAGTCCGGGATCGGAGACCTCACGGGCCGATTGCCTACGTCTACGAGCCCGCGATCGGAGACCTCGCAGGCGGACCCGCCACGCGTAGGACGCGACATTTCGAACTCCTTCATCAGATTGTAGGTATGCGCGCGGGTCAAGCCCAGGGCCGTGGCCGTGGCCGACACGTTCCATCCGGTCGCGACGAGCGATCGACGCAGCATCCGGGCCTGAAACCTCTTTGTCTCCTCGTGGAACGTCCCTGGGGCGCCTCCGAGCGCGGCGGCGCTCGAAGCTTCAAGGCCCAGGTGCGTCGTCGTGATCTCTCGCTCCCCTGCCCCCGCAGCTCGAATCAGGGCCCTCTCGACCATATTGGCGAGCTGTCGCACGTTGCCCGGCCACGATGACGCCTCGAGGGCTCGGACCGCGTCGGGTCCCAGTACGACCACGCCGATCCCGTGAACACGACAGGCGCGCGCGCAAAGGTGGTGCGCAAGTGCGGCGATGTCCTCACGCCGCTCGGCGAGGGAAGGCATCCGAAGGGTTACCACCTCGAGCCGGAAAAAGAGATCGCTGCGGAACCGCTGCTCCCGAATCGCCGCCTCGAGAGAGCAGTTGGTGGCCGCGATGACTCGAACGTTCGCCCTCCGCTCGGTACTCGACCCGAGCGGGCAATACCGCTTCTCGCTCAGGAACTGGAGCAGCTTCGCTTGCGCCGGACGCGCCAGCTCGGACACTTCGTCCAAGAAGAGCGTGCCGCCCTCGGCGGCCTCGATCTTCCCCTGTACCCGCCGCAAGGCCGTGGAGTGGGCGCCCGGCATCGCGCCAAAGAGCTCACTCTCGAACAGATGCTCGGGGACGGCCGCGCAGTTCACCTCTACGAAGGCGCGGGGGCTGCGACCACTTCGCGCGTGGATGGCGCGGGCCAGTTGGCTCTTGCCGGTCCCTGTCTCGCCGGTGATGAGCACACTTGCGTCGAGGCGGGCGGCCGGCGCGGCTTCGCGAAGCACAGCAACGAGCGCGGCGCTGGTGCCGACCACGTCCTCCCCCATCCGATACTCGGTCGATTCGAGGTCGTGGCCGGCGGAGACCCCCCCTGACCGAACCACGCCGAGCGCCGCGCGCTCTCGTCGCCGAGGGACGGCGCAAGGCATGTTCGATGTTGCGGCGCCGTCTCTGCCTTCGCTCGACCCGACTGCTGCAATCATCCGTGTCGCGCCTCCGATGAGCTCCCGCCTGCACCTCGTATAACGGCCGGCGACGGCGGGGTCGATTTCACCCGATTTCAGCGGATCGGCGCGCGCTATTGCCGCCGGCCCGCCCACCGTCTTAGAGTTCGCCGCGGGAACAATGGGACAGACGCCTCGAGCCGGGGGCGAGCTGCGCGCCGAAGACGGCATGCGCGACGCGGGCCCATACCGGATCGAAGCCGTCCTCGGTCGCGGCGGCATGGGGGTGGTGTACCGGGGGGTTCATCGCGAGTCGGGTCAACCGGTCGCCATCAAGACGATCCACGCCCCGCTCGAAGAGCACATCGCTGGGATCCGTCGCGAGATCCAGGCGCTCGCGCAACTCGATCACCCCGGCGTCGTCCGGATCGTGAGCTCCGGGGAAGTGGTCACGCCGCACGTCCAGCCCTGGTACGCGATGGAGCTCCTCGAGGGAAGCACGTTGCGGGATCAGCTCGCGGGAGCTCGTCTGAAGTCCGGGCCGCGGCCGGTGGCCGAGACGGAGACCCTTCCAGACGCCGAGACCGGAGACCCCGGAGATGCCCCATCCCTGGAGGATCCCCCGGCCGTCGACGGCGGGTCCCTGACGCAACGCCTCGAACTCCTCCAGCGAGTCTGCGATAGCCTCGCGTACCTGCACTCGCGCGGGATCGTTCACCGCGATCTCAAGCCGGAGAACATCTTCATCCGGACCGACGGACGCCCGGTCCTCGTCGATCTCGGGATCGCAGGCCGCTTCGGCGGCAAACGAGGGCGCGAAGAGCTCCAGGGCGCCGGTGGCGGGCTCGGGACGTATGCGTACATGGCCCCGGAACAGATCCGGGGCGAGTTCGTGGACGCACGAGCGGACCTCTACTCGCTGGGATGCGTTCTGTACGAGTGCCTGACGGGCGAGCCTCCGTTCTCGGGCGGCCGTCCGTTCGCCGTCGCACAGGCGCACCTTCACCGTGCTCCGCGCCCACCGTCCGAGCTGGTCGAGGACATCCCCTCCGAGCTCGATCGCCTGGTCCTTCGCCTGCTCGAGAAGGCGCCAGAGAACCGATTCGGCTACGCGGCGGACGTGGCCGCGGCGCTCGGGCTCTTCGTGGGCGCGGCGAGCAACGACGTCGGCCGTGACCCGGCGCCGTATCTCTATCGGCCGCCGTTCGTAGGGCGCTCGGCACCCCAGCAACGCCTGATGCGTTCGATCCGCGACGTTTGCCTGCGGCGCACCGGGGGCAGCCTCTTTCTTGGAGGTCCCACCGGCATCGGCAAGACGCGCCTTGCCATGGAGGGCCTGCGCATCGCCGAGGGGCTCGAGGCGCGCGTCATCGTGAGCCGATGCGTTTCCTCCGAGACGCCCGACGCAGCGGCCGGCGACGTGCCGTTGATGGCCTTTGCCCCACTGCTGCTGGCGGCCGCAGAGCACTGCCTCACCCTGCCGGACGTCGAGTCCGAGCGCTTCGCGTCGCCGTGGTGCAAGGTTCTCGCGCCTTACCAGCCGGCCCTCGAACGGATCCCCGGCTACGAGATGTGCCCCGAGCCCCCGGAGCTCGGACCACAGGCGGCGCAAGCCCGCGTGCTGCAAGCGCTCTCCGAGGCCGTTCTCCGCTTCGCGGAGTCGCGGCCGCTGGTGCTCGTGGTCGACGACC
>Ga0302326_10000485_pt1 | contig 111823 bp, 94 predicted proteins | sample Palsa_T0_3_FD_202264 | JGI IMG/M metagenome (GOLD analysis project Ga0302326, IMG submission 202264) | Peat permafrost microbial communities from Stordalen Mire near Abisko, Sweden - Palsa_T0_3 | ecosystem: Environmental > Terrestrial > Soil > Palsa > Peat permafrost | place: Sweden: Abisko... | reverse complement strand
CTCGACCAGCGCCCCGACCGCGACCTCGGCCAGTTGCAGGGCGCGGCACCGCGGATGCGGCCGCCAGCGCGTCGGTGGCCGCACACTCGGCGCGCGCGACACGGAACAGATCGCGATCATGAGTAGGATCTACCAGCTGCGGAAGCGCGCTGGCGGCTTATACAGGCCGTCGGACCAGGCCGCCAGATCCTCGATGCTGCGAGCTGCCAGCAGTGAGCGCTTCGCCGCCAGCCGCGCTACCCCCAAATCCTCCGGATAGGCGATGATCCCGCGAGCACGCAGAGCGGCGCTGCGCCTGGCGTCGGCGCGCAGGCCTACGGGCGTAACGCCGGCAATGGCAGCGACCGCGGCGCGGCGCTCCTCGCCGCTATCGGTCCGGTACAGGTAGGCGATGCCTTCTTCGGTGACCACGTGGCTAACGTCATCGCCATAGATCATCACCGGCGCGATCGGCATGGCGCTTTTCCTGCCGACCTCAATCGCGTCGAGTGACTCGACGATGGTCGGCGTCCCGCCTTTCCTGAAGCTCTCCACCAGCTGCACCACCAGCTTGCGGCCGCGAACCACCGGGGCGTGCGCAGTAATCAGGCTCAGCCAGGCCGGGCTGCTGTGGCGGCGCCCTCCCGGATCGTGACCCATGTTCGGCGCACCGCCGAAACCGGCGAGGCGTCCCAGCGTAACGGTGGAGGAATTGGCATCGGCATCCATCTGCAGGGTGGAACCGATGAACAGGTCGACACCGTATTGTCCGGCAAGCTGACACAGTACGCGATTGGAGCGCAGGCTGCCGTCACGGCCGACGAAGAAGATATCCGGTCGCGCGCGGATATAGTCCTCCATGCCGACTTCGCTGCCGAAGCAATGCACGCTCTCTACCCAACCGCTCTCGATCGCCGGGATCAGGGTCGGATGCGGGTTGAGTGCCCAGTTGCGACAGATCTTGCCTTTCAGGCCGAGCGAAGCGCCATACGTGGGTAGCAGCAGTTCGATCGCGGCGGTATCGAAGCCAATGCCGTGGTTGAGAGCCGTGACACCGTGACGCTCATAGATGCCGCGGATCACCATCATGCCCATGAGCACCAGCAGCTCGGTGATGTGGCGCGGATCGCGGGTGAACAGCGGGTCCACGGCGAACGGTTTATCCGCGAGCACGACGAAGTCTACCCACGAGCCGGGAATGTCGACTCGCGGCAACGCGTCCACCAGTTCATTCACCTGGGCGACGACGATGCCGTGACGGAAAGCGGTGGCCTCGACGATGGTGGGTGTGTCCTCGGTATTGGCGCCGGTGTAGAGATTGCCCTGCGCGTCGGCCTGTTCGGCGCAGACCAACGCGATGTTCGGCATGAGGTCGATGAACATGCGCGCGTACAGCTCGACGTAGGTGTAGATCGCTCCGATCTCGAGCTTGCCGTCCTCCAGCAGTTGCGCCACGCGCAGGCTCTGCGGGCCGGCGAAGGAGAAATCAAGCTTGCGAGCGATGCCACGCTCGAACAGCGTCAGGTGTTCCGGCCGGCTGACGGTCGAAATCAGCAGATGGATGTCGTGCACTTTTCGCGGATCGACCTGCACCAGCGCACGTGACAGGAAATCCGCCTGCTTCTGGTTGTTGCCTTCTAGCGCCACACGGTCACCGGGTTGGATCAGTGCCTCCAGTGCCTCGACCATAGCGTGCTGATCGAGCAGTTTGCCATTGGCGTGAGAGCCGACAGCAGCGAGCCGTCGCGCCTTGGCATCGCGCATGACCGTCCACGAGCGCACGGCGCCGGCAGCCTCGCTCACAGCCATTGGTGGTCGTTCCGCTCCGGTCATTGGCAGTGATGCGTCGGAACGAGCTTAAGTCTTCCGATTGCCGCCGCGTTGCCGGCCCGCATTCACCGGGTCCGTGGCCAGGTGCCGCGCAACATAGGTCGCCAGCATGTCCCCGGTCTGCAGCAGGTGCGGCTCAAGAATCTGCACCGCGCGCTCAATTGCGCCGCCGCGCAACGCCTCGATGATTTGCAGGTGCTCATCATCCGAGCGCCGCTTGTACGGCGGCATGTCGAGCTTCAGGCGCAGATAACGCTCACCCTGGCTGTGCAGCGACTCGATCATGGCGATCAGGCGCGGCCGCGCGGCCGGAGCGCACAGCGCCAGATGGAATTCGCGGTTGCGCTGCACGTACAAGGACCGGTCGCGCTCGCTGCATGAGGCACGCAGGATCGCGCCGGCCTGTTTCAGGCTTTGCGCTGTGTGGTGCGGCGCCGCCAGTCGCAACGCCGTGACTTCGAGCGACGCGCGAATCTCGTAGATCTCGCGCACCTCCTCGGCACTGAGCGAACTAACGCGTGCACCTCGATTGGGATGGAAAATGATCCATCGCTCGCTCTCCAGTTGACGCAAGGCCTCCCGCACCGGGATACGGCTGACGGCGAAATGCTGCGCCAGCATTTCCTGCCGCAGCGATTCACCCGGGAGCAGCTGGCCCTCGATGATCGCCTGGCGGAGAGACTCGGCGATCACCTCCGGCGAACTCTGTCGTCCCGACAGCGGGTTGCCGAAGTCGTAGCGGTTGGTCTTCATGGGATATTGTATAAATTATCCAATGATCTGGCAACAGCGCCGCAGCGACCGCCGTCACCACGAGCCTGCCGCCAATCGCGGCTGGGCGCTCCTCGTATATCATGCTCATCCCCACCCAGAGGCCCCGATGCCGTTGCGTTCTCTAGGCCGCTCCGGTTTACGCGTTGCTCCGCTGTGTCTCGGTGGCAATGTATTCGGCTGGACCGCGACTGAAGCTGCTTCGTTCGCGGTGCTGGATGCACTGGTCGGCGCCGGACTCAACTTCATCGACACCGCCGACGTGTATTCCGCATGGGTACCCGGACATCGCGGCGGCGAATCGGAGACGGTCATCGGCAACTGGTTGCGGCGCCGCGCCAGGCGCCAGGATGTCGTGATCGCCACCAAGGTCGGCATGCCGATGGGACCCGACCGCAAGGGACTGTCGGCTACCCATATCGCGCGCTCGGTCGAGGAATCCCTGCGAAGATTGCAGACCGATCATATCGATCTGTACTTTTCGCATTCCGATGACCCCAGCGTGGCGTTCGAGGAAACGCTCGGGGCCTATCAGAAACTGATTGCGGCGGGCAAGGTACGCGCAATCGGAGCATCGAATCACACTGCGGCGCGCCTGGCCGAAGCACTCGAGGTAAGTCGCCGGAACGGCCTGCCGCGATACGAGGTACTACAGCCGCACTACAACCTGTACGCGCGTGCCGACTACGAATCTGCTCTCGAGCCGTTGTGTCTGGAGCAGCACATCGCCGTCGTCAGCTACTTCGCCCTCGCCTCTGGCTTTCTGAGCGGAAAATACCGCACACCGGCCGATGCGGAGAAGAGCGCGCGCGGCACTGGCGTGGTCGCGGAGTTTCTCAATGAACGCGGCTTGAGAATTCTTGCGGCACTGGATGACGTGGGACGGCGCTACGGCGCGTCGCCCGCCAGCGTAGCGCTGGCATGGCAAATCGCGCGGCCAAGCATCACCGCCCCGATCGCAAGCGCCACGACGGTAGGTCAATTGCAAGAGCTGGTCGCCGCAACGCAGCTGGCATTGGACGCGGCGGCGATCGAGCAGTTGAATACTGCCAGCGCGTGAGGACGGCGGGTGGCGGATAGGCACGAGGTGCAGCAGGCGTGAAGATCCCCGAGATTCTACAGATCGAAACGCCCCATGCGCCCGGCTCTCTGGCGAGCGTGCTCAACGTGCTCGCCGAGCGGGGACTGGTACTCGAACACGTGAGCAGCGTGCGGCGCGACCAGGACCGGACCCTTTGGGAAATCACCGTCGAGATCGATACCGAGGCCCACGTCGGGCTGGTCGAGCGCTTGAACGCGCTTCCTTCCGCCCGCTTCATCGGCTGGTCGGATCGCGTGTTCGATCGCCACCGCCACGGCAAGATCGAGATGCGATCGCGGGTCGCGATCTCCACGCAGCAGATTCTGCGCGACATCTACACGCCAGGTGTCGCACGCGTGTGCCTAGCCATCCGCGCGGACCCGGAAAAGGTGTTCGACTTTACCTACCTCGGCCGCGCAGTAGCGATAGTGACCGACGGCTCGGCCATTCTGGGGCTTGGTAATATCGGTCCGCGTGCCGGGCTACCCGTCATGGAGGGGAAGTCGGCTCTGTTTGCGTCCCTCGTCGGAATCAGCGGCATTCCAATTCTGATCGAGAGTGGTGAGGTCGATCACTTCGTCGATGTCGTCTGCTCGATCGCCCCGTCATTCGGCGCGATCCAGCTCGAGGACATCAGCGCACCGCGCTGCTTCGAGATCGAGCAGAAGCTACGCGCGCGCTTATCGATGCCGGTATTGCACGACGATCAACACGCGACTGCCGTCGTAGTGCTTGCGGCGCTGCTGAACGCGACCCGGCAGATCGGCGTGAGACTCGATACGCTTACGGTCGGCGTCATCGGGCTCGGCGCGGCGGGTCTTGGCATCGCGCGCCTGCTCCTTGCGCACGGAGTGAAGCAGCTGCTGGGCGCGGATCTGCGCGCCGAGGCCATCGGGCGCCTGACGCAGTTGCATGGGCAACGCGACAGCCTCGAGGGGATTCTGGCGCGTGCGGATGCGGTCATCTGCACTACCGGCGCGAAGGACCTGATTGCGCCCGGGCAGGTCCGGCGCGGCCAGATCATCTTCGCCCTGTCCAATCCCGACCCCGAGATCGATCCCGTCGTCGCCCTCGCCGCGGGGGCCGCCATCGCCGCCGATGGCAAGAGTATCAACAATGTATTGTGTTTCCCTGGGCTGTTCGATGCGGCGTTGCGCGCGCGCGCGCGCGCATTCACCGACGCGATGCTGGTTGCAGCCGCAAACGCGCTGGCCGCCGCCGCGCCCGCCGGACAGCTGTTACCCGACCCGCTGGAGCCCTCGATTCATGAGCGTGTATCGCAAGCCGTCCAGGCGGCGGTCGCCCGCGCGAATCAGGCGCCGCCCGGCGACGGCGGCCACTCGGAGCTCGCGGGACAATAAGAAGGGCTTGCCGCCATCGATGGCGAGAGACTCCGCCACTATCGACCGGGCTTCACTTTGTCGTGCTTAAGACTGCCACAGCGATACCCGACACGCGAAGACGGGGCACCGCGGCCGCCCAGCAGACCTGATCACGGGCTCTGCTGTGTCTCCGGTATGCGGTATTGTGGATTCTCAAATTTGACTTCCTCCGCCCAGTAGCCGGCGCGGCCGTGATGCTGGTGGAGGCCCATCTCCTGGTCTCGACTCAGCGGTGCCGCAGGGTTATAGAGAGGCGCGTCCTTGACGGCCTGCTGAGTCAAATTAACCGACACCGTCGAGTCGGCCCAGCTGATGTCATGAATCCATCGCGGTGCGACCAGCACCTGGTGACCGAGCCACCAGTTGCTGGTGTCGACGACAAAATATCGAATAGCCCAGGTATCGTCATCGAGCAACAGCCCCTGCACATGACCCATAGCGCCATCGCTTGCGGCAACGTGATAGTTCATCAGTGCATTGCAGCTGCGCAAATGCGGGTCCCCGTTCTGGGTGGCCTCTCCGGCGGCCTGCGCCTGGGAATCCCGCGCCTGCGCATGGCGATATGCGGCATCGGAACCGCCCTCGCCTAAGCCCATCAGCATCATGCCCGGGAAGGCACCGTGGCCCCAGAGGCCGTCACCGGCCCAATAATATGGGTAGCCGTAATAGCCCAGGTATTGCATTTCGTGCTGACGCGACACCGGCTTATCGGTGTCGATGTCGGGGCTGTTCTTGACTTGTGTCGTCGTGATCGAGACCGGCATCACTCTTCCGGCCCAATCCGGGTGGTCAACGGCGATGGGCGAGATCAATACCTTTCGGCTGGACATCCAGCTGCCGGTCTCCACGACGAGGTAGCGTACCGCCCAGCTCTTGTCGTCGAAATAAAAATCCTTTACGTGACCAACGGTCCCATCGCTCGCTCGAATCTCGAAACCTTCCAGATCCTTGATGCTGTGTAACATATGGTTTTCTCCTTCGGCAGCTTCATGCCGCGGTCGGTGGCCTGGGGGGTTCTGCCGGCTTTGACGGCTCAATCGGTTTGGGTATCTGTTCGCTGGCGAGCGCCAGCGCCAGAGTTGTGACGGAAGGATTCAGGCTGTCGACCATCGAAGTCGGCATCAGGATCGTAGCCCCTCTTTCTTTCGTCGTCTCATAGATGATGTTCATCGCTCGAAGCTGCAGCGCCACGGGATGCCCGGCGTAGATATCGGCCGCCTCGACGAACTTGCCCGCGATCGCCGCTTCCGCCGATCCGAGAATCACCCGCGCCTGTTTTTCACGCTCCGCCTGCGCCTGACGCGACATGGCGTCCTGCAGGGCCACCGGGATAGCCACGTCGCGGATCTCCACCGAGCTCACCGATATGCCCCACGGGGCGGTCTTCTGCCCGATCTCGACCTTGAGCTGTTCGTCCGCCTCCTTGCGGTCGGACAACAGGGCCGCCAGCATCGACGAGCCGATCATCTCGCGCAGCGAGGTCTGCGCAACCCGGTCGATGGCCTCGCGGTAATTGGTGATGGCCAATGCGGCCTTTTCGGCGTCGTGCACGTGCCAGAAAATAATTGCGTCCACGTTGACCGGAACGGTGTCCTTGGTGAGCGCCTGCTCGGCGTTGAAGGCGGTGGTCTGGATACGCTCGTCAATGACTGCGATCACGCTGTCGAGTACCGGGATGATGGCGAAGAGCCCCGCCCCCCTGACGCTTTGTAACTTTCCCATCCTAAGGATCACGAATTTCTGCCAGACGTTGGCCATCTTCAGCGACATGGCGATGAGGGCTGCGGCCGCGAGCAACGGGAAGGCGAGGTAGGGACTGACGAGGTAACCGGCGGCGAGGCCTGCAGCCAGGCACGCGAACACCAGAAATGAGGTGACGGGATTCATACGCGTTGGTCCGGGTGCGCAGTGGCGAGGCGCTGAGTCTGGGTACTGACGACAGCGCCGTCGGTGCGCTGCCGCACTCAGTGACCCGGGCGCGCTGCCGACCCCTCGCTAGAAGGGATAGTTGATGCCGGTGAATACGGCCACGCCCTCGCTGCCATAACCGACATCGACGTAGCCGACGACAAAGGGCCGGGCGATGCCCCGAAAACCCAGGCCACCGACCGAATGCAGGTGCGCCAGGGGCCAGGTGCCCGCTTGCGACCACACCCGCCCGACATCGGCGAACGGCGCCAATTCGACATCGACGTGCGTGGAGAAGGTATTCAGCGACCACACTGTCCGGCGCACCTCCATGCTGGCGGAGAAAGCATCGCGGTCATAGTAGCGGCCAGGTCCGAAGCCGCGTAGCGGCTGGTCGCCACCGATCTGGCTCTCATCCCCGCCGAGGCTGCTGAGTGCCCAGAACGGCAGGCGGTGCGCGTCCGGCATATAACGTAACGACATGTGTGTTGCAACGACCGTCTGAGGCGCGATCGGCCAGAAGTCCCGGCCATCGATTCCCGTTTCGCTGTACAGGGAGTCGTTGAACACGCCCCGCCGGCTCGCCATGCCGCCGTACGCCACCCATTCCATGCCCTTGGTCGGAATGGTCACGTCATCGCGCGTGTCATAGACGATCGAGCCGCGATTAAGGAACTCATCGCCGCGGCCCACGCCGAGGATGCGGCCAAAGCGCGTCTCCAGCGAGTCGATGCCCGCCAAGGTACCCGGCAGCACGTCCACGTTGCGCACGCGCACGGTATAGAGCACTTGCCACGTATGATTGAGGTTCAGACCGATCTGCCCCTGCGCCCACTCCTGCTGCTCGGTGTAATCGGTTTCCGCGATCGCCGGTGAGTCATTGCCGATGCCGAAAAAGCGCGGCGTACCGTCACGATTGAAAACCAGACTGGCGGTGAACGACCAGCGTTGTGCACGCAGGCGTCCATTCTGGAATTCCGCATCGAACACACGTTGAACACGCTCGTTACCCCCGAGTACCACCGACCACTGCTCGTCCTCGGACGGATACGCATACACGCGGGCGTGTCCGCCGTAGCCAAAATAAGGGTTGTAGAGCACGTCCGGTGCGAGGATGCGACGGATGTCGTTATTCTCATCGGTCTGCAGACGCACCGGCAGCAGGCCAAGCGTGGTGCCGCTGTCCGGATCCACGGCGATCAACGGTACCGGGATGAACGGTGCCGTTGCGGGATTGAACCAGGTCGCGGGGGTCAGCCATCGCTTTATATCCGCGCCCAGCCAGCCCGCCGGTGCAGCGCTTGGCGGTGTCGTCGTGGGGTTGGCCGTTGGCTCTTGCACCTGCGTCTGGGGCTGTGCCGCATCCGCGGTAGATTCCGACTCCGGCCACGATGGCGATGCCAGCAGGCTGGCCAGCATGGCGCATAACAGCTTCGATGCGAACGCCCCAGGCCGCGGGTATCTGGTTCCAGGGATGAGGGCATGGCGCATGTTCAAGACGCTCTCTTTGGGCCACGAGCTTGTGCGCGAACGCAACGCAGCGGCCGCCGGGTAAGGTATACACGTAACGTGTCCGTGTCGGTGCCACCGGGTGAATCCAGGCGTGCGCAAAAGGACCGGATGCTGCGACGCAGCAAAGCGCGCGTCAGCCGAGGTTTGGCTAAGGAAGGCGTACCGCTGCGCGTCCTCCCGGCAGCCTCGAATGCTCCGATGATTCAGGCGCTAGGCTCCGGCTCTGCTGCTGGACATTGTGATGGAACGCATTGACGCTCCGGGATATCCTGTTTGAGGTCGATGTGCATCCTTGATTAACCGTCGGGCTCAATACCCATTCCTGCGAGGCCTGTAGATGACTTCCAGTTCCCCTTCCAGCCCACCCCTGAGAACACTCTTCCTGCAGGCGCCCTCGTTCGACGGTTTCGACGGGGGTGCCGGCTCGCGCTACCAGGCCCGGCGGGAAGTCAAATCGTTCTGGTATCCGACCTGGTTGGCGCAACCCGCCGCGCTGGTGGCTGGCTCGCGGGTGCTCGATGCCCCGGCTGAGGATCTGAGCGTGGAGCAGTGCCGCGCCATCGCCCGCGGCTACGAGCTGGTCATTATGCACACCAGCACCCCATCCTTTCCCACCGACGCCAAGTTCGCCGAGATACTGAAGCAGGACAATGCGAACATCAAGATCGGCCTGGTCGGGGCCAAGGCGATGGTCGATCCGGAAGGCTCGCTGCGCGCCACCGCTGCGGTGGATTTCGTCTGCCGCGAGGAATTCGACTACACCTGCCAGGAGGTGGCGGCGGGCCTGGCGCTCGAGGACATCAAGGGACTGTCCTACCGCGATACCGAGGGGCGCATCGTACACAACCTGCCGCGAGCGATCCTGGAGAACATGGACGAGCTACCGTTCGTGGCACCGGTCTACCAGCGCGATCTGAAGCTCGAGAACTACTTCATCGGCTACCTGAAGCATCCCTACGTGAGCTTCTACACCGGACGCGGCTGCCGCTCCAAGTGCACCTTCTGCCTCTGGCCGCAGACCGTCGGGGGCCATCACTATCGCGTGCGCTCGGCCGAGAACGTGCTCGCCGAAGTGGCCTGGATCAAAGAGCACATGCCGCAGGTCAAGGAAATCATGTTCGATGACGATACCTTCACCGACTCATCGAACCTGGCGCGGGTACAGGCGATCGCGCGTGGCATGGGCAGCCTCGGCATGACCTGGAGCTGCAACGCCAAAGCCAATGTGCCCTACGACACGCTGAAGGTGATGAAGGACAACGGCCTGCGGCTGCTGCTGGTGGGCTACGAATCGGGCGATGATCAGATTCTGCACAACATCAAGAAAGGGCTGCGCACCGACATCGCGCGCCGCTTCACCGCCGACTGCCGCAAGCTCGGCATCCTCATCCACGGCACCTTCATCCTCGGTCTTCCCGGGGAGACGCGCCAGACGATCCAGAAGACCATCGAGTTCGCCAAGCAGATCAATCCGCACACCATCCAGGTATCCCTCGCCGCCCCCTACCCCGGCACGACGCTCTACCGCCAGGCGCTCGATAACGGCTGGTTGCAGCCCAACGATGCGCTCAATCTGGTCAACGAGCAGGGCGTGCAGCTGGCCGCCATCAGCTATCCACACCTCTCCAAGGAAGAGATCTTCCACAGCATGGAGGTGTTCTACCGCGGCTTCTACTTCCGTCCCAGCAAGATCTGGGAGATCGTCAGGGAGATGCTGGCCAGCTGGGACATGATGAAGCGCCGACTGCGCGAGGGCGTGGAGTTCTTCCGCTTCCTGCGTGCGCACCAGGCCTGAGGCAGCGATCGAGCGCCGAGGTGCCGATGCCGTCGATCAGCCCGTTCATCGCCATTATTGGTCTCGCCAGCTTAGGCATGGCGGCCGGTTACGCCGTTCTGGCGCTGCTCGCCGCAATCCTCTGGCAGATGCGCCGGATGCCCGTCAATTCGCGACGACTGCCACCCGTGACGGTGCTCAAGCCCCTGTGCGGCGCGGAACCGGGACTATACGAGAATCTGCGCTCGTTCTGTCAGCAGGACCACCCGCTGTTTCAGATCGTATTTGGAGTGCGCGATCCGGCTGATCCCGCACTCGCGGTGGTCGAGCGGCTGCAGGCCGAATTCCCCGCGCTACCGATCGACGTCGTGGTCAATCCGCAGCAGCACGGCACCAACAGCAAGATCAGTAACCTGATCAACATGGCTGCGCGGGTACGCCACGACGTGCTGGCGATGGCCGACAGCGACGTGCGCGTCGGGCCGAACTATCTGAGCACCGTGACCGCGCCGTTGCTGGATCACAACGTGGGCCTGGTCACCTGCCTGTACCGCGGCGTGCCGACCCGGCAATTCTGTTCGCGCCTGGGCGCGATGTACATCAACGAGTGGTACATGCCCTCGGTACGAGTGGCATGGCTTTTCGGCTATCAGGGCTATGCCTCGGGGCAAAGTCTGTGCCTGCGGCGCGATACCTTACAAGCGATTGGCGGCTTGCAAGCGATGGCAAACCACCTTGCAGAGGACCATCGATTGGGCGAAATGGTGCGCGCGCTGGGACTGCGGCTCGAGCTGTCGCCTTATATGCTCGAGGCAGAGCACCACGAACAGGACCTCGACTCGCTTGCCCGCCATGAGGTGCGGTGGATGCGCACAATTCGCGTGCTGCGGCCACGCAGTTTTCCCCTGATGTTCCTGAGTTTCAGCCTGCCTCTGGCGATCCTTGGCATTCTGCTCAGCGCTGCGGCGCAGTCCGTCTCCACGACGGCCTGGGCGCTGTTCGGCATCACGCTGGCCGCGCGGCTGCTGCTGCATCTGGCGCATCGTTTGCGCGTTGATCGACCCCTGTTCACGGATCTGTGGCTGTTGCCGGTACGGGATCTGCTGATCTGCTGGGTCTGGTGCCGAGGCTTTCTGACCTCTCGCGTTACGTGGCGAGGTAGCGAGTTTGAAGTGGACGCCGACGGCGTCATGCGCAGACTGTCCTGAGTATCCAGCGCGCCGCTCACAATCAGTCGTCTCCAGCCGGATCCATCCCCGAGGGCGAGGCCTGAGAATCGCGGCATACATCGGTGCCCTGCTGGGTCTGGCGTTACTGATCACGCTGGTCGTTCGGGCAGACTTCACGGCCATGCTCCAGACCTTCGAGGTCGGCGGCTGGAGCCTGCTGTGGTTGATACCCTATCGCGCGCTGTACTATTTTCTCTACGCCATTGGCTGGTTCAATATCCTGCGTCCATACGATCCGGGTCGACGCGCCGGCCTCGGATATCTCTTCTGGGTCACCACCGTGCGCGACGCGATCGATCGCCTGCTGCCGGTGGCCAGTGTCGGCGGCAGTCTGGCGGGGGTGCGTCTGTTGCGGTGGCGTGGACTGGCCGCGGTACCCGTCGGTGCCAGCGTCATCGTGGAGATTTTGCTGACGCTGGTCGCGGTGTACCTGTTTACGGCCGTGGGCCTGCTGGTGCTGGTCCATCTCAGCGCTACCGGCCACGAATACCGTCGTCTGCTCGTCACGTTCCTGCTCAGCCTGCCGGTACCGGTGGTGACCGTTTTGCTGCTGCGCTACGGCTCGTTTTTCAAGCGCCTGGCCCGCCTACTGCGCCCGGTGGTGGGCGTAAGCATCATTGCGCAGGGAGCGGCTTCACTCGATCACGAACTGCGCGCATGCCTGCGCCGGGGATGGACCTTGCTGCTCGCCGGTAACCTGCAATTCGCGGCATTTGTCTCCGGTTCGTTCGAAATCTGGTTTGCCTTGCGCCTGTTCGGTCACCCGGTCGGCGCCAGCACCGCACTGGCGCTGGAGAGCGTGACTCAGGCGATGCGCCATCTGGCCTTCATCGTACCGGCCGGCCTCGGCGTACAGGAAGCCGGCCTGGTGCTGTTCGGGCAGATGCTGGGCATCACTGGCGAGCTGGCCCTGGCGGTCTCCATGGCCAAGCGCATGCGCGAGGTGCTGTGCGGTCTGCCAGCGCTGCTGTCCTGGCAATGGCTGGAGGGACGGCGGCTGCACCGGCTGACGGGAAGCGCATCCTAGCGTGGGTGCGTCCGCTCACTCACCGAACGATCCTGCAGCGACCGGGCGCTACGGCTCGGGCGCGATCGCGTTTCACTGGGTCATGGCTGTGCTCATCGTTGTCGTGGGCACTCTCGGGCTCCTGCACGATTCCTGGCCGAAAGCAACGCAATCGTTCTGGATCAATGTCCATGCGTTGATCGGCCTGCTGGTCTGGCTGCTGATCATCGCGAGATTCTGGTGGCGTAGTCGCCACGCGCCGCCCGGATTACCGCCGGAAGTCGGCGGGCTGGCGCGCAGCCTCTCCGGCCCGGTACACCGACTGCTTTATGCCCTGATATTCGTCATACCGATCATCGGTATGGTGACTTTTATATGGCATGGACGCGCGCTCGACTTCGGCCTGTTCCGGTTGAATTTCGGCATCCGCTCCAACCGCGCGATCTTTCATCCGACCGAGGACATCCACGGGTATCTGGCGTACGCGCTGTTCGCTCTGGCCGGCATGCACGCACTGGTCGCCCTGTGGCACCATTTCATTCGTGGCGACGGCGTATTGCGGCGGATGTGGCCCAAGTCCCTCGATGCGTGAAATCCCCCTCGCCGCGATCGCGGCGCGCGCAATGGCTCAGCTCTTGCGATCTACCGCGAGCGGCGCGAAAGCCTGCTGAACCGGCATGACCTCGATCGCATTGACGTTCACATGCGCGGGCAACCGCAGTATCGACTCGATCACCTCGACCACATCGGGTGTCGTCAGGGGACGCGTGCCCGCATAGAGGGCGCGCGCGGCGGCTGCATCGCCCTTGAATCGCACCAGCGAGAACTCCGTTTCGCACAAGCCAAGCTCGACCGAGGTCACGCGTATCGCGGTCCCTAGAAGGTCGGCGCGCAGACCCAGGGAAAACTGCCGGACATAGGCCTTGGTACCGCCATAAACATTTCCGCCCGGATAGGGATAGGTTGCCGCAATCGATGACATATTGATGATGTCGCCGCGATTGCGTTTGACCATTCCGGGCAGAATCGCCCTGGTTACGCGTGTGAGACCGAGGACATTGGTCTCGATCATCGTTTCCAGATCCTCGAGGGCCGCCTCGTGCGCCTTGCTCAGCCCCAGCGCCAGTCCGGCGTTATTGAAAAGAATATCGATGGCGGCGAAGGGTCCGGGAAGTCCATCGAGGCACGCCTGCAGCGATGGCGCGGATCGGACGTCAAGGACGTGGGTGAGCAAGCGGTCGGAGTTGGCGTCGTCTTCGAGCTGACGCAGACGATCCGAGCGCCTGCCGGTCGCAATTACCCGGGCGCCGGCTTTGAGCAGGCTCAACGCCAGACCGTGGCCAAAGCCGGAGGTTGCGCCGGTAATGAACGCGATCCTGCCGTGCGCCCACGAGACTGCCTGAGTCATGCGTCCACCTGTTGATCCTGCCGGCATTCTACCGGTCGGCGGACGTCGATCACCAGCGCGCCAGCCGCCCCCTCAGGCCTGTGCCGCTTTGCCTACGCTGTACGAATGCGCCCCAGCCCCGGCCAGGTGGCCGCCGTCCACGATCAGATATTCCTCGCGGATTGGCCGGCCATCAAACCAGCATTCCAGGATTTCCCGCGTGCCCGCGGCGTAGCGTGCCTGCGCCGAAAGCGAGGTCCCCGATACGTGCGGCGTCATGCCATGATGCGGCATGGTTCTCCAGGGATGCTCTTTGGGCGCCGGTTGCGGGAACCACACGTCGCCGGCGTAGCCTGCCAGTTGTCCGCTCTGCGAAGCTCGAACGACTGCGTCCCGATCGCATATCTTGCCGCGCGCGGTGTTGATGAGGTAGGCGCCACGCTTCATCTGGCCGATGAGCTTGTCGTTGAACAGATGCTCGGTCTCCGGATGCAGCGGGGCATTGATCGTCACTACATCGCAGACCTTGACCATCGATTCGACGTCGGCATGCCAGGTCAGGCCCAGCTCCTTCTCTACCGTCTGCGCCAGTCGATGGCGGTCGGTGTAGTGCAGCTTCACATCGAACGGCTTGAGACGGCGCAGCACAGCCAGCCCGATGCGGCCCGCCGCCACCGTGCCGACATGCATGCCCTCCAGATCGTAGGAGCGTTCCACGCAATCGGCGATGTTCCAGCCACCCTTGATGACCCATTGATACGATGGGATGTAGTTTCGGACCAGCGCCAGAATCATCATCACCACGTGTTCGGAGACGCTGATGCTGTTGCTGTAGGTGACCTCGGCCACAGTGATACTGCGCTTGATCGCCGCCTGAAGGTCGACGTGATCCGAGCCGATGCCGGCCGTGATCGCCAGCTTTAGCTTTTTGGCTTTGTCGATCCGATCCGCCGTCAGATAAGCCGGCCAGAACGGCTGCGAGATGACGACGTCCGCATCAGGTAATTCCTTCTCGAACACCGAGTTCGGCCCTTCCTTGTCGGACGTGACGATGAACTTGTGGCCGCCGTCGGCCAGGAACTTGCGCAATCCAAGCCCCCCCGTGACGCTTCCGAGCAGCTCGCCGGGCTTGAAGTCGATCGCCTTGGGTGTCGGCGCGGTTTGCCCACCCGGGTAGCCCTCAATCTTCGGCACGGAGTCGCGCGCATAGGATTTCGGATAGCCGGTGACGGGGTCGTCGTACAGGACGCAAAGTATTTTTGCCATGCAGTTCTCCTTTGACCTTTGGCGCCGCTTCAACGGCGAGCGGCCGAAGGCGATGGCGTTTTGTCGCGATTTCGGCCAGATAGAAAAGTGTCAAACAGTTAAGGCGCTGCCATCAAATCAAAGTTGCATATCGGGCGATAGACGCCGCCGATCAAGCGGCCTACGGTGGCGCCGACCGGCTCAAAGCGCCGCGGTTTGTATTCTTTTCTCGATCGCTGCCTGCAGATCGAGTGTGCGCGCCAGATGCAGCAGTGCCTTGGCCACGGACGCCAGGGGCTCGTGATCAGAGGCCACTATGCCGATCAGGTGCGCGGCCTTGGGCTCGATCAGGGGGATCGCCACCAGGCCGTCGAGTTTCCCGACCAGCAGCAGGAAGCTTTCCGGCACCACTGTGGAAAGAGCGCCAAATCTGACGTGTGACCACAGGGTTATCAGCGAGTTGGTTTCGACCACGGCGTGAACTTCGGCCGCCGCCTCATGAAAGTGCATGTCCAGGATTCGCCGGTTCTGCATGTCCGGCGTCAACAGGCACATCGGCTCACTGGCGGCCTGCGCCCAGCTGACGCGCTCATATCCACCGACGGGCGAATCGCGGTGCGTGAGCAGTACGTAGCGTTCCAGATACAGCGGCAACGTCTGCACCCGAGCAAGCGGCTCGTTGTCGAGGTACGTCAGGCCGATGTCGAGGCTGAAATCGTCCAACCCTCGTTGAATGTCGATGGAGGTCTGGGAGGTGACGATGACGCTCGTGCGGCTGTGCCGTTCGACAAATGGCGTCGTGAGCAGTGAAACAATCGGCAACGTCACCGGGATGGCGCCAATGCGCAATCGGCCCACCAGGCCTTCGCGCATCTCGCTCAATTCCTGCAACAGCGCGTTGTAGTCGGCAAGCACGCGCTGCGCCAGGGCCAGGGCACGCTCGCCCTCCGGCGTCAGCCCGACGTAGCGTTGGCCGCGTTCGACCAGCAGTACACCGAGGCTCTCTTCAAGGTGCTTGATGCCCGCCGAGAGCGTGGGCTGCGAGACGTTGCAGGCAGCCGCCGCGCGCGCGAAATGCCGCTCTTTGGCTAAGGCGGTCAGATATTGCAGGTGCCGGGTGATCATCACGGATGCCGCCTATGATGGCACGCCGGCGTTGCCAGTCGACACCCCGCCGCTATGAGACCGGGGGACTCGAGGAGATCGGCTGGGTGATCAGGATCGCCCGGAAATCATTCACGTTGGTCAGCGTGGGGCCGGTCACGACCGCATCTCCGATGCGTTCGAAAAAGCCGTGGCCATCGTTGTTGGCGAGGCTGCTCCTGGCGTTGATTCCCTGATCCAGTGCGCGCGCGAGGCTGTCGGGGGCCAGATAGGCGCCGGCGACGTCCTCGGTGCCGTCGACACCATCGGTGTCGCCGGCCATGGCAAAGACGCCTTGCTGGCCGTCGAGCGCGATCCCCAGTGCCAGCAGGAACTCGACATTGCGGCCGCCGCGACCTTGACCACGCACGGTGACCGTGGTCTCGCCGCCCGAGAGCAGCACGCAAGGGGCCGCGCAAGGCTGGTTGTGGGTGCCGACCTGGCGCGCGATGCCCGCCATCACCTTGCCGACGTCACGTGCCTCACCCTCGATGCTGTCGCCGAGGATCACCGGCACAACGCCCGCCTGCCGTGCCACGGCAGCGGCGGCCTCCAGCGCCATCTGCGGCGTGGCAATCATTCGTATCTCGGAGCGTGCAAGTCGCGGGTCGCCGGGCTTGGGGCTCTCACCACGTCCGCTTTCGAGCAGTTCGAGCACATGCCGCGGCACCTGGATGGCGTAACGCTTGAGTATCGCCAGTGCATCCGCGCATGTGGTCGGATCGGCGACGGTCGGGCCAGAGCCGATGTCCACCGGACTGTCACCGGGTACATCCGAGATCAGCAGAGTAATCACCCTGGCAGGGTGGCACGCCACGCCCAGCCGGCCGCCCTTGACCGACGAGAGATGCCGGCGCACGCAGTTCATCTCCCGGATCGTGGCTCCCGATGTCAGCAGCGCGCGGTTGACCGACTGCTTGTCCTCCAGAGTCAGGCCAGGCGCAGGTCGGACCAGGAGCGCGGAGGCACCTCCGGACATCAGGCACAGCACCAGATCCTCGGCACCAAGATTCTGCACTGCCTTCAGGATCCGTTCCGCGGCGGCGAGCCCCGCCGCATCCGGCACCGGGTGCGCTGCCTCGACAATCTCGATGCGCCGGCAACGCACACCGTAACCGTAGCGTGTGACGACGATTCCGGACAAATCGCCGCGCCAATTGTCCTCGACCGCCCGCGCCATGGCCGCCGACGCCTTGCCGGCGCCGATCACCAGCAGCCGGCCGCGCGGCGGCTGCGGCAGGTGCCGCGGCACGCACAGCGCCGGTTGCGCCGCGTCGATGGCAGCCTGGAACATTCGCCGTAGCAGCACGCGCGGCTCGGTCACCCCGTTCCCACTCATGCGCGCCCGGCGCCGATCTCATGGTTCGCCAGCAGCTCGAGCACGCGCACCATGGCCGAATGATCCCAGGCCTTACCGCCGTGCGCAGCGCAGGCATTGAACAGTTGCTGGGCAGTGGCGGTGTTGGGTAGAGAGATTCCAATCTGACGTGCGGCGTTCAGCGCCAGGTTCAAATCTTTCTGGTGTAGCTCGATCCGGAACCCGGGATCGAAACTGCGTTTGATCATTCGCTCCCCGTGCACTTCGAGGATGCGCGAGGATGCGAAGCCGCCCATGAGCGCCTCGCGCACCTTGGCGGGATCGGCGCCCATTTTTGAGGCGAACAGCAGCGCTTCGCCGACCGCTTCGATGGTCAGCGCGACGATGATCTGATTCGCGACCTTGCAGGTCTGGCCGTCGCCATTGCCGCCCACGAGCGTGATATTCCTGCCCATGAGCTCGAACAGCGGTTTGACCGCTCTGAAGGCGCCTTCCGAGCCGCCGACCATAATCGTCAGACTCCCCGCCTTGGCACCGACTTCGCCGCCCGACACCGGCGCGTCCAGGTACTGGCAACCCAGCGTATTGATCCTTTTCGCAAACTCCTTGGTATCCAGCGGAGAAATGGAACTCATGTCCACGACGATCTTTCCGGGTGACAGGCCTTCGGCGATACCACGGGGCCCGAACAAAGCGGCAGCCACGTTCGCCGTGTCGGGCACCATGGTTATTATGATCTGTGCGCGCTCGGCCACCTCCTTGCCCGACGCGCATTGAACCGCTCCCTGTGCGAGCAGTGATTGCGGCACGGGCTTATTGTCATAGGCGTACAGCTCATGGCCGCCCGCGCACAGCTGCCCGGCCATCGGGACACCCATGATGCCCAATCCGATGAAACCGACTTCGCTCATGCTTCGTTCCTTGCGCTTTAATTCGAGTCGATTGCGAGCGCTCGAAGCGTCAGAGATAGGGCCTGATCCAACCCAGGCCGCCCACGGTACTCTTGGCGGGCTTGTATTCGCAACCGATCCAACCCGAATAGCCCAGCTGGTCGATAACCTCGAACAGAAACGGATAGTTGATCTCACCCGTGCCCGGTTCGTGGCGGCCCGGATTGTCCGCGAGCTGCAGGTGGTGGATCCGAGCCAGATTACGCTGGATCGTCGCTGCCAGGTTTCCCTCCATGACCTGCATATGATAGATGTCGTATTGCAGAAACAGATTGTCCGAGCCGACCGCATCGATGATCTCGAGCGCCTGCTGCGAACGGTTGAGAAAGAACCCTGGAATGTCGCGCGTATTGCACGGTTCGAGCAGCAGGCGGATCCCGGCCGCCTTGAGCCGCGCGGCGGCGAACTGCAGATTGCGGATCAAGGTATCGCGGATCCGCAGCGGATCGATGTTCTTCGGGGCGATGCCGGCCAGGCAATTGAGCTGTGGGCACTGCAGCGCCTGCGCATATTCGATGCCCTGGCCGACGCCTTCCTGAAATTCATCGATGCGATCGGGCAGGCAGGCGATGCCGCGCTCACCCTTGGCCCAGTCGCCGGCGGGCAGATTGTGCAGTACCTGCGCAAGCCCGTTGGCCTGCAGACGCTCGACCAGATCCTGTTTGCGATGCGCGTAAGGGAACAGGTACTCCACCCCTTTGAAGCCGGCGTTCTTTGCCGCCCCGAAGCGATCCAGGAAATCGACTTCGTTGAACAGCATCGTCAGATTGGCATTGAACTTCGGCATATCCAGGTCCCGGCCGTATCAAGCTGCGGGCGCTCAGGGCTCGCCTTCCGAGCTGGCTTCGAGCGCATTGACCAGCGAGCCGATGCCATCGATCGTAACCTCAACAGTCGATCCATCCCTGATCGATCCGATGCCCAGCGACGTGCCGCAAGCGATCACGTCGCCCGGCAGCAGCGACATGTCGTGCGATATACGGCTTACCAGCTCCAGCGGCGGGAACATCATATCGGACAGCGGGTAGTTCTGACGCTCCAGGCCATCGAGCCTGGTGACGACTCTTGCGCCCGACCAGTCGAAGTCGGATGCAATGACGGGGCCGAGACAACTGAAGGTGTCGAAGCTCTTGGACCTGCACCACTGCGCAAAGTCAGGGTTCTCATTGAGCACCTCGCCGGCGGTGACGTCGTTAACGCAGGTGTATCCATGAACAAAGTCCCGGGCACTGCTCGCCGAAACATCCTTGCAGCGCCGTCCGATCACGATGCCGAGTTCGCCCTCGTAGGCGATCTTGCCGCGGTACGCCCGCGGCCTTTTTATCGCCTCACCCGGCCCGGCCACCGAGCTGGCCGGCTTGATCAGATACAGCGGATGCGATGGCGCTCGCTTGCCCAGCTTCGCGCCCAGCGCGTGAAAGTTGTTCCACAATGCGATTATCTTGGAGGGCGTGCACGGGCTGAGAAGTGTGAATTCGCCGTTCGGAATGCTGCTGCCCGTGAGCGTCGGTCGCGCGAACATATCGCCTTGATATTCCGCGATCCCCGCCACGCCGAGCACGCCGAAGCCGACACGGCCGTTCGCGGCCTTGAATCGTGCCCATGAGGACATGCGGTTAAGCTCCGGCGCGATTGGCCGCAATCGTCCGCGCCAGCAGGTCAGTCAATGCATATACCGCATCGATGTGCGGTGTAGCGGTGTTCGTCAGGCGGCCCAGTTCCACCACCGAGCCTACCAGAGCCTCGAGTTCCGGCGGCCGTCCGGCCTCGACGTCCTGCAGCATGGAGGTCTTGTGCTTGCCGACTTTCTCCGCCCCGGCGATCCGCTTTTCCAGGCCGACGCGAAACGTGATGCCGAGCTTGTTGGCTACCGCCTGCGCCTCGCTCATCATCGCCGCCGCAAGCTTGCGGGTGGGCGGGAACTGGCAAATATCCACCAGCGTGGCGCGGGTGAGCGCGCTGATCGGATTGAACGTCAGATTGCCCCACACCTTCAGCCAGATCTCGGCCCGAATATCCTCGAGTACCGGCGATTTGAATCCCGCGTGGATGAAACACTGCGATATACGCGTCACGCGTTCGCTATTCGACCCGTCGAGGTCCCCGAGCGGGAAGCGCTCGCCTTCGATGTGCTTGATGACGCCCGGCGCGATTAATTCAGCCGCCGGATACACCACACAGCCGATGACGCGCTCAGCAGGTATCTTCTGGCCGATGAGTCCATTCGGATCCACGCTGCGCACCACAGTGCCGGCCAGCGCCCCCCCATGCCGGTGGAAATACCAGTAGGGGATGCCGTTCTGCATCGTTACCACGACGGTCGCTGGGCCGAAAAGCCTGGGTACGTCGTTCGCCACCGCCTCGACCTGATGGGCTTTCACCGCGAGTATCACCAGGTCCTGCGCGCCCGCGGCGGCGTAATCGTCAGTTGCCGTCACATTGCTGGCAACCTGCACACTGCCGTCGTTCATGATGAGTTTTATGCCGTCGCCGCGAATCGCGTGCAGATTCGCACCGCGCACCATGCACGTCACGTCTTCGCCCGCCAGGGCCAGTTTCGCGGCCACGTAGCCGCCGATAGCGCCCGCCCCAATGATCGCGATCTTCATTCTTCTGTACCTGGTCAGCGGGCCGTGACTGTAGTCGTGGAACTGTCGTTTATATCACGCGCAAACCCCACGGCGCCGAGACGGCGCATCCCTTGCGCGGCGGGGAGGGACCGGCGATGCCGTCAGCGCGCTGGGCGCTGCGAATCCTGCCGGTAACGGGCCTTGGCCGACAGTACCAGGTCCCGCAAAAAGTCCTTCTCGTAGACCCGCAGCAGATGCGGTTGATTATGTTCTACATAAGCACCGACGAAATCCTGGTCGACCGCGATGCTATGGAGCTGATCGAAAGTCTTGGCGTCCCAGCGCCACGGCAATTCCAGCTCGCTGAACGCGAAGTTGTAGGCTTCAAGTTCCGCGTCGCGCGGCTCATGCACCGCGTCCGCGCGGACGGTCTCGATGGCAACACTCGGCATGGCACGCTCCGGCCCAGTACAACTGCGGCCAAGCCTACGCCGGCCGCTACCTAAGGAAAAGTTAAAGCTTTCTATCGCGACCATATGAATTTAATAATACATCACGGGGGCGTATGCTGTCGCCGATGAAGAACCTGACACTTCGGCAATTGCGGGTGTTCGCGGCGGCCGCCAGGCACATGAACTTCTCGCGCGCGGCCGAGGAGCTGCATTTATCACAGCCCGCGGTGTCAACCCAGATCAAGGAGTTCGCATCTTCGATCGGTTTGCCGCTGTTCGAGCGCATTGGGCGCAAGACCTATCTGACGCCGGCGGGCGAAGAGATGTTGCAATGCGCCAAAGGCATCACGCAGCGCCTGAAAGAGGCGGAAGACGCTGTGGCGCGCCTCAAGGGTGTGACCGGCGGGCGACTCAACGTCGCCGTCATCAGCGCCGGGGACTATTTCTTCCCGCGTGTACTGGCGGCCTTTGGCGCCAGCCACCCGGGTGTCGCGTTCAACCTCACGGTGCACAATCGCGAGAGCCTGCTGCGCCAGCTGGCCGAAAACCTCACCGACCTCGCCGTCATGGTACGCCCGCCGAGCGATCGGGATATCGTGGCGGTCGCCTTCGCCCCGCATCCCTATGTCATCGTCGCCGCGCCCGGCCATCCGCTGGCCGGCAAGCGGCAGATTCCACGCTCCGCGTTGAACCGTGAACGCTTCGTGCAACGCGAGCGCGGATCCGACACCTGGAACTCCATGTGCGAGGTATTCGGGCGGCAGGTCAGCCGGCTCAACATTGCGATGGAGATCTCCAGTACCGAGACCATCAAGCAGGCGGTCGTGGCCGGTATGGGCATCGCCTTCCTCTCCGCACATACCATCGGACTCGATCTGCTGGCGGGCAATCTGGTGGTCCTCGACGTGCAGGACTTCCCGGCCATGCTCAATTGGTATCTGGTGCACAACCGCACAAAACGCTTGCCGCCGGTGGCGGCCGCGTTCAAGGAGTTCCTGCTACGCGACGGCGCGTCGCTGATCGAGCGGCTGGTGCATTTCGAATTATCGGGTTCATCGCCGCGTTCGCGCCCGGTGCAGACCGGTTCGCCACGCGCGCGCAAGCGCGTGGCTCGCGCCCGTCAGGGGCGCTAAGCGCTGGTCGAGGAAAAAAGCTAGTCGAGAAAGTCGCAATAGCGCTCGACGTGCGCGGCGAGGTCGAGCGTGTGCTGCCGAGTCAGACGCTCAGCGAGCTCGGTGTCCCGACGCTCCAGGGCTTCGATGATCTTCAGGTGATCGATGATGGAACGTGCCGCGCGGTTATCCTGCGAGATCGTGACCTTGCGGATGGCGCGCACGTGGATGAACAGATTCTTGGTCGCGTCGGCAATGAGCTGCGAGCCACCAAGACGGATGATCAGCTGATGAAACGCGATGTTCGCGTCCGAATACTCGCCAATATGCTCCGATGGCGGCGAGTTCTCGAACTCGTCGAACAGATGCCGCAGCTTGCTGATCTCGGAGTCGGGTGCGTGCAGCGTCGCCAGACGCGCCGACATGCCTTCGAGCGCGGCCCACACCTGGATCATCTCTATGATCTCGCGCTTCGATTTGCGCACGATGAAGATTCCGCGGCGCGGCACCGTGCGTACGAAGCCCTCCTGCTCCAGGATCGACAGCGCTTCGCGCACCGGTGTCCGGCTCACACCGAGCGCCTGCGTCAGTTGCCGTTCGTCGAGTCGCAGTGGCCGCCGTTCGCTGTAGATGTCGGTATCGGCGATGGCGTTCTTGAGTAGCGCATAGGCTTGATCGCGCAAGCTGACGGAATTCAGCGGGGCCAGGGCGAGCGGCCCTGCCATGCTGCGAATCTGCCTCGCCGCGGCAACTTCGGAACTCATCCCGCCTCCGCGCCCGCCAGAATCGATATCGGGATGATTGAAATGATGTGGACCACGAGCACGCCAAAGAAGAACGCCATTGCCACCAAGATCAGCGATAGCAAATACACCAGCATCCTGAAAACCTTAGTTAGTTATAGCGCGTGTGGGTCCTCAGGAATCTATAAGGCAGTGCGTCAAAGTGTCAAGATATATCAGGCACTGCATATCATGAACCACGCCATCCCCCGGCAGGCGCGGCCAACGGCCGGCGCCAGCCAGTTTGGGCCTCTTCCCATCGACGCGGTATCGGCGCATTTAGATCGCGCTGGCCAGTGCCGGACCCGGCGGGACTGAAACGCGATGTGAGAGTTGACAAGTTGGAGATATATCACATATGGTCGGCGCCGATCAAAATATGTGGGTTTCAAATTCACTGTCGGGGGATCGGGGTGCTGGATTTGGGGGCAAATCTCTGATGAGACCTGCCGGATCCTGCTGTGCGGGGATACCCACATGAAGCTCATCGCATGGCTCTGCTGCCGACCAAGGATGTTCGTGCCGCCCTGCTGGGCCTGTTCGGGGGCTGCGGCCACATAAAAGGAGAAGCATCGATGGCTGCCGATTCCAAATCGCCAACCGATTCGATCTTTGGAAATCCCTGGATTCAGCTGGTAGTCGGTGTCGTCTGCATGGCGTCCGTTGCCAACCTCCAATACGGCTGGACGCTGTTCGTCAACCCGATCGATGTCCGCTATCACTGGGGGCGTGCCGCGATCCAGTTCGCATTTACCATTTTCGTGCTGATCGAGACCTGGCTGGTGCCGATTGAGGGCTATCTGGTCGACCGCTTCGGACCACGCCCGGTGGTCATCGCCGGCGCCGTTCTGGTGGGCCTCGCCTGGATGCTCAATTCTGTGGCCGACTCGCTCTCGCTGCTGTACCTCGCGGCCGCGATCGGCGGCATTGGCACCGGCTCGGTGTATGGAACCTGCGTCGGTAATGCGCTCAAATGGTTCCCGGGCCGCCGCGGGCTCGCGGCGGGCATCACTGCGGCCGGATTTGGCGCTGGCGCCGCGATCACCGTCGTACCGATCTCGAAGATGATCGCCGCGTCCGGTTATCAGCACGCCTTCTTTTTCTTTGGGATTCTGCAGGGCCTGATCGTATTTGTGATGGCCTGGGGCCTGCTCGCCGCTCCGCCGGAGCTGGTGGCTGCCCACCCGCGGCCCAATCAGGCCGCGCACAGCTTCAAGCCCACCCAGGTGCTGCGTAAACCCGTGTTCTACGTCATGTATCTGATGTTTGTGCTGGTCGCCTCGGGCGGCGTGATGATGGCCGCGTCAATGGGACCGATCGCCAAGGATCTCCGGATCGAAAAAGCCCCGGTTGATCTGCTCGGCCTGGTCATGCCCGCCTTGGTATTCGCCATCACCCTCAATCGCGTGTTCGACGGCGTCGGCCGACCCTTCTTTGGCTGGGTGTCGGACCAGATCGGCCGTGAAAACACCATGGCGATCGCGTTCGTGATCGGCGCGGGCGCGCTGTTTACCCTGAGCCAGGCAGGGAGCAATCCCGTGGTGTTCGTCCTGGTCACCGCGCTGTACTTCGGAGTATTCGGCGAGATCTACAGCCTGTTTCCCGCCACGCAGGGTGACACCTTCGGCGCCAAGTACGCCGCTGCCAACGCCGGCATGCTCTACACGGCCAAAGGCGTGGCCTCGCTGCTGGTCCCGCTTGCGGCCGCTACCGCTGCGTCGATGGGCTGGAATGTCGTCTTCACGATCGCGATGAGCTTCAACCTGCTGGCTGCGGCCCTCGGGCTGTTCGTTCTAAAGCCGATGCGCATCAGCCATTTCGCAGCCACCCGCGCCGAAGTCGAGAACGATGCGATCGCGAGCGGCCGCCGGCCGATGCAGCATGCACCAGGCAACTGATATTCGATGACCTTGGAGAAATCATGACACCCGCAACCTCGGCAGCCGCGAACACACCGGCAACCACGACCGCGGACAATACGTTGCAGCCCAAGAGCCGCGACGCCAGCGTCGTCTCCGGCGGCCACCTGGTGGCCAAAGCGCTGAAGAACGAAGGCGTTGACACCATCTTCACCCTGTGCGGCGGGCACATCATCGACATCTACGACGGCTGCATCGACGAAGGTATACGGATCATCGACGTGCGCCACGAACAGGTCGCTGCACATGCCGCCGATGGCTATGCCCGCCAGACCGGTAAGCTCGGCTGCGTCGTCACGACCGCGGGTCCGGGCTGCACCAATGCGATGACCGGGATCGCGACCGCGTTTCGCTCCGAGAGTCCGGTGCTGCACATCGGTGGCCAAGGCGCGCTCACGCAGCACAAGATGGGCTCGCTGCAGGACTTGCCACATGTCGAGTTGCTGTCGCCGATCACCAAGTTTGCCGCCTCCGTGCCCAGCACCGAGCGCGTTGCCGACATGATCTCGATGGCGGCGCGGGAAGCGTTCAATGGCGCTCCGGGCCCGGTATATCTTGAAATACCGCGCGACGTGCTGGATCGCGAAGTGGAGCTATCGAAGGCGGTCATTCCCAAGCCGGGTCACTACCGTGCGTCGACCCGGTCGATCGGCGATCCGCGCGACATCGAAAAACTCGCGGACATTCTGGTCAACTCCGAACGTCCGGCGATCCTCTACGGCCAGCAGGTCTGGGCGGCTCGCGGCCATGAGCAAGCGATCGCATTGCTGCGCGGTCTGGACATTCCCGGCTACTTCAACGGCGGCAGCCGTGGTCTGCTGCCACCCGGCGACCCGCATCACTTCGATCGAACCCGGGGCAATGCGTTTTCCGACGCCGATGTCATCGTCATCGTCGGCACCCCGTTCGATTTCCGCATGGGCTACGGGCGGCGTATCAGCACCAAGCTCAAGCTGGTGCAGATCGACATGGACTACCGCACCGTCGGCAAGAACCGGGACATCGACCTCGGGCTGGTTGGCGATCCGGGAGCGATCCTTGGGGCGGTGCTGCAGGCTGCATCCGGTCGCATCAAGCAGGATAAGCGTCAGGCGCGCCGGCAATGGATGAAAAAACTCACCGACGCGGAAGCGGCGGCTACCGAAAAGCTGATGCCGCTGTTCAAATCCAACTCGGTTCCGATTCATCCGTACCGCGTCGCCTATGAGCTCAACGAGTTTCTGGCCGACAACACCATTTACATCGGCGACGGCGGTGACGTCGTGACGATCTCGGCGCAGGCGGTACGGCCGCGCGGACCGGGCCAGTGGATGGACCCCGGTGCGCTCGGCTCACTCGGCGTGGGCACCGGATTTGCAATCGCCGCCGGTCTTGCCCAGCCGGCCAAGGAAGTCCTGTGCTACTACGGCGACGGCTCCTTTGGCATGACCGCCTTCGACATGGAGACCGCCAATCGATTCGGAGTGCCCTACATCGCGGTCATTGGCAATAACTCGGCAATGAATCAGATCCGCTACGGGCAACTGGCGAAATATGGCGAGGAACGCGGCAACGTCGGCAATCTGCTGGGCGACGTGCCGTTCGGCAAGTTCGCCGAGATGCTCGGCGGCTACGGGGAAGAGGTGCGCGACCCGGCGCAGATCGCCCCTGCCCTAGTGCGTGCGCGCGAATCGGTGCATCGACTGCGCCGCTCGGCGGTCATCAATATCTGGGTGGACCCACGCGAATACGCACCGGGCACCAAGAATCAGACCATGTACAAATAAGGCGCACCGGGAGACTGAAGATGGGGAAGGCTTTGGACGGCGTGCGCATACTCGACTTCACGCACGTCCAGTCGGGTCCGACATGCACGCAGCTGCTTGCCTGGTTCGGCGCCGACGTCATCAAAGTGGAGCGGGCCGGTCACGGTGACATCACGCGCGAGCAGCTGCGCGACATTCCGCACGTGGACAGCCTGTACTTCACGATGCTGAACCACAATAAGCGTTCGATCACGCTCGACACAAAGAACAAGAACGGCAAGGCGGTGCTGGAAAAGCTCATCAGATATTGCGACGTGCTGGTGGAAAACTTCGCGCCCGGCGCGCTCGATCGCATGGGCTTTACCTGGGAGCGCATACAGCAGCTCAATCCGAAGATGATCGTCGCTTCGGTCAAGGGCTTCGGCCCCGGACCATACGAGGATTGCAAGGTCTACGAAAACGTCGCGCAGTGCGCCGGCGGCTCGGCGTCGACCACCGGTTTTGACGACGGGCCGCCGCTCGTCACCGGCGCACAGATCGGCGACAGCGGCACCGGATTGCATCTCGCGCTCGGCATCGTCTGCGCGCTCTACCAGCGCAAAACCACCGGCCGCGGCCAACGGGTACTGACGGCAATGCAGGACGGTGTACTCAACCTGTGCCGCGTCAAGCTGCGCGACCAGCAGCGTCTGGCCCGCACCCAGGTCATGAAGGAATATCCGCAGTACCCCAAGGGCAAGTTCGGCTCCTCGGTGCCGCGTGCCGGCAACGCCTCCGGTGGCGGGCAACCCGGCTGGATCATCAAATGCAAGGGCTGGGAGAGCGACCCTAATGCGTATCTTTATTTCATCACCCAGGCGCCGGTGTGGAAGGAGATCTGCACCGTCATTGGCAAACCGGAGTGGATCACCGATCCCGACTACGCGACACCGCACGCACGCCTGCCGCGCCTGATGGAGATTTTTGCTGCAGTCGAAGGCTGGACCATGACCAAGACCAAGTTCGAGGCCATGGCCGAGTTCAATCAGCACGATATTCCGTGCGGCCCGATCCTGTCGATGGAGGAACTTGCCGCCGAGCCATCGTTGCGCGCCAGCGGCACGATCGTCGAAGTAGACCATCCGACCCGCGGCAAATATCTGTCGGTGGGCAACCCGATCAAGATGTCGGATAGCCCCACCGAGGTCAAACGCTCGCCGCTACTCGGGGAACATACCGATGAGGTGCTGGCCGAACTCGGCCTGAGCGCCGATGAAATCGCGGCGCTGCGCGCCGAGCAGGTGATTTGACGTGCCCGGCGACAGTGCCGCGAGCATCCACGGAGATGACATGCGGCATGACAGGGCCTCGGTCCGTAAGCTGCTCGATCAGGCCAAAGCGGCCGGTCGCAGCGCACTGACGGCTCCGGAGTCGAAAGGCATCTGCGAGGCCTACGGCATCGCCGTGCCGCAGGAAGCGGTGGCCGCCGATGCCGCCGCTGCGGCCAGCCTCGCCACGGCCGTGGGCTTTCCGGTCGTCATGAAAATCGTGTCGCCGCAGATCCTGCACAAGACTGAAGCCGGCGGCGTGGTGGTCGGTGTCAAGAGCGCTGAACAGGCCAGAGAAGCATTCGCCAGCATCGTCGCCAATGCGCGCCGTTACGACCCGAAGGCAAACATTGACGGCGTTCAGGTACAGCAGATGCTGCTTGGCGGCCAGGAAGTGATCATCGGTGCCGTGACCGACCCCGCGTTCGGCAAGCTGGTGGCATTTGGGCTTGGCGGCATCCTGGTCGAAGTCCTGAAGGACATCACTTTCCGTCTCGCGCCTGCAACCCGCGATGACGCGCTGTCGATGCTGGATGGCATCGCGGCCGCGCAGATACTGCGCGGGGTGCGCGGCGCCGATCCGGTCGACCGCGATGCCCTGGCGACCATGATCGAGAGCGTCTCGCAGTTGGTGGCCGATTTCCCAGAGATCTCGGAACTCGATCTCAATCCCGTGTTCGCGACCCGCAATGGCGCGACCGCGGCTGACGTGCGCATCGTTCTCGATTTCACTCCGGCCGCACCGCGCTACCGGCCGGGCAAGCAGGACATCGTCCGGCAGATGAATCGGATCATGAAGCCGGATGCTGTCGCGGTGATCGGCGCATCGAACGAGAGCGGCAAGATCGGCAATTCTGTGATGAAGAATCTCATCAACGGCGGCTATCAGGGTGCCATCTATCCGATCCATCCCAGCGCCGAATCCATCATGGACAAGAAGGCGTACAAGAGCGTCAAGGACGTTCCGGGCATCATCGACGTGGCGGTGTTTGCCATTCCGGCCAAGTTCGTCGCGCAGGCGCTGGCGGAGGTTGGCGAAAAGCGCATCCCCGGCGCGGTCCTGATCCCTTCGGGCTTTGCCGAAACCGGCAACGTCGCCGGCCAGGATGAGCTGGTGGCCATCGCCCGCAAATACGACATCCGCCTGATGGGACCGAATATCTACGGCTTCTATTACACGCCGAAGAATCTGTGCGCCACGTTCTGCACCGCCTACGACGTCAAGGGCTCGGCAGCCCTGTCTTCGCAGTCTGGCGGCATCGGCATGGCCATCATCGGGTTTTCCCGCTCAGCCAAGATGGGCGTGTCGGCGATCGTGGGCCTGGGCAACAAGTCGGACATCGACGAGGACGACCTGCTGACTTTCTTCGAGCAGGACGACAACACACAGATCATTGCCCAGCACTGCGAGGATCTTAAGGACGGCCGCGCGTTCGCCGAAGTCGCCAGGCGCGTATCGAAGAAGAAGCCGGTCGTCGTCCTCAAGGCCGGCCGCACCAGCATGGGTGCGCGGGCGGCCAGTTCGCACACCGGTGCGCTCGCGGGCAATGACAAAATCTATGAAGACGTGTTCCGCCAGTCCGGCGTCATCCGCGCGCGTTCACTGCGCGATCTACTGGAATTCGCGCGTGGCATCCCCGTGCTGCCCACGCCCAAGGGCAACAACGTCGTCATTATCACCGGCGCCGGCGGTTCCGGCGTGCTGCTGTCCGACGCCTGCGTGGACAACGCACTGACGCTCATGGCAATGCCGCCCGACCTCGACGCCGCCTTTCGCAAGTTCATTCCGCCGTTTGGAGCGGCCGGCAATCCGGTCGATATTACCGGCGGCGAGCCGCCTTCCACCTATCAAAACACCGTGCGACTCGGCCTCGAGGATGCACGCATCCATGCGCTGATCCTGGGTTACTGGCACACCATCATCACCCCGCCAATGGTGTTTGCCCGGCTGATGGTGGAGGTCGTGACCGAGATGCGCACCAAGGGTTTCGTGAAGCCCGTGGTTGCATCGCTCGCCGGCGACGTCGAGGTGGAGGAAGCGGCGGAATTTCTTTATCAGCACGGCATACCTGCATATGCCTATTCGACCGAGATTCCAGTCGCGGTGCTCGGTGCCAAGTTTCGATGGGCGCGCGGCGCCGGGCTGATCCCCGCGGCTTGAGCCGCGAGGCGACAGCAGGCCGGCCGCATGCAATGAGTTCTGCAGGATCGGGGACGATTTCAACTAGCTCAAGGGGGGTTTTAGAATGAGTATCACCAAAGTGCCAAGATTGCTATGTGCGGCGCTCGCGGCAATTCTGGTCATCAGCGCTTATTCCAGTCGCAGTTTCGCCGACGAGGCGGCGGACAACGCCGCTCTGAAGGAGCAGATGCGCGTCCTGATGCAGCGTATCGATGATCTCACCAGGCAGGTCGACAGCCTGTCGAAGCAGCAAGCGGCGCAGGCGGCGCAAACACTGCCGGTGGCGCCCCCCATGGCGACGCCGGCACCGGCGCCCACGGTGGCACAGGCGGCGCTGCCGGCGGAGCCGAAGTTCGAGAAATTCATCAAGGGCTTCTACGGCACGCTCGACGTCTCGCTCGACGATACCACCAAGGGCATCAACGGCCTCACGGCGTATAGCTACAGCCTGGTCAATCCCAACAACCCGAACAGCGGCTTCGTCAATAACGGGCCGAAGGGCACGCAGGAGGTCGGGCGGCTGGGCTACATGCCGGCGCTGTCGACCAACAAGTCCCAGATCGGCTATCGCATGGAGCACAAGATCGGTGACAGCGACGTGGACTTCATCATCCAGGTGGAAACCGCCCTGGCGATCACGGCCTCTCCCGGACTGAAGACCACATACACGCAGCAGTCGAATGTGGTCAACGGCGCGATCGGCCTCGGCGACACCTTTGTCGGCATTCAGGACAAGCAATGGGGCAAGCTGAAGTTCGGCACCACCTACGCGCCGTACAAGAAGTCGACCGACCGGATGAACCCGTTCTCCGGGATGCTCGGCGACTATGCGGCCGTCATGGGCAATAGCGGTGGCGACAACCGCGTCGAATTCGGTACCCGTCTCGACCATTCGATGTGGTACGAGTCGCCGAAGATCGCCGACCTCGTCAACTTTGATTTTCTGTACTCGCCCGGTGCGAACCGCACCTTCGACAACGTCGTGCAGTCGGCCGGATCGCCCGATTGCAACGGCGGCAATGAACCCGGCAGTGGCAACCTGCTGCTCAACTGCGACGACGGCGGCTTCGGCGATGCCATCAGCACGGACCTGCGGGTGGAGACGGGCGGCTTCTATGGCACCGTTGCCTATGAGCTGCATAAGGGTGTGAATCGCAACAGCGACGGCATAGGGTCGAACAACCCGATCTACGGCTACCTCGTAACCAGCAACAGCCCGCTCATCGACTTCAACACCTTCAACTCGCTGGTGGCGGAATTTCCCGGGTACGCCGCAGTGGCGACGCCGCCATACCTGACCGACATTGCCAACGAATGGGCCTTCAAGGTCGGTGCACAATATGCGTTCGACTTCGGATTGACCGCCAGCGCCATCTGGGAGGACCTGCACCGTAATGTTCCCCAGGACCTCGAATTCCAGAACGAGCGTCAACGCAACGGTACATGGATAGCGCTGTCGCAGGATTTCTCTCCGCGGGACAACATCAGCATCGGCTGGGCGCACGCCGGGAGGACCCCCGGGGACCCGGGCGGTCAGCATAATTACAATCCGTTCAGTACCGACGACACGGCCGACATGTACACGATTGCCTGGAAGCACAAGCTCGACAAGCAGCTCTACTGGTATGTCGATAGCGCTCTGACGGCCAATCACGGCAACGCGCACTACGACATTGGTGCCGGTGGTCGTGGTCTGACGACCGACTGTCACGACGGTACGAACACCATCATTATCGATGGCAGCTCGACCGGCCCCACGACCTGGGGCGGTTGCCGCATCATGGGCTTCTCCACTGGCCTGGATTACAAGTTCTGATATGGCGCGATAGGGGCAACAGCCCTGAAGCGGCTCGGCCCGAACCCGTGGCGGCGGCTATCCCCCAGCCGCCGCCGCGCGCCGGTGTCTTCGCGGCGGCCGCCGCCGACGGGCGTGTGCCATGAGGATATGCGTGTTCGGTGCCGGGGCCATCGGCGGCTATCTCGCCGTCGAGCTTGCGCTCGCGGGCAACGAGGTCTGCGTGATTGTCCGCGGCGCCCACCTTCAGGCGATCCAGGACCACGGTCTGCGCCTGCGGATCGGCGGCGAGGAGAAGACCGCGCGAGTCCCCGCCAGCGATCAACCCGCCGACTTTACGGCGCAGGACGTCGTCATTTGCGCCCTGAAGGCCCATCAAGCGTGGCAGGAGAGCGAGAGGTTTGCGCCGCTGCTTGGCCCGCAAACCTCGGTGGTCACCGCGATGAACGGGATCCCCTGGTGGTACTTCCATCGCTCCGGTGACGCCCTCGAGGGCTATCACCTGGAATCGGTGGATCGCGGTGCGCGCCAGTGGAATGCGATCGGGCCGGCGCGCGCGATCGGCTGCGTGGTGGATCCGGCCTGCGCCGTCGTGGCCCCGGGGGTCATCGCGCACCACGAGTTCAAACGATTCACCTTGGGCGAGCCCGACGGCAGTCTGTCCGAGCGCGTCCAGACGCTCTCGCAGACATTGGTGCAGGCCGGCTTCGAGGCTCCGGTGCGCGACAATATTCGCTGGAACGTCTGGCTGAAGCTCTGGGGCAACGCCTGCTTCAACCCGATCAGTCTGCTCACGCTTGCCACGCTGGATCGCATCACCAGCGAGCCGGCGTTACGCGCCGTCTGCACTGCGGTCATGCACGAGTGCCGGAATGTCGCCGCCGCGCTCCGAATCGAAATCCCCGAGGCGATGATACAGCGCCGCCTGGACGTCGCCGGTCTCGCAACCGGACACAAGATGTCAATGCTGCAGGACCTGGAGCGCGGCCGGTCCATCGAAGTCGACGCATTGGTGGCCGCGGTCCACGAACTCGGCCGGCTGACCCACGTGCCGACACCGGCGCTGGACATTCTTCTGGCGCTGGCCCGGGAGCGCGGCCGGCAGGCCGGAATTTATCGGTAAACCGCAGCGCGAACGCGGCTCACCCCTGCCGCGAGCTGCACGGCGCCGCCGGCGTTACGATGCCGGTCGCCGGACCGAAGACATCAGCGCGATAGCACGCCAGGTCCACGGCGCGCAACGGCTTGCGCCGCCTCTGCGGCATGATGACATCGCTGATCAGCGCCGTTAATCTGCAGGTACCGCGCGAGCAACCTGTGTTCATCAGTGCATTGAGGCCCCATGTGGATCGTTAAACTGGCGCTGCGCCGCCCCTATACGTTCATCGTGCTCGCACTGGTGATCCTGCTGCTGGGCGTGTTCACCATCCTGCGCACCCCGACCGACATCTTTCCGAACATCAAGATTCCGGTGGTCGCCGCCGTGTGGAACTACGCCGGCCTGCCGCCGGACGAGATGGCCAAGCGCATCATCCTGTTCTCCGAGCGCAACGCGCAAACGACGGTCAATGACGTCGAGCACACCGAGTCGCAGTCGCTCAACGGCATCGCGGTCGTAAAGTACTTCTTCCAGCCGAGCGTCAACGAGGAAATGTCCTACGCCCAGATCACGGGTGTCTCCCAGACCCTGTTGCGCCAGGCGCCACCGGGTACGACCCCGCCGTTCATTCTTGCCTACAACGCGTCCACGGTGCCGATTCTGCAGCTCGCCCTGTCGAGCGAGCAGCTATCGGAGGTGCAGATATTCGACCTCGGCGCCAACATCATTCGCCCCGCGCTCGCAACCGTACAGGGCGCGTCCATGCCCTACCCCTACGGCGGCCTGCAACGGCAGGTGCAGGTCGACCTGGACCCCGAGGCGCTGCGCGCCAAGGGTCTGTCCGGAGCCGACGTCAACGCGGCCATCGCTGCGCAGAATCTCATCCTGCCGGCCGGCACGCAGAAGATCGGCGATCTTGAGTACTTCGTGCAGCTCAACGCCAACCCGGCGACTATAGCGGAGCTGAACGATATCCCGGTCACGACCCGCAACGGCAGCGTGATCTACGTGCACGACGTCGCACATGTGCGCGATGGCTATCCGCCCCAGACCAATATGGTCCGCCGCGACGGCCACCGTGCCGTGCTGCTAAGTGTGCTGAAGACCGGTGGCGCCTCGACGCTCGATATCATCAAGACCATCAAGGCCAAGCTGCCGCACATCCGGGATTCCGTGCCGCCGAGCCTGCGAATCGAGACCATCGGCGATCAGTCGCTGTTCGTCCGTGCCGCCATTGCCGGCGTGGTGCGCGAGGCCGTCATCGCCGCCGCGCTCACCGCACTCATGATCCTGCTGTTTTTGGGCAGCTGGCGCAGCACCATCATCATCGCCATATCGATTCCACTGTCCATCCTGGCCTCGATCATCTGTCTGTCCGCCCTGGGCGAGACGATCAACATCATGACGCTCGGTGGCCTGGCACTGGCCGTCGGTATCCTGGTGGACGATGCCACCGTGACGATCGAGAACATCAACTCGCATCTGGAGCGCGGCGAGGCGGTCGAGCCCGCGATTTTGAACGGCGCCCACCAGATTGCGTTGCCGGCATTGGTCTCCACGCTGGCGATCTGCATCGTCTTCGTGCCGATGTTCATGCTGGCGGGAATCGCCAAGTATCTGTTCGTGCCGCTGGCCGAAGCGGTCGTGTTCGCCATGCTCGCCTCCTACCTGCTGTCCAGGACCCTGGTTCCCACGCTGGCGATGTACTGGCTCAAGGCGCACGATCAGCAACCGGCGGCGCACGAGCACGGGCCGCTGGCGCGATTCCAGGCGGGCTTCGAGCGCGGCTTTACCCGCATGCGCGAGCGCTATAACGCGCTGCTGGACCGCGCGCTCGCGAGCGGTCTGCGCTTTGCGGGGCCGTTCCTGCTGGCCATGGCCCTGACGGCGATCCTGGCCTTCCCACTCGGGCGCTACATGCCGGGCCTCGGCCAGGACTTCTTTCCGAGCGTGGACTCCGGGGAGATCCATCTGCACCTGCGAGCGCGCACGGGGGTGCGTATCGACCAGACGGCGGCGCTGTGCGATGCCGTCGAGGCCAGTATCCGCCAGGTGATCCCGCCGGCCGAACTGCTCACCGTGGTCGATAACATCGGCGTGCCGTACAGCGGCATCAACCTGTCGTATTCCACTTCCGCGCCCGTGGGCCCGGGCGATGCCGATATCGACCTGAGCCTCGCATCAAACCATCACCCGACCGCGGATTACGTACGCCAGCTGCGCCAGAAGCTCCCGGCGATCTTTCCTTCCACGATATTTTCCTTTCCGCCGGCAGACATCGTCACCCAGATCCTCAACTTCGGGCTGCCCAGCCCGATCGATATCCAGGTTTCCGGTTTCAACGTCGAAGGTAATCGCACCTTCGCCAACGCGCTGCTCGACAAGCTGCGCGCAGTCCCGGGGGCCGTGGACCTGCGCATTCAGCAGGCCTTCGACTATCCGACCCTCAAGGTCGATGTCGATCGCAGCAAGGCGGCACTGCTCGGCCTGAATGAAGGCAACGTCGCCTCCAATCTGCTGATATCGTTGTCCGGCAGTTTCCAGACTTCGCCTTCCTACTGGATCGACCAAAGCACCGGCACCGAGTACGGCGTCGTCGCCCAGACGCCGCAATTTCGCATGAACTCGCTGGTTGATCTCATGACGTCGCCGCTCACCGCCGGCAATGGCAACGGTGGCCCCGCGCAGCTGCTGGCTAATGTGGCAAGCGTTCACCGCATCGCCACGCCGGCCGTCGTGAGCCACTACAATGCCACGCCGGTCATCGACATCTACGGATCGGTACAGGGGGTGGATCTCGGCTACATCGCGGCACAGATCGACAAGCTCGTCGGCGCGGCGCGCCACGATCTGCCGCGCGGCTCGCAGGTGACGGTGCGCGGTCAGGTGAAGACGATGAATGATTCGTTCAATGGCCTGCTGCTGGGCCTGGCCGGCGCCATCGTTCTGGTCTACCTGCTGATCGTCGTCAACTTCCAGTCCTGGAGAGATCCCTTCATCATCATCACGGCGCTGCCTGCGGCCCTGGCGGGCATCGTGTGGATGCTGTTTCTGACCCATACGCCCATGAGCGTGCCGGCGCTCACGGGTGCCATCATGTGCATGGGTGTCGCGACCGCCAACAGCGTGCTGGTCGTGAGTTTCGCGCGTGAGCGCATGGATGCGGGCGACGACGCCCGTCACGCCGCATCGCAGGCCGGGGTTACGCGCCTGCGGCCGGTGCTGATGACGGCGCTGGCCATGATCATCGGCATGCTGCCGATGGCACTCGGCCTGGGCGAGGGCGGCGAGCAGAACGCACCGCTCGGCCGGGCCGTGATTGGCGGCTTGATTTTTGCCACGGTGGCCACGCTATTCTTCGTGCCGACGGTATTCTCCCTGATCCACGGCCGCAAAGCCGACCCGCACATCGGAGCACTCGATGTCTGATCCGGTACCTGATGATTCCGCACCCGCGCGCCCCTCGCATGCCGGCCGCTACGCGCTGATCGTGCTGGCGGTCGCGCTGGTGGTGGCGGTGTGGTGCATCGTGAGCCGGGTCACTGCCCGCACCGCGCTTGGCGCGGAAACCACGATCGCGGCGGTGCCGACGGTGGTGACCGTGAAACCGAGTCAGGCGCCGGCATCCGAGAAACTGGTGCTGCCCGGCAGCGTGCAGGCGTATTACGAAGCGCCGATTTATGCACGCACCAGCGGTTATCTGAAGCTCTGGTACACCGACATCGGCACGGTGGTGAAGAAGGGTCAGTTGCTGGCGGAGATCGAAACGCCGGAAGTGGATCAGGAACTGACCCAGGCCCAAGCGGACCTCGCCACCGCCGAGGCGAACTATCAACTGGCGAAGACGACCGACGAGCGCTGGCAGGCACTGCTCACGACCGGCTCGGTCTCCAAGCAGGACGCGGATCAGAGGGCCGGGGATGCGGCGGCCAGGAAGGCGGCGGTCCAGTCGGCCGCCGCCAATGTCGCCCGGTTGCGCGATCTGGAGTCCTTCAAGCGCGTGCTCGCGCCGTTCGACGGTGTCGTCACCCAGCGCAATACCGACATCGGCGCATTGATCAACGCGGGACAGAGCCCTGGCAGTGCCCTGTTTCACGTCGCCGACACGCACCGCCTGCGCATCTACGTCTCGGTGCCCCAGCCGTACGCCGCCGCCGTGGCCCCCGGCAATAGTGCCGATCTGATCTTTGCCGAACATCCCGGGAAGAATTTCCCGGCCAAGGTGGCCTTTACCGCCCAAGCCCTCGACCCGGCCACCCGCACGTTGCAGGTGGAGCTGCAGGTGGATAATCCAATAGGCGAGCTGTTCCCGGGAGCATACGCCGAGGTGCATTTCAAGCTCGCGTCTCCGGCGTCGATGCTGCGGCTGCCGGTCAACGCGATCATGTTTCGAGCCGCGGGCCTGCAGGTCGCGACGGTGAGCAGCAATCATCAGGTGCGGCTCAAGAGCATCACCGAGGGCCGGGACTTTGGCACCTCGATCGAGGTGCTCTCGGGCGTGGCCACCGACGACGACGTGATTCTCAATCCGCCGGATTCGATCAGCGACGGCGCGTCGGTACGCATTGCGCCACCGCCGCCCGGACACTCATGATGCGACCCCTGGTGATTGCGGCGCTCGGCCTCACCGCCGCTCTGCCCGGCTGCTCGCTGGCACCGCATTACCAGCGGCCCGCCACGGCGAGCCCGCCTGCCGCATACCGCGAATCCTCGGGCTGGGTGCTGGCCGCGCCTGCAGACGCCGTGCCACGCGGATCGTGGTGGGCAGTATTCCATGAGCCCGCGCTCGATGCGCTGGAAGCGCAGGCGAGCGATGCCAACCAGAATCTCAAGGCGGCATTTGTCAGCCTGCAGCAGTCACGGGCGCAGACGCGCATCGCCCAGGCGGGATACTTCCCCAGCGTCACCGCGGACGCCGGCGCCACGCGCAATCGTGTATCCGAGAATTCCCCGTCCTTCGTCGCCGGCAAACCCGCCCTGTACAGCGATTTCATACTCGGTGGCGAGCTGTCTTATGAGATCGATCTGTTCGGCCGGGTGCGCAACACCGTCTCCGGGGCGCGGGCCACCGAGCAGGCGACGGCCGGCGACGTAGCCGCCCTGGACCTCAGTGTGCACGCCGAACTTGCCAGCGATTATTTCGCGCTGTGCGGCCTGGACGCGCAGCAGCAGCTGCTGGATCACACGGTAGCCGACTATGCGAAGGCTCTGCAGCTCACCGAGAACCTGTATCACGGCGGCGCCGCCGCCATCGCCGACGTCCAGCAGGCAACGGCGCAGCTCGAATCGGCCAGGACCCAGGCCGAAGATACCCGTCTGCGCCGGGCGCAGACCGAGCATGCCGTCGCCGTACTCGTGGGGCAGCAGGCGTCGAGCTTTCACCTCGAATCCCATGCGCTGCCATCCGGCGAGCTGCCACCCACGATCGACCCGGGCTTGCCGTCGCAGCTGCTGGAGCGGCGACCCGATGTCGCGGCCGCGGAACGACGCGTTGCCGCTGCCAACGCCCAGATTGGCGTGGCTCGTGCGGCCTACTTTCCGGTGTTCAGCCTGACCGGCTCAGCGGGGCTCGAGAGCGTAGCCGCATCCGACTGGCTGACGGCGCCGAGCCGTTTCTGGTCGATCGGGCCGCAAGGCCTGCTGACCGTGTTCGACGGCGGGCTGCATCGGGCGCAGTCGGCCGCCGCCCATGCCGCGTATGACCAGCAGGTTGCGAACTATCGCAACAGCGTGCTCACGGCATTTCAGGACGTGGAAGACAATCTGGCCGCGTTGCGCCAGCTCGAGCAGGAGAGCGTGAGCGAAGCGGCGGCCGTCGCCGCCACGCAGGGTGCGCTCGAGCAGGCCAACTATCGCTATCAGGGCGGCCTCGTCACCTACCTGGAGGTCGTGTCCACGGAGAACGCCGCATTGTCGGCGCAACTGGCAGCGCTCGACATACAGGTGCGCCGGATCACCGCCAGCGTTCTGCTCATCAAGGCGCTCGGCGGCGACTGGAACGCAGCGACGCCGGCGCGCACCGGTCTCGCGGCGAATAACCCGACCGCAGCGCCCTGAGAAGCCTCGTGGGCACTCGTGAGCAGCACTGAGAAAGCCGGACACCCGCCCGTAGCCTCGACCCGCGTCGCCGCATCGCCTCGGGCGGCGTTTCGGCATCGGGCCTTCACCGTCATCTGGATCGCGACCGTGGTCTCGAACATCGGTACCTGGATGTACAACGCGGCATCCGGCTGGCTGATGGTGAGCCTGAACGGCGACGCGCTGCTGGTGTCGCTGGTCCAGGTCGCGAACAGCTTGCCGATGTTCCTGTTCGCGCTGGCTGCCGGCGCTCTGGCCGACATGTTCGACAAGCGGCGGTTCCTGATCGGGGTCGAGTCGGCCACCACGGTGCTGTCCGCCATCTTCGCGGCCATGGTCCAATTCGGTCACGTCACACCTGGCTCGCTGCTGCTGTTCATGTTTCTGATCGGCGCGGCGGGCGCCTTGTCCGCCCCCGCGTGGCAATCGGTGGTGCCGCAGCTGGTACCGGCACAGGATCTCGCGCCGGCCGTGGCGGCCAACAGCGTCGGCATCAATATCAGCCGCGCGCTCGGTCCCGCGCTGGCCGGAGGCATCATCGGCGTGGCCGGCATCGCCGCGCCGTTCTGGGTCAACGCGCTGAGCAACCTCGCCGTCATCGGCGCCTTGCTGTGGTGGCGCGCGCCGCGCAAGGCCACCAGTGGCCTGCCGGCGGAACGATTCGCCAGCGCCATGCGCACCGGATTTCGCCACGCGCGCCATAACCCGCACCTGCGCGCGACGCTGATACGCGCGGTCGCCTTTTTTCTGTTCGCCAGCGCCTATTGGGCGCTGCTGCCACTGGTGGCGCGCAATCAGATCGCCGGCGGCCCGGCCCTCTATGGCATTCTGCTCGGCGCCATCGGGGCGGGCGCGGTCGGCGGGGCCTTCGTGCTGCCGTGGGGGAAGAGGCAGCTCGGGCCGGATCTGATGGTCGTCACGGCAACGGCCGGCACTGCCCTGTCGCTGGTATTGTTCGGTCTGGCGCGCGTGCCCATGGTGGCTCTGGCCGCGAGCCTGCTCGCCGGTGCATCCTGGATCGCCGTACTGGCGAATCTGAACGTCTCGGCTCAGGTGGCATTGCCCGACTGGGTACGCGGGCGCGGCCTGGCGCTGTTCGTGACGGTATTCTTCGGCAGCATGACGCTCGGCAGCGCCCTTTGGGGCGAAGTCGCGGACATTGCCGGGCTGCCGTTGACGCATTTCATCGCCGCGGCCGGCGCCCTGCTCGCGATACCCCTGACACGGCGCTGGCGGCTGCAGACCGGTGCCGGCGTGGATCTCACGCCCTCGATGCATTGGCCCGTGCCCGTCGTGACCCATGCGATCGAACGCGATCGCGGGCCGGTGCTCGTGACCGTCGAGTACCGGCTGGCCTCTGGCAAGAATCGAAACGCCTTTCTGACCGCGCTGGAGCGGTTGGCGCATGAGCGGCGCCGTGACGGCGCGTACGCCTGGGGCATGTTCGAAGACACCTCCGAGCAAGGCCGATTTCTGGAGACCTTCCTGGTGGAGTCATGGCTGGAGCACCTGCGCCAGCACGAGAGAGTCACTCACGCCGATCGGGTGCTGCAGGAGCAGATACACCGACTGCTCGGACAGGCGCCGGCGGTCAGGCACCTGGTCAGCGTCGAGCCGGAGCGCGATGCCCATGAGTGATACCGCCGGGTGGAGTGACTTCCTGGTGGCGACCTCCGGCACCGCGGGTGCGCTCGCCGGACTGGTGTTCGTGGCGCTGTCGATCAATCTCGCCCGCATCCTGCAGCTTCCGGGCATCTCCGGGCGGGCCGCAGAGACCATCATATTGCTGGCCGCCGCCTTGATCGGCGCCCTGCTCGCCCTGGTGCCGGGCCAGCCCCCGCCGCGGCTGGGCCTGATGTTGCTGTTGCTCTGGCTGCCCTCCTGGGGCGTGCCCACGACGCTTCAGCTCGGCGAGCTGGCTCGACGGCGATACCTGCGCTTCAGTTACTCCTTCTGGCGCTTCGTGCTCTACCAGGCCGCTACGCTACCGCTGCTGCTGGCCGGACTGTCCCTGCAAGGCTACCTGTCCGGCGGTCTGGCCTGGTTCGCGCTTGCGGTCGTACTCTCGATCGTCGTCGCGCTGCTCAACGCCTGGGTATTGCTGGTGGAGATCCTTCGATAGACCGGGCGCCGCACTGATCCGGCGGCCGCTCGTATAATGGCTTGACGGCCATCGATACGCCTGCCAGGGCGCTGGAGTACTCCGACGTGGACATAGAGCCGATTGAAAGCTGGTTGCGAACTTTGGGATGCACGCCGGTGCGCACCGAGAGTCCCACCTTCCGCTGGTCGCTTCGTTTCGATTTTCCTGCGACCAGTAATCACATCATGGAGGCACTGTCCCTGCCGAATCGGCCGGGCAGCGTCGTCGTGCTTACGAAAAGGAGCATCGACGCGCGCCTCGTGAGCGGCTACGAGACCCTGTCGGAGGACGCGAAGGACGCGTTCAATAGCGAGTTGACCTCAACGCTGCTGCGCGATTACATCGAGTATCACCTCGATCAGACCAGCCGCACGTCCTGTGCCGCCCGATTTCAGGTGCTGGCCGAACGATTCGACGACGGGCTGACCCTGGACGCCTTCTACGGCACGCTCGATCACGTCTACAAAACCGAACTGGCCGTGGTCATGTGCTACCACAAGCACCTGGCGCGCGCAGCGCGCCTGGTCGGCGCCCCCGCTACCACCCAATAGGCACCGACGCCGGCGATCAGGCTGCGGCGGGAGCCGGCGTACCGGGCCGGCCGACCCCGCGCGTAAAACCCCAATCAACCATGCGGCTGATCCAGCCGCCGCCCATGCTGGCGCCGGTCACGTCCGCGAGATCGAAGTCGGCGCCGTGCAGGATGGCATCGGCGGCGCGCACACCGCTGCGCACAGCCGGCCCGATACCTTCGCACAGATCCCGGGTAGCGAGCCCCGCGGCATCGCCGGTGAGAAAGGCATTCTCGCGCCGCGCACCGTCGATGGGTCCGCGCACGTAGTAGCTGTATCCGGACGGCTCGAGCGCGATCCGAATGCCGAACCGCCGCTCGAGACGTTCGGCAAATCGCTGCCAGTGCAGCCAGATATCCTCGCCGCGCTGCTTCAGGCGTTGCGCCATGCCGCCGATGCCGACATTCAGCCAGCCGCGCGCCTTGGGCACGTACCAGCTGTACCCCGGCAGGCCGTCCTCGAAAAACCACAGGTGGCAATCCGCATCGCTCCACTCATGGGCAAATTCAAGCTCCAGCGTGACCGTCTGCAGGCCACGCACCCTGGGAAGCGCCTGGCGAAACAGGCTTCGATGCACCGGACAAGCGGTGCCGGCGGCGCCGATCAGGTATTTGCAGCGAAACTGCTCGTCGATAACGTAATCGCTGCCGTCGCGCCGGATATCCCGCACGGCGTGCTGCAGCACTGGCGCGGCTGACTGCTGCAGCAGCCAGGCATCGAATTCCAGCCGGCGTATCGAATGCTGCACGCAGGGAATTGGCAGGTGCAGACCCTTGAGATGCCAATGCAGGCGCCTGAAGCTCAGGAACCGGTGCGGATAGACGCTCGGATCCAGGCCAACGTCGCGCACCACTTCCGGTGTAATCCAGCCCGCGCACAGCTTGGGTCGGGGAAACACCTCCTTGTCCAGGACCAGCACGTCCGCTCCGCCCCGCTGCAGGCGCCGGGCAGCCGAGGCTCCGGCCGGTCCCCCGCCGACCACGATGACTTCGCAGGTACGCATGCGGAAGGCTCCGGGTCAGCTGGAGTACAGGTGCTGCCGGGTCAAGGGAATGCGGTTGTTGTCCGGCGTCGTGAACAGCACCTGGAACAGCTGTAGCGTCCCGGTCTCAAAGCCGGCGATGGATCCGGCCAGGTACAGCCGCCACATCCGCACAAAGGTGTCATCGAACATCTTGCGCACGCGATCCTCGGCCGCCCGATAGCGGTCCAGCCAATGGCGCAGCGTCAGCGCGTAGTGCAGGCGGATATTCTCCACGTCCAGAATCGACAGGCCTGAGGGCTCGAAAATCTGCATCATCTCGCCGAGCGAGGGCGCATAGGCGCCGGGGAAAATCCGCCGCACGATCCATGGATGCAGCAGCCCGGGACGATTGCGGCCGATCGAATGAATCAGGCCCCGCCCCGCCGCGTTGAGCGAGCGTCGAACCACGCGTCCGAGCTCGGCATAGTTCTCGCGGCCCACATGCTCGAGCATGCCGATGGATGCGAACACGTCATAGCGACCGGAGATGTTGCGGTAATCGTCCTGGATGAATTCCACCCGATCGTCCAGCCGCTGCTGTTTGGCCTGTTCGCGCGCGTAGGCCACCTGTTCGCGCGAAATGTTGAAGGCTCTGACCCGGGCACCGTAACGGCTGGCCATGTGCAATGCCAGACTGCCCCAGCCACAGCCGGCCTCGACGACCGAATCCCCAGCCTTGAGCTGCAGCTTGCGGCACACGTGATCCATCTTCGCGATCTGCGCCTGCTCCAGGCTGGCCGCGGTGCTCGGGTAGTAGGCACAGGTATAAGCCATCGTCTCCCCGAGCCACAACGCGTAGAAGTCGTTACCGATATCGTAGTGGTGGTGAATATTCCGGCGCGAACCGGCCAGGGTATTGCGCTGGGAGCGGCGCAGCCAACCTGCCAGACGGGCGCGCAGCGACAGCTTGCCCTCCGTGGATGCCATGCCGCGATAGATCATCCCGATCAACTCGATCAGATCGCCTTCGACCTCCACGCGGCCGTCGGCGTAGGCATCGCCGAACTGCACCTGCGGATCGCGCACCACGCGCAGCAGAGTAGCGCGGTCATGGACACGGATTTTGATGGCCGGAGTGCTGCTGGCGGGCGCTATGCGCTCGCCGCTCCATAATATGAACTCGACTGGCGGATCGCCGAGTTCCGACAGCAAGCGGCGCAGTAAGCGCCCTCCGAACGAACCCGGCGTCGGGCCGGACGCCGGCGCGTCGCCGGTAAAGTCGGTGAAGGCTTCGGATTCGGAATTGGCATTCATACGGAACCCTGGTGGCTGTTCAACTGGTCATGCGCTGTTGCCACCTCTGCGCGGCTGCGGCCGCGTGCGAATTATCCGAGCTGGGCTTGAAGCACACGCATCCGACGATACTGCAATCGCAATCCGTATTCCAGTTCCCGCAGGCGCGACTGCAGGTTTGACTGTTCCCAGCGCTCCAGCATCGCCCGCTTGGTCTCCTCCAGCCACTGGTCGCGCAGATGCGCCCATTCCGCCACGGCCTTGGAGAACGCGTCGTATTCCTCGGCGATGCGGGCACGCAGATGCTCGATGTGCGCGCGGCCTGGAAGACTCGCAAGCCGGCGCTCGGCCCGCTGGAACTGGTTGTCCAGCAATGCCCGCTGAATCCTGAACCATGGAACCCGCTTCAGATTGCTGGCCAGTCCGACCACACTCATGCTGCTGATGAACCACTTCGACGGGTCCCACTGCCACCAGCGCAGGCCATTACGGTAGTCATGCGCGAACATATGATGGAAATTGTGGTAACCCTCGCCGTAGGTCAGGAGTGCCACCACCGGGTTGTCGCGCGCGGTATTCTCATCGGTGTAGGGCTGAGATCCCCACATGTGTGCCAGCGAGTTGATAAAAAACGTGAAGTGATGGCTGGCCACCAGCCGCAGTATGCCGGCGAGCAGGAACACACCCCAGACATCCCCGGTCAGGAACCCGACCAGCAGCGGCAAGCCGAAGTTGGTGGACAGCGCGAGCAACAGGTAGTGATTGTGCTGCCACATCACCAGCCGGTCGCGCTGCAAATCGCGCACGGTGCTGAAATCCGGCTCGCCACTGGGATAGCTGCGCAGCATCCAGCCGATATGCGAGAACCAGAAGCCGCGGCGGGCACAATACGGGTCACGCTCCGGATCGTCGATGTAACGGTGATGCACGCGGTGGGCGGCGGCCCAGTTCAGGGCGCTGTTCTGCAGCGCCATGGCGCCGAACAACAGATATGCGACCTTCAGGAGCGGGTGCGCTTCGTAGGTGCAGTGGGCAAACAGCCGGTGATAACCGCAGGTGATCGCCATGCCATTGGCGCCCAGGAACAGCGTGAAGCAGATCCAGGCGGCGGTGTGATAGCCGTGCGTGATTCCGTACCATGGCACCACGCTGATGGCGACCGCAAAGGTCAGCACGAACATCAACGAGGCAGGCCAGTTGCGCGGGGCAGCGCCGGCTTGATCTACGGGTAACGCCATCTTAGGTATTCTCCCCACCGGATCTATATTGGGTAAATTAACCTATTTGCCAGCTCTGCCGCAGGTATTCGGTCATGGCGCGCGAAAATCGGCCGCCGGTGCTTGTCGCAGCTCGCTGCGCCTAGCTATAACTTGTAATAGGTTTTCCTCATAATAAATTGATATATAACACAATTAATCCGGAGGATCGGGTCGAGGTCGCGCCCACCGAGTTGTCGCCCGAGGCACTGCGAGCGGTGATCGAATCCTTCATCCTACGCGAGGGCACGGATTACGGGCAGCGCGAATTCTCCCTGGACGAGAAAGTCGCGCAGGTGCGCCGTCAACTCGAGCGCGGTGAGGCGCACATCGTGTTCGAGCCCCGGACGCACAGCGTCAACATTGTGGTCGCGGCCCCCGGCCCCGGGGCGCGCCGATAATGCCGGCGCCGCGCGGCGCCGGCGCGCTGCGTCGCGTCGTGACCGCAGTGGCCGCCTTGAACCTGTGCTACTTCGCCGTGGAATTCAGTGTCGCGCACCGCATCGGCTCGGTGTCGCTATTTGCCGATTCCATCGATTTTCTCGAGGATACGGCCATCAATACGCTGATCCTGCTGGGGCTCGGCTGGAATCCCCGCCATCGCGCCTGGCTCGGCATGCTGCTGGCCGTGCTGCTGCTGGTCCCGGGCGCCGCGACCTTGTGGACCGCCTGGCAGAAATGGATGCTGCCGGTGCCTCCTTCCCCGCAGCTGCTGTCACTCACCGCGCTGGGCGCTCTCGCGGTGAACCTGAGCTGCGCGCTATTGCTCGCCGGTGTGGCGCACGCGGGCGGCAGCCTGACGCGCGCCGCCTTCCTGTCGGCACGCAATGACGTGTGGGCGAACCTCGCCATCCTGGCCGCTGCCGGCCTGACGTTCGCGTGGCACTCGGCGTGGCCGGATCTGGCGGTCGGCTTGGGGATCCTGGCGCTGAGCCTCGGTGCCGCGCGCGAGGTTTACCTACGCGCGCGCCTGGAGCGCCAGGGGCAGCCCCAACCCGCACGCGCCGGGCGGTAGCGCTCAGTGGCCGTCTTCGTATTTGAACGAGACTTTCAGTTTCGCCCGAAATGCTTCGACTTTGCCGTCGTTAATCTGCAGATCCAGCTCGACGACTTCGGCCACCCGCAGATCACGCAAGGTCTTGCTGGCGCGGGTGACCGCGGCCGTGGCCGCCTTCTCCCAGGACTCTGTGCTGGTTCCGACGAGTTCGATTATTTTGTAGACACTCTCAGGCATGGTAGTGCGCCTCGTGATGGTTCGCCCCCGATTCGCGCGTCAGCTTATCCCTCCGGCGCGCGTCCGTCATTGTCGCCGATGTGCCGCCGCTTCCCGGCCTTCAGATCCTCAGGCCACCTGGTCGGTCCACACCCGGAAGTTCTCGAGCGTATTGGCGCCGAAGGCCGTGCTGATGGCGACATCTGCAGCGTCACGGCCCCTGGCGATGAGGATGCGCCCGATACGCGGCTGGTTGTTGCGCGGATCGAAGGTGTGCCAGCTGCCGGCCAGATATGCCTCGAACCAGGCGGCGAAGTCCATGGGCGCATAGGGCGGCGGCATGCCGATGTCGCCCAGATACCCGGTGCAGTAGCGCGCCGGTATGTTCATGCAGCGGCAAAAGGCGATCGCCAGATGGGCGTAGTCGCGGCACACCCCGTTACGATCGGTGTAGGCCTGCAGGGCGGTCTTGGTGCTGCTGGCGTGCTCGTAACCGAAACTCAGATAGTCGTGAACGAAATCGCAGATCGCCTGTACCCGCGCCCAGCCGGGCGGGGATTTTGCGAACAGCTCCCAGGCCAGCTCGGACAGCCGGTCGGTCTCGCAGTAACGACTGCCGAGCAGAAATACCAACGTCTCCTCCGGCAGATTCTGCACCTCGTGCTGCCAGGCCTGGTACGTGGCCGATTCCGGTATGCCTGTATCCTGCACCAGGGCGTCGGCCGACAGGCGCAGCCTGCCTTGCGGGGCGACCAACCGCGTGCACCAATTGCCGAAGCCGTCGCGGTAAGAGGACACCGGCACCGATGGGATGCTGATCAGATGATCCGGCCGGATCAGGTCGGAGACCCGGCTGTAATGGATGTTCAAGGTCAGAATCAGCGGCGTGGGCTTGGGAGAATTGTAGATCAGCTCGTAACCGGCCCGGATCTGCATCGTTGGACCTCGCTGGAAACGGCGTGCCTGGCCAGCGCAAGCGCCGGTGCCACGCCAAGGGTGACAAGCCCCAGCATGCGCCTAATAGGCGGCTGATTTATGGTCTTCTTCTTCGGGGCTGCGATGCACGCCCGGCGCGCGGGCGACTGCGCTGATAGAGCCTGGCAGCCTCGTCCTGCACGCGCCGCCGATAGCGCATCAACTCCTCCGGCAGATGCTGCCTCACGTAGCAGCTCAGGGCAGCATCGATCAGGCGCGCCACCTTGATCCCATCGCGCTGCGCCATGCGTCGGGCGCGCTCCATGAGCCGCGAGTCCACCCAGAAGGTCAGATCCTCATCGGCCGCGCGGCGCGCCGGATAGGCCTCGAAGGCCCGATCGGCATGCCGGTCCAGAAACCATGCGATCGCCTCATCGTGCACCTGATCTTTGGTGGACCAGCGACCATGGCGCTGGCGAGTCGGCTGACGCTCGGCGATCAGGCCACGGAACCAGACCTCGGTGTCGATGGCGTAGCGCGTGGCGGGCGGCAGGGTCTGATGCTGCAACGTGCGCAGGCCCCGTGCGCGCGCACTGCGTGTATTTCTCGCCTTCTTTGCCGCCACCAGCACGCCCTCCCGAAAATCCCGACTCCAGCAGCGCGAATGGTAGCGTGGCGATTGCGCCGCGACATCGCGCGCCAGCGTGATCAACCCGGCGCTCGCCGCGGGCTTGCCGGCCTGCGGACGACTGTGGCGCCGGCACCGACGCCAGCGATCCGGTTATGTCATATTATTTTAATTTATTTATCAGATCGTTATGAAACTAAGGTGATATTTAAGATTGACCAGAGAGTTCCTCGACGGCATAAAAACCCCGGCGGCGACAGCACCTGGAGCCGTCGGCGTTGTGATTTCCAGCTCTTGAGTTTCGCAGGCGGCGCGCTATATTCGCTCCGCATAGCATTGAACACACAAGGTTTCCCCGGTCGACAACTAGTAAGGCGCCACTCGAGATTCGCGCTGCAATAATAAGATGCGAGCGGACGAACAGCAGGCGTCGCAGGGAGCAGAGGATATGGCCGACTTATGTGCTCGCCTGGAGGCGGCCGCGCTGTCGCTGACGGGGCCTGGTCATATCAAGAACCGGTTGTTCGATGCCTATTGCAGATACCTGCAGGACATTCAGCAGTCTGACGTGCCCGGCGAGCTGGCCCCGGAATTCGGCGACATGATTCAAGCCCTGCATCGGGCGCCGGCGCTGCCCGGTGATGATGTCGTCAAGGCCTCAGTGCGCAAGCTGTCGAACGATCAGGCGTGTCGTTATGCCGAGCTGGTGGTACGGCTGTATGGCATGTTCGCCGGCATGAACCATCACGTGGCCGCACGCAGCGCCCGTCCGGTGGTGCCGCTGGCGAAATTCCTGGCGACCGAGGCGAGCAGCAACTCCTAGTCGAGCTTGAATTCGATCGTGTCCCAGCGCGTGGTGTCCTCATGCCGGGCCTGCCGCTTCACCGCGTCCACCAGCGCCCGCTCATCCCAGGACACATTCTCGTCGTACAGCCCATGCAGCGCCTTCGCCCGCGGCTGTTCAAGGCCGAAATGCGGCAGCAGCAGCACCGGTTTGTCGCTGGCCTTGGCATAGTTGAGCTGGAACACCAGCAGGTCCTGGTGCTGCGGATACAGGCTCGACAGCGCGATCACCACTTCGGCCGGCGCAATCTGCCGGCGCAGTTCCTCGCGCAGGCCTTCCTGGCCGCCCGCCGGCGGCCGCACGTCCGGGGCGCTGCAATTCTTATAGTAAAAATTCTGCGCGCTCTCGATGTATTCGAAAACGCGCAGGTAGTCGTCCTCCTCCTCGAAGCAGTGAGTAACGAATACCCGAATGGGATCGCGCTGAGACATGCTCCCAGTGTACTGTGACGGCCGGCCGAATGGATAGGGATCCGCTGCACCCGCCGTGAGACTGCTGGTTTACAATATCCGCTATGCCACCGGGACCGGCCCGGCATTTCACTTTCCGATACCCGGGGCCGGCTACCTGCGCAGTAGCCGGCGTGTGCTGGAGCGCATCACCGAATTGATTCGCAGTGAAGATCCGGACCTGGTCGGACTGATCGAGGTCGACACCGGTTCGGTGCGCACCGGCATGCTCAATCAGGCCACCCATGTCGCCGCCGCGCTCGGCCATTACACTGCCCATCAATGCAAGTACGGCACCGGTTCGATCAATCAGCTGGTGCCGATCGTGCGCAAGCAGTCCAATGCGCTGCTGGCGGCCCCACGGGTCACGGGCGAGCGCTTCCATTACTTCGATACCGGCATCAAGCGGCTGATCATCGAGCTGGAGCTGGACCAACTGTGCGTATTTCTCGTGCACCTGTCGCTCAAATTCCGTCACCGCCAATATCAGCTGCGCACCCTGCACGACCTGGTGGTGCGTTCGCATAAACCGGTCATCGTGGCCGGCGATTTCAATACTTTCTGGGGCACGCACGAGATCTACCTGTTCATGCGCGCGGCTGGACTGCGTAGCGCCAATAGCGAGGGGCTGGCCTCGTTTCCCTCGCGCCACCCGCGCGTGGAGCTGGACTTCATACTGGTCAGCAGGGGCATTGATGTCACCTCGTTCCGTATTCCGGCCGTCACCTATTCCGATCATCGGCCGCTGGTATGCGATTTCGAGGTGAACCCCAATATCATCGGGCCGGAATTCCCATGACCGATTCGACCGCCTGCAGCTTCGATGTCGATGCCGACAACGTTGGTTGGCTCACGCTCGACAAGCCCGGCAGCTCCGCCAATACCCTGGGTCGGGCGGTTCTGCTCGACCTGCAGCGGCAGTTGGAGATCGCCGAGCAGCGCACCCTGCGCGGGCTCGTGATCAGGTCGGGCAAGCCGTCCGGCTTCATCGCCGGCGCCGACATTCGCGAATTCACCCGCTTCGACTCCGAGGCCGCAGCGCTCGAGCTGATCACCCTGGGTCAGCGCGTCTGCTCGCGCATTGAGGCGCTGCCCTACCCCACGGTCGCGGCCATCCACGGCTTCGCCCTGGGCGGCGGCCTGGAACTGGCGCTCGCCTGCGACTACCGCATCGGCGTCGGGGATTCGAAACTGGCCCTGGGATTGCCCGAGGTGCAGCTCGGCATCCACCCCGGATTCGGCGGCACGGTGCGCAGCGTGCGGCTGCTCGGTGTGCGCCCGGCGATGAGTCTGATGCTGACCGGCCGCACGGTGCGCGCCGATCAGGCGCTCAAGCTCGGCCTGGTCGACCGCCTGGTCGCCACCACGGCCGCGCTCGAAGCGCAGGCGCGACAGGTCATTCAGGCCGCCCCGCCGCTGCATCGCCCGCCATGGCTCGAACGCGCCCTGAGCCTACCCGGTGTGCGCGCACTGCTGCGCCCGGTGCTGCTGCGGCAGGTCGCGGCGCGTGCCCGGCCCGAGCACTACCCCGCCCCCTATGCCATCATTGATCTGTGGTCGAAGTACGGCGCGCGGGGCGAGGTGGCCTATAGCGCCGAAGCGCATTCGATAGCCGCGCTGTTTCACAGCGACAGTGCGCGCAACCTCATCCGCGTGTTCCTGCTACAGGATCGGCTCAAGGCGCTGGCGGGCAAGAGCCCTGCTCCGATCGAACGTGTGCACGTGATTGGCGCCGGCGTCATGGGTGGGGACATCGCCGCGTGGTGCGCGCTGCGCGGTCTGAACGTCACGCTCCAGGACCGGGAGCTGAAACTGGTCGAGCCCGCGCTGGCGCGCGCGGACGGCCTGTTCGCCAAGCGGCTGACGGCGCCGGCGGAGCGCAGCGCCGCGAGCCAGCGGCTGCGCGCGGATGTCGAAGGCGCGGGTGTGGCCGAGGCCGACGTCGTCATAGAAGCGATCTTCGAGGATCTGCAGGCCAAGCGGGCACTGTATGCGGTGGCCGAACCGCAGTTGCGCCCCGGCGCGGTACTGGCCACCAACACCTCCAGCCTGACGCTCGAATTGCTGGGTGCCACAGTGGCCGACCCGGGCCATCTGGTCGGCCTGCATTTCTTCAATCCGGTGCCGCAGATGCCATTGGTGGAGGTGGTGCGCTCCGCGGCAACGCGGCCGGAGGTGCTGGCGACCGCGATGGGCCTGACCCGGCGGATCGACAAGCTGCCGCTTCCGTGCCGCAGCAGCCCGGGATTCCTGGTCAATCGCGTGCTGTTTCCGTACCTGTTCGAAGCCCTGCATGCCGCCGGGGAAGGCATCGCCTTAAACGCCATCGATCGAGCCGCAGTCGAGTTCGGCATGCCGATGGGCCCGATCGAGCTCGCCGACGTGGTCGGGCTCGATGTCCTGCTGCATGTTGGGGAGATCGTGACGCGCGAGCTGCACAAGGAGGCGCCCGCCTACATCGAAACAGTCCGCCGGCTGGTGCAGGAAAGAAGATTGGGACGCAAGAGTGCACAGGGCTTTTATCAGTGGCGCGACGGCAAGATCGTGCGACCGGCGGAGCGGGCCGAGGCGCCAGCGGATCTGGCCGATCGCCTGATCCTGGCGCTGGTCAATGAATGTGTTGCCTGCCTGCGCGAGGGGATCGTCGAGGATGCGGACCTGATCGATGCCGGGGTAATCTTCGGCACCGGGTTCGCGCCGTTCCGCGGCGGTCCGCTCACCTACGCGCGCGCGCGGGGCCTCGATGCCTGCGTCGCGCGACTCGAGACCCTGGCGGGACGCTACGGTGCGCGCTTTCGTCCCGATGCGGGCTGGAGCGCGCTGCGTGGCGCGGCCTGACCGCGCGCGCAAATGCCTGTGCTACCATCGATTGGGGGTGACAAACCGATGAGAGGAACTGAGGCCTCGCGCTCATGAGCGAAGAACGGGCTGTCGATGTGGCGTTGCTTCGAAAATTTTCGCCATTCGAGGGCATGAAGAAGGAAAACCTGGTCGCCTTGGCGCGCAAGGTCGCGATCATGCAGGTTCCGGCGAACCGCGTGCTGTTCAAGGAAGGCGACAAGGACCGGCGCACCTTCTGGCTGCTGTCGGGCCTGATCGAACTGCGTGAGGGTTCGAATACCGTGGCGATGATTCGCGGCGGCAGCCCCGAGGCACGCAACCCGATCGCGCCGGCGCTGCCGCGCAAGGTCAGTGCACGCGCCGTTGACCCGATCGAATGCCTCGCAGTCGACAGCGAACTGCTCGACATGATGATCACCTGGGACCAGACCGGTACCTACGAGGTGGCGGAGCTTCAGGCGCAGTTCGCCGGCAGTGGCGGCGACGACTGGATGACGACGCTGCTGCAGACGCAGGCGTTCCATCGCATCCCGCCGGCCAACATTCAGGCGATTTTCATGCGCATGCAGCGCGTCAACTGCCGTGCCGGCGAAACGGTCATTCAACAGGGCGCCGAAGGAGATTATTTCTACGCCATCGTCAGCGGCAAATGCCTGGTAACCCGCGAGACGCCGATGAATCGCGGCGGCCTGAAGCTGGCCGAGCTCGGTATCGGCGACACCTTCGGCGAGGAAGCCCTGATTTCCGAAGCCAAACGCAACGCCACAGTGAGCATGATCACCGATGGCGTATTGATGCGGCTCAACAAACAGGACTTCCGCGACCTGATGAACGAGCCGCTGGTCAAGTGGGTGACCTATGCCGAGGCGCGCGCGATGATCGCGCAGGGCGGCCGCTGGCTCGACGTGCGTCTGCCCTCGGAGCACCAGAACCTCGCGATCGAGGGCTCGCTCAACATCCCGCTGTACTTCATCCGCCTCAAGGTCTCGACACTCGATCGCGCAGTCAAATACATCGTGTACTGCGACACCGGACGGCGCAGTTCCGCCGCCGCGTACATCCTGGTGGAGCGCGGCTTCGACGCCTACGTGCTGCGCGGCGGCCTCGACAGCGCCGAGCGCGACGTGCGCCGGGGCGCTTAGAGTCCGCGGCTGCCGGCCACAGCTGCTGGATCGTGTCACACCCCGGCCGAGCGCGACACCCTGGGCCCGAGCGGCCGCGTGACCTGCGGCGGTGCGCCGCGGCGCTCGCCACAGCGCTGCTCGCAGCGTGCTGGGGTGCCGCGGCGGCGGCGGAAAATGTCCCGGCCCACGGCCTGTGGGTGTGGAAGGCGCCGTCGGTAGCAAGCGCGCCGCGAGGCGCTGAAGAGCTGCGCGACTTCTGCCAGTCCGAGGGCATCGACGAGGTCTACGTGTCGGTCTCCGACCACGGCGACATGTCCGGGGTCGAGCACCTGTCGCACCTCATCGAGCTGCTGCATCAATCGGACATTCGCGTCGAAGCCTTGTTGTCCAGCGACAACGCCGACGAGGCGGGCAAGCACCGCGACAAGCTCCTGGATCACGTGCGCGACATCGTGCATTACAACCAGGGCCACCCGCGCAGCCATTTCGACGGTGTGCACCTCGATATCGAGCCCCAGCAACGGCCGGAGAACAAGGGTCCGGGAAACCTTCGATTCCTGCCGGGCCTAGTGCAGGCATACCGCGCGGTGCGCGCCCTGGCCGAGCCCGCCGGGCTGAAGGTCAATGCCGACATCCAGAACAAACTTCTCAAAGGCAGCCTCGCCGAGCGCAGGATGCTGCTGTCCTCAATGCCGCGGCTCACCCTGATGCTCTATGAACTTAGCAGTCCCGGCGATGCCGACAGCATCGAAGCCAAGGCCGAAAAGCTGCAATCGGTGAGCCGGCAATTCCTCGATATGGCCTACGAAGACCTGCACGATCCGAATCTGGCGACCATGATGATCGGACTGCGTACGCCGGATTACGGACCGCTGCTGCCGAAGATGCTCACGACATTGGACGAGTCCAACCGCACCGATGCGCACTACCAGGGCTGGGCCTGGCACGCCTACGCGACTGGTCAGTGAGGCGCACTCATTCGACCGGGCGACCGGTCACGGGATGCGGGTAGTGGAACGGGACGACCCGGTTCTCGGGCCAGATGCTCGGCGGCTGCGGCGTGAGCCGGTCGGGTCCGAGCGGATCCTGCGGGAAGGTTACCGTGTACAGCGGCACGGCATAACCGGGCGCGGTATGCGCCCAGCCGCTCTCGTAATTGCAATTGAACAATGGGTTGTAGTGCAGTGCTTTGATCCTCCAGACGCCGCCCTCCCTGATGTACGCGTTCTCATACACGCCGCCCTCCCAGAACTGCGGCACCTTATCGGGGGCGCTGTCGTGAGAACCGCCCTGCATGAAGCAGCGGAAACGTCCGCGCGCAGAATTGCGGTCGGCCGCCACGTCGATCACGTCCTGTAAGGTCAGGTGCTCGAGCAGCTGGCCATGCGCGGGACCATTGCGTCCCTGCGCAAATTTATTTCTGAAAACCCCGCCGTAGAGCCGGCGCGCTCCGGCCTTGCCGCAGAATATGCCTCCCAGGAAGCGCGTTTCGCTGTCCTCGGCGAACAGGTCGACAACCTCATCGTACAGGCACTTGTCGATGTAGTAGCCGTAGGTGTGCTGCAATCGCCGGATGGCATGCACGTCCTGCAGTACGCCGAGTTCGTGCGTGAGCTGCTCGACCTTGCGCTCCAGCGCCTGGATCTGCTCAGTGGCGCTCATGCGCTTACCCTCCGCGGCCCTGCCGGCCACTTGCCATCGTCGCCTTAGAGTCTATTGTCGCCTCAGAGCCTATTGTCGCCCCAGAGCTCACGACTGTGCCTCAACCACAACGGAACGAAAAGTCGACGCTGCGCGCAATTCACGACAGCCGCCGGCGATGCGATGATGCACGCTTTGCAGGCAACGGGAGAACATGATGCCGGGCGACTCGAGCGAGACCGGTGTCTCTAGCCAATCAGGCAATTCGCGCGGCACGGGCCGCGCCCACGAGGCTGGCGCGGCGCGCCGGGCGGCCGTACAGACCCGCGGCTACGCCAGAATCGCCACCGAGGAGGCGTTTGCCCCCGCCTGGATGCTCGAGCGCTACGAATCGCTGCTGGCGCGGCGCGCGGTGGATGATCCGGGTTTTCAGAGCCTGTGGGGGTTCTACCTCGGCAGCCGCAGCGAGCGCGCCACGCAGATCATCGCCCGGCTCAAGGAGCTGGGAGGGCAGCGGCTGGCCGACATGGACGCGAGCGGCATCGACCGCCAGATCATCTCGCTGACCGCACCCGGCGTGCAGGTATTTGACGCCGCCAGCGCCCCGGCGCTCGCGCGCGATGCGAACGACGAGCTCGCCGCGGCCGTGCACTCTCATCCGCAGCGCTACGCCGGACTTACGGCCGTCGCGCCCCAGGACCCACGCGCCGCTGCCGCCGAGATCGAGCGCGGCATGCGACAGCTCGGCATGAAGGGCATCATCATCAACTCGCACACCCAGGGTGAATATCTGGACGATCCGAAGTACTCGGACATGCTCGCGGCCGCCCAGGCGGAAAATGCCCCGATCTATCTGCATCCCAATACGCCGTCGAAGGGGCTGATTGCACCGCTGCTCGAGAGCGGACTGGACGGCGCCATCTATGGCTTCGGCGTCGAAACCGGCATGCACATGCTGCGCATCATCGTTGGCGGCGTGTTCGACCGCTACCCGCGCCTCAAATTCGTGCTCGGCCACCTCGGCGAAGCACTGCCGTTCTGGCTCTCGCGGCTCGACTACATGCACCGCGCCACGGTCGCCTCCCAGCGTTACGCACACATGCGGCCGCTGCAGCGCCGGGTCAGCGAGTATCTGCGCGAGAATGTATATGTAACGACGAGCGGCATGGCCTGGGCGCCGGCGATCCGCTTCTGCCAGGACGTGCTCGGCATGGACCGGGTACTGTACGCGATGGACTACCCCTATCAGTTCGTCGCCGAGGAAGTCACGCTGACCGATCAGGTGCCGCTGAGCGATCTGCAGCGCAAGATGCTCTTCCAGCTCAACGCCGAGCGCGTGTTTTCGCTCTAGCGATGGGCGGTTTCACTCCTGCAACAGCTGGGCTGCCGCGACGGTCGATCCGCGTGGCATCGGTCCTGGGCTATATGCTGCTCGCATTGGCCTGTGTTCAGCGCGGCGTTGCGGGCGACTCACTGGCGAGCGCCAACACCGCGGCGTGGCCGGGCACGCGAGCGGCCGACGTCGACGGCGGGCGCATCATGCAAGCGGACAAGGAACCGCAGAACTGGCTGAGCGTCGGTCGCGATTACGGCGAAAACCGCTTCAGTCCGCTGACCTCGATCAATGAGAACAACGTCAGCCGGCTCGGCCTGGCGTGGTTCTTCGATCTGGATACCAAACTGGGATCGGAGACGACGCCGCTGGTAGTCGATGGGGTCATGTACACGGTCGGTGCCTGGAATGTCATCTACGCGCTGGATGCAAAAACCGGGCGCGAATTGTGGCGCTATGATCCGAAGCCGCGCCGCGACTGGCTGCGCTACATGTGCTGTGGCCCGGCTGCACGCGGGCTTGCCGTATGGAGGGGCAAAGTCATTGCCGCCACCATCGACGGGCGGCTGTTTGCCGTCGATGCACGAACCGGCGCACCGCTCTGGGATGTACGCACCACCGATCCCAAGAAGCCCTATTCGATCACCGGTGCCCCGCGCGTGGTGGCCGGGAACGTCATCATCGGCAATGCGGGTGGCGAGTTCGGTGTGCGCGGCTATGTCAGCGCCTATAGCGCCGCGAGCGGCAAGTTGGCCTGGCGTTTCTATACCGTGCCCGGGGATCCGGCCAAGGGATTCGAATCCAGCGCCATGAGCATGGCCGCCAAAACCTGGCACGGTGAGTACTGGAAGGCCGGAGGAGGAGGCGCGGCCTGGGACTCCTTCTCCTACGATCCCGAGCTCAACCTGCTCTACATCGGCACCGGCAACGGTATCCCCTGGTCGCGCGAACTGCGCAGCCCCGGCGGCGGCGATAATTTATTCCTGTGCTCGATCGTGGCGGTACGCGCCGATACCGGCAAATACGTCTGGCATTATCAGGAGGTCCCAGGCGAGAACTGGGACTACGACTGCGTGCAGCAGATGACGCTCGCCCAGCTGACCATCGACGGGGTGCAGCGCAAGGTGCTCATGCAGGCTTCCAAGAACGGTTTCTTTTATGTACTGGATCGCAAGAATGGGAAGCTGTTGTCGGCCAATCCATTCGTCGCGGTGAATTGGGCCTCGCGTGTCGACCCTGCCACGGGCCGGCCGGTGGAGATCCAGGAAAATCTCTACACGGATACCGAAGCCAAGATAGTCGCGCCATCGCCATTCGGCGCCCACAACTGGCAGCCGATGTCCTATGACCCGCTGACGCACCTGGCCTACATCCCGGCACAGGAATCCGGCTATGCGTATTCACACAGCACGGCGTTCGATTATCAACCCATGGCGTGGAATCTTGCGCAAAATCCGGCGGCGCGGCGCCCCCCGCCCTCGGCGGCCATCCCCGTCAAGGGCTTTACGCTCGCCTGGGATCCGGTCGCAAATAAGGAAGTCTGGCGTATTGCGCACGACGGCCCGTGGAACAGCGGTGTGCTGACGACGGCGGGAAATCTTCTGATCGAGGGCACGGAAGACGGCAATTTCGTGGTGTACCGTGCGAGCAGCGGCGAGAAGCTGTGGCAGATGCCCATCGGCACCGGCGCGGTCGCCGGGCCGATCAGTTACACCGTCGACGGCGAGCAGTACATCGCGGTGTCGGCGGGCTGGGCCGGCTCGCTGATCATCATCGGTGGCGGCCTCGCCGCCATACATGACGCGCCCGCGCGCATGCTGGTATTCAAGCTCGGCGGCACGGCCACGTTGCCGCGGATTGAGCCGCGGGTCGTGCCGCCGCCGCCGCCGCAGACCGCGTCCGCGGACATAATCGCCCGGGGCGAGGCGGCCTATAACAGGACCTGCCGCATCTGTCATGGCGGTAGTCTGATCTCGGGCGGTATGATTCCCGACCTGCGTTTCATGTCGGCGCAGACGCACCAGCAGTTCGAAGCCATCGTGCTCGGTGGGGCGCGGGCGGATCAGGGCATGGCATCGTTTGCGGATGTCGTGAGTGTCGATGACGCGCAGGCCATTCACGCATATGTCATTGACGTGTCCGCCAAGGCGCAGGGCCGATTGTTCGGTGCCGATCGCATACGCCCGGGCGAGGGCCGCTGAAGGGGTGACAGCAGATGAATCTGACCGACCAGGAACGGGCCATGCTCGACGGCCAGGACGGCAAGGCCCGCCAGAAAGCGATGGAGCTTCTGGTGCGCTACGGCGAGGCGCTCGGTGCCGAGCGTTTGATCGCCACGGACAATGTCACCGGTGTGCCGGGGTCGTCGAATCCCTTTCTCCAGAAGTACTACCATCAACACGGCGGCGGCAGCTACGACGCCATTTTTTCGTTCTTCGACCTCGACAGCGACGAGCTGGTCGAAGTGCCGAAGGCGGCGGCGCACACCTGTCACCTGCAGGGTGGCTATGACCCGGACAATTGGCAGATTCTCGGTGCCACACCCGAAGGCTTCAGAATCAGCCAGGAGAGCGAAGCATTTATCGCCGGGCGCGGCGTACAGATACTCAAGACCTGTACGCCGTATCTGGCCGGCAACGTGCCGGCCCGGGGCGAGCACTGCGCCTGGATGGAGTCTTCGGCCGTGGTCTATTGCAACTCAGTGATTGGCGCGCGCACCAACACCGAGGGCCGCGAGAGCACCAGCGCCGCGATGCTGACCGGGAAGATTCCGGACTGGGGCTTTCACCGCGACGAGAATCGATTCGGCTCACATCTGATCGAGGTGGATTTCGAGATCGAGTCGGTCATGGACTGGGGAATGCTGGGGTATTTCGTCGGCGAAGCGGTGGAAGAGCGCATACCGGTGTTGACCGGACGCTTTGGCAGCGCCGACCTGATTCGCCACAAGCACTTCGGTGCGGCGGCGGCCTCCTCCGGCGGTGTGGAGATGTACCACATCGTGGGCATCACGCCGGAGGCGCCGAGTCTGGCCGCGGCATTCGGCGGGCGAAGGCCGCGGGAGATCATCCGCTACGGCGTGGCCGAAAGGCGCCGCACGTACGATAACCTGAATTCAAAAGCCAGCGACTCCCAGGTTGATTACGTAATGCTCGGCTGCCCACACTATTCACTCGACCAGCTGCGTGATGCCGGCCGCATGCTGGAAGGCAGGCGCGTCAGCGCCAACTGCAAGCTGTGGATCTTCACCTCGCGTGCGGTCAAGGCCGTCTCGGACGCTCAGGGTCTGTCGAAACAGTTGCGCGATGCAGGCGCCGTACTGCTGACCGATACCTGCTCGTCCATCAGCCAGGCGGTGCCGCCGGGCACCAAAGTGGCGGCGCTCGATTCGGCCAAGCAAACCCATTATCTTCCGGCCATCATGAACATCCAGGCCTGGTTCGGTTCAACCCAGGATTGCATCAATGCGGCCGTGACCGGTCGCTGGAACGGAGTACCGCCATGAGTACGAATACCTTTGTTCTGAAGGGCAGAAAAGTCGTGGGCGGAGTGGCCGAGGGTGAAGCGCTCGTAACCAGGCAGACGATATCCGGCTGGGGCGGCATCAATCCGATGCTCGGCACCGTCACCGAGACGCGCCATGAGCTGCGCGGGCAGAGCTTCAAGGACAAGATCCTGGTATTTCCCGGCGCCAAGGGCTCTTCGGGCTGGTCGGCCGTGTTTCATATGACGCGCCTGAGCGGCGCGGCGCCCAAAGCCATGCTGTTCACCGAGATGACGACCAAGATCGCGTTGGGCGCGGTGGTGATGCGCGTACCGTCGATCACGGACTTCGACCGCAATCCCCTGGATCTCATCGAGACCGGCGATTGGGTCAAGGTGGACGCCGACCGGGGTATCGTCGAGGTGCGTAAGGCGGCATTGCGCACAGGATCCTGATGCGGCCGGCCGCATGGCCGCATCGCGCCCGCGCCTACTACGCGCTCCTGATCCTGACTCTGGCGCTGATGGTTGCGACCATCGATCGCGGCGTGTTGTCGGTGCTGGTCGAACACATCAAGCGCGATCTGCATGTCAGCGACACCCAGTTCAGCGTGCTATCGGGCTTTGCGTTCGTATTCTTTTATGCCTTCCTCGGGTTGCCGATTGCGCGCCTGGCCGACCGCCACAGCCGCCGCTTGATCATCGGTCTGGGCATCGCCTTCTGGAGCGTGATGACCGCATTGAGCGGCATCGCGCAGAGCTACCAGCAGCTGTTCTGGGCCCGCGTGGCCGTCGGCGCCGGCGAGTCGTCGTTTGCTCCGGCCACCTACTCGATCCTGACCGATTCCTTCCCGCGCGATAAATTGCCGATGGCGATGTCGCTGCTCAGCATGGGCTTTGTCTGCGGCAGCGGCTTGGCGCTCATTGCCGGCGGCGCTGCGTTGCAGGCGGCCGCGGCCATAGGCCCGGTGGTACTACCGGTGGTCGGTGCGCTGCACTGGTGGCAGTCGGTCTTTTTCCTGGTCGGTGTGCCCGGTTTGATCATTGCATGGCTGATGGCAACGGTTGCCGAGCCGCAGCGTCGCGGGCTGCTGCCGGGCGCTGCCGGCGCCCGTCCGGACAAGGTGCCGGTCCGCGTCATCGGCCATTTCCTGGCGCAGCAGTGGCGTACTTTTCTGCCGATCTTCGCCGCCATGGGGGTCAAGACGCTGCTCGCGTTCGGCGCGGCGCTGTGGACGCCGGCATTTTTTGTGCGCACCTACGGCTGGCCGATGTCGCTCACCGGTTATCGACTCGGGCTCGCCGCCGTGCTCGTCTCGCCCCTCGGATTGCTCACCGGCGGCTGGCTGGCGGAATACTACGAACGCCGCGGCCGCGACGATGCCAACCTGCGGGTGCTGCAGATTGCGACGATCGCGGTCGTGCCGACCTCCATTCTGTATCCGCTGATGTCCAGTCCGCAGGCCGCATTAGCGCTCTATGGCCTGAACCTCTTCCTTGCCTCGGTCGGCATCGGTCCGGGCAATGCGGCATTGCAGATCGTGACCCCGAATCAGATGCGCGGGCAGATCAGAGCGCTGTTTCAGCTGGTGTTCAACCTGGTCGGCTATGCCATCGGCCCGCTGTTCGTGGCGCTATTCACCGACCACGTGTTCCACGCCGACTCCGCGATCCGCTATTCGCTCGCCACCGCTGCGGCGATTACCGGACCCATTGCCGTCGGCCTGACCTGGTGGGGCATGAAGCCTTATGCCCGCAGCGTGGCGCGCGCGGCGAGCTGGGGCTAGCGGCTCACGCTTATGGTCGCTGCGGCCCTATGACCGCTGCGGCGCGATGCCCAGGGCATCGGTCGAGGAGATCTCCGGGCCGTATTCGTTGATGGTGGTCCGACGCAGATCGCGCCTGTACTTGAACATGTCGTATTTGGTGGCCCGGTGAATCGTGCAGCGATTATCCCAGATGACGAAATCGCCGCTGCGCCACTCGTGCGAATAGATGAACCGGGCTTGAGCCGCGAAGTCGTTCAACCGTTGCAGCAACAGTTCGCCCTCGGCGCGCGGCCTGCCCACGATGTGCGTCGCATGATTGCCGATGTAAAGTGCGCCGCGCCCCGATTCCGGAATAATCCGCACCACCGGGTGCGGCGCCGGCGGCATCGACTGGCGCATCGCCTCGGTGATCACGGTGTAGCCGGCGCGACCGCGCGTTTTCCAGAAGTAATGCTCGGCGACCGCATCCTGCGCCGCTTCCTTGAGCTCCGGCGGCAGCGCGTCGTACACCATGCGGGTATCGACGAATTCCGTGTTGGCGCCGAACGGCGGCAAGATCCGCGCGGACAGCAGCGACCATTTGGTCGGCAAGGCGTTGAACGAGCTGTCGGTATGAAATTCCTCATTGGCGCGGTTGGACGCCAGCCGCAGGGATTCGGTCGGGAGGAATTCACCGTTCTCGTCCAGATTCGACACATCGTAGAGTTCGGGCGCGATGCGGCGCCTGGACGCGCCGCGCAGTCCCATGTGCGGGGGCAATTCCAGCGGGCCGAAGGCGCGGCTGAAGCGCACTTGTTCCGCATCGTTGATCTGTTGATCGCGCAGTACCACCACCGCTTGATCGGCGACCGCCGCGTTGACGGCGTCGATCAAGACGCCGCTGGGCGGCTGATGCAGATCCGCGCCGAGGATTTCTGCGCCGAACGGCGCCGCTAGTCGTCGAACGGAAAGCGCCATATGACTTAACTGCTTCGGCTACGACTTGGCCGCCCCTGAGTGTGGCCAAATCGCCACAATCGGCGCCCATTGTGCACGAAGCGACGTGTGGGCGCCTTCCCTATGAATCGACTCCCCGCTCCCCGTTGGTCGAGTATTGCCGTCGCCCGATTCTGCTAAATCATCGCCGGGAATCTGCGGACGAGCGCTGGGGGCCTCGAGTCATTCCAGGGTCGTTGTCGATCGTTTGCGCCTATACAACAGCAGCGGGGGAAAACCATGGGCTTCTCATCGAAACACAGTTTCACAGGGATGCGCCTGTCTCAAATCAGCAAACACTGGGCGGGATTGGCCGCTGCGACCGTCCTGGCGGGCCTGTCCGGCCCGGGATTCGCGGACCAGGCGCCGGCATCCGCCGGAGCATCCGAAGGCGGCCTGGAAGAGATCGTCGTCACCGCCGAGTTCCGCAAGGAAAACCTGCAGACCGTGCCGATCGCGATCACCGCGGTGACCGGCGAGATGATGGATCAGCGCAACATGACCAGTTTGATCGATGTTGCAACCGTCGCACCCAACGTGACCATGTTCATGAACACCGCGGCCTTCGGCAAGACCAACGCGGCCTTTATTCGCGGCATCGGCGAAGGCGATTTCAACCTCGCGGCCAGCGAGCCGGGCGTCGGCATCTACATCGACGACGTCTATTTCGCCACCACCCTGGGTTCGGCGTTTGATCTGTACGATCTGCAGAGTGTCGACATCGAGCGTGGACCGCAGGGCACGCTGCAGGGTGAGAACACGATCGGCGGCGCCATCATCATTCATTCCAAGCAGCCCACCGGCGACGGCTCGGGATTCGTGGACGCGACCCTGGGCGATTTCAGCCGTCGTGATTTCAAGGCGGCGTACGACATGTCGATCGTGCCCGACAGCCTGTTCTTGCGCGTCTCGGCTTACGAGGAGTATCGCAACGGCTACGTGACCCGGCTGTCCTACAACTGCGTCAACCCGCAGCCAGCGGCGATGCAAGGCCCGGTGCTCGATTCGCGCGGCTATGCTGTCAACACCAATGCACCGCAGTACGTCCCGGGCGCTGGGAACTCGCCCAATTCGCTCGGCGGCAACTGCGATATCGGCAACGAAGGCGGCATCGACGTGCGCGGTGCGCGCGCACAATTGCGCTGGGTGATCAACGACAAGATGGAGGACAGCCTGACCGGTTACGTCGTCGATGACAATTCCGAAGCGGCCGCGGAGACACTCGTGGTGGCGGCGCCGGCGGCGCTCGCCGGGTTCAATGCCTACCTGATGGGGAAGTACGGCGAGGAATTCGATTCGCGCTACCTGACCAAGAATTTCTACACCAATTATTCGAATTTCTTCGATTTGGATCTGCAGGAGCAGATTCCGGATACCGACTCCATGCATCAATGGGGCGCCAGCAATGTCTTCGACTGGGAGTTCCTCGACAAGACCCATTTCAAGTCCATCACGGCGGCCCTGGGCTATTGGACCGGCTTTTCGGACGATCAGTTCAACGCGCCGCTGCCGCTCGCCTGGGCCTACAACCTGGTCGCTCACCGGCAGTTCACGCAGGAGTTTCGCCTGACCGGCACCGCCTTTAACGACCAGCTCGATTGGGCCACCGGTGCGTTCTATTACCGCGGCCTGAGCACCAACCAGGGACAGATCAACGTCGCGCTGTTCGGCCTCAACTTCCAGCAGAACAGTCCCGCCATCACCCAGAATGAAGCCGCATTCGGACAGGTGACCGAACACTTCACGGACAAGCTGGACCTGACTGCAGGCGTTCGCGAGACGCACGAAAACAAGGAATATGTTTATCAGAGCTTCTTCGGTCGTCTTGGGCCCTACGATGTCGAATACAGTCACCTCGACTGGAAAGGGGCCCTGGACTACAAGCTGACGCCCGACCTGATGGCCTACGTGTCGGCCTCCACCGGCTTTCGTGGCGGCGGCTTCAATTCACGTCCGTTCGCCGCCTCGCAGATCAACGAATACCAGCCGGAGAAACTCACGGAGTACGAGATCGGCCTGAAGAGTGACTGGTTCGAGCACAAACTGCGCGCGAACGTCGATGGGTTCTACGGCCAGTACAAGAACCTGCAGTTCCCGACGCAGCTCATCGTGGCCGGCATACCTTACGATGGCACTTCGAACATCGGCGCCGCGAACATCTACGGCTATGAGGCAGAAATCGAGGCCCGCCCGGGCGGCGGCCTGGCGCTCGATGCGTCGGCGGGATATACCGGCTTCAAATATAAGGACCTCGGCACCAACGTGGGCTGCCAGGCTGTCGCGAACCCGATTCCGTCGCCGGCGATCGGGGCCAATTGCATAGCCGGTAATCCGGGCTACAGCGACTATCCGGTGGGCCAGCCGAAGTTCAAGGCCAACGTCGGCGTCGCCTACACGATCCAGATCCCGGGCGGCAGCAAGCTTACGCCGCGGCTTGATGACACTTATCAGAGTCGGGTGTTTGCGGACGTCCTCAACCAGACCCCTGGTGCGATCATCTCTCCCCATAGCGTGCTTAATGGTCGCATACAGTGGGACGCGGCCAACGGCAAATGGTCGATCGCCGCTCTCGGTACCAATCTGACGAACAAGGAGTATTACCTCGCACTGTTCGACCTGCGGGCCTTTGGCGAGGGCATGGAGAGCGGCACGCCTGCCCCGCCGCGCGAGTATGCGATCAACGTCAAATACAACTTCCAGTAACTAGCGGTTGATCGCATTGGGGAGCGGGCACCTGCCCGCTCCCCTATTGGTTTGACATCATGCCGAGCTCGGCGCGCACGGTAGATGTCTCGGCCATCATCGACGGCCGGCGCCTCACCGGGTTCAACTATGGGCTGATCGGCCTGTCCTGGCTGATCACCGTGTTCGACGGCTTCGACATGATGCTGGTCAGCTTCACCGCGCCTTACATGCGCGATGAGTTCGGCCTGTCGAAGATGATGCTCGGGCGGGTGTTCTCCGCCGGTCTTGTCGGCATGATGCTCGGCGGCTTCTTTTTCTCCTTTGTCGCGGACCGCGTCGGTCGCCGGCCCACCGTAGTGGCCGCCGCCTTCGGTTTCGGCCTGCTGACCGTCGCGACCGGCTTTGCCAGCTCCTATCACGGGCTGCTCGCCCTGCGCTTCCTCGACGGCGTGGCCATCGGCGGCATGCTGCCGCTCGCGTGGGCGTTGAACATCGAATTCGTGCCGGCGCGGATGCGGTCCACGATCGTGACCATCATCATGATGGGCTACAGTTTCGGCACCGCTGTTGCAGCTCCCATGACCAACTGGATTGCACCTGAGCACGGCTGGCAGGGTGTCTACCTGGCGGGAGGCGTGGGAACGCTGATCTGCGCGGCCGCCTTGTGGTGGAAATTGCCCGAGTCGATTCGTTTTCTCGTGACCAAGGGACTGAAGCCCGGGCGCGTGGCGCAGACGCTGCGCCAGATGGATCCGGCCAGCGACGTCACCGCCGCGGACCATTTCGTGCTCAGCGACGAGCCCAAGGCCGAGGGGCAGTTCCATGTGGCCGATCTGTTTCGCGGTAAGCTCGCTGTGATCACGCCACTGCTCTGGCTGGGCTATATCGCGAGCTCGCTTGCCATCTACTTCGCGGCCTCATGGGGACCGATCGTACTCGAGGAGCTCAAATTTCCGCGCGCAACCTCGGCACTGGTGGCATCGTTGGGCGGAATGATGGGTGCGGTGGCGGGTCTTGCGCTCATGCGATTCACCGACCGGTTTGGTGCCCGGGCAGTCGCGTTCTACCCAGCCATGGCCATACCGGTGCTGTTGCTACAGGGATTCAATCTGATTCCCATGCACCTGTTTCTGGCGGCCAACGTGCTCGGTGCGCTGCTGGTGGCCGGCGCGCATTTTGGCATCCTGTCGATCGCCGGCATCTTCTATCCGAGCGCAATCCGCGCCAGCGGCGCCGGTTGGGCGACGTCGGTCGCGAAGATCGGTGCCATCCTCGGCCCCCTGATCGGCGCCGCGGTGCTCTCGAGCGGCCTGCCTGTGGTGCGCAGCTACGCCCTGCTGGCCGTTTGCCCCGCGATCCTGTTCGGCTGCGCGCTCGGCATTGATTCCGCGGCACGCACGATCCGTGCGCGCTCATGGCCTGCCGGCGCCGCCGAACTTCAGAGCCAGGAGCGCGCGCGTACCACGCTCCTGCCGTAGGCCTTGAGCCCCGACGCCATGACCAGTGCCGCAATCGGCGCCAGGATCGCCACAGTGGTGGACAGCGAGTAGCGCAGCATCGCATCGGAACCGAACACGTACTGGGTGAACAGCGCGACGATGGTGGAGCCGAGGCCGAAGCCAATGATGTTGAATACGAACAGGAACAGCGCGGTCACCTGACCGCGCATTTCCCCCGGCGTGACGACTTGCAACGCCGCATTCAGCGGACCGATGCCGAACGAGATAAAAAAGCCCGACAGGCCGATCATGATGTTCGAGCCGAGCGCTGTCGGCATCAGCGGAAACGCTATCGCGAACGGTGTATAGGCCAGCAGCGCCGCAATCGCCACGCGCATGTTGGCGTCGGCATATCCTCGCCGGGTCAGCCACTCCGCGGCCATGCCGCCGGGCAACAGTGCGAGCGGCCACGCGATGAGAATGATGAGACCCTGGGTCCAGCCGATCTGCGCGATGGTCCAGCCGTAGGTGCGGATGAAGAATGATGGAGTCCAGCTCTGGATGCCGAACGCGAGCACCGTCTGCAGCGCAACGCCGGCGAATAGCGGGCCATAGGTGGCGCGATTCCCCCAGGCGAAACGCACCACATCGCGCACCGGCACCGTGGCGACGCGGCGGCCCGTCGCCGCCGCCGGGCCGGTAATGCGCCCGCGACGGATCGGTTCGAGCACGGTGGAGAACAGCGCCGCCACGATCAGGCCGGGAATGCCGACGATGAAAAAAGCATATTGCCAGGGACGCAGCGTGCCCACGAGCGGCAGTGTGACGGGCGGCAGGGCGGAGACCAGGTGCACAATGGTCCCGCCGATCAGCAACGACGTGCCGAGGCCGAAGACGAAGCCGAAATTGAGCACGCCGATGGCGCGCGGCAGCTTCGCCGGCGGAAACAGATCCGCCAGCATCGAGAAGGTCGCCGGTCCATTGCAGGCCTCGCCAACGCCGACACCGACTCGACACAGAAACAGCTGCCAGAAGCTTTGCGCCAGGCCGCACAGCGCGGTCATCACGCTGAATATCGCAATGCCGGTGCCCACAATCGCGCGCCGGCTGCGGCTGTCGGCAAGCCGCGCAATCGGCAGTCCCAGGATCACATAGAAGCACGCAAACGCGAATCCCATGAGCAGACTGATCTGCAGGTCCGACAGGTGCAGATCGCGCTTGATGGGTTCGACCAGCAGGTTGAGGATACCGCGGTCGAGAAAGTTTACCATCAGCGCGGTGGCAAAGATCGCGACCGCGTACCACGCCTGGCGCGGCCGTGGCCACGGTGTGCTGGCGGGCGTGACGTCGGGAGTGGGGGCTGCCAGATCTGCCATGTTGAGGGTCCCTCAGCTCGCGCGGAGTAGCGCCAGGCCGTGCATAGTGTTTCCCAGGCAAATATCGGTAGACAAGAATCAGCAGGTATCAGAAGAATTGGCAGCAGGCGGCGCACGGCGCGTCTGTTGCCGTGCCGCTACGATGGTTCACAGGTCTCTCGCCGTTGCATCTCGCCGAATTACGGCCGCCGCGACTCGCCTGCGACAGAACGAAACTTCCACTCACAGCGCAATGCCAGTCGCGGCGAGGGCGCCGCCGCGCGGTACTGCCCATGGGTGGCGCGCTCGCTTGACGAATTGTCGGTGATCGCATGTACTGCGGCGACTGGCCGCTGAGACCCACACGATGATAGAGCTATACACCGCGGAGACCCCCAACGGCTGGAAGATCTCCATCGCGCTCGAGGAACTCGGCCTGCCCTATCGCGTGCGGCCCATCGCCCTGTCAAAAAATGAGCAGAAGGAGGAGTGGTATCTCAAGCTCAATCCCAACGGGCGAATTCCCACGATCGTGGATCACGACAATGACGACTTCGCGGTATTCGAATCCGGCGCGATCCTGATCTATCTCGCGGAGAAGACCGGCAAGCTCATGCCGGCCGACCCCAAAGGGCGCTCACGCGTGCTCCAGTGGACCATGTTTCAGATGGGTGGGATCGGCCCGATGATGGGCCAGGCCAATGTCTTCTTCCGCTACGCCCCGGAGAAGATCCCCTATGCGATCGAGCGCTATCAGCGCGAAGTGCGCCGGCTGTTCGAAGTACTGAACCATCAGCTCGCCGAGAACGAATTCCTGGCGGGCGACTACTCAATTGCCGACATCTGCAACTGGAGCTGGGCTCACAGCTATGAGTGGTCCGGCGTCAGCATCGAGGGCCTCGATCATCTCAGGCGCTGGATCAACGCCATTGCTGCACGACCCGCCGTGCAGCGCGGACGCGCCGTCCCGCCGCCGGTGGACCTCGGGGCGCAGGACCAGAAGACCCTGGAGGGCGGTCGCAAGATCCTGGTCTGAGCGGCTCGCAGCGCACAGAGCTCAAGCATGGCGTTTATCCATTGGCTGCGTGGGAAACATGTGAGCCGCGGCGGGCGCGCCGCGCACCGGCATGCGCAGGACAAACAGCAGCGCGCCACTGGCTGCGCACCAGATCGCCAGGGCATAAAAAGTCGAGCCGTAGCCGTGACCGGTGTCATACAGCCAGCCGGCGACGTACGGCGAAACGGCGCTCAGCGTGGTATTGATTGCAATGGCGAGTCCCGCGATCGAGGCGAATGCGCGCGTGCCGTAATAGTTGCTGAGGACTGCCATGAGGCACACCAGACCGCCGCCAAAGCCGATGCCGAGACAGGTGGCGAACAGCATCACGCTGGCGTGACTGTGCGCGTTGACAACCACCGCCAGACCGACGCCGAATATGACCTGAAAGGCGCTCCAGAGATAGCGCGGATCGAGGCGGTCGCCCAAGCCGGCGATGAACAGCTTGGCGATCAGACCGCTCACGGCCAGGATGGAGATCGCCTGCCAGGCTTCGCTGGCCGAATGACCCAGGTCCCGCAGGTGCACGAAACCATGCGCCAGGTACAGCGTGTAGCCGCAGCTCACACCGAGCAGGCATAGCACCATCAGCCAGTAGGCGGCCGATGCGAGGACTTCGCGATACGACCAGTCCTCGGTGGTGCGAAAGACCAGGATGCGGCGCACAGCCGGCACGATGCCCGCGCCCGCGCCCGCGCCCGCGTGAGGCAACGCGCGCGCGCCGTCCGGCAATTGGCCAAGTTCCGCCGGCGACTCCTTCACGAAGGCCGCGGCCACCGCACAGGCGACGCTCGACAGGGCGGCGATCACCCACCAACCGACACGCCAGTTGCCGCCCGCCAGCGTCACTACGCGGTCAAGCAGCCGCCCGGAGACGAAGCCGCCGATGGCCCCGGATGAATACAGGATCGACAGCACCAGGGCGCGCTTGCGCACGAACCAGCGCGCGAGACCCGCCTGCGCCGCGATCGCCGCGCCGGTGGCGACACCGCCGCCGACCAGCAGCCCGAATGCCAGCACCGCAAACCAGAAGGAATTTACGATCGTGCCCATCAGTGCCGCGCCGACGATCAACAGCAGGCTGCCGAGCATCAGGGTACGGCGCACGCCCAGACGGTTGACCGAGACGGCCACCAGCGGGCCCGGCAGGCCCGACATGATCATGTAGGCGCTGAACAGCAATCCCAGGGCCCGCCGGTCGAGGTGCAGCGCCGGCGCCATCAGGGCATTCAGACCGCTGCTGCCGTAGGCCGGGATGCCGAGGTTGAGGAACATGATGACCCAGCAGGCGGCGAGCAGCTTCCAGCCGTAAAAGCCGCTATCGGTCATGAGCTCTCCCACTGCGGGCGCGCCCCGCCCGTTTGGATCCCCGCGCCGCCACAGACTGCTACCTGGCCTGCCGGGGCGCAAGCTCTAGCCCCACCGCGAGGCCTCGGGACCGGGAACGAAGGCCTCGGCCGGGCGGCCTGTGCGGCTCAGCGCCATGGCCGCGCGTACCGCGGGGCGCGCGTGCATGCGCTCCAGGAAGGCGCTGATGTGCGGGGTCGAGCGCTGACCGACGATCGTGGGCGCGAGGGTCGGCAGCGCGTTGAGCATCGCAAAGGCATCGATGTCCGCGATCGAGTACTGCGTACCCGCGAGCCATGGCGAGCCGCCGAGTGCCGCCTCGAGCCGCTGCACCGGCAGTGCCAGCCGGCTGCGGGCGGCGCGCGCCGCGGTATCATCGTCGCTGGCGGCAACCAACGCGGCCCATGCCGAGCGCCGCTCGAGCGGCTCGATGGTTGCAATCTGAGCGCGCAGCTGCGCGGCGGGACGCGAACGAAGCGCCGGCACGAGGTAGCGCTCGCAGCCGAGCGCCGCCACCGCGCCACCCAGGGACAGCGCGACGATCTGGCCCCAGGAATGCATCCGGTAGCGCTCATAGGGCTCGGTTGGCAGCAGCGTCGGCCCGGGAAAAGTCTCGGCGATGTATTCGAGCATGAAAAACGAGCTCGCGATGATCGCCCCGTCGTGCACCAGGACCGGACCTTCGCGCTCGAGCTGCAGCCGCGATTCGCGGTTGGCCGGAAAATCCGGGCGAAATTGTTCGAAGTTCGTCGGATCGAAATAGTGACCGGTATATTCGATGCCCTTTTCCGCCAGCGCCAGCATCGGCTTCAGGAAAAAGATGTTCGGCTCCCAGTGATACAGTTCAAGCATCGCCGCCGTCCCGCTTCGGCCCGGCGGCAGCACGCTCGAGCATCCCGACGCGCGCTGCCATCTGGGTGCGGCCCTTGGCCCAGGTCGCGCGCGTCGCGGGTCGCTCGTAGATCTTGCGCAGCCATTCCATGATGTGAGGGGTCTTCTGATCGTTGCAGCGCTCCGGCTGCGACAGCGGCAGTGCGTAACCCAGGTTAAATCCGTTGATGTCGCCTAGGGAATACGCCTCGCCGCAAATGTAGGGGTGCTGGCTCAGGTGGGCTTCGAGTACCCCGGTCGCGAAGACTACGCGCCGTCTTGACTCCGTGAGTTCCTCTTCGGAAAACTCGTTGAACAGGGCCTTGCGCCACGCGATGCGGCGCGATTCGAGCGGAATGCGCTCAACCGCCGCGCGCAGCTCGGCTGGATCGCGCTGCCGTGCCGCGGGCCCAATGAAGACACTCCAGCCGATCATGCTCAGCGAGGGAGCAAAGTAGGCGTCGAAGAACCGCATCCACCAGCGCATTTGCCAGCGCGCGCGCGGATCAGTCGGCCGTAGCGGTGGCCCCGGGAACGCCTCGTCGATATATTCCATCATCGGAGTCGATTCGGTGAGCACTCGATCCCCGTGCACCAACGCCGGAATGGTGCCGTCCGGATTGATGCGCAGATACTCCGGCTGGTGCTGATCGAACTTCAGCAGATCAAGATAATGGCTCTCGTAGCCGACACCCTTTTCCGCGAGGGTGAGCATCGGTTTGCCCGAATTGGCATTCGGTTCCCAGTGATACAAAGTCACCATAACAATCGCCGTCCGTCGCCCGAAGCGGTCGCCGGACCGCGCTCAAGCCATCAGCCTCCGCCCAATGCGGCGCCGGGACTCGACCGAAAGAGAAATCCGAGCCGCCGGGCAGTGCACGCCCGTGCCGCTCGCCGGCGGCTATTATGCACGTGCGTGACCGCTCGCTGCGCGCGAGGCTCGCCGCCTGCACTTGCGCGCCCGGCCGTGCGGCATTTCGCACGCCGGCCAATGCCCTAGGCGCCCCGAGGCTGGTAATCTGCACCCTGAACGCGGGCCAAGGCGTCGCCGGCGGGCTGCACGAGCCCACCGCCGCTGGCCTGAAAAATTATAGGAGTCTATGAGCAGGTTCCAGATGGACCGGGATTGGCTGGTGTTTCACGCCAATCCATCCAAACCCTCGTTCCGGCCGCCGCCCGGCGCGGTGGACGCTCACTGCCACGTGTTCGGGCCGGGCGACGTGTTTCCCTATGCACCCGAGCGCAAATACACCCCGTGCGACGCGCCGGCGGCGAAGCTGTTCGAACTGCGTGATTTTCTCGGCTTCGAGCGCAACGTGATTGTCCAGGCGACCTGCCACGGCGCCGACAACCGTGCGCTGGTCGACGCCATCGCGCGCTCGCAGGACCGTGCCCGCGGAGTGGCGACGGTCCGCACCGAAGTCGGCGATGCGGAGCTGAGGGCTTTGCACGCCGCCGGAGTTCGCGGCGTGCGCTTCAATTTCGTGAAACGGCTCGCCGACTCAGTGCCGCGGGCGACGCTCGCGGCCATCGCCGAGCGCATCGCGCCGCTCGGCTGGCACACCGTGATCTACTTCGAAGCCGCTGAACTGCCGGAGCTCTACGACTTCATCACCGCGCTGCCGACCGTGGTCGTGGTCGATCACATGGGTCGCCCGGATGTGAGCAAACCGGTCGATGGACCGGAGTTCGAGCTGTTCCTGCGGCTGATGCGTGAGCACCGGCACATCTGGTCCAAGGTCAGCGGCACCGAACGGCTGTCGAAATCCGGGCCTCCGGATTACGACGATGTGGCGCCGTTCTCGCGTCGCATAGTGGAGAGCTTTCCGGACCGGGTACTCTGGGGCACGGACTGGCCGCACCCGAACCTCAAGTCGCACATGCCGGACGATGGCAAACTGGTGGACTTCATCCCGCGAATTGCCACGACGCCGGAACTGCAGCGCAAGCTCCTGGTCGACAATCCCATGCACCTGTACTGGAAGCGTTAGGAGACACCCCCGATGTCGCTCGACAAGCCATACAAGGATATTCCCGGCACGACCGTGTTCGATGCCGAGCAGTCACGCGTCGGTTATCACCTGAACATGTTCTGCATGTCGCTGATGAAGTCGGCAAACCGCGAGCGCTTCAAATCGAATGAACGGGCTTATCTCGATGAGTGGCCGATGAGCGAGGAACAGAAGGCGGCGGTCATGGCGCGCGACTACAACCGCATGATCGCTCTTGGCGGCAACATCTACTTCCTCGCCAAGCTGTTCGCCACCGACGGCAAGAGCTACCAGTACGCGGCCGCACTGATGACCGGCATGAGCCAGGAGGACTACGCGAAGATGATGCTGCACGGCGGCCGGGCGCCCGAGGGCCACAGCGCAGGAGAGCGCCGCGATGGCTAAGGTCACGGCGGGTGTGACGACCTCACATGTGCCGGCCATCGGTGCGGCACTCGATCTGGGCAAGAGCCGCGACGCCTACTGGGCGCCGCTGTTTCGGGGTTTTGAATTCTCCAAGCGCTGGATCGAGGACAACCGGCCCGATGTCGTGCTACTGGTATACAACGACCACGCGAGCGCGTTCAGCCTTGAGATTATTCCGACCTTTGCAATCGGCTGCGCGGCCAGCTTCAACCCGGCCGACGAAGGCTGGGGCGCGCGCCCGGTGCCCGTGGTCCAGGGACATCCCGAGCTCGCGAGCCACATCGCGCAGTCGGTAATTCAACAGGACTTCGACCTCACGATCGTCAATCACATGGATGTCGATCACGGTTTGACGGTACCGTTGTCGCTGATGTTCGGGCAGCCGCAGGCGTGGCCGTGCCGCGTCATCCCGTTCGCGGTCAACGTGGTGCAGTATCCGCCGCCGTCGGGCAATCGCTGCTACCAGCTCGGCAAGGCAATCCGCCGTGCGATCGACAGCTTCGATGGGGATCTGAAGGTGCAGATCTGGGGCACCGGAGGCATGTCGCACCAACTGCAGGGAAAGCGCGCCGGACTGATCAATAGCGAGTTCGACCGGCGCTTCCTCGACCGGATGGTCGATGATCCGGAAGCACTCACCAGGATCTCGCACCTGGAATACGTGCGCGACGCGGGTTCGGAAGGCATCGAGCTCGTGATGTGGCTGATCATGCGTGGGGCACTCAATACGAAAGTCGATGAGATCTACCGCTTCTATCACGTGCCGGCCTCCAACACCGCTCTCGGCCACATGATTCTGGAGAATCGGAGCTAGGCCGTGAAGATCGTGCTCGCCGGTGCCGGCGCCTTTGGCCAGAAGCATCTCGACGCTCTGCGACAGATCGAGGGTGTCGAAGTGGTGTCGCTGGTCGGTCGCGAACTCGACAAGACGCGCGCCGTGGCACAGAAGTACGGCGTCGGGCATGTAACCACTGATCTCGGCGAAGCACTCGCGCGGACCGGGGTAGATGCGGTGATACTCTGCACCCCGACGCAGCTGCACGCACGCCAGGCGATCCAGTGCCTCGCGGCGGGCAAGCACGTGCAGGTCGAGATTCCGCTCGCTGACAGCTGGGCGGACGCCGAAGCCGTCGCCCGGGCACAGCAGCAAACCGGGCTGGTCTGTATGGTCGGTCACACGCGCCGATTCAACCCGTCGCATCAATGGCTACACCGACGCATCGTCAAGGGTGAGCTGCGCGTGCTGCAGATGGACGTGCAGACCTATTTTTTCCGGCGCAGCAATCTGAACGCCCTGGGCCAGCCGCGCTCCTGGACCGATCACCTGCTATGGCATCACGCGGCGCACACGGTGGACCTGTTCGCCTACCAGGCGGCCGAGGAGATTACCGTGGCGCACGCCATCGAGGGCCCGCATAACCCGCAGCTGGGCATCGCGATGGATATGTCGATCCAGTTGAAGGCCGCCAGCGGCGCTATCTGTACCCTGTCGCTGTCATTCAACAACGACGGGCCACTGGGCACTTTCTTCCGCTACATCTGCGACCAGGGCACTTATATCGCGCGCTACGACGAGCTTGTGAACGGCAAGGACGAGAAGATCGACGTCTCCCAGGTGGACGTTTCGATGAATGGGATCGAGCTGCAGGACCGGGAGTTTCTGGCCGCCATCCGCGACGGGCGCGAGCCGAACGCGAGCGTCGCCCAGGTGCTGCCGTGCTATCGCACGCTGCGCGACCTCGAGCAGCAGCTGCGGGCCGGACGCTAGGTTCCGCAGCCGATGCAGCCGCTGCGTGCTCGAGTCATCGCCGGCCTGCCCGTCGGGCAACTGGGCTTTGGTTGCATGAACCTGAGCCATGCCTACGGCACACCGCCCTCGCCGGCGCAGGCGGCCGCGCTCCTGCATCGAGCGATCGAGCTCGGAGTCACGCATTTCGACACTGCCGCGCTTTACGGCTTCGGCAGCAACGAGGCGCTGCTCGGGGTGACGCTGGCGCCCTATCGCAAGAATATTCAATTGGCCAGCAAGTGCGGCATGACCGGCGTCGATGGCCGGCGGATCATCGACGGCCGGCCGGAAACGCTCAAGCGCACCTGTCTTGAGTCGCTCGCGCGGCTGCGCACCGACGTCATCGACCTCTACTACCTGCACCGCTGGGACCGGCGCGTGCCGATCGAGGACAGCATCGGCGCACTCGCCCGACTCGTGGTGGCCGGCCAGATTCGCGCGATCGGCCTGTCCGAGGTCTCGGCCGCGACGCTGCGCCGGGCGCACGCGGTCCACCCGATTGCCGCGGTCCAGAGCGAGTATTCGCTCTGGACGCGCAATCCCGAGTTCGCCGTTCTCGATGAGTGCCGCCAGCTGGGCATCGCCTTCGTCGCCTTCTCGCCGCTGGCCCGCGGATTTCTGGGCGGTGAACTCACGGATCCGGCGGCCATGGTGCCGAAGGACATCCGGCGCGACATGCCGCGGTTCGCCGAGCCGCATTTCTCCGTCAATTCGCGCCTGCTGATCCCCTACCGCCGGATTGCGGATGAAATTGGGTGCACGCCGGCGCAACTCGCGCTCGCCTGGCTGCTGCACAAGGTACCGCACGTGGTCCCCATTCCGGGGACCACCTCGACCGAGCATCTGGAACAGAACATGGGTGCGGCCTTCTTCCGTCTCGACGCCGCGCTGATGGGGCGCCTGGAAGCGCTGGTCAACCCGGCGACTGTCAGCGGGCCACGCTACAGCGCGGCTACCCAGGCCGAGATCGATACCGAGGAGTTCAGCGGCGCCTGAACGCACGCGCGGAGCGGCCGCGCACCTGTCCGATCAACCCAGCCCCAGCGCCGCGATCGCATTGTCCTTGAGGATCAGCTCGTGGACTTCGGGCTTGAAGGCTGCCTCCTTGAAGTCCTTGATCCACCGGTCGGGCGTGATGAGCGGAAAATCGGAGCCGAAAAGCATCTTGCGCTTCAACTGCCCGTTGGCGTACTGCACCAGTTGCGGCGGAAAGTACTTCGGCGACCAGCCCGAGAGGTCGATGTAGACGTTCGGCTTGTGCAGGCACACGGACAACGCCTCGTCCTGCCACGGGAACGACGGGTGCGCGATGATAATGGTCATGTCGGGAAAATCCGCCGCGACGTCGTCGAGGTACATGGGATTCGAGTATTTGAGCCGCAGGCCACCACCTCCGGGCATGCCGGTGCCGATGCCCGAGTGTCCGCTGTGAAACAACGCCGGCAACTTGTGCTCGGCGATCACCTCATAGAGCTGATAGGCCAGCCGGTCGTTCGGGAAGAATCCCTGCGCCGTTGGATGGAATTTGAAGCCCTTGATGCCGTGGTCGCGGATCAGCCGCCGTGCCTCACGCACCCCGAGCTTGCCCTTGTGCGGGTCGATGCTCGCAAATGCCACCATGATGTCGCTGTTGTCGCGCGCGGCGTCGCTGACCTCTTCGTTCGCGATCCGGCGCACTCCCAGTTCGTACTCGGTATCCACCGTGAACATCACCAGGCCGATCTTGCGCTCGCGGTAGTAGGCGATGGTTTCGGGGATCGTCGGCCGCTTGCCGGCCTTGAAGTACTTCGAAGCCGCGTCCTCGTACTCCTTCCAGACCTCATCCACCGGTTGTCGGCACGACACCTCGGCGTGTGTATGGACGTCGATCGCGACCAGCTCCTGGACATTCATGCCTCTCGCCTCCTCCGCCCTTCAGTCTCGTGCCTTGTCCCAGTCCGCAAGCGTACGCCGCTCGCGCGCCAGGCGCGCCAGCAGCGGCGCCGGCTGCCAGTGCATCGGTCCAAACAGATCGCGGTACTTCAGAATGCCTTCTTGCACCGCCTTCAGCCCGATCGTGTCGGCATGGAACATCGGGCCGCCGCGATAGCGCGGAAAGCCATAGCCCGAGGTCCAGACGACGTCGATATCGCCGGCGCGCAGTGCGATGCCCTCCTCGAGAATGCGGATGCCCTCATTGATGAGCGGCAGCAGGCAGCGTTCGACGATTTCGGCGTTGCTGTGGGAGCGCTGCGGCACGCGCAGTCGCTCGGCGTTCGCCCGGATGATCGCGATCGCCTCGGGGTCATCGTGGCGCGTGCGATCTCCGGGGAGGTAGCGATAATAGCCCTTGCCGGTCTTCTGGCCCAGCCGGCCGGCCGCGTGCAGCGCAAAATCGGCCTGGTAGTAGCTCGGGTCTGGTGGGTACTTGTCGGCGTGTGCCTTGTGGACGTTGACGCTGACATCGATGCCGGCCATGTCGAACACCGCCAGTATCCCCATGGCCATGCCCCATTCTTCCAGCGCGCCATCCACCTGCCGCGGGGTCGCGCCCTCCAGTACCATGCACTCAGCCTCGCGCGCGTAGCCCTCCATCATCCGATTGCCGATGAAGCCGTAGCACACGCGCGCGAGTACCGGAGTCTTCTTCAGCGGCCGCGCCAGATCGAGCGCCGTGCGGATCGCCTGCGCGGACGTGGCGTCGGTGCGGATCACCTCGAGCAGCGGCATAACATTGGCCGGTGAGAAGAAATGCAGTCCGATGACATCCTGCGGCCGGTTCGTCGCGCTGGCAATCGCCGCGATATCGAGGGTCGAGGTATTGGTGGCGAGCAGCGCGCCGGGTTTGGCGAGTGTGGCGAGTGTGGCAAAGATCCTGCGCTTGAGCTCGAGCTCTTCGAATACCGCCTCGATGACCACGTCGGCATCGGATACCGCGACGTAGTCGAGCGCACCGTGGATCAGGTCCAGCCGCAGCTGCTTGTCGGCCGCGCTGATCCGTCCGCGCTTGACCATCGACTCGTAAGTGCTGGAGATCGCGGCCAGCCCGCGCTCTAGTGCCTCCCGGCTGCTGTCGATCAGCGTCACCGGGAGCCCGGCATTCGCGAAACAGATCGCGATGCCCCCGCCCATGGTGCCGGCGCCGATGACCGCGGCGCGGGCGATCGGGCTGCCGCGCACCTCGGGCGGCAGTTCCGGGACTTTGCGCGTCTCGCGTTCGGCAAAGAACACATGTATCAGCGCCTTGGATTCGACCGTTTCTTTGCTGCGGTTGGCCAGTTCAGTCTCGAACTCGAGCCCCTCCTCGAACGGCAGCCGCGCGGCCGCGAACGCCGCCTCGATGGCAGTGAGTCCGGCGCTGCGGTGCGGGTACTGACTACGCGCCTGGGCGGTCAGGCGCTCACGAATCGCCGGCGTTGCACTCATCGGGTCTACCGTGCGCTCCGAGGTGCGGCGCGCCCCGCGGCCACTGTCCACCAGTGCCTGCGTATAGGCGATCGTGCCGGCGCGCAGCTCGCCTTCAATCTGTGCATCGAGAAAGCCGAGCTCGAGCGCCCGGGACACCTCGACCGGTCGCGCGCTGAGGATCAGCTCGAGTGCCTGCTCGACGCCAATGAGCCGCGGCAGGCGTTGGGTGCCACCGGCGCCGGGAATTATGCCGAGCGTGACTTCGGGAAGCCCGAAGCGCGTCCCCGCCAGCGCCACCCGATAGTGACAGGCCAGCGCCAACTCGAGACCGCCGCCGAGCGCCGTGCCGTGCATGCCCGCCACGACCGGCACCGGCAATCCTTCGAGCTCGGCGAACAGCCGGCGGAACTCGAGCTCCTTGGGGGGACCTGCGAATTCGGCGATGTCGGCACCGGAGAAGAAGGTTCTGCCCAGGCACAGCAGCACCACGCCGCGCACATCCGGGTGGGCGCGGATATCCGCCAGCGCTGCGAACAGCTGCTCACGCGTCGCCGCGCTGATCGTGTTGACCGGCGGGTTATTCACGCTCACGATCGCGAGCCCGCCGCTGAATTCCAGCGTGACGATCACCTGAGTGCCGCCAGCTCGCGCGGCTCGACGCGCAGCATTGCGACCGCGCCCGCCGCGAGCAGAGATCCGAGCGCCATGGTCAGCGCGACGGCTTGCAGACTCCAGTTCGCCTCGAACAGGTAGCCTGCGATGATCGGCGCCAGCACCGCGCCGCTACGTCCAATGCCGATCGCGAAGCCAGTGCCGGCCGCGCGCGCATCGGCCGGGTAGGCGCGCGCGATAATCGCATACAGGCCGACGATGCCGCCGTTGGTGCAGAATCCGGCGAGCGCGCACACCAGCGACAACTGGCGCAAATCGGCCGGCGAGTGGCCGAAAACCGCGACCATCACGGCCGAGGCCAGCAGCCACGCGATGGTGAGCGCCTTGAGTCCCACGCGGCTCGTCAGTACGCCCAGCACCGCCCCGCCGGCGGCGCCCCCGACGTTGGCCCACACCAGCACGCCGGCGGCCATCGAGGCAGTGAATCCCATGTCGACGACGATCTTGGGGATCCATTTCAAGGTGAAGTAGAACGTCGTCACGTGCAGCGCATAGCCGAGGGTGAGCAGCAGGGTGGTAGCAATCAGCGCCGGCCTGAAGATCCCGGCGCGCGCCCAACCGTGTGAGCGCGGTGCGGTCGCGGGCGGCGGCAGCGCATCGATGCGACCGTAGCCCAGGCGCGCAAGGCTGGCATTGATGCGCCGCAGAGCGCCCGCGGGCCGGCACTGGAACAGCCAGGCCACCGATTCGGGCACGAACCAAGACACGAGCGGAATCAGCAGACCGGACACCACGGCGCCGAACTCGAACACCGTGCGCCAGTCGCTGTGCCGGAGCAGCACCGCGGCGATTGAGCCGCCGATGATGGCACCGAGCGGATAGCCGATGGACATCAGCGAGACGCACAGGTCACGCCGCCGGGCATTGGCAAATTCCGAAGCGATGGCGTTGAGCGAGGCCAGCATGCCGCCGATGCCGAGCCCGGTGATGATTCGGCATACCGACAGCGCGAAGATGCTGTGGACAGTGACCGTCAGGGCCATGCCCGCGGTCATGATGAGCAGGCAGCCGAGCACCGTGTAGCGGCGCCCGACCCGATCGGCTATACCCCCGAGCAGGATTGAGCCGACCCCCATACCAAGCAGTTCCATCGACAGCACCGCCCCGAGTGCGGCGCGGTTGATGCCCCACTCGCGCGCGATCCCGGGGGAAGCAAAGCTGATGGCCAGCACATCGAAGCCATCGAGCGCGCACAGGCCGATCGTGATGGCGATCACCCGCGCCTGCGCCGCACTCATCGGGCTTTGAGCCAGCGTATCGCGCGGATCCTGGCTCATGCGTGGATCCTGGCTCATGAGCGAACTGTCACCGTCAGCAAGAGCATGCCCCCGAAGATTCCGGCCATGATACTGCGTCGCCGCACGCATCGACTGCCCTGATGCTGCCGAGGCAGGCGCTACATAACTCGACGCAGAGAGAATGCCGTAGCGCGCACGCAACGTTCCACGGCCAAGCAGCGCCACGGTGCCCGGCCGATGCCAGGTGCTTGAGTTCATGATGAAAAACACCGAACCGGCCCGGTCCCTCAGCCAGACAAATATCTCCCATAAGCGCAAAATGCTAGTTGGGCGAAATGATCTTGTCGTATAAATGCCGACAGAAAGCGATCGCTTCAGGTCTATTAGTCAAGGGGGGTTCCATCATGGCACCGATTGTGTCGTTCTCTACGGCCGGGCTCGATCCGCGTCGCAAGCTCGCATTCTGGAATGAACATGCCTGCGAGAGCTTTTCGCCGCTGGTGTCCGATCCGGTCGACATTCGCAGCTTCCACGGCTCCATTGCGCGTACCACGATCGGCGACCTGACGCTCGCCGAGGTGTACTCGGAGGCGCAACTGGTGCGGCATTCGCGAGCGCACGTCGCGCGCACGCGCAGCCCATTGTTCTTCCTGCACTTGCAGATGGAGGGCAAGAGTATCAGCCGGCAGGATGGGCGCGAGGCGTGCCTGAATCCCGGCGATTTTACCCTGTGCGACAGTACCCGCCATTACGACAGCGTATTCCCGGGCGCCAACCGCGTGCTCGTACTCGGCATTCCCGATGCGCAGTTGCGCCGGCAAATCGCATGCCCCGAGTGCCTGGTGGCGATTCCGATGCAGGCCTCGGCCGGCGTGCGCGGACTGTTTTCGCGCTTCCTGCGCAATTACTGGGCCGAGTGCCGCGAGCAGCTCGATGAAACGGTGGCCGGACGGCTCACGGTGGCGATCCTCGATCTGCTCGGCGCCGCCTACGCCGACCTCCCGCGCTCGCAGTCGGGTCGCTCCTCGCTTGCGACCGCGCACCGCATCCGCATCATCAACTACATCGAGGCACACCTGCACGATCCCGATCTGACACCGACCAAGATCGCCGCGGCCTGCAAGATGACGCCGCGCTACCTGCATCATCTCTCGTCCGACCAGGACGAGACCGTGGCACGCTACATTCTGCGGCGCCGGCTCGAGGATTGCTCACGTGCATTGGTGTCCGACGCGCAGCGCGGCCGGACGGTGACCGAGATCGCATTCGACTCCGGCTTCAACAGTCCGACCCACTTCGGCCGGGTGTTTCGCGCCAAGTTCGGCGTTACGCCGCGGGAATTCCGCCGCATGAAAGCCGGGACCGCCTGAGCCCGGGCCCTTTAAGGTTGCAGCGAGCGGCCTTCAGGGCCGGCCATGGCCCGGGGCGCCGCTCGCCTTCAAATCAGCATGCATACCGACTTGAGTTCGGTGTACATGTCGATTGCGACCCGGCCGTGCTCGCGACCGAATCCGGATTGCTTGAAGCCGCCGAACGGCATGTTCGGGTCGACCATGTTGTGGCAGTTCACCCAGACGGTGCCGGCTTTGATGCGCGGGATCAGCCGCTGCGCGGCCGAGAGATTGTTGGTCCAGATGCTCGCTCCGAGGCCGTAGGGTGAGTCGTTGGCGGCGTTGACCACCTCATCGAGCTGATCGAAACGCTGCGCTACCAGGACCGGGCCGAAGATCTCCTCGCGCACCACTCGCATGTCCGGGTGCACGTTGACCAGCACCGTGGGCTTGACGTAGTAGCCCGGGTGCGCCGGGGCTTCCCCGCCCGCCGTCACCGTAGCACCTTGCTTGCGGCCGGATTCGATGAAGCCGAGTACGCGCTCCTGCTGCTCCTTAGATACCAGTGGCCCCATCTGCGTGCTCTGGTCCAGTCCCGGACCGAGACGAATCTCGCCGGCGGCGGCGCTCAACCCGTCGACGACGCGGTCGAAGATCTTGCTGTGCACATAGAGTCGTGAACCCGCCGTGCACACCTGCCCGGAGTTGAAGAAGATCGCCATCGCAGCACCGCCCACCACCGCGCCGACGTCGGCATCGGGCAGCACGATCACCGGCGACTTGCCGCCAAGTTCGAGCGAGACGCGCTTGAGCGTGTCGGTGGCGCTTTTGTTGATGAGCTTGCCAACCTCGGTCGAGCCAGTAAAGGCGATCTTGTCCACGCCGGGGTGCGCCACCAGCGCGGCGCCGGTGGTCTCCCCGGGACCGGTCAGGATATTGACCACGCCCGGCGGGAAACCGGCTTCGCGGATCAGCTCACCGAGCCTGAGCGCCGATAGCGGCGTCTGCTCCGCGGGCTTCAGGATACAGGTGCAACCGCAGGCCAGCGCCGGCGCGAGCTTCCAGGCCGCCATGGCGAGTGGGAAGTTCCATGGGATGATCTGGGCGACGACGCCGACGGCCTCGCGGGCGACATAGGTGTGGAATTTGGCCCCGGGGACGCCGCCGATCGAGGTCTGCATCGTCGTGCCTTCGATCTTGGTCGCCCATCCCGCCATGTAGCGGAAATAGTCGCGCGCGCCTGGCACGTCGATGATGCTCGCCATGAAGCGCGTCTTGCCATTATCGAGGCTCTCGAGTTCCGCCAATTCGGCTGCGTTCTGCTCGATGAGACCGGCGAGCTTCCACAGCAACGCTTCGCGCGCGACCGGCAGCATCTCGGGCCAAGGCCCCGATTCGAAGGCGGCCCGCGCCGCCGCCACCGCCCGCTCGACGTCCTCGAGGCCGGCCTCGGCGACACGGCCGATCTCCCGCCCGGTCGCCGGATCGAACACCGCGAGCGTCTTGCCGGAACGTGCTTCGACCCACTCGCCATTGATCAGCAGCTGCGGTTTCTTGCCGATGAATTCGCGCACGCTGCTCGATGGCGCTGGCTGCGGTGCAATCTCGCTCAGTACGGTACTCATGGGCGCATCTCCACGAACGATGACGATGGCGTCGTCAGCATACATCTGGCGCCGCCTGCGCCATGGTGGGCTCGATCAACGGGGAGACGCAAATCGACTGGGAGCGAACGCTGCGCCGGACCCTTGCAGCCCGCATCCGCTGCGGTACGCTAGCCTCCCCTTTGTGCCAGGTGACTCATGTACGACGTGAAGCTGTTGATTAACGGACACCAGATCCAGGCGCTGAGCGGTGCGAAATTCGAGCGCCGCAATCCCGTGAGCGGCGCGCTCGTCAGCACTGCAGCGGCGGCCCAGGTGGCCGATGCCAAGGCGGCCGCAGACGCCGCGGCTGCCGCGTTCCCCGCCTGGTCCACGCTCAGCCCGGGCGCCCGACGTGCCAAACTCAACAAGGCGGCGGATTTGCTGGAGGCCAGGGCACAGGATATCGCGCTTGCGGTCCGTGACGAGACCGGTTCGACGGCTGGCTGGGGTCATTTCAACGTGCACTTCGCTGCCTCGCTGCTGCGCGAAGCGGCTGCCATGACCACGCAGATCGGCGGCGAGGTGATCCCGTCGGACGTTCCCGGCAGCTTCGCGATGGCGTTGCGCCAGCCGGCGGGCGTCGTCCTCGGGATTGCCCCTTGGAACGCCCCAATCATCCTGGGTGTGCGCGCGATCGCGATGCCGCTCGCCTGCGGTAACACCGTCATCCTCAAGTCCTCCGAGGTCTGTCCCGCCAGTCACGCGCTCATCGGCAGCGTGCTCGAGGATGCAGGCGTCGGTGCCGGTGTCGCCAACGTCATCAGCACCGACGTGAAGGATGCCGAGTCGGTGGCCGAGGCGCTGATCTCGCATCCGGCCGTGAAGCGGGTCAATTTCACCGGTTCGACCCGAGTCGGGCGTATCCTTGCCGTGCTGGCGGCGAGGTATCTGAAGCCGATCCTGCTGGAACTGGGCGGCAAGGCGCCGCTCATCGTGCTCGCGGACGCCGATATCGACGCCGCGGTCGATGCCACCGTGTTCGGCGCCTACGCCAACGCGGGGCAGATCTGCATGTCCACCGAGCGCGTGATCGTCGAGCGCGGCGTGGCGGACGCGTTCGCGGCGAAACTGGCGCAACGCGTGGCGGCGCTGCCGGTCGGCAACCCCAATGAGGGCGAGTTCGTCATCGGCTCGGTCGTCGGGCCGGCGACCGTGGAGCGCGTCCAGCGGCTGGTCGCCGACGCCCAGAAGCACGGCGCCAAGGTGCTGGTCGGTGGCGACGCCAAGGGCACGATCATGCACGGCATCGTGGTCGATGACGTGACGCCCGCGATGGCGTTGTTCCGCGAGGAATCGTTCGGGCCACAGGTGTCGATCACTCGCGTGGATTCGGTCGACGAGGCCGTGCGGCTCGCCAACGATAGCGACTACGGGCTGTCGGCCGCGGTGTTCACCGGCGATCTCGCGCGCGGCCTCGAGATCGCGCGGCGGCTCGAATCCGGAATCTGCCATGTCAACGGCCCGACCGTGCATGACGAGGCGCAGATGCCGTTCGGCGGCGTCAAGGCCTCAGGCTACGGGCGTTTCGGCGGCAGGGCCGGTGTCGAGGCCTTCACCGAGCTGCGCTGGATTACGGTGCAGACCTCGCCACGGCACTACCCGTTCTGAAATCACCCCGCGCGTCGTCCAACCCCGGTCGCGCGCTAGGCCCCGGCATTGCGGTCGAGAGTGCCGGCAGCGGTGGTCAAGGCTGATCAATCTGCCGTGCAGCCACTCCCGATGTTCGCATCCCCGTTTCACCGCGATTGCAGCCACCACGGCCGGCTTGGCACCGGCTTTGTTAAGATGGCGGATCAGGTTCGGAAACCATCGACCCATCATGCAACTCAATCGATTCGATCTCAATCAGCTGATTGCACTGGATGCACTGCTGCGCGAAAAGAACGTCACGCGCGCTTCCGAGAAGCTATGCGTCTCGCAGCCGGCGATGAGCGCGGCGTTGCATCGGCTGCGCAACTATTTCGACGATCAGCTGCTGGTGCGTGTCGGGCGAGAGATGGAATTGACCCCACGCGGCCTGTCGCTGGTCGAGCCGGTGCGCGAGGCCCTGCTGCGCATCCAGGCCGCACTCGGTGCCCAGCCGACCTTCGAGCCGGCTTCCACGCGGCGCGAATTCACCGTGATCGTCTCCGAGGAAGCTGTGCCCGGATTCCTGCCGGCGATTCTGCAGCAGGTGGCCGCGCAAGCGCCGGAGATCCGCTGTCGCATTGAACTCATCTCGCAAACCGCGCTGACGCGGCTCGAGTATGGCGACGCGGATTTGTGCCTGTGCCTGGACGTGCTGCGGCTGTATGAGGCACGGGCCTATCCGGAGAGCCTGCGCAGCGTGCGTCTGCGTCCGGTGCGCTGGCTGTGCGCGGTCGACCGCGATCATCCGAGCGTCACCGACACCCTCTCGGCTGAGCAATACTTCGCGCTACCACATGTGTTCGGCCGCCCCAGCGGCTACTCGGCCTCGGCCGAGGAACTGGTGCGCCGGCTGTTCGATATCGAGCTCACCGTGCACCTGACGGTCCCGAGTCTGCTGCATCTGCCGCTGGTGCTCGCCGGAACTTCGTATGTGGCGACGGTTCCGGAGCGCGTCGCCGGCCTGTTTGCCGCGCTGATGCCGATCAAGACCTTTCCGCTGCCCTTCCCGGTCAAGGATCAATACGAAATCCTGCTGTGGCACAAGCGCAACGAACCGGATCCGGCGCATGCGTGGTTGCGCGAACTGATCGTCAATCTTGCACGGACCGTCTAGGGGGCGCGGCGCGATGTCGCGCCAGCTACGCCTTAAGCAATGTCCGAGCGGCTTGTCACCGTTGATGACCGCGTCGCCGATCCTTGGGTGGGCCCGGATTTCCTCGCTCGTCGGCTAGAAATCCTCGATCTTGGCAGGGGCGCATGTAAATGGGGGGCACATGGAGAAACCGATCGAGATTCTTGGCTCCTACTGGACATTAGGCGTCGGCGCGGACCCGCTCGGCGATCAACGCTGCCTGCACGACTTTCGCAAGCGGGTCGAGATTGCCGCTCGGGCGGGCTTCAAGGGCATGGGGCTTTGGCACGCAGACATTCTGCAGATCCGGCGCTCCTACACGTTTCAGGAGATGAGGCGAATCCTGAATGATCATGGCATTGTACACATCGAAGTCGAGTGGCTGCTCGACTGGTTTTGCACCGGTGCGAGACGCGATGCTTCGAACGAGACTCGGGCGCTGCTGCTCGATGCGGCAGAGGCCCTCGGAGCCAGACACCTCAAGGTCGGCGATCTCGGGAACGATTGTGCAGATGTGCCCAGAATGACAGAGGAATTCGCGAATCTGTGCCGACAGGCCGACGAGCGAGGCGTGCTCGTGCTGCTCGAAATGCTACCGCGGCCATTTTCGCGCGCGCCCTGCCTCGACGATGTGCTGACCATCTGCAAAGGCGCCGGCGCGAAGAACGCAGGGATCATGCTGGATTGTCTTCACGTGCAGCGCACGGGAACGACCCCGGAGGACATCGTCATCAAGCTCGATCGTCGGATCCCGCTCGGAGTCGAGATCAACGATGGGTATCTCGCGATACCCACCAGGTTCGAAGATTCGGTCGTGAACAAGCGCCTGCTGCCAGGCGATGGTGAATTCGATATCGCGGCATTTCTGCAGGCGTTGTGGTCGATCGGCTACGATGGCCCGATCGGAGTCGAGGTGTTGAATGAGTACGTAAGGAAATGGTCGCTGGAGACGGCCGCGACCGAAAGTTTCGCCAAGACACAACGCGTCGTCACGGCTGCGCGTGAGCGGTTCCTTGACGGCGATGCGGATTGATAGCGACTGTCAGGCAAGATCACCAGATCCGCGGAGGTTTGAAATGGCTACGATCGTGGGCGGAATAGGCTCGTCGCATACGCCGACGATTGGCTTTGCGGTCGACACCCTGAAGCAAAAGGACCCGATCTGGGCGCCTATCTTTGAGGGCTACAAACCGGTCCAGCAGTGGCTCGCCGAGAAGCAGCCAGACGTGCTGTTCTTCATCTTCAACGACCACGTGACGTCGTTCTTTTTTGACCACTACTCTCAGTTTGCGCTCGGGGTGGGTGATAGCTATTCGGTGGCAGATGAAGGTGGTGGTCCGCGTAAACTGCCTCCGGTCGAGGGCCATCCCGGGCTAGCGCAGCACGTCGCGATGGGCCTCGTGGCGGATGAATTCGACCTGTCGTATTTTCAGGCCAAAGCACTCGACCATGGATGCTTTTCGCCGCTTTCGTTGCTTTGGCCCCATGAGCCGACCTGGCCCGGCGCCATCGTACCGCTGCAAGTCGGTGTCCTGGAGTTTCCAATTCCCTCGGCGAGGCGTTGCTTCAAGCTCGGCCGGGCACTTCGTCGGGCAATTGAGAGCTATCCGGAAGACTTGAAAGTGGCGATTGTTGGCACCGGTGGGCTATCACACCAGGTGCACGGCGAGCGCGCGGGCTTCAATAACACCCCATGGGATCTGGAATTTCTGGATCTGCTGGAGAGAGAACCAACGAGACTCACCGAGATCACTATCGCAGAATACGCCGCACGTGGCGGCTTCGAAGGCGCCGAAGTGATCATGTGGCTAATCATGCGTGGCGCACTTACGGACAAGGTCCGAAAGGTCCATCAATCGTATTACTTACCGTCGATGACGCCGATAGCGACCGTGATCTATGAAAATACTTCCGACGATGCGGCAATGGAATCGGACATCCAATACCGGCATCGAATCGAACATCAGTGGGCAGGCATCGAGCGACTTCCCGGAACGTACCCTTTCACACTGAGCCGAAGCGTGAAGGCATACCGTTTGAACGCTTTTCTCCATTCGCTCATTCAGCCCGACAAACGGAAGCGCTTTATTGACGCGCCGGAGCCGCTCTTCGATGAAATGCGGCTTACAGAGGAGGAGCGGGAAATGCTGCGTCGGCGGGATTGGCGAGCGCTGATCCATTACGGCGCAATCTTTTTCCTGCTGGAAAAGCTAGGTGCGGTGGTCGGGACAACGAATCTTCACATCTACGCGGCAATGCGTGGCGAATCCCTTCAGGACTTTCAGAAGACCCGTAATGCGCAGGTGCTCTACTCCGTTGCGGGACAGGACGAGGGCAAGAAGGAATGGGACAAAAGGCCGCCAGCGCCCTAGATGCGTCGAGCCGGTGGGCGCCAACGCCGATGCGGCGCTTGGTCGTCAACGACCCCGGTCAGCGGGCGCAGTTCGGACTCCGGGATGCATCATTTTGATTTGCCGTCACTTCCCGCGCTTGTCAGCGTACGCGGCCTCGCCGTGCTGGCAGCCGCTTCAATGATTCCGTCCGTAAGCAACTCGAGAATCTGTGCGAGCACGCGATGGGGTCGCCGGTTACCGGTCTGGCGCGCCCAGTCGTCCGCTGTCATGACGCCCGTCGTCACTCCGAAGGACGTAGCGCCACCGCGGCGCGCCATGATGATTTCCACGGCTGGATCGTCCCCCACCACGCCAACGCTGCGGATCGCCACGCCCAATCTCTTCGCGACGAAACGCAGCGCGTGCAGCGACGGCTTTCCCGTGAGGATGAAAGGCGCCTTCGTTACGCGGCGGATCGCGCCGGCGATGGCATACGAGTAACCCATCGTCCTGCCCTGTCTGGTCGCAAAAAAAGGAACATCCGAGGCCACGTACAGCTTTGCCCCGGCCCATATCGCGTTGCACGCCGCTTCGATGTCCTTCATGCCGCAATCTGGATGCCAGCCGACATACACAGCTTGTACCTCGGTGGTACGCAGATCGCCGGCATACACCGTCTCGATTCCCGTCTCATTGAGCGCGTGCCCGACACCGCGGCTGCCCAGCACGAGAGTTCGCTCGACGCGGCTGCGCGACATGAGCCCCGCCGCCACGCTGGACGGAGTGAACATCTGATTGTCCGCGACCGGCAGACCGAGGCCTCTGAGGCGAGCCGCCTGTTCCGCGGGGGGATACGCGCTGCCGTTGGTGAGCACGAGGAACGGGATCGTCAGCCGCTTCAACGCCGAAAGCACCTCGATGGCGCCTGGGAGCACCTCGTAGCCGCCGAGAGACCGATCGCCGAGCAACAGGGTCCCATCGAGATCGAACATGAACGCTTCGATGGGCGGTAACGCGTCCGATGATTGCCTTGAAGGCACTCCGGCACTCAAGGCTGCGGCGCCACGCCCGTTGAGCGCCCCAGCCGGCGCAGCGTAAGCCGGAACCCCGGCTTTTCGATGGAAACATCTAACAGGTCACGATGCTGCGCCAGCTGACGGATCAGGCTCATCGCCGGCTTAAGCGCAGGGTTGTAGTGCCGCTTGGCCGCACCTGCGGCCTGCATCGCATCCACTTGGCCGGACGGCATGGTGGCCCGAAGAAGCAATTCCTCATCGGACAGCCTCGGGCCGAGCCGCCGGCGCAATTCGCCGAGCGAGGTCATTGGCGCCTCTGCGCGCAGCTCTTTCGTGCGTTGCAGGGAATCGATGCGGTCCATGACCTTCGCATCGATCGGCACATTGGGTCTGCCAAAGCGGCCAATGGCGTAGCGAATCGCCTCGTCGGGAATCATCTTGTAGCGCTCGCGATTCGTGACGTTCATGACGGCCTGCGTCAACAGGATCTGCGCAAACGGCGTCATCACGATGGGCCAGCCGAGCTCTTCGCGCACGCGCCCGAGTTCCTCTATCACGGCGCCTTCCATATGGGACAGGCGACTCTCGGCAAGGTGCCGGCGCATGGTGCCCACCATGCCACCCGGCAGCTGGTGCTGCAGATAGGCCGCATCGAACGCCTGCGGCCGTCCCATCGGCAAGCCTTCCGCCTCGGCAAGCCGCGTAAAGTAGGTGTCGACTTCCGTCAACGCCTGATCGTCCAGACGCACGGTATGCCCGAGAGCGCGCAGATTTGCGACAACCCGCAGCGCCGGAGGATTTGACGTGCCGTCGGCGGCCCCCCCGGACGCGCACTGCAACGCGCTCACACCGTACCCCGGCGCATCCATATAGGTGTGCTCGGCAAGCCCGATGGTACAGTGCGCGTGCAGCTCAAGAGACTTCATGCCGATGACGGCTTTGACAGCCGGAATCAGCGTTCGCGCCCGATTGGGCGACAGCAGTCCGCCTGGATCCTTGATGTAGAGGGCATCGATGTCCACGCATGCTGCCAGCTTGCGCGCCGCTGCCACATAGTGCGCATCGTCGTGCACCGGGCTCAATGTGAAGACAAGCGCCACGATGACATATGCTCCACCGCCCTGCTTCACCATGCGAGCGCAGGCAATGTTGGAGTCGGCGTCGTTCATTGGGTCGGCAAGACAAAATCGACGTATGCCGTTTCGCGCAAGTACCTGGAAAGCGAGCGCCATGAATTCCGGGAGTGCGGTCTCCCACGAAATGAAGCGAAACCCCGTGGACATGAACTGCAGCGGTGTATTCGGTGTAGCCTCCGCCATCAGGCGGATGCGCTCCCACGGATCTTCCTTCTTGTAACGGACCGCCACTCCCATGTGCGTGGAGGTCGTGAAATCAATGGCCTTAAAGCCCACCCGGTCCATCACCGGCGCGATTGTGAGCGTTCTCGCAGTGTCGATACCGAGCGCCGCCCAGAGGCACTGGTTGCCGTCGCGAAGTGAGGTTTCGACGAGCTGAACATCAGCCATTGCTGGCGTACTCCGTCCGGCCAGCCTGACGTTCCAGCAGGCGCGCAACGAATTCTGTATCGACACCGCCCGCCTCAAACTCCCGGTCCGACAGCACGGTCTCGTGAAACGCCAGATTCGTGTGGACTCCTTCGAGCCGGGTAGACGCGATGGCGCGACGTAAGCGCGCCACGGCGCCAGCCCGGTCAGGCGCATGAGCGATGATCTTCCCGAGCAGCGAATCGTAGAAGGGCGGAACACGCGAGCCCGGCGCGATATGGGTATCCACCCGAATGCCCTCTTGAGAGGGCCACGACACCTCGCGCACCAATCCCGGGCTCGGGCGAAAGTCATTGGCGGGATCTTCCGCATTTACGCGGCACTCAATGGCGCAGCCGCGACTCTGGATGTCAGCTTGGGCAAGCCGCAGCCCGGCGCCGTCAGCGATCGCGATCTGTTCGGCGATCAGGTCCACCCCGGTTACCGCTTCGGTCACCGGGTGCTCGACCTGGATGCGGGCGTTCATCTCGAGGAAATAGAAGTCGTCGCGCTCGCGATCGACAAGAAATTCCACAGTACCGGCGCCGCGATACGACAGGCGCGCCGTAATTCGGACGGCAGCGGCATGCAGGGCATCGCGCAATGCCGCCGACAAGCCGGGCGCCGGGGTTTCCTCCACCAGCTTTTGATACCGCCGCTGCACCGAGCAGTCACGTTCGCCCAGATGGATGACGCCTCCGCTCCCGTCCCCAAGGACCTGTACTTCGACGTGGCGACCGCTGGCAATGAAGCGTTCGAGATAGACACGCGCATCGCCGAAGGCAGCGCCGGCTTCCGCGGCAGCCAGCTCCATGGCTGCAGGAAGATCCTCCAGGCGATCCACGCGCTTCATTCCGCGCCCGCCGCCGCCGCCGACTGCCTTGACCAGGAGTGGCACGCCGATGAGGCGCGCTGCCGCTACCGCCTGAGGGGCGGATGCCACGGCACTACCTGGCACCACGGGGACGTCTGCCGCTTCGGCTTGCGCGCGTGCCCGTAGTTTGTCGCCGACAGCCTCGAGTTGCGCGGCGGTCGGTCCTATGAATATAACCCCCTCGGCCTCGCACACTTTCGCCAGCGCGGCGCGCTCCGATAAAAACCCGTAGCCAGGGTGGATTGCCTCGGATTTGGTCGCCAGCGCGGCGTGCACGATGGTGTCTACCTTGAGATAGCTGTCTGCCGGGCGCGACGGGCCTATGCATACCGTGCGATCGGCGAGCCGTGCAGGCAGGCTGTCGCGATCGACGGCGGAGGCCGCGAGAACCGTCTCTATCTGGAGTCGGCGGCAGGTACGAATGATCCGCACGGCAATTTCTCCACGGTTGGCAATCAGCACACGGCGGATGGGCACGCGATCAGCCCGCTTTGCGTACGCGCATGAGCGTCTCGCCAAATTCCGCCAGCGCGCCGTCGGCAACCAGAATCTCAGTCACAGTGCCGCGCACTCCGGCACGCACGGAATTCATGAGCTTCATGACCTCTATGATGGCAACGACCGTTTCCTCCTCGACCTGCGCTCCCACTTCCACGAACGGGGGCTCGCCAGGTTTAGGGGCGCGATAGAACGTGCCGAGCAGTGGCGAGGCGACGTTGCACACGTTCGGTTCGGCCGCTGCCGGCGCGGGAGCCGTCCCCGGCGTTTCCGGAAGACCAACGGCAGGCAGGTGCAGGCCCGGGCCGGAGGACAGTTCGGCGGGGGCACCGCGCCTCAGACTGAGCTTGATGCCATCGATCTCGAGCGTGAGCTCATCGAAGCCGGATTGCTCCACCAGCCGCATGATTTCCGCGACGTCCGCGGCCGTAAGACTCACCGCTTACCTCCAAATATCGACATCACATGCAACAGCGGATTGTCGGCGGGGCGCGCAACCGGCGCCGACTCCTTCGCCGACCACACCGTCTCCGGGCGGCTCTGCAGCAGGAGAATCGCGTCGCTGCCGCGCTCGACCGCCCATTCGATGTCCTGCGGCCGGCCGTAATGACGCTCGACATTGCGAGCGATCGCTCTGAGAGACAGAAGCTCGTCATCGCTCATGCAGGCGGCACGCCGAAGATCCTCGGGCACGGCGACAGCCTCGATTCCACCCATCAAGACCGGCACGTGCTGGACGAGCTTGGTGGAGATTTCACGGACCGAGATATCACCCCTGATCTTGCCGAGCACCCAGCGGTCGGGAGTGACTTCCCCGCCCACAACCGCGGAACCGAGTCCCCACGAACCCTCCACCGTCAGCACCGAGCGATCTCCGGTGATTGGGCTACGCGTAAACATGACTCCCGCGGTCCGTGCATCCACCATCTTCTGCACCACGACGGCCATAGCCACGCCCTCTTCGGGCACAGCCCGCTTGCGGCGGTAAGTGACGGACTCCACTGAATACAAACTTGCCCAGCACGCGCGCACTCGTTCCAGGGTTTGACTTAGATTCGTGACCCAAAGATACGTGTCCTGGAGGCCAGCGAAACTCGCATCGGCGGCGTCCTCCGTCGTTGCCGAAGAGCGCACGGCGACCGGGCTCTGCCCTGCACCATTGCAGAGTGCCGCGTGAGCCGAGGCGATCTGATCGAGGACATCCGCTGGCAGTGCCTCGGCCGTCATCCTCGCGCGAATCTCGGCGCAGCAGGCGGTAGCTACCGCAAGATCGTCGCCGCTCAACGCCGCTACGCGCGAACGCACCGGTGAGTGACGCTCGAGCGCCCGAAGAAAGCGCTCGAAGGCGGCCGTCTTGACGACGAAACCGGCAGGAACGGCAATGCCCGCGCGCTGCAGTTCCCCAAGGCTGCCGCCTTTGCCGCCTACATGCAGCCTGTCATCCAGTCCGATATCGGCGAACCAGCCGATGACTTGGGTCGAAGACATGGCGCACCTACTGCAGAATCGTCACGATACCGCGCCCGCCATCGACACGTATCCGCTGGCCGTCCTTGATACGCGATGTACCGTTGCCAGTTCCGACGACGGCCGGCAATCCATACTCGCGCGCCACGATCGCGGCATGGCTCATAGAGCCGCCAATGTCCGACACGGCCGCCACGATCGTCTGAAAAATGGGCGCCCAGGTCGGGTTCGTAATCTGACAGACAAGGATGTCGCCCTGTTTGAGGCGCGAGATCTCCTCGACCGACTTTACGATACGGGCCGGCCCTTCGGCCACACCACTCGATGCGGCAAATCCCCGCACCTCGTTGCTGCTCGCACCGCTCTCCGCGGCCAGCCACGCATCCAGGTTCTCGCGGGTAATGCCCCACAGCATGACAATGGCCGGATCATCGATGACATCGGGTACCGGCCCGAGCGCGGGCGGTGTAGCGTGCTTGGACCACTCCACGATGGCGGCGCGCCGCTCGGCAACAATCTTTGGCCAGTGCGCCGGCCCGCGCGGGGGGGAGCCATTGGACCAGGATGTCATCAGATCGATGATCGCCAGCTCCAGCTCGTAGTGCGTGAGCTGGAATACATCCTCGGTGGCCGGGAAGAAACCGTGGCCCGAGAGCAGCGCCCCAAACTCTCGGATCTTGTTGAAGAAGAGATTCGTGTACCAGTGTTCGCAATAGAACTTGTGCCCTTCCACGTATGGGAATACCCGATGCGCCAGCGTAATCATCTGGTCGTACGCGGCGCGATCCTCATCCGTGTTCAACAGCTCCCGATAACCCTCGATAAGCTCTTGCCGTTCGGCCCGAAGCCGCCCGATCGGCCGCTCGAGGGAGTCACCGGCCTTCACTCGTTTGATATATTCCGGCAGGCACGCGAACGGCATCGAGAGATCGTCGTTCCACGCGCGGTGGTAGTGATAGAAACCATCGCCGACGTTGATGTTGAACCACGGGTCGCGCGAGATCTCGAGCTCTGCGAGCCACGCCCGCCCAGGCTCCCCCAACTGCTCGAGCGACCTGATGATGTCGTCCGCTGACACCTGTCGCTGGAACTTGGCGTCAACCCCAAGCTCTACGGCGCAGCGCGCGAGGCGCCGCAGCTCATCGTCCGGGCGAAAGATTTCCGCTTCGATCCCGGCGACCATGCGCGCGATGGTCTGGTCGGTGATCTCGGGGAACGCTTTCTTGCAGAATGCAAAGAACGTGAGATAGGCACCATAGCCGAGCAGCAGAAACTCGAAGTGGTGGTGCCACATCCTGAAGTACCCTTCCAGGGCCCTCTGGTACGTGTCGAGAAGGTAGTGATTGGAGGCTACGCCCCGGCCTGCGTGCACGTGGGCCAATGGCTCGAACTCCGGCAGCTCAGGCTTCGGCAGCGCCTGCGCATCGCGGATAAGCTGCATCATCTTCTCGCGCCACTGCGCATACAGTCTTTCCCAGTTCGCGTAGTAGTAGAACGCGCGCTTCTGAAACTCCTCAGTTCTGCGCGCGATCTCGGCCGGGTCGGTGACGGCGTTGCCGCCGATGTACACACGCCCGTTGATAATGCGGTGATCGATTCCCAGCGTCGTTGGCAGGCTATGGACACGCGTATTCGACGCTCCGAGCGCGCAGTACGCAGCCTCCGCGGTCACCATGTCGAATGCAGACATGGGTTCCGGAAAGTGCATCGAGTTATAGAACCAGAAACGCTCGTCGTCCGCGTCGCCAAACTGGATATGGTACGGATATGCCGCCTGCGCGCGCTCCGTACCCGGAATCACTTTCAACGAGCTGGGCAACGGAAATCCCCGAGGACTGGCCTGCGAATTCATATGCGACTAAGTGGACGCCTCCCGGTAGCAAGATCTTCCAGTGTGATCTACAGACGGGGCCGCAGACTGAGCTTCCGGGCCGTCTCGTAAAATCGACTTTTTCCCCATCACACGCTGTTGATGTTGCGCAACCTTTTAACGTCTCATCCTCTGTAATGTGATTGATAGCGCGCGGATCAGCCTGGAGGGCAATGACTCACATATGCTGTCGGCGCTATGGAAGCATGCATCCCAGCCGCTCGCGCGTCTGGGAGCGCACGGACTGCACTTGATATTGTGGCCAAAACCCGCCGATAGGAAATGTCTAAATTTTACCGTTATAAATCAAATAGTTGCGAGCGAGGACGCACCCGGACCAGTAGCTCTCAGTAAGCTGCGGACACGGTGATATCCGCCAACTTGTGATATCGGACGATGTTCCGATTGCCGGACAGCAGGCCCGTCGTGAGGCACACAAATGTCAGGTCCAACTCAGGATCCACCCAGAACAGCGTGCTGCCTGCACCATAGTTACCGAAGGTCTCCGGCGATGTCTGTGTGCCGAACATGTGATGGGTCATTTTGGTACCGCGCAGGGAAAATCCCAGGCCGATGTACGCTGGGCAGACCTCCCACTGATCCTTGTGCGCCAATGCTTTGTAAAGTTCATTAGGCTTGCTTTCGGTATAGCACTGGCGCGACTTCCTAACCATCGCGGGGGAAAGGACCCGGGCGCCATCGAGGCTGCCCTGCTGCCGCAGCATTTCTGCCAGCCGAAAGATATCCGGAGCGGTGGAGACGGCGCCCACCCAGGGCATTTCGGCAAGCTCCTCGCGGAACGCGCCGTTCTCCCCCAGGCCGCTGCTGCCTATGTGATTGATCGGCGAGTTGCCGCGAAAATCGGGAAAGAGGTGGCGAGCCTGCAGATCTCGACGCAGCCCGAGCGAGCTTCCGGTCATTTTCAGCGGCTCGAACAAATCCTGCCGCATGATATCGCGATAGTGTCTTCCGCTAGGGTCGGTTCGCCGCACGATCTCGCCGAGTAGCAAATGATTGAGCAAAGGCGAGTACTTGCAGGACAAGCCAGGTGGCTCGTCGGACTGCACGATCTCGCAGGCCACGCGCACCATGTCGGCCAGATTGTCGATCGGCATGCCCGCCTTGAGCTGAAACAGCATCGGCAAACCTGACATGTGTGTAAGCAAATGGAAGATCGTAATGTGCTCGCGCAGCCCACCCCGAAATTCCGGAATGAGCTCGGAAACCTTGTGCGCCAGCGAGAATCGGCCAAGCTCGATGGCTCGAAGCGCCAGAACGTTCGTCATTGCCTTGGTCATGGAGAAAATCGAGAACACACTGTCGCTCTCGACTCTTCGCGTGCGCTCGCGATCGGCATAGCCGATCGCCGCGTCAAGCGATACACGTCCGTGCCGCGCGATCACTATGCGCGCACCCCAATAATCGCCGCGCTCGGTATCCGCGCGGATCGTATCGGCTAGATGCTGAATGCGGTTGGCGTCGAGGCCGGAAACTTCCGTCACGTCATTCATGGCTGGTTCGCCTCGCGTGTGGCTGCATTCACTGGGCATGTGGTAACGGAGTAGCAACCGGCGCTGGTCTGCCGAGGATCAGATCGGCGGCCTTTTCGGCGATCATGACGACGATCGCATTGGTATTACCCGCTGGCAAACTCGGGCAAATCGATGCGTCGACGACCCGCAGCGCTTCGGTGCCGCGCACCCTGAGCTCCCAATCGACGACGGCTGCCGCATCATTGCCCATACGGCAACTGCCCGTCGGGTGGTGCACGATCACGCAGGTTTGGCGGATGTGTTGGTCGAGCTGCTGGTCGGTCTCGGAGCTGTTGCCGGGTTTCAGCTCAGTGGCAGCATAAGGCTCAAAAGCCTTGCCACTCAGAATGCGGCGGGCCAGACGCAGGCCCGTGCGAATACGTGCGACGTCGCCTTCGTCGGCCAGCAGGTTCAGATCAATCAGAGGTTTGTCGCGCGGATTGGGCGAAGCGAGCTTGATGCGGCCGGAACTTCTGGGGCGGACCAGCGCTGCAATGATGCCGAATCCGTGTCCGCGAGGTAACGCCAGGGGCGTTTCATTGCGGCGCGCAGGCACCATGATGATTTGCAAATCCGGCCGCGGCAACGCCGCATCACTCTTGACGAATCCGTGAGCCTCAAACAGGTTGCTGGCAATCGGACCGCTGCGGAAGGCCAGATAACGCACCAGGGCAACGGCGTTCGCGACTGTCTTGCGCGCCGATATCCCATAGGAGGTCGTATCCCGCGTCACCATCTGAATCTCGGCCGCCGGGTGGTCGCGAAGACCCCGACCGACCCCGGCAAGCCCATGTATTGGCTGCACGCCGGCGGACTCCAAGTCCTCTGCCTGTCCGATGCCGCTGCGCATCAGCAACGCCGGCGAGCCATAGGAGCCGGCACTTAGAATCACCTCTCGCCGTGCCAATAAGGTCGACTGCGATCCGTCGCAATCGATCTGTACGCCGATAGCCCGATGTCGCTCGAGCAGCACGCGATGAGCAAGCGCTTTCAGGACGATTCTAAGATTTGGCCGTCGCTGTGCAGGCCGCAGAAAGGCTGTCACACCCGACTCGCGCCGGCCATCGCGTATGTTCGCTTGCCGCACGCCGAAGCCTTCCGGGTCGGCGCCGTTGAAATCGGGACAATGTTTCAGGCCCATCGATCGCACCGATTCCAGAAAGCATGCGATCAGCGGATTGACCTGAGGAATGTTGCTCACGGCCATGGGCCCACCGACGCGATGGTACGGGCTGCCGGCGAACGCGGGATTGTGTTCCGAGCGAAGAAAGTAAGGCAGCAGCTCGGCGTAGCTCCAGCCTCTGGCACCGGCGGCAGCCCAGTCGTCGTAATCCCCGGGGTGACCGCGAAAGTACACCATGCCGTTGGTGGAGCTCGAGCCGCCCAGCACACATCCGCGCGGGAGTTTCACGCGCCGGTCGTTGCAATGTTGCTGCGGCACCGTCTCGTATCCCCAGCCGAGCTTTGGGTTGAGAATGGTGAAGGCCACGGCGGCGGGCACCCTGATGAGCGGGTAGAGATCACGGGCGCCGGCCTCGATCAGGCAGACAGTCACGTCAGCACGTTCGCTCAGGCGATTGGCCAGTACGCAGCCCGCGGTGCCTGCGCCCACAATGATGAAGTCGTAGCTCTCCGATGGCACGGCGGCTGACCTACGCGGATGCGATGATACCGCCGTCAACACAGAGCACTGCCCCATTGATGAACGAGGCACTCTCGCTGAGCAGGAATCTTGCGGCAGCAACCACGTCCTGTTCTTCACCCAGCCGTCGTAGTGGGATGGTCGCGGCGCGGCGTTGATACTCCTCCGCAGTCACGTACTTGAGCGCACCTGGCGTGGGCACGGAACCTGGCGCAAGTGCATTGACTCGAATTCCCAGCGGCCCGAGCTCCGCCGCCAGCGTCCGGGTCAAGCCAGTGGTGGCGCATTTTATGGCGCTGTAGATGGATGAGTTCGGATAGCCCTTGAAGGCGACCGGAGAGCTGAAGTTGATGATGCTCACCTGCACGTTCGGTCTGCGCTGGCGCACCAGAAGCTGGCTGCCCCAAACCGCCGATTTGAATCCGGCACCGAGCATGCGATCTAGCGTTGCCTCCGAAACCTCGGTGAGGGGTTCGTAGACCAGCACCGCGGCGTTGTTGATGACCGCATTCAAGCCGCCGACCTGACGGGCGAAATTGTCACCGATGCGCTGAAACTCGCCGCGAATGGACAGATCGCCGACGTACGCCTGGGCGACCCCGCCGAGCGCGGCAATTTCGCCGGCAGTCGATTTCAGTGCCGGCTCATCTATGTCGGCCATACCTACCGTGGCGCCGTCGGCGGCAAGGCCCAATGCCAGCGCCCTGCCCAAGCCCTTGGCCGCGCCGCTGATAAAGAAATTCTGTCCGGCGAAGGCCTTGGTCACAGACTCCACTCCGTGGTTGGACGGGCGCGCCACGGCGTCAACTGGTCGGACGTTCGGTGACGAAGCAACAATTCTCGCCGCTGGGAACGATCCAACCGGCGGTAGGTCCGGCGAAATGCGATCCGATGATCAGGGTCTGCCGGTCCGAGTACGTAGACACGAACTTCACGCGTGTCCTGGTTGCCTCATCCGGATCATGATCAAAGTTTGCGCGCCAATGAGGCAGCGCAACCTGCACCGGATGGTGCATCAGATCTCCGGTAATGACCGCACGTTGGCCGCCGGACTCTATGTGAACGGAGCAATGCCCAGCTGTATGCCCCGGCGTGTGCTCGAGCCAGATCTCGTCGCATATCCGATAGCCCGGCGCATCGACGAACCTGTGGAGCCCTGCGGCCACAATGGGGTCGATGGAATCCGGCAGGTGCTGAGCGTGCCAGTCGCCGCTTGCCTGCAGCCCGCGAATCTCGCCGTATTCTGTGTTGTCGATGAGATAGACGGCATTGGGAAATGTCGGTACCCACTTTCCATCCTCGAGGTGCGTGTTCCAGCCGACGTGATCGTAGTGAAGATGGGTGCAGCACACGAGATTGATGTCGTGCGGCAGGAAACCGCATGACGCCAGGTCCTCCAGAAACGACGTGTGCAAGTCATTGAAGACCTGGAAGAAGCGCTTTCTGTCGTTCCCGATACAGGTATCGATCATTAGATTGAGACGCGGCGTCCGGATGGCAAACGCCTGCCACTGAATGAGCATCTTATCGGTGTCGGTTATGAAATGCGGCCGAAGCCACGACGTAAAGGGATCAAAGATTAGCTCGGTCGCGTCCTGTAGCAGGATGCCGATGGGATCAGCGTGGTCAGCCACCTCCACGATGCGGTGAATTTGCACGTCGCCTACGGTCCATTGACGAAACCGGTCTGCTGGCATTGCCTCGCTCGCGAGCTGACGTTCTCCAATCGATCACACGATATTATTCTGGCAGCGGTACGGTTAAAGCCTACTATAACTTATCCGGACAAGTTGAGCGTGCGGGGCGGTCACGGCGAGGCTGCTTGCGGCAAGATTAGCCGAGGCAGGAATTGTGTATGTCGACGCCCGCATCAGCGGCGTGGAAGTGCGTAGTCGGCTGGCGCAGCCAAAGACCTGACACAAGGGGAGTCCCGACCTATGAACACCCGGGCCGCAGAGCGTGAGCCGGCAAACAACCTGGCGGGCCGCGGCGCCCTGGTGATCGGTGCAACGACGGGCATCGGCAGGGCGACGGTGCTGGCATTTGCTGCGCGCGGTGCGCGCGTCTGCTTCGCTGGACAGGGCGTGGAGGAAGGAAACGCGGTCGCCGAGGAGGCCAGACGCCTGGGTGCCGCTGACGTGGCGTTCAAGGAAATCGATGTCCGCCGCGAAACTGATATTCGTGCAGTGATCGAGCTGGCGGCAGCTCGTTTTGAGCGAATTGAAATCGCGATCAATAATGCGGGCGTGGAAACGCGCCTGGGCCCAGTGCACGAGGCCAGCGACGAGGAATTCGAGCGAGTCATGGGAGTAAACGTCCGGGGAACGTGGCTGGCACTAAAGCATGAAATCCAGCATATGCTGCAGCACGGTGGCGGATCCATTGTCAATACCGCTTCAACTGCGGGCGTTACGGGCATTGCGGGTGTGGCGCTGTACACCGCAAGCAAGCATGCAATCGTGGGACTGACGAAAGCCGCGGCACTGGAACTCGCGCCGTCGGGAATCCGCGTGAATGCGGTCGCCCCCGGGCCGGTTCGCACCGGATTACTGTCGAGAATGCTGGACGGCAAGCTGTCGATCGAGCAAATCGCAGGTCTGGTACCGATGGGCCGCGTGTCGGAGCCGCCTGAAATCGCACAAGCCATACTTTGGCTCGCGTGCGATGCCGCCTCCTACGTGACCGGCCACACACTCATCGTCGATGGCGGACTTACGGCAGCCTAGTCATGAGCCGAATTGGCAAGTGCTTCAACAGCAGGAACGCGCAGCTATTGAAGGGATTTGCAGCAAATCGGACCCGGAATGCGGAGAGTACGAATGATTGATGCGGAAAACGACAACGAACGCGTGGTCATGCGTTTTTTCGAAGTCTTGAGCGCGGGAGATCTTGAGGCGGTAAGGGATCTGTTGCACGAAGAGGCGACCTGGAAGCCGCAGATTCGGGATGTCCCGGGTGCCGGCATGCATCGTGGCAAGAAGGCAATCGTCGATGACTTTCTGCGGCCCATTCGCGGGCTGTTCAGGCCGGGCGATCCAAAAGTGATGGTCGACACGCTCGCGTCCAAGGGAAACCTGGTGATTGCGGAGGCACGTGGTATCGGCAAAATCGCCGACGGGCGCAACTACGAGAATCTCTACGCCTGGGCCTTCGACATCAAGGACGGCAAGGTCTACGCGATCAGGGAGTACATGGACAGCCACTATGTGATCAACCTGCTCGGCGGTCCGCAGACCAGGTCGGATGGGTAGCAAGAGTGGAGTCGAGCTTTGATGTCATCGCGGTCGGGTCCGGCCACAATGGTTTGGTAGCCGCTGCCTACCTCGCGTCCGCCGGCAAGCAAGTGCTGGTGCTCGAGCGCAACGCCTGGCTCGGAGGCGGTGTAGTGACGCGCGAATTGACAGTGCCTGGCTTCCGACACGACCAGCATTCCATGGCGCACATCTTCATCCAAGGCAATCCCCTGCTCTTGAACGATGAGCTGGGGCTTAAATCGAAGTACGGCCTGCGTTACCTGTTCCCCGAATCTCCCATGAGCTCGATGTTCGAGGATGGCGCGACTCTGGCGATGTATCGCGATCGCGCACGCACCAGCGCCGAGATCGCCAGATATTCGCCCAGAGACGCCGTCTCATTCGAGCGATTATCCGAGAAGGCGGCGAGCTGGCTGCCGATGATTGCCGCCTCGCTGTACGCCGCGCCGATGCCGCTCGGCGCGTCGACCGCTCTGATGGACCAGAGTCGCGAAGGTCGCGAGCTCTGGCGAACGGCACAGATGAGCACGCACGAGCTGCTGTGCCAGTACTTCGAGAACGAACGGGTCAAGACCCACTTTGCACGAGTGGCCGGCGAGAACCTCGCTTCGCCCGACGAGAAAGGCACAGGACTTGGATTGTTCGTGTTCCTTGGCTTTCTGGAACACTACGGCTTTGGCGTTCCGATTGGCGGCAGCGGAGCACTGACGAATTCACTGGTCGCGTGCATCGAGGATCACGGCGGCACCGTGCTCTCGGAAGTAGACGTTGCCCGTGTAACGACCCAAGGCGGCCGCGCGAGTGGCGTTCATACCGCGGACGGACGGCAGTTTGATGCCAGGGATGGAATCATCGCCGCCATTCATCCGCACCATTTGGGCAGGATGGTTGAAGGGATCGATCCCGAGGTGGCCACGGATGCTGCCGCAACCGAGATTTCCCAGAATGCCTGCATCACCGTCCACGCCGCCCTCAAGGAGCCGCTGCGCACGCTGCACGGGGCTGCGCTGCGCTCGGTAATGATCGAGCTGCTGCCGACGGACTATGAGACCCTGCGTCGATCCTTCGACGAGCTACGTTATAGCCGTCTCTCGAGTTACCCGCTGGTAGGCTTGGGCTCGCTCTCGGAGTTTGACTCCTCGCGCGTGCCCAGCGGCCAGGCGGCGATCCACGCCTGGGACTACGTGCCCTACCAACGCGCGGACGGTCGGTCTTGGGATGAGGCCAAAGGGGAATACGCCGAGAGGATGATCCGTCACATGGGCAAATTCCTGAGGAATATGACGCATGGGAATATCCTGGCTTACCACTGCGATAGCCCGCTGGACATGGAACGCACGTCTTCCAGCTTCGTGCGCGGGGACCTGCACGGGGTGGCCATGCCTTCATACCAACTGGGAGCTCATCGACCCACGCCGGCACTCGGGCAGTACACGGTACCGAATATCGAACGTCTCTACCTTGTCGGCCCGTTCCAGCACCCCGGCGGCGGCGTATTTGGGGCCGGTCGGGCCGCGGCGCACAGGTTCTGCGAAGATCTCAAAATTGATTTCGACGCGGCGCGCCGCTAGGGTGCACCGATCGGCGGAGGAGCTGTCTTAGCATGGGAGCGAGTGTCATCACAGGTCGCCGGGAGTTCCTCGGGGCCACCGGTGTGCTGACCGGGATGCTCGCAGCGGGCAGTCCGCTGGCGCTGCTCGCGCCCAGTCGTGCCTGGGCGCTGGACCTCACGACGCTTAGGAGCGAAGAAGGCGCCACGCTTCTGGCTGCGGCCCGCACCATCGCCCCGCACGACAAGCTCGACGACGCGCCATATGCACTCGTCGTCCAGGCGCTCGACGGCAATGCGGCGCGAGATGCCGCGACACTGGTGCTGCTGCGCCAAGGCGTATCCGACCTCGGCGCCGGCTTCGCGACCGCCGCCGAGACCGAGCGTGTCACAATGCTGCAAGTCACCGAGACGACGCCCTTCTTCAAGTCGGTGCGCGCGACGACCTTGGCTACGCTGTATGCATCGCCACTGGTGTACGCATACTTCGGCTACGAGGGCGAGGCCTTCTCCAAAGGCGGCTATCTGCTGCGCGGCTTCAACGATCTGCGCTGGCTGCCCGAGGTGCCGCCGGCCGACAGCGGGCCGGTAGTCGGCGCCGATTCGCACTGACCTAAGACGCCGCAGGCCCAGGCGGAAGATCCGGCATGGCAAGCATTTCACGTGACGATACCAACGCCGTTGTCATCATAGGTTCCGGTGCCGGCGGCGGGACGCTCGCGCACGAGTTGACCCGACGGGGCATCAAGGTCGTACTGCTGGAGGCGGGCGCACGCCAGTCGCTGGCGAGCTTCTCACAGGTTCCCGGCGAGGCGTTCGTGCAGCTCACCTGGCTTGAACCGCGCACGCAGTCCGGGACGACGACCGTGGTCGAGGACTATCCGACTTTGCCTTCATGGACTGCCAAGACGGTGGGCGGGACGACGGTGCACTGGACTGCCGCGGCCCTGCGTACCCGTCCCTGGGAAGTCAGCCCCCGCACGACGTATGGCGCGGTCGATGGCGCCTCATTGATCGATTGGCCGCTGGACTACAAGGAGCTGCTGCACTACTACCAACTGGCCGAGCAGCGCATGGTGGTTACGCGCCGCAATGGCATTCCCGGTCTGCCGGCGTCGAACCACTTCAAGGTATTCCACTACGGGGCGAAGCGACTCGGCTACAAGCAGGTACATACGGGCTACATGGCGATCAATTCGCGGCCGGCGGACGATCGCGGCATGTGCATTCAGCAGGGCTTCTGCGTACAGGGATGCAAGACCGGCGCCAAGTGGAGCACGCTGTATACCGAGATCCCGCGCGCCGAGGCGACCGGCAACCTCGAGCTGCGGGCCGAATGCCGCGCAGTGCGCATCGAGCACGGCGCCGATGGCAGGGCGACGGCGGTCGTCTATCGCGATCCCGGCGGCAACGAGCAACGCCAGAAGGCGCGCGTCGTCTGCGTTGCCTGCAATGCGGTCGAGACGTCACGGTTGCTGCTGCTGTCGGATTCGGCGAAGTTCCCCCATGGGCTGGCGAACTCCAGCGATCAGGTCGGCCGCCATTTCTGCCACCACACCGGCTGCTTCGTCTGGGGCGTGTTCGACAGGCCGATCGAATTCTGGCGCGGTGCGACACTTGCCGGCATCGTACTCGACGAAACCAGGCACGATCCCAAGCGCGGCTTCGCCGGCGGCTACCATCTGGAGTTGGCGGCCCTCGACCTGCCGAGCATTGCGATTGCGGGTTTCCCGCAGACGCTCTGGGGACGCAAGCTCGGCTTCGTGATGGAGCATTACCGCAGCATGGCCGGCATCTTTCTCAATGGCGAGGATCTGCCCCGCTCGAGCAACCGGATCACTCTGAATCCGGGCCTCAAGGACCAGTTCGGCCTGCCGGTCGCCAACATCCACGTCGACGATCATCCGAACAACGCCGCGATGCGCCGCCATGGCCAGCAGCAGGCGAAGGCGTTATTCGAAGCCGCGGGCGCGATCCAGGTACTGATGTCGAGACAGACACCCGCCACTCACAACATGTGCACGGCACGCATGAGCCGGGACCCGAACGACGGCGTGGTCAATGCTCACGGCCAGGCGCACGACGTCGCTAACCTGTTCGTATCTGACGGCAGTGCGATGAGCACGTCGAGTTCGGCCAACCCGACGCTGACGATCGTGGCCCTGGCGCTGCGCCAGGCCGACTACATCGAGCGCCAGATGAGCACGCGCGCGATCTAGGCTCGGGCTCGCAATGGCGTGACGGGCATTGGGCGCGGCTTGCGCCTGCCGAGGGTTTCAGTGTTGTTCGGTGCGCCAGCCGGCCGCATAGTTGGATCGGGCCACCTCGGCATATGGCACCGGACTCACGATCGCTCGAATCTCGGTCTGCACATGCCGCTCGACCGTGGGCTTCGACGTGCCCCCATGTTCCTCGCCCCACACGAAAGTGACCTCTGTGCCCGGAGTGCTGTACGTCCTGTCGAGCATTGCGAGGGTGAGCATGCGTCCTTCGTTGGCGCTGTAGCCACACCAGGTCGAGATGCCGACGGTCCTGCCACCCGCGGTCACCTTGTCGTACGGCCACGTGGCATACACCGCAGATGGGAAATCAAAATACTTGGCACGATCGTGTTTTTTGAACATTGTGCCGATCGCCCGCGTGACGTCCTCGCTGTCGAGCGCGAGCGTGACTTTTTGCCGGCTGGAATGCGGATCCATGCGCTCGAGCGCCTCGCGACCAATGAAATCATGATCGAATTTGACGAACGGGCCGTAGCCAAGATCATAGGGAGTCAGGTAGTAGTCCTCGATGTTCTGCGAAACATAGCTCCCACCCAGAGACCCGATAGCTTCGTACGCGGTGGCGGGCAGCCACGCTCGATAGCCACGCAGAAGTTCGCCGGTGTAGACGGCCGGCAACGGCGACGGTATCCATCCGGATTCCAGCGTATTCGAGGAATAGGCGCGCGCACCCACCTGTCGCAGTCCGAATTCCGCTCCGGCCTCGACCAGAGCCATCCGCACTTCCTCGCCCTCCGCCCATGGGCCAAACAGCTCAAAGCCCGGCTGTCCTGCCATACCGTGACGAAGAGCCCGCACGCGACGGCCGGCGACGGTCAGCTCCGTCATGTTGAAAAACTTCAGATCCGGCGCTTTGGCGCCAATCACCTTGGACACGACCTTGAGGGCGTTGGGCCCTTGGATCTGGAAGCGGTAGGCCTTGCGGACCACGGGCCCGCTGCGCGCCGCGGCGCGCTCATCGAGCTCCAGCCTGACGTCGTAGCGCCCGATTTCGCTGTGATATTGCACCCAATGGTGCACTGACGGCCGGCCGACGACATTGAAGGAGTTGTGGTCGAGATAAAACAGTATGACATCGCCGATCACATAACCGTCGTAGTTGCAGACCACGAACTGCTTCGCCTTGTTGCGCTCGAAGTTGCTGAAGGTGTTGATACCGAGACTGCTCAGCAGCTTGAGGGCGTCCGGGCCCTCAATGTACATATCGGTCATGTGATACGACTGGTTGAACAGCACGCAGGTTTGCTGCCAGGCAACCTGCTCGTCGCGCCAGTTGGTGTATTCGCTGGCTACGACCGGATAGACGTATGGACCGGTGTGGGAGTTGCGCAGCAACTTCACGGCACCGCCAGCGCTGTGCAATAAAGTTTCAAGCGTGCTCGGGCTCACAGTGTCTGAACCTCTTGCGATGCATGACGGATGTGCCAATGAATGTGCTCTGAAGCCGTTGCACCCTCTCGGCTTGCGCCGGCCATCATCGAACGAATGAGAGCAGCGTCGTGGGAGGCCGGTGGGTCTCCTGTATGCCCGGCAGGTTCAGGTTCTCCTTGACCGGATTGACATGTTCACGCATCAGCGCCTCAACGCGCGCGCCCTGGCCGCGCTCGAGCGAGTCGACGATGCAGTGATGCTGCCGGTGCGCGTACACGAGCCGGCGGTACATCTGGTCGAGGCTGGTCTTATCGAATGCCAGCGCCTGTGGCGCTGCGAATGGGACGTGCGAGATGCGCTCCAGCGCCTGTCCGATGATCTGGCTGCGCGCTTCCTGAACGATGAGGCCATGCAGACGTCCGTTCATGTCCGCGTACCGCGCCTCATCGCTTTCTTCAATATGGCCCTTGTTGAAAATACGATCGCCGTCCTCCAGCACCTGACGCAGCGTGCTTATCAGGGCTCGGGACGCTCCCTCCTCGGCGACGCGCTTTGCCGCTAGCCCCTCGAGCGCTCCGCGCACATCGAGCGCGTCGAGAATGTCGGCGTTGCTGAAGCCGCGCACGATATAGCCACGAGTCTCGTGTTCCTGCAGCAGGCCTTCGCGCGCCAGGACCGGGAGTGCCTGACGCACTGGCGTACGCGACATGCCCAGCATTTCGGCGAGCGGCGCCTCAGCCAGACGCTGACCGGGGGCGAGCTTGCCGCGCAGGATCATCTGCCGGATACGAACCAATGCGCTGGTTTGTTGAGTACTCATGCGCGGTCAGTTGAGTATTTCATTCGCAGCCAGTTGAGTATTTGTGCGCAGCCACGAGACCTGCAGGGCATTGTTCTTGACGGGATCCCACATGTCAATTATCGTTGTATCGGGGAATATCAGGCGCAGTCCTGCCAAGGGGTTTTTAACGTAAGGTGCAGCGAAACGAGCAATTGTCGGTTGCTCTCGGTGAGCAGAGCGAGTGGGCTGCCAAACTGGCCGATGGCGTTTGGGATCCCAATTAGCGGAAATCGTATGCAGCTAGTGCGGCAGACCGCCTGCGCTGCAATCACTCTGACACCGGCGCTGCGCGGGAACTCTCTGGCGCGTCTGGCGCGAGTTGGTCACTGGCTGAGGGGGTACTTGCTCAAGCCGCGACAACTGCCGTCCGCAAAGGATGGAGTGGTCCTAGGGGGATAACATGACCTTGATTCCGGGCATTCATGCGCGATTGATCCTGCGCGTGGCGCGCGGTAGCGCGTTGTTCAAACATTCTATCGGCAGCAGCACATGCGCTGTCCTGTTAGCGACCGCTCTGAACGTCCAAGCGCAGCAGACGCCGCCAGCCACACCGGCGCTTGAGACCGGTGCCCTCGAGGAGGTCGTGGTCACGGCCGAGCGACGCGAGGAAAACATCCAGGAAGTGCCGATCTCGGTCAGCGCATTCAGTGCCGATACGATGCAGAGCCGCAATCTCACGGATATCAAAGCCCTGGGCAATCTGACTCCGGGCGTGAACCTGGATGCCGGTGCGCCGTTCTCCGGCGATCGCTCGGTGCTGTCGGCTTCGATCCGCGGCATCGGCCAGGACGACTTCGCGTTCAACCTCAATCCAGGCGTCGGCGTCTACGTGGACGGCGTGTACCTGGCGCGCACCATCGGTGCCAACCAGAATCTGCTCGACGTGGACCGGGTCGAGATCCTCAAGGGGCCGCAGGGAACCCTGTTCGGCGCCAACACCATCGGCGGCGCCATCAGCGTCGTCACGCATACGCCGGGTGACGAGGAGCGCTTCGTCGCCCAGGCCACCGGCGGCAGCTACGACCGGCGCGATTTCGGCTTCTCGGCCGATATTCCGATCATCAAGGGGACGCTGCTGTCGACGATCAGCGTGTCGTCAGAAGAGCAAACCGGCTGGATGCAAGTCGTTCCCTATCCGGCGAACACGCCCTATGCGCAGGCCCCGATCGCGATCACATCGATGAGCAACTTCGCGCAGGCCGCTTACGGGACCAGCGACACCTACGACGGCAAGGGCACGCAGGTCATCCGCGGCAAGCTGCTGTGGAACGCCACTGACAAACTCAAGATCACACTCTCGGCCGACTGGGGGCATGAGGACACCACGGCCCTCGGCTACACTGTGCTCGACACCTTCGCCGGCAACGTGGGGGCGTCTACTTTCTCGTCGTTGTACAACCTCTGCATCAGCAACAGTGCGGCCTCGCTGCCGGCCGCTCTCGCCGCGCAGGCCCCACCCATCCCGGCGTTCGCCCCCGGCGGGGCGAGTAATACCGCGTTCGGGGGCACGTGTTTGCAGCCGCGCGCACAGGTGCCGGGACTCTCGCAGGGCGCACCGGCGCTGATCGGAGCCGGCTACGTCGGCGGACCGGCCGGTCCGTACAACTATCTGAACCACCCGGGCACGGCGTACGCGGGCGGTCCCAATCCGTATATCTGGTGGAGCAACGCCGCGGTCAATACCGGCAACATCAACACCACCTACGCTGCGGATGGCCCGGACTTCGCGCGCTACAATCTCTATGGTGATTCGATCACGGCGGTGTATGACCTCACCGATACCATGACATTGAAGTCGATCACCGCGTATCGCGAGATCACGTGGGAGATCGGCACCTCGCTGCAGGGAACACCGGGCGACGGCATGCAGAGCGTCACGGACAAGCAGCACCAGTGGCAGGTCTCCGAGGAGATCCAGCTGCTCGGCAAAGCCTTCGACAACAGGCTCAATTACGTCGGCGGCCTGTACTACTTCAACGAGGCCGGCTACGTCCATGACTGGGTGCCGTTCGAGGGCATCCTGTATGTCTATGACCTCGACAATGACGTCGAGAACAAGGACGTCGCAGCCTTCATCCACGCCGACTTCAAGCTGACGAATCAGATCAGCTTCACGGCCGGCGGACGCTACACGGATGTCGCGACCTACTTCACCGGCGGCCAGAGCGACCTGAACTCGTTCCCGTTCGGCTCCCAATGCTGGCAGAGCGGCTGCGCCGCATTCGGCGGGGTGCCGCTCGATCAGATTCCAGGCTTTGGAGGAACTCAAGGGTCGGTCGGCCTTCCGTTCTTCCGCTACATCTCAGCGACGCCGGACAGCCAGGCCTGGCACATCTTCGACCCGACGGTCGGCGCGCAGTTTCATTTCAACGACGACGTCATGGCGTACGCGAGCTGGAGCAAGGGCTTCAAGCAGGGCGGCTGGACCACGCGTCTGTCGAATGCACTCCCGAATCCCCAGGACGCACGCTTCAGCCCGGAATATTCCAAAACCTATGAGCTGGGTCTGAAGTCGCAGTGGTTCGAACACCGGCTGCAGGCCAATGCGGCCGTGTTCTTCACCAACTACGACGGCATCCAGCTCAACATCCAGCAGGGCATCTCGCCGGTCTACACCAACGCCGGCAATGCCGACATCAAGGGTGCCGAGATCGATCTGCAGTCGAACGTCGGCGGCGGCCTGAGCCTCAATCTCTCCGGCGCCTACATCGACGCCTATTACACCTCGGTCAACGCGAACGCCAACATCCCGCAGTA